>ERZ780162.18-NODE-18-length-182837-cov-7.503469_pt1 | contig 182837 bp, 155 predicted proteins | sample MGYA00511474_ERZ780162 | MGnify/ENA primary metagenome ERZ780162 (study PRJEB29588, sample SAMEA2143633) | human gut metagenome | biome: human gut; feature: human-associated habitat; material: faeces | place: Denmark | collected 2008/2010 ...
ATCCCTTCTTTTCTGCCTGGTCGCCCCGCCCCCTTTCCTCCCAAACTCCCCACCCGACCGTCAAACCAAAAAATACACACCTCAGCCTCCCGGTCTGATGGTGTGCATTTCTTCTATTATATATAGTACATGTCTTGACTGTATTCACTGTATTCCTGATATTTTTGTTCGAGGTCAGAGAGAAACAGATTCTCAAGGATATCCTGTAGTCCTCTGTTCAGACGTTCGATAACTTCACTCTGTACAGCCTGAGCCGCAGCTCTTCCGTTCTCGGCGCCTTCTACATCCTCTTCTTCGATGAGATAATCACCTTCCAGCGCACGTAATATTTCCGCAACCGAAATCTTTGTGGCAGGCTTCGCCAACAGGTATCCCCCCTGCGGTCCTTTCACGCTTTTAATGATTCCGGCTTTTCTGAGTGCCGCAAATACCTGTTCCAGATACTGCGGTGAAATACTGTTACGCTCTGCAATTGCTGCAAGTGCAACATGGGATTCTTTCGAGTATACAGACAGGTCGATCAGTGCCCGAAGTCCGTATCTGCTTTTCTTTGAAAAATTCATATTCTACTCCGTGAAGAGCGGTGTGGAATAATATCTGTCTCCGGTATCCGGAAGCAGTGCCACAATCGTCTTTCCTTTGTTTTCCGGACGTTTTGCAAGTTCGATCGCTCCATAAAGTGCGGCTCCCGAAGAAATTCCTACCAGGATTCCTTCTTTCTTTGCAAGCAGCTTTCCTGTTGCAAAAGCGTCATCATTTTCTACAGTAAATATTTCATCATATACAGTTGTGTTGAGTACGTCCGGTACAAATCCTGCTCCGATTCCCTGAATCTTGTGAGGACCACCTTTTCCTGTAGAAAGTACCGGTGAGCTTGCAGGCTCCAATGCAACGATCTTCACATCCGGATTCTGGGATTTCAGATATTCGCCGACACCGGTCAGTGTTCCACCTGTACCAACACCTGCGATAAACAGATCTACTTCTCCGTCTGTATCCTTCCAGATCTCTGGTCCGGTTGTCTTTCTGTGTACTTCCGGATTAGCCGGATTAACAAACTGTCCAGGGATATAGCTGCCCGAGATCTCTTTTGCAAGTTCATCTGCTTTTTCAATCGCACCCTTCATTCCCTTTGCGCCTTCTGTCAGAACAATCTCTGCTCCGTATGCTTTCAGGATGTTTCTTCTTTCTACACTCATTGTCTCCGGCATAGTAAGAATGATACGGTATCCTTTGACTGCTGCAATCGATGCAAGACCGATTCCCGTATTTCCCGAAGTAGGCTCAATGATAACAGAACCTTCTTTTAATAATCCTTTTTCCTCAGCATCCTCGATCATTGCTTTGGCAATTCTGTCTTTTACACTTCCGGCCGGGTTAAAATATTCCAGTTTCACAAGGATTCTTGCCTCTAATCCTAATTCTTCTTCAATATTTTTCACCTCTACAAGAGGAGTATTTCCAACAAGCTCTAAAGCACCATTATAAATTTTTGACATCGTAAGTTCTCCTTTCTTTCCTACTGTTTTGATAGGTTTAACTCGATGATGTCATTATATGCCTATAAAACCTATTTGTCAAGTATACTTTATATTTTTCTGATTTTCCAAATATTACTCTTCCAGCAGAAACTCTACAAACACACTGTTGCTGACATCGATCCCCCGTTTTGTAAGCCATACTCTGTCATCATCTTGCTCAAGAAGCTTTAAGCTTTCCAGTTTGCAGATCGGTTCACCGTAAATATCCTCCAGACTTTTCCCAAAATACTCTGAAAATTCTTTTTTTGAGATTCCGTTCATTTTCCGCAGTCCAAGAAACATAAATTCCTCCATCTCCTCAATTTCTGTCAGAAGCTCTGCCTGAAATTTGTTCCTGTAGGAATGTGCATACTCCCTTAACTGATCCGGGTTCGTGTAGCGACTCATTTTCCCTTCCAGCTTCCTGCATTTTCCAATCAGATCCCCGGGAACCAGAGATGCCGCACCAATTCCAAATCCCAGATACGGAATTCTCTCCCAATATCCCAGGTTGTGCCGGCAGGCATATCCCTCCTTAGCATAATTGGAAATCTCGTAACGGTGATATCCGTTCTTCTCCATCAGCGTTTCCGTATCCCAGTACATCTGACGCTCCGCATCCTCATCCGGAAGCTTTGGCCCTTCTTTTGCCTCGTCTTCTACATATTTTTTATAGAAAGTTGTTCCCTCTTCCAAGATCAGACTATATGCAGAAATATGCTCCGGGGAAAGTGCCATTACCTGCTCCAGTGTACGCCTCCAGCTTTCCACCGTCTGCCCCGGAATTGCCGAGATCAGGTCTACATTGATATTTGAAAAACCATTGGCTCTCGCCAGATGATATGCTTCCCGAAATTCTTCATAAGTATGGATTCTTCCAAGCAGACGAAGTTCCTCATCATTGACCGACTGCAGACCGATACTCAGACGGTTCACCCCTGCCTGTCTGTACTTTCGCAGTTTTTCTTCCGTTACCGTTCCCGGATTCATTTCCATAGTGATCTCTGCGTCCTCATCCAACGTAAATATTTCCCTGACCGTATCCATCAGCCGCCCAATCTGCTCACCGGTAAGAAGAGATGGGGTTCCGCCTCCGAAAAAAATGGAAATCACCTTGTAATTCTGCACTGTATCCGGACAGTTTCTGATCTCGTCGACCAGCATTTTCACATATTCCTCTTTTTCCTTTTCTCCGGCCGGACCGGAAAGGAAATCACAATATGCACATTTTTTCACACAAAACGGAATATGAATATATAGTTCTAAAGGCTGCATCTGCTTTTCTCCTTTTCTGTGCAAAAGGCAGGAACCTTTCCCTCGGAAACCGCTCCTGCCTTTTTGTGTATACGATGAGCCAAGTACAGATTTGTGCTTGCACAAGAATCTGTACTTGGCGAATGTACATCATCGAGCTGTTAAGCGAGATAGTGTACAAAGCATACGAATCGAGTAGGAGTCAGCCTGCTCGATTATCCTTTGTCTGTCTATTTGTCGTCCAGTTTTAATACACTCATAAATGCCTTCTGTGGAATTTCTACATTTCCAACCTGGCGCATACGCTTCTTTCCTTCCTTCTGCTTTTCCAGAAGCTTCTTCTTACGGCTGATATCACCGCCGTAGCACTTGGCAAGTACGTCCTTACGCATGGCTCTTACTGTCTCACGGGCAATGATCTTGCTTCCGACAGCTGCCTGGATCGGAATTTCAAAAAGCTGTCTCGGAATCTCTTCTTTGAGCTTCTCACACATCTTTCTTCCTCTCTCATAAGCACTTCCCGCAAATACAATAAAGGAAAGAGCATCCACTTCTTCTTTGTTGATCAGGATGTCCAGCTTGACCAGATCAGATTTGACATAGCCGAGCATTTCATAATCAAAAGACGCATAACCGCGGGATCTGGATTTGAGCGCATCAAAGAAATCATAGATGATCTCATTCAGAGGCAGGTGATATTTCAATACCGCTCTGGTCTCTTCAATGTATTCCATTCCCTGATATTCGCCACGTCTTTCCTGACACAGATCCATGATCGCACCGATAAATTCGGACGTCACCATAATCTCTGCTTTTACCATCGGCTCTTCCATAAAATCAATTTCTGACGGATCCGGAAGATTAGACGGATTGGTCAGGTCGATCACTTCTCCGTTGGTCTTGTGCACCTTGTAGATAACGCCCGGCGCAGTTGTCACCAGATCCAGATTGTATTCTCTTTCCAGTCTCTCCTGAATGATCTCCAGATGCAAAAGTCCAAGGAAACCACAGCGGAAACCAAATCCCAGCGCAAGAGAGGTCTCCGGTTCAAACTGAAGTGCCGCATCGTTGAGTTGCAGTTTTTCCAGTGCATCTCTCAGATCCGGGTATTTGGAGCTGTCTGCCGGATACATTCCGCAGTACACCATCGGGTTGACCTTTTTATATCCCGGAAGAGGCTCAGAACATGGATTTTCCGCACCTGTTACGGTATCACCCACACGGGTGTCCTTTACATTTTTCAGGCTGGCTGTAAAATATCCAACCATTCCTGCTGAAAGCTCATCACAAGGGATAAACTGTCCGGCACCAAAATATCCAACCTCCACAACATCAGCAGTTGCACCTGTCGCCATCATATGAATCGGCATTCCTTTCGTGATACATCCTTCTTTGATGCGGCAGAATACGATAACGCCTTTATACGGATCATAGAGGGAATCGAAAATCAGTGCCTGAAGCGGTGCATCCGGATCTCCTGTCGGAGAAGGGATCTTTGTCACGATCTGTTCCAGAACCTGATCTACATTAAGCCCTGTCTTTGCCGAGATCAGTGGTGCATCCTGCGCTTCAATTCCGATCACATCTTCAATCTCTTCGATCACACGCTGCGGCTCTGCGCTTGGAAGATCGATCTTGTTGATAACCGGCATGACATCCAGATCATGGTCCAGTGCCAGATATACATTTGCCAGTGTCTGCGCTTCTACGCCCTGTGCCGCATCAACGACCAGGATCGCTCCATCACAGGCTGCAAGACTCCGTGACACTTCATAGTTAAAGTCTACGTGTCCCGGAGTATCGATCAGATTAAAGATATATTCCTCCCCATCCTTTGCCTTATAAACCGTGCGGACTGCCTGTGATTTGATTGTGATACCACGTTCTCTTTCCAGATCCATGTTATCCAGCACCTGTGCCTGCATCTCTCTGCTGGTCAGAAGACCTGTCTGTTCGATAATACGGTCCGCCAGTGTGGATTTTCCATGGTCAATATGTGCAATAATACAAAAATTCCGAATCTTTTTCTGATCCATATGCATATTTTCAGTCTCTCCTTTTTCTTCTTATCTATATCTGATTACTTTTCCCGTTTGCTACTGTACTGCACCAGAAAGAGTTCCACCGAGAGGATATCTCCCATCTTTCCGGTTTTTACATCTTCTTCCGTCTGTACACCGGCTTCTACGATCCCACGCAGCTCTTTCCTGGTAAATGCCTTCGCCTGTGCCCGGTACTTTCCTACCAGGAACGGCATGATTCCCACCTTGGCGGCAATCTCTTTTGGCGGAACCCCAGTACGGTCCATCTCTTTTACCTCCATCAGGATACGGAACTGTCTGGTCAGCAGGTAGAGGATCCGCATCGGCGGTTCCTTCAGTGTCAGAAGATCATAATAGTAATCCAGCGCTTTTTTCTGCTCTTTTGCTGCAACCGCATCTACCATATCAAAAATATGGTTTCCTATCTGCGTAGTACAGATTTCATCAATATTTGCTGCCGTGATCTCCGTGTGGTTCATGCAGTAACAGAATAATTTTTCCAGTTCCTGCTCGAGATTCTCCATGTCATTACCAGTCTTTGCAAGCAGATAGCGCACTGCTGCCTCCGACATCTGAAGCTTCTCCTTTTTCGCCATCCCAAGGATCCAGCGGATCAGTGTCTTTTCATCCTGCCGCTTCAGTTCTACAATATGACCTTTCTCCTTGATCGCTTTGTAGAGCTTTCCTCTCTTATCCAGCTCTGATTCCACAAAGATCATATAAGTGGTCTCCGGCATGTTCTTCAGATATTCTGCCAGCTCCGGTGTCGCATTTTTCAGAAAACCGGTATTTTCCAGAACGATCAGCCTGCGCTCTGCAAAAAAAGGTAAGGTCTCGGCAAGGTCGATAATCTCTTTCGGGTTCGTGTTCTTTCCCTCAAAATAACGATAATTCATCGTGTCACCTTCCGGAACCATCGCTTTGACGAAACGGTTTTTATATAATTTTTTCAGATAAGCTTCTTCTCCGTACAGAAGATAAATCTGCTTAAACTGTCCTGTCTTTAAATCTTCATTCAAACTTTTCATGGACTTTGGATACCATATTCCCTTCCATCTGTATACATACTGACAGCACCTCTGTCTTTCGTATTATATAGGCTTACGCCCCATTTTGCAAGTCTTTCCAGTGTTTCCGCATGCGGATGTCCATAACGGTTTTCTTTTCCGGATGAACAGAATGCTGCCCGTGGTCGGATCACTTCCAGAAGCTCTTCGCCGGTCGCATTTCTTGATCCGTGGTGTCCGACTTTCAGCAGATCATAACACGCCGGAAGTTCTCCTTTTTTCCGGAGATTCTTTATTCTCTCTGCCAACAGCTCTTCTCCGGTATTTTCCAGATCTCCGGTAAAAAGCATGGTAATTTTTCCATATTGCAGGTGAAGTACCAGAGAATTTTCATTTCCATTTTCAGATGGCTCACCTTCTCCAGGCCAGAGACAACGCATCTTCAATTTTCCAGACAGAAAAATAGTATCCATCTCCATTACCCGTACCTTCGTTCCTGCCTCTTCTGCCAGATTACATAATTTAATAAGCCTTTCATCCCAATATTTCTGTTCCGGAAAAATCAGATACTGGATTTCTACTCCATATTTTCTCCGTTCCAGAAGTTCTTCCACTGCATTTAAGTGATCCACATCCCCATGCGTCACCCACACATAATCCAGCCTCTTTACGCCCCGGAATTTTAAAAATGGTTCCAACCGGTATCTTCCTACTGCATCTACCGAACTGCTTCCGCCGTCGATCAGGTAATTTTTTCCGTTTCCGTCCCGAAAGAAAAAACAGTCGCCCTGTCCCACATCCAGCATAGTCAGCTCCATCTGCCCTCGTTTCCACTTTGGGATCCCAAGCAGGATGAGCAGGATCCCAGCTGTCACAAGCTGTCTTACCACCTGTTTCCCGGTTTGTCTGCCCTCTTTCTTTTCCTTCCTTTTTCTCCACAAATAAAATAGAAGAACCCCATAATAACAGGCAATCTGCCAGAGCCGTGGTCTTCCCGGAATCCACCTTGCCCCCGGAAGTTCCAGGAGCAGACCGCTCCCTTTTTCATAAAAAAGCAAAATCCACTCTGTTATTTTCCAAAGTGCGCTCTGCATTATATTTCCTGCCCCACACGGAATCAGCATGACTGCCATCCCTGCACTCCCGCAAAGCAGAAGCACGGATGCCATCGGAATTACCAGAAGATTCCAGGCTGGCGCATACAGGCAGGTTTCATAATAGTGCCACAATGTAACTGGCAGCAGAAAAAACCAGAGCCTCACCGACATCCGGACACTGTCTGAAAATCTGCCTTTTTTATTTCCCAAACCAATCAGATAGATACCGAGAACCGCAGCAAAAGAAAGCTGGAACCCTGCCGTAAAAAGCCGCAACGGATTTGCCAGAAGCAAACCAATTTCCGCAATCCCAAGTGCCGTCAATCCATCGTATTCCCTTCCTGTCAGCTCTGCTCCCATCCGGATCAGAAACATGATAAACGCCCGCAATGCCGAAACACTCATTCCGGTCATCACCACATAGCTCTCAAGAAGCAGACTTCCCACTACACCGGCCTGTAAAATAGAAAATCCGGTTTTCCTAAGCCCCCGGTAAAGTCCGTTGCCAAAAAAAGAAATATGCAGACCGGATATGGCAAGCAGATGCCCGATCCCTGCCACCCGGTAAAGTTCTTTTACTTTCTCTTCTGTATAAAAAGAATCTCCCAGAAGAACCGCACACAAAATACCCCCTCGACGCTTTCCCATCTCTCTGCAGATCTCATCTGCGGTCCGGTTCCTAAACTGCCACAGCTTTTCCCGGAAGGAAGTCTTTTTCACCTGTTTTTCCAGAACCTTCCCTTTCCATAAGACTGCCTGGATATTCTGCTGCTTATAATAATTTTTCTGGTCAAAATTGCCCGGATTGGCCGCCGGATCAAAAAATCCCACATTGCCTTTAACCAGGATCCGCTGTCCGATTTCCGGACCATTTCCCTTTTCATCCAGATAGACAAGCAGCCTCTCGTCAGCGACTGCTTTTCCATTCCCCATCTCTCTGATCTGTATTTTTTTCAGATACAAGATCAGTTTTTCTTCTTTTCTGGTTTTCTGATAAACCTCTCCTTCCACCATCACTTCTTCCGACTCTTTCCAGAGCTTCTCACACCTTGACACACCGAGTCTTCCAAAAATCTTTCCTCCCCCTGTCAGATACAGTGCCAGAATCAGTCCTGCCAGAAGTATTCCGGCAAAACCAAGTCTTCGCTTGATCAACCGATCAATCCTCCTTTATCATTTCCTGGTTTCTGCTCAGAGGTTCATCCAGCTTTATACTCTCCTGATATACAATACTGCTGTCTCCGTTGATTGAAATCTGTACTTCAGAGACATTTCCACCATCGATCACTGAATTTACGATGGAATAGATCACCGTCTCCGGACTGACTCCCGGAGCAATGTTCCGAAGTCCTTCATCAAAATTCAGATAGCAGATATGATCTTTGATCGACACACCCAGCAGCTTTGTTCCTTTTGGTATGGTAGCAAGCAGTCTCTTATTGGATGGTCCTCGCATCAGCTGTTCCACTACAACCCGTTCCTTCGACTCATTGCTGTTATACCGCACCATATCCTCTTCCTTTTGCAGCTTTTCTCCAGATGAATCTGCATAATACAGCGTAAGCTTCATCTCCTGGAAAGAGTTAATAGAAGAGCCTGTGTTCTGTACAAAATCTTCTGCCTGCTGGTATCCATAAGCATTCCCTTTTTTATCCGTAAGTGGCGTTCCATCTACACAGATCATCACCAGATCTACTCCATTGATCTGCGTCAGCGAACGGACAAGTGCCGCCCTGCACAAAACCTCTCTTACCGTATCCATCTTTCCGTAAGCAGCATTATAGTACAGGATCAGCTTTTCATCCTCCAGAGTGTATCTCTCCAATTTTACCTTTTTCGGCAGTGCCGCCTGTGCCTTCACCTCGTCATCACACTTCTGCAGCGCAGACAGCATTCCTTTTACTTCTTCGTCCGCCGACTTTCCTGTTCCATCATAGCCTTTCAGAACCAGCGCCGTTCCGCTCTGGTTAATCTGGTAAATCGTGTATTTTGCATCTGCTTTCTGCTCCTTTTTTCTGCATCCCACAACGCCTGTAAGAAGACACACCGCAAGAAGAATGCTTATGATCTGGTAAATTTTTTTCATTCTTCTCACCCTTCCCTCTTGATATAAGTAAGCGGGATCCGGACTGTAAATGTCGTTCCCTCTCCCGGTTCACTGTAGACCTTGATCGCACCGCGGTGCATGACAACCGCATTTCTTGCAATCGAAAGCCCAAGACCGGTTCCGCCGATCTCACGAGAATGGGATTTGTCCACACGGAAAAATCGCTCGAATATATGATCCGTATCTTCTTTCGGAATCCCGATTCCAGAATCCGCAACCTTCAGATAAAAATACTTATGATCCGCATTTAACGACACGTGTACCCATCCGTTCTCTTTATTGTACTTGATCGCATTTTCCACCAGATTCGTGATCACAAGTGCAATCTTTACCTCATCAATCTCCGCTGTCACCGGACGAAAACTCTCAAATACCAGTTCAATATTACTTTTTTCCGCAAGTGGCTGTAATCTTTTGAGAATCCGTTCTACCAGTTCATTAACATCCTGACTCTTAATATTTAAGTTTGCACCCTTCTTATCCAGTTTTACAAGATCCAGAAGGTCATTGATGATCTTATTCTCCCGCTCGATTTCTTCGGACAAATCACCCATGAATTCCCGGTAAAGCTCCGTCGGTGCATCCGGCTGCATCAGCAGTGAATCCGCCAGCACCTTCATAGAGGTCAACGGTGTCTTCAACTCATGGGATACATTTGCCACGAACTCTTCTCTCGATGCATCCAGTACTTTATAGCGGTCCCACAGCTTATTAAATGCATTGGAAATCCGTTCCGTTTCATCGTAAGCATTTTCATGGAGATAATTATCTCCATAGCCTCCTGCCATCTCCTCGATCGATTGAGACATCCTTTTCAGCGGCCTTACAAGCAGCATACCGATGATTGCTGATAAAAAGCTCCCGATAATACTGATTGCAACCGTTGCAATTCTTGCCTTTGTCTGCAATGCCTCTACATTGTCACGCAGACTGTCTGTAGAAACACTGACCAGAATCATTCCTTTTACCGGCTCTTCCCCTTTTTTGACCGGGACTGCCACTTCAATGTACCGGCTCTTTCTGTCATAACTTGCCGGCTTCTCGCCGCGGAAGCATTTGACTACATCCTCGGAAATGATCGTCTTTCCCTCCTCCAGATCATAGGTATCTTCCACAATCCGGAATTCATCATCAATAACAAGCACTCTTCCATTGTAAATATTGGATAACTGTGATAGTTCTGTATCGATCACATCAGAAACTCCCGTTTTCAGATAATCAGAATTGACCAGCTGATTGCTCAGAATCGTACACTGGTTTTGAATCTCTGCTGTGCGCACGGATACGGTTCTCTGATCATAGCTTTGCAGAATCGCATTCATCAGGATCACACTGGATAATATGACAAATACGCTCAGGATCACCGTTACCCGCACTTGCAGACTTTTTATGAATTTTGGTACAAAAAATTTAACCCCTGAAATAATAGCCAACTCCCCACTTTGTGTAAACGTATTTCGGATCACTTGGATTTACTTCAATCTTCTCGCGCAGTCGTCTGATATGTACATCTACCGTTCTTGCATCTCCCGGATACTCATATCCCCAGACAATATTCAAAAGACTTTCCCTGCTGTAAACCTTGTTCGGATTCATCGCAAGAAGCTCCAGAAGATCAAATTCTTTTGCGGTAAGATTCAGTTCCCTGTCCCCGGAAAAAACTCTCCGGCTTTCACAGTCGATCTTCAGATCTCCCTTTACCACAACTTTACCGCTCGCGCTCATCCCGTCTTTTTTAGCGACCCTGCGCATGATTGCCTTCATTCTGGCCTTAACCTCAAGAATGTTGAACGGCTTTGTGATGTAATCATCTGCGCCATATTCCAACCCGAGGATCTTGTCCATATCCTCGCCCTTCGCAGTGAGCATGATGACCGGTACATCTGAGAAATCACGGATCTGTCTGCATACTTCAAATCCATCGTATTTTGGAAGCATGACATCCAGAAGAATCATATCATACTCTTTTCTTTTTACCATCTCAAGTGCTTCCTCACCATCGTATGCGCAGTCAACTTCCATATCATCCTGTTCCAGGCTGAATCTCAGTCCTTTCACGATCAGCTTTTCATCATCTACTACCAATACTTTTCTGCCCATCTTGCGCACTCCTCTACTCTACCGTTATCTGCTCCCGGATCTTCTGAAAGATTCCTTCCTTGATCCCGTCCACTTTCTTCAGATCCTCTATCTTCCTGAATCCACCGTTTGTCTCTCTATAAGCAATAATTGCTTCCGCGCGGGACTCGCCAATCCCGCTTAAGCTTAAAAGTTCAGCCTTTGTCGCGGTGTTCAGGTTTATTATTCCTGTGTCTTTTCCCATCCCGGCATCTGCCATATCCGATGGTGAACCTTCTTCTTTCAAAGTCTGTTCTTCTTCTCTGGATGGCACATAAATCCTTTGTCCATCTGTCAGATGTGCTGCCTGATTCAGATAAACCTGTCCTGCTGCCTCCGTCAGACCTCCCGCTGCTTCTATGGCATGCGTGATGCGGTCTCCTTCCTGCAGTTCATATACACCGGGTGATGCCACCTCGCCGCATACATACACCCAGATCGAACCTTCTTTTTCTTCACCACCCGGATCTGCTTTTGCCTTATCCGGCTTTTCTTCGGCAGCCTTTGATTCTGCCTCGTTTTTCTTATCCCCGGCATCCGCTTCTGCAGCAGCCACACTGGTAAAGGTCTCTTCTTTTTCATGGCATGCTGACAGCATACAGCTGATTCCAAGGAAAATTCCACATATTTGATATAAAATCCGTCTTCTTTTCCGCATACATACTCCTTTTCCGCAGAGCATGTCCCCTCGTACTTCCAAGACATGATTATTGTAACGAATTTTTTTCCAAAAGACAACCTATTTCCACTGAAAAATTGTCGTGCCGATCAGAGCGATCCCCATACCGATCACTTTTCTCCAGGAAAATGGCTCTTTTTCCACACCAAATAATCCCACCAGTTCAATCAGATACGCCACACTAAGCTGAGACATAACGATCAGAAGTGCCGCCTTTGCAGGCCCGAGCTGCGCCATACTTTTGATCACGGTCCAGGTGATCCCTGCTCCGATCACACCGCCAAGCAACATATATTTAGGCTGCACCTCTCCTATCGTGGCAATACTGTCCCTTCCCATGATCAGCCACATTACCAGGCAGATGGCAAATGCACTAAGCTGCACCCAGGCATTGCTCACCCACATTCCTGTCGTCTTTGTTACCTGTGTGTTAAATACCCCCTGCACACTCATCAGCGCTCCCGACAGCAGGGCAATAAAAAATCCGGTCATCTTTCATACCTCCTTTTCTTCTGAAAGTATATCCGATGACCGGCTCTTTTATTCTCTTATTTTTATCAGGCACCGACTTTATGCAAGTGCTTTTTTCAGGATCTCTGCCATCTCATCTACCTGTTCTTTACCGATAACAAGCGGTGGGATCATTCGGATCACATCTGTTCCAGCTCCGATGATCAGAAGTCCTTCTTCCAACGCTTTGGCTGTCACTTCACCCAGCGGCTTGGTGATCTGAAGTCCCTGGATCAATCCTCTCCCCTTTACTTTAACGGCTGCATCGCAGGTATCCACGATTTCCTGCAGTTTCTGTGTCAGATATGGTGCGATTTCATTGACATGATCGAGCATATGCTCTTTTTCAAAGATCTCAATAGTCTTGCTGACCGCTGCACAGCAAAGTGGGTTTCCACCATATGTAGTTCCGTGATCTCCCGGTACCAGCGAATTATCTGCAACTTCTTTTGTCATCGCAAATGCGCCGACCGGAACACCGCTTCCGATTGCTTTCGCCATTGTCATGATATCCGGTGTGATTCCCATCTGCTGCCATGCAAACCATGCACCACTTCGTCCCATACCACACTGTACTTCATCGCAGATCATCAGGATTCCGTTCTCATCACAGATCTTACGAATTCCCTGCATAAATTCTTTTGTCGCTGCGTTGATTCCGCCTTCGCCCTGGATTGTTTCCAGAATGATTGCGCAGGTCTTATCATTTACCAGTGCTTTTACACTGTCAAGATCATTGTAGATTGCAAAATGTACACCAGGCATAACCGGTTCAAATGGCTCTCTGTATTCTTTGTGTCCGGTAAGTGCTACTGCACCCATACTTCTGCCGTGGAATGAATTCTCCATTGCAATAAATTCATAACGTCCGGTTTTTTTTGTGTACGCATATTTTCTTGCAGTTTTGATCGCACCTTCGATTGCTTCTCCACCACTGTTTGTGAAGAATACCTTGTACATACCGGTGATCTTTTTCAGATCTTCTCCTGCTTTACCGCAGGTTGTATTATAATACAGGTTTGATGTATGGATCATCTTGTCAATCTGAGCCTTTAATGCATCATTAAATTCCTTGTTGTTATATCCCAGAGAAGATACTGCATATCCTGCTGAGAAATCCAGATATTTCTTTCCTTCCGGATCATAGAGGTATGCGCCGTCTCCATGGTCCAATACAACCGGATAACGGTTATAAGTTTTTAAAATCGCGTCATCCTCTTCCTGCATATACTGATTTGTCATAAGAATTACCTTCTTTCTTTGTCTTCCCTTTAATCTTCTTCACCGTTTCTTAAAATTGCAGTTCCGATACCCTTCTTCGTGAAAATCTCAAGAAGCAGGCAGTGCGGAATTCTTCCATCCAGAATATGGACTCTGGACACTCCGTTTTCAATCGCTCCTACACAGTTCTGCAGTTTCGGGATCATTCCTCCGGAAATTGCTCCGCTTTCGATCAGTTCATTCGCCTGATCTACAGTAAGAGCTGTGATCAGAGAAGATTTATCCTCGTAGTCTCTGTATACCCCTTCAATATCAGAGAGGAACGCAAGCTTCTCAGCATGAACCGCTTTTGCGATCGAATAAGCTGCATCATCCGCATTGATATTATAAGTGTTGTAATCATCATCGATTCCGACCGGGCATACGATCGGGAGAAAATCTTTATCCAGAAGATCCAGAAGAACCTCTGCATTGACCTTCTTGATATCTCCTACAAATCCAACGTCCTGTCCTGTCATGGAAAGCTTTTTATCAACTCTTAAAAGTCCGCCGTCTTTTCCACTGACACCGATAGCACGGACACCAAGTTCTTCGACCATACGAACCAGATTTTTATTAACCTTGTTCAGTACCATCTCTGCAATTTCCATGGTCTCTGCGTCCGTCACACGAAGTCCGTCGATGAATTTCGGCTCCATTCCGGCTTTACTTACCCATTTACTGATCTCTTTTCCACCGCCGTGAACGATGATCGGTTTGAATCCAACCAATTTCAAGAATGTAACATCCTTGATGACATTTTTCTGGAGTTCTTCGTCCAGCATTGCACTTCCACCGTATTTTACAACGATGATCTTACGGTTGAAACGCTGAATATAAGTAAGCGCCTCAATCAGAACTTCTGCTTTGTCCAGATACTGCTGCATATCCTGATCCATTTTGCTTACCTCCTAGCTTCTGTAATCTGCATTGATGTCAATATATCCGTGAGTCAGGTCACATCCCCATGCGGTTGCGCTTTCGCTTCCCATCTTCACATCAGCAACTGCTTTTACTTCTTCCTGTGAGAGGATCTCCGTTGCTTTTTCTTCACTGTAATCTACCGCTGTACCATTTTCGATGATCTGGATCTTTCCTGCCTTGCTCTCGAAGAACAGATCCACCTTTTCCGGGTCAAACTGTGCTCCGGAATATCCCATTGCACAGAGGATTCTTCCCCAGTTTGCATCATGTCCTGCAATTGCTGTCTTGGTAAGATTTGAGCATACGATTGATTTTGCAAGTGTCTTTGCAGTCTCTTTTGTATCTGCGCCAACTACAGTTACTTCAAATAAAGCAGTTGCTCCTTCTCCGTCCCCTGCGATCTTCTTTGCAAGGTATTCGTTGATCTCATGCAATGCTTCCGCAAAGGTCTTATAGCTTTCACTGTCTACCGTGATCACTTCATTTTCAGCCATTCCGTTTGCAAGAAGAACTACAGAATCATTTGTAGAAGTATCTCCGTCTACGGAAATCATATTGTATGTATCATTGACATCATCACTGAGGGCTTTCTGAAGTGCCTCTTTTGTGATTGCTGCATCTGTTGTGATAAAGCTGAGCATGGTGCACATATTCGGATGGATCATACCAGATCCTTTTGCCATACCACCGATGGTAACGGTCTTTCCGGCAACCTCGATTTCTACTGCGATCTGTTTTTCACAGGTATCAGTCGTCATGATTGCTTTTGCTGCCTCAGTTCCGTTTGCCAGTGTATCATTTTTCTTTTCAGCAAGAGCCTTTACCCCTGCCACGATGCGATCAATTGGAAGCTGCTTTCCGATGACACCGGTCGATCCGATCAGTACACCGTCTGCATTAATTCCAAGAGCTTCTGCTGCCGCATCTGCTGTGTCCTTGCAATAGCCAAATCCTTCCGCACCGGTACATGCATTGGCAATTCCGGAATTGACGATCACAGCCTGTGCTTTCGCACCGCTCTTTACAACCTGCTGATCCCATTTTACGCATGCTGCCTTTACAACGTTTGTAGTAAATGTTCCTGCACATTCACATGGAACCTGGCTGTAGATCATTGCCATGTCGGTTCTGTCCTGATATTTGATCTTTGCTGCTGTTGATGCTGCCTCAAATCCTTTTGCTGCGGTCACACCGCCTTCGATAATCTTCATCGTATATAGCCTCCTTTAGCCCTCTTCGATAAATGCTGTAATATTTTCCTCATTTAAAACAAACTCATAGTAGTTGACATCCGGTCTCTTGGTCCATCCGATCGTATTCCAGAACGTATTGCCGATATCATTCTTGGTAAATGCGATCAGTGTGATCTTGTTGATATGTTCCTCTTTCAGAGCTGACATTGCATAGGCAACCATGCTCTTTCCGATCCCATGACAGCGGTACGCCGGATCTACACATACATGATAAAAACATCCGGTTCTTCCGTCGTGTCCGCAGAGGATTCCTCCTACTACTTTTCCGTCTATTTCGGCGATCACACTGGTTGTCGGATTCCTTTTCAGGAATCGTTCCACGCCTTCTTTTGAATCATCTATGCTCCGGATTCCAAATCCTTTGATCCGCATCCAAAGTGCATGAAGCTGGTCATAATCTTCTACTGTCATCGCACGAATAATTGTTGTCATATATTTTCCATTCCTTTTCTTTTTCTGCCGTGTTCTACGGGAACATCGGAACCAGATCAAGACCTTCACTTTCCGGAAGTCCGAAGATCAGGTTCATGTTCTGTACAGCCTGTCCTGCTGCACCTTTTACCAGGTTGTCAATCGCACCCATCATAATGATACGGTTTGTTCTCGGATCGATCTTAAATCCGATATCGACATAATTGCTTCCTTCTACCCATTTTGTTTCCGGGTAAACATCTTTCTCCAGAACGCGGACAAATTTTTCATTTGCATAATATTTATCGTAAACTGCTTTTACTTCTTCCCAGGTAACATCCTTTGTAAGCTTCGCGTACTCTGTTGCCAGGATTCCTCTGTTCATCGGAACCAGATGCGGTGTAAAGTTGATCACAACCTCTTTGCCGCTCGCATATCCAAGCTGTTCCTCGATCTCCGGTGTGTGTCTGTGTGTTGCCACACCGTATGCTTTCATATTCTCATTGACTTCACAGTACAGGTTCGGAACCTTTGCCCCTCTTCCTGCTCCGGATGTTCCGGATTTGGCATCAATGATCAGCGTATCCATATCGATCAGTCCTTCTTTTGCCAGCGGATAAGCAGTCAGGATGGAGCATGTTGTATAGCATCCAGGATTGGCGATCAGTCTTGCGCCTTTGATATCTTCTCTGTTCACTTCACACAGTCCGTAAACTGCTTCTTCGATAAACTGCGGGCTCTTGTGCTCAATACCGTACCATTTTTCGTAAGTCTTGACATCTTTGATACGGAAATCTGCGCTCAGGTCGATGATCTTAACCTTTGATAAGATTTCTTCATTAACTAATGATGCGCACAGTCCCTGTGGAGTTGCTGTGAAAATCACATCTACCTGATCTGCAAGTTGTTCCATATTATCATCTAAACATACCGCATCTACGATCTGAAACATATTGCGGTATACATCTGCATATTTCTTATCGATATAGCTTCTTGAGCCAAACCATTTAATTTCTACGTCTTTATGTCCTGTTAAAATGCGAACCAGTTCTCCTCCGGCGTAACCGGTAGAACCGATGATTCCTGCTTTAATCATGTAAACCATCCTTTCGTAAATGCCGTATTTGTGTATAGATAGGCATAATCATAAATACTATAAACCCATTAATCCCTATTGTAAAGGGGTTCGCGGGAATTGGGGGAATGTTTTTTTGATTGGTGCGGGGACGCTCCTGCGCGAAATATGTTTGCACGCAACCGCGCTTGCGCTTGCCATGCATGCCTAAAGAAATATCCAGTGGATATTTCTTCGGCGCGTCTCAAACGCAGCGGTACTAGGCTCGGCTTTGCTTACGCTCGCCTTGCCAAGTGCCGGCGTTTTCGAGGGGTTGCTTAGCAAAGATATTTCGCGCAGGAACTGTGCACTGACGAATGGGAACATTTTCCGATTGGTTTAGTATACATGGTTTTATTTGGGAAAGCAAGTTGTTTTTTTGATTTTTATGCATATTTCTGTGTATTTTTATGTATAATTTCTTATTTTAATGCATTTATATTTATTTTTATGCATTATTATGCATTTTTATTATTATAAGATGCATTAGGTCTGTATTCTTTTTATTGACTATTTTAGGAAAATTCAGTTAGTATTAAGGAAGTGATTGTAAAGGAGTTGTTATTTTATGGAACGGGATCTTACTTCGGGGAGTGTTTTTCAGAATGTGATTTATTTTTCGCTGCCTTATTTTTTATCTTATTTTTTGCAGACGCTTTATGGGATGGCGGATCTTTTTATTGTTGGGCAGTTTGATGGGGTTGCCAGTACAACAGCGGTTTCGATTGGGAGCCAAGTGATGCATATGTTGACGGTGATGATCGTGGGGCTTGCGATGGGGGCTACGGTTTCAATCGGGCAGTCTATTGGAGCGGGCGATAAGAAAAGGGCTTCTGTGTTTGTGGGAAATACGGTGATTTTGTTTATGGGGATTTCTCTGGTGCTGTCGGTTTTGCTTCTGTTTTTTGTGAAGCCGGCTGTTGCCGTGATGTCTACACCTGCGGAGGCTGTGTCAGGAACGGCAGCTTATCTGACGATCTGTTTTCTCGGGATTCCTTTTATTACGGCGTATAATGTGATCAGTTCGATTTTCCGCGGACTGGGGGATTCTAAAAGTCCGATGTATTTCATCGCAGTTGCATGTGCGGTGAATATTATACTGGATTATCTGTTTATCGGATTTTTCCATCTGGGAGCTTCCGGTGCTGCGCTTGGCACAACACTTTCCCAAGCGTGCAGTGTTCTGTTTGCACTGATTGCCATTAAACGTAAGCAGACCGGACTTTCTCTTTCCGGAGACTGTTTCCGCCCACAGAAAAAACCGCTTGGCAAAATTCTGAATATTGGGATTCCGGTAGCGCTTCAGGACGGATTTATTCAGATTGCTTTCATTATTATTACGATCATTGCCAACCGGCGCGGACTGAACGCAGCCGCTGCTGTCGGCATTGTGGAAAAAATCATCAGCTTTCTGTTCCTGATTCCGTCTTCCATGCTTTCGACTGTTTCTGCACTCGCAGCTCAGAATATCGGTGCCGGAAAGTATGACCGTGCAAAGCAGACGCTTCGCTATGCCATGATGATCGCCATTGGATTTGGTCTGGTCGTCTCTATATTGATCCAGTTTATCGCAGCTCCGGTTGTCGGACTTTTCACTGCAGACGCAGCCGTTATTCTTCTCGGCGCACAGTACATTCGCGGATATATCTGGGATTGTATTTTTGCCGGCGTTCATTTCAGTTTCAGCGGATACTTCTGTGCATGCGGAAAATCTGGAATTTCATTTTTACATAACCTGATCGCTATTTTGTGCGTGCGTATTCCGGGTGTTTATCTGACTTCAAAAATTTTCCCGCATACACTGTTTCCGATGGGACTCGCAACCGCTACCGGCTCCTTATTGTCTGTGATCATCTGCATCATTGCTTACCGATGGTTATGTGAAAAATCCGGAAAATAGAATACAGGATCGGACTCTTACGGATTTCTCCAGATCATCAAAAATGGTGACTCACTACGAGCCACCATTTTTGATGATCACTTATCTGCTATGCGCTTCTTCATGTGCAAGCAGCCATTCTTTCTTTTCAAGTCCACCGGCATATCCGGTCAGGCTTCCGTCGCTTCCGATGACCCGGTGACAGGGAATAATCACAGAGATCGGATTATGTCCGACCGCACCTCCGACTGCCTGCGGCGAGATACTTTTCGCGCCCCGTTTTACTGCAAGGATCTTTGCGATCTTTCCATAAGTAATGGTACATCCATATGGGATTTTTGCGATAATCTTCCATACTTCTTTTCGGAAATCACTTCCTGCAGGTGCAAGAGGAAGTTCTTCCGGATCCGGATCCTGCCCTGCAAAATACCGGTCCAGCCAGTACTCTGCCTGATCCAGTACCGGCAAGTCTTTCTTCTCCTCAAAATCTTCTATAATCTTGTCCATATAGTATTTCTGTCCTTCAAACCATGCACCGACAAGTACATCCTCCCGTGCTCCAAGCGTAATTTTCCCGATCGGCGAATCATAGTAGCTTACATACAGCATTTTTCATTCTTCCCCTTTTTCATCCGTCCTGATACCCATGTTTTTGAGGATTGCGAGAGTGCAAAGCACGTAGCAATCTGGTATCAAAGGGGTCAAAATATCTTTGGACCCCAACATCTTAAAAATAAAAACAAAATTCCTTAACTTTTGTACCATTCAAATTATAAAATGGAGATTTTTTCCTGTCAATCTTCTTATCCGCGAATTTGTCCATTTCCAAAGATCACATACTTTTTCGTGGTAAGGGCTTCCTGTCCCCAGTCGCTTTCCTGTGCCCAAGCGATCCGCTCATCAATCTGCCTTGCCGCTTCGTCTCCCCGGATCTCTACCCCTTTTGCCGAAAGCCGGTCACAGATCACCGGAAGCGCCTCCTCTGCAATTTTCTCATGAATCACTAAGGATTCACATGCATTGCATACACCAAGTCTCTGCGTCTTTGCATTCTCGATAATCTCCGCTGCCATCTGGACATCAGCAAATTCATCCACATAAATATGGCAGTTCCCCGTCCCGGTCTCAATCACCGGAACCGTACTGTTCTCCACCACAGATGCAATCAGTGAAGCACCTCCTCTTGGGATCAGTACATCCAGATAGTCCTTCATCCGCATCATTTCCATAGCCGACTCCCGGCTGGTATCTTCAACCAGAATCAGCGCATCCGGTTCCATTCCCTTTTTCGCAAGTGCCCCACGGATCACCTCTGCTATAGCCCTGCAGGAATTTGCTGCTGCACTTCCTCCTTTTAAAACGGCGACATTTCCGGTCTTAAAGCAGAGTCCAAAGGCATCTGCAGTCACATTCGGACGGGCTTCATAAATAATTCCGACAACACCAAGCGGAACTCGTTTTTCTCCGATCTGCAGTCCGTTTGGCCTTATTTTCATGGAAATGATCTCTCCCAAAATATCCGGAAGTGCTGCAATCTCCCTAAGTCCTTCTGCCATTTTCCGGATTCTGTTTTCATTTAGAAGAAGCCGGTCGATCAGTGGCTCTGTCATCTTATTTTTTCTTGCAAGCATAATATCCTTTTGGTTTTCTTCTATTATATATGCCTGTTGTGCCGCCAGCGCATCTGCCGCCAGGATGAGCCCTTCCTGTCTTTGAATTACATTTAAAAATGCGACCGTTTCTTTTGCACTGACTGCACGCTTTCCAAGCTTTTCCATATAGATTTTTTTCTCTGCTCTCTGTTCCATTTCATTCACCTCTACTTTCCCACAGCCATCCGATACTGTATATTTCTTTTCAGTCTCCGCTCCATCCTGTACGCATCTCTTTCCGGTCCAAGCTCATTTTCCCCGTCATAGCGGTGATTCTTTGCAAGAAACAGCGTACCGACTTTCTTTCCTGCCATAATATCATTAATTGCATAAATATTATCGCCATTTGCGATCACCATATCTGCTCCCGCTTCTGTTGCAATCTTGGCTGCCTCAATCTTTGTCGCCATGCCACCGGTTCCGACTGCGCTTCCGGCTCCTTTTCCCATCTTCTCCAATTCTTCATCAATCCGGTTCACGGTATGCACAAATCTTGCTGCCGGATTGGTTCTTGGATCATCCGTATAAAGTCCCTCGATATCTGACATCATGATCAAAAGATCCGCCTCCACCAACGCCGCCACATCTGCAGACATAGTATCATTATCGCCAAAATTTCCATAGCTGTCCTCATCCACGGAAATAGCATCATTTGCATTGACGATTGGAACCACATTCATTGCCAGAAGTTCTTCAAATGTTTCTCTCGCATGGATACGGCATGTCTTGCTGTAGACAGATTCTTTCGTCAGCAGCACTTGTGCGGTGAGTTGACTGTATTCCGCAAAAAATTTCTCATAGATCATCATCAGGCGCCCCTGCCCTACTGCTGCACATGCCTGTTTGACAGAACCAGCCGGCTTCTCACTGATTCCAAGGACATTTTTCCCGATACCGACTGCACCGGAAGATACTACAATTATCTCTTTTCCGCGGTTTCTGAGATTGATCAGTACACGGACAAATTTCTCCAGTTTTTCCAGATTGATGTTACCGGTTTTTGCATAGGTGACAGTGGAGGTTCCCACTTTGATGACGATTCGTTTCTTTTCCTTTAGGGTGGCTCTTAATTCCATTTCGTTTTTCCTCTTTTCAATTCATATTCTTAGTAGGTATAAATAAAAGAAGCAGAAAAAGAGTATGCGGCGATACCTTTTTCTGCTTCTTTTTTCACTATCGAATCATAATACTTCAATGACATATGTTATTCTTATTCATTTTATGCATATCACTCATCTCGCCGGTCCCTTTCTTCCTTTAGCGTGTTACCTTGTTACTTTTTGTTATATTTTACGGATTTTTGTGCAAATGTCAAGTATTTTCCTGATTTATCTTTATATTTTCTGTTTAATCTTCTTCTATCCTTCTTTTTTCTTATTACTCTCTTTCCTTTTTTATACATAATTATGCATATTTTATGTATATTTTTACTTTTATTTGCATAAAAATAACATTTTTAAAAGTTTTTTCATTTTATTATTGCATAAATATAAAAAATGGTGTATAGTGGGTTGTGAATTGAATACAAAAGAAAATTTTTAGGAGGTTTATATACAATGAAAGAAAAAGTAGTTCTTGCATATTCTGGTGGTCTTGATACTACCACACTGATCCCTTGGTTAAAGGAGACATTTGATTATGAAGTAATCTGCTGCTGTATCGACTGCGGACAGGGCGAAGAGCTGGATGGTCTTGACGAAAGAGCAAAACTCGCAGGTGCTTCTAAATTATACATCGAAGATATCACTGATGATTTCTGTGACAACTATATTATGCCATGTGTACAGGCAAATGCTGTTTACGAAAATGCATACCTTCTCGGAACTTCTATGGCTCGTCCGGCAATCTCCAAGAGACTTGTTGAAGTAGCAAGAAAAGAAGGTGCTACTGCTATCTGCCACGGTGCTACCGGAAAAGGAAATGACCAGATCCGCTTCGAGCTTTCTATCATGGCTCTTGCCCCGGATCTTAAGATCATCGCTCCTTGGAGAATGACAGATCTGTGGACACTTCAGTCACGTGACGATGAGATCGCTTACTGTAAAGCTCACGGAATCGATCTTCCGTTTGACGCAAGCCACAGCTATAGCCGTGACCGTAACTTATGGCACATCAGCCACGAAGGACTGGAACTTGAAGATCCATCCTGCGAACCAAATTACGCTGATCTTCTTGTTCTTGGAAATACACCGGAAAATGCACCGGATGAAGATGAATATGTAACTATGACATTTGAAGAAGGTGTTCCGAAGACAATCAACGGAGAAGCCATGAAGGTTTCTGATATCATCCGCAAACTCAACGAACTTGGCGGCAAGCATGGTATCGGTATCGTTGATATCGTTGAGAACCGTGTTGTTGGTATGAAATCCCGTGGTGTTTATGAAACTCCTGGTGGAACAATCCTGATGGAAGCTCACAAACAGCTTGAAGAACTGGTTATCGACCGTGCTACCATGGAAGTTAAGAAAGATCTTGGCAACAAACTCGCTCAGGTTGTATACGAAGGAAAATGGTTCACACCACTTTGTGAAGCTCTTCGTGCTTTCGTAAAATCTACCCAGAAATATGTTACAGGTGAAGTTAAATTCAGACTTTACAAAGGAAATATCATTAAAGCCGGAACTACTTCTCCATACTCACTTTACAATGAATCTCTGGCAAGCTTCACAACTGGTGATATGTACGATCATCATGATGCAAGCGGATTCATCACTCTGTTCGGACTTCCGCTGAAGGTTCGTGCGATGAAGAATCTTGAAGTAAACAATAAATAATTGTATATCCCAATACTGACAGATTTAAAGGACGTTGATATGAAATTATCAGCGTCCTTTTTCTGAGCAAGCCAACGCTTAAAAGGTTCCGCTTTTGGCGAGGGTCTACATGAAATGTAAGTTTCACTCCAACAGGCTCGTCAGGCATAAAATGTCATTTATATAATTATGCTATAGTAGTTATCAGCCATTTATGATTCATATAAAGGCATATCCACCCCGTATTCTCTATCAATCCCCATACAGATCTGCTCAAATATCTGATTTGGCAGATATACACCTTACTTTCCGCTTTCAGGCAGCTCTCCCAGTGATAGTTTCCCCGACACAACGCAGTTCCAAGACCGGGAGACGCGCGCAAAGTGAGATCATATTTCAGGCGATACTCCCCTGGTTTTATTTCGGGAAGTTCCTTACAAAATTGCAGATCTGGCATGAATTTCATTCCCATTTCTTCTGCTTTCTATCATTATATGATACCACAGGCACAGTCGTTCTTATTCTGTCAGTTCTTGCTCTTTAATCTTCAACCAGTCCTCTTTCCACTACATTTTCCACGGCATCCATCTGTTCCAGGATTTCTTCACGGCGTTCATCCAAAAGTAAACCTTTGTTGTATTTGTAATACATCGCACAGTCATTTTCCCGCAGGAACGCAATGCTGTACACATTACTGTTGAGTTCCGTGACAAATACTGCCATTTCCTGGCTCTCGCCGAAAGCAGATTCCAGGAATTCAAAGCAGTGATTCAGCGTTTCCAGTGTCTTATCTGCCATTTGCTCTCTCTGCTCTTCTTCGCTGTCAAATGTGGCCTTTACAGACTCAAATTCCGGAGCTTTCCGGTATTCTTCCAATTTGCATAAAATACGCTCCATACGGTGCATTTCCGCCTTTGTAAGCTGTCCGGCGGCCTTCTTCTGTTCAACTTCCCGCCTAAGAGACTGAATTTTCGCAGCAAGGACCTCTTCCGGAACTGCACCTTCCTTTTGCAATTCCTCTTTATAAGCACACAGCTGAGCAAACAGTCCCTCCACAAATTTTTCCATCTCATATTCTTCTTTAAAAAGTTCTGCCATCTTTCCGACCAGAAGATTTACCACACTCAGCCGCTCATCAAACGACGCAAATTTCAAACGTTCTAAGGTATCTTTTTCATAATATCCTGCAAGGATCCGCTCCAGTCCATACTCCTTCTGATACTTTCGGTAAAGCTCCAGATAATTTGCAAAATCCTTCGCTGTCTTCCAGTGCTGGAGGTACTGATGCACAACCTCACGATCCAGCTCTTTACCAAGCTTTTCATAAACCTGGATCAACCTTGACAGGTCTTCCCATCCTCTGGCTGTGACAAACATTTTTCCATCTACTGTATTTTCCATACGATAGAAATTCTCTTTTCGAAGTTCCAGATAAGAAAGCACTGCAGGATGGATTCCAACCTGATACGCATATTCCTTCCAGACATCAAAATCAGCTTCCACATCGATCCGCTTGATCCGGTCCAGTGTCACCACATCAAATTCCCGCACCGACTTATTATATTCCGGCGGATTCCCTGCCGCCACAATGATCCATCCCTCCGGCACACTCTGATTACCAAACATCTTGCACTGTAAAAACTGCAGCATAGTCGGCGCCAACGTCTCTGAAACACAGTTGATCTCATCGATAAACAGGATTCCCTCTTTCATGCCGCTCTGCTCTATCTTTTCATATACAGCAGCAATGATCTCACTCATCGTATACTCGGTTACCGAATACTCTTTTCCACCGTAGATCTTTGTCTGAATAAACGGAAGCCCGATCGCACTCTGTCTGGTATGGTGCGTGATTGTATACGCAACCAGTCCGATCTCACATTCCCTTGAAATCTGCTCCATGATCTGTGTTTTTCCAATTCCCGGAGGTCCCATCAGAAGGATCGGTCTCTGATGGATTGCCGGAATCTGATATTCTCCATATTCATCCTTCATCAGGTATGCCTGCACCGCATCCTTGATTTCCTGTTTTGCACGTTTAATATTCATCTATTTCTCACTCCTCTCAAATCTTCTTCATCCAGAACCAGTTTCATCGCCCACGGCGGAACTTCCTGTTCTTCTGCCCCGTCGTCCATAAATACAAACGCAGTCTGGTACAGAGGCATTTTCTGCGAATAAATCCCCTGTCCATCGGTAAAATAGATCACACCCTTCAGTTCAGTGAACCGGTGCGTCGCGATCAGATCATCAATATAGGCGAACGCCGGTCTGAAATCCGTTCCACCTTCCCCGGCAAGATCCAGCTTTTCCATATATTCCTGTAATTCTTCTTTACAGGTAATCTTCCTGTCCGACTGCACCTGGTCATCACATTGTATAATGTGGATATTGACTCTCTGAAAAAAGCTCCCTGCTTCACTTAAAATACCATAGGTCTCCTCCAGAAATTTTTTTACCAGATCTCCTGAACAGGACATGGACGTATCGATCACGATTGCAAAATCCTCCACTTTTTTCACTTCTTTCCATTCCTGTGGCTCGATCAGAGGCATATTTCCATAAAGGCGCAGTCCATAACTGTAAAATACATAATCAAAGCTGTCATCATCCACGGTAACCTCTTCCTTCAGTACAGCAAATTTATGCAAAAAGCTGCGGTAGTCATATCGCTGTCGGTTCTCTACCCGGACCTGATCCAGAAAATGCCCGGTATTTGATGCTGCTTCTTTCGAAAAAGTTTCCATATCGGTCTGCATTTTCTCGCTGATATCCTTCCACCTCTGGTTCATTTCGCTTTGTTTTTCATCATCTTCATCTTTTGCCCAGTACTTGTGATCATCCACGGTAAATTCCCGGGCCATGCGCTCCATCTCTCTGTCCGAAAGCTTCCATCTTACCAGTACTCCATAAATTTTTTCCGCTGTAAATACCTTGATTTCCTCTTTCAGATCCCGGTAGGTTCTCTGTCTGATCCAGGACTGGCTTTTTCGTATATTCTGGAGGTTCCAGTCGTCAATCACAGATTCTACCGCAATATCCGCCGCCAGGTTCCATACAAGCTCTTCCCGTCCATTTCTGCGAAATACATGTCGGAAAATGCAGTGCAGAACCAGATGTAGATAGGCGCGGTTTACCTCGATCCGGTTCTGCCTGTACTCACCTCCCAGCATCTGCCCGTTAAAATACATTGTCTCTCCGTCTGTAGCAAGAAGGTCTACCGAAAAATCCTGTACATAATAAAACGCCGAAAGCGCCACATCCATAAATCTCATCTTCATATACAGTTCGTTCCTCGTCAGAACCAGTATTTTATGTCCGATTTCTTCCAGACCCTGTTCTAATGACATTTCTTCCAATCTTTCCACCTTCTTTTACAATACAAACTTTTTCTTCTTTTTTGGAAAACTACGGTAACGCTCGTCCATCAAAATAGCTGAAATCTCGGTCTGTCCTGCATCTGCCGCATAAGTAATCGTTTTTTCCAACGATTGTTCATCAAAATAATGCTCTCTGCAGCAAAAAAGCAGAACCTCCTGCGGATCTCCGGCGGCGATTTCGCGTCTTTCTTTCACCGCATGGATACAGCTTTCTCCAATTCCTTCCATATGCGCCTTTACATAATTTTCATAGCGCAGCTTTGCCGCATCTTCCAGCTTCCACGGATATCGCAGACGCGTCAGAGCCACACTGAAAATTGCCTCTTCCGAATCTCTTGCTTCAGAAAGTGCAAACAGCCGGTCGTATTTTCCATAATCCAGTTCCCGCCGGTAAAAGCACTCCCTGTACTCTCCACCGGAACCATAATAATGCGTCTCCACGATCCGCGCCGGCGTATTTTCCACCGCATCTGCGTAATATTCCGGAAACAGGATCTTCGTCTCCGTTCCCTGATAACGCAGTGTTGCAATGATCTGATACCGGATCTCCGTCAGAATTTCCTTAAGACAGGACTTATTTCCATCCATAAAATCAATCTCCACCTTCTCCAGACGGCATCCGGTAAATACCCCGCTCCCCATCCGCACGATTGCATCTGTCCCATGGAAAAGTTTCAGATTCATACATCCATAAAACGCATAATTTCCAATTGACTGTACGGTAGACGGAAGATGGATCTCCCTTACCATTCCACCACAGCAGAGTTCTTCCGGCTGCGCAAAACGATCATCCTCTTCATCTGTCTCAGTCTGATAAACAGATGCATTTTTCTCTTCTTCATCTTTATGCAGTGAAAATGTATATGGAGCAATGCGGATGACAGGGATTCCCTCTATCTGCTCCGGTACTTTTATGATTCCTGAATCCTGCCAGATCCTGAGAATTTCAAGTCCGTTTTCTATTTTCTGATATTGTATCTTCATAAATTTCACTCCTGAAATTGATTCTGTCTGTTCTATCCAATTAAGGATTATAGCAAAAAAAAGCAGATTTTTCCATTATCCACTTCACACAATATATCGAAATCTCACGAAATATATCGTTATGGACAAAATTATTTACATATCTATAGAATTCCTTTATTCTATAGTCAGATAGTCGGTATGAATATTTGAAGGAGGTTCTTATGTATGATGTCAGGCATGTATTAAGAAAAGCCGGTCTTCGTTCTACGTACTCTGGTTATAACTATCTTGCTTCAGCAGTCGCCCTCGTTCTCAAAGATCAGGAATTTTACCTGAAGAACGTAACCTCTAATCTTTACCGCGTTGTCGGTGAGCAGTATGGCGTTTCCAACATGTGTGTTGAAGCCGCCATCCGTACAATGATCAACAGTTATTGGAATCAGAATTCCAATAAAATTTTAAGCCCGCTGCTTGGTTATCCTGTATTTGACAAACCGACCGCATCCGAATTTATTTCGATGCTGGCTGATTATATCCAGGATCATTCCCCTCGTTAATTATTAGATACTGGTAGAACTTATGCATTATCGCATATCAGCATGGTATATACAGAATAACATTAGTAGGCAGGCATTTAAAAAAGGTGCAGCCTATGAGGTTGCACCTTTTTTATCAAACCGGATTTTCATAATTGGGGACGTTTTTCCATACGCGCTGTTTTAATTGCCACAACTACTATTTGAATCCGTATCAAACTCCGGATTGATTGCATAAAAGTTCTTACTGTTCAGATTATCCTGAATGATCCTTAAACTTTCTCCAAATCTTTGGTAATGTACAATTTCCCGCTTTCTTAAAAAACGAATCGGATCACATACTTCCGGGTCTTTTACAAGCCTTAAAATGTTATCATACGTCGTCCTGGCTTTCTGTTCTGCGGCCATATCTTCATGTAAATCTGTAATTGGGTCACCCTTGGACTGAAAATAAGTTGCTGTCCACGGTGTTCCACTAGCTGCCTGCGGCCAAAGTGCAAGTGTGTGGTCCACATAATATTTATCAAAACCAGAAGCCTTAATTTCCTCCGGAGATAAATCCTTGGTAAGCTGGTAAACAATGGCACATATCATTTCCATGTGGGCAAGTTCCTCTGTGCCAATATCGGTTAAAATTCCTGTCACTTCTTTGTACGGCATGGTGTACCTCTGTGATAAATAACGCATGGACGCAGCTAATTCTCCATCCGGTCCACCGAACTGACTGATGATTACCTGGGCCATCTTCGGATTGGTCTGGGTAATTTTTACGGGATATTGTAAACGTTTTTCATAATTCCACATAAACTAACACCCTCCTTCCTGCCATGGCCATGGTTCCTGAATCCAGTTCCATCTGTCTGAGCAGGAAGGAACAGCGGTATCTACTGTGAGTGGTCCATAATATTTTGCATATTCTTTCAACAACTGGTTCCTTTTTTTATTATATTCATAAAAAAAGTCCAGCGCTTCCTGATCACGGGGATGAGTGTCCAGATAAAGCTTCACATCATCTACCGCAAAGCTCGCATGACCAATCTGCATCAGGAGATCTTTTCTGCAAGGTTTGGAATTTGGCATTTCATTCATGCGTTACATCCTCCTTTCCCCTTAAACGGAAGATCAAGCTCTTCGAATATGGTTCCTCTGTGGAATCCTTTTCCGGCTTCGTAAATGTGTCTCCAACTCTGCCATGGCACATAAGCCATTGCGATCGGCATTCCATCCAACGCATCGTCCCGGTCGCTACATCCAGATCGTTCTCGGTAAACAGGTGCTGACATCGATAGATTTCTTCCATCATTGTTCGCCATACATGAATTACTATTACAGCTATTGTTATTATTGCCACATCCACAATTTGCACGTCTCATATATGGATTATTATTTCTGCAATTTTGCATCGTTTTGGCTCCCCTTTCTTATATCTGCAATATTATTGTATGGTAATTTTAAAAAAAGGGTTCTGACTTTTGCATCCGGCATAATCTGATGCCCGTTTCCGTTTCAAACAGGTCGTAACATCAATAATGCCGCCAGACCATTTCTGATCTGACGGCATCTTTCTTTAGTATTTTATGATGTAATCGGATTGCTCCATTGCTATGCAATTCCCGCAATTCTCGAACACCTCATACTCCCATAAAACGGCGTGTTCACATCATTTTATGAATTTTTACCAAGTGTAACCTTGATATCTTTCTCTGTATATTCACCATTCTTATCCGGGATCTGTACGGTAAGCGTTACCTCTTCTCCTGCTTTATAATACTGAAGCTGTTCCTGGAGAGAACTCATACCACTAATGGAACTTCCCTCAAAACCAGTAATGATAGATCCTTTTGTAAGACCTGCTTTTTCAGCTCCGCCACCACTCATAACTTCTTTGACATAAACACCGGTCGGCATATTGTACATCTGTGCACCTTCTTCAGATACATCGTATCCCTTGATTCCAAGATATCCTCTTTCTTCATCTGAAACCTTGCTTCTTGTCTCTTTATTCATCAGATTCTGGATAACATCACTTGCATCAGAAATCGGAATCGCAAATCCCATACCCTCTACTGCCGAGCTGTTGATCTTTGCAGAGTTGATACCGATTACCTCACCATTTGCATTCAGAAGAGCTCCACCACTGTTACCAGGGTTGATTGCTGCATCTGTCTGGATGTATTCTCCGTCAAATCCATCAATTGTTCGTCCGGTTGCACTGACGATACCAGTTGTAACAGACTGTCCATAGCCAAGTGCATTACCGATTGCAATAGCAGGTTCTCCAACCTTCAGAGAATCTGAATCTCCAAGTGTTGCAACCTTAATCGCATTCATTGTATCGTCTGAAATCTTATCAAGCGGAACAGCTACGACTGCAAGATCCCTTGCGGAGTCTGTTCCTTTAATCTGCGCTTCCACGCTGTTACCATCATTAAATGTAACAGTAAGTGTATCGCTTCCTTCTACAACATGGTTATTGGTAACAACCAGGAGTTCTGAATCATTCTGGCTGATGATGATACCGGATCCGGCGCTTTCACTCTCCTGCTGGCTGATTCCTCCGAAAAAATTCTGTACTTCCTGTACGCTCATATTGGTAATAGAAACGATTGACGGAAGTGTATTCTCAACAATATCTGATACATCAGAAGTTACTGTACTGGTAGATGTCGTAAGCTTTGCGTTCGATACAGTCTTTGTTGTGCCTACGGTACTCTTTGTATTCTTTCCAAGCAGCTTACCAGTCAGATAACTGGTTCCCTGCATCGTCACACCGCCGACTGCCCCAAATAATACGGCGGCTCCTACAACAAGTGCTACTTTTTTCATGTAACCTTTTTTCGGTTTTGGAGCTTTCGGATTCTGCTGCGGTCCTGCTCCGAATCCCTGCTGATTGTCTGCTCCTCTATTTTCATCTGAATCTGGTCTGTAATAATTGTACTGATTGTCCATCATTCAAGACTCCTTTCTTTTCCTTTTCTATAGTTAAGAGTTTAGTCCATAATTGTGATGAAAGTGTGATAAAATATGAAAAAAAAGATGAACGGCACATTTTTATGTCGTTCATCTCGTTTATTCAACAGAAAATTCCGCTGGAACTTCCTGCATCACTTTATTCAACCGTTACAGATTTCGCCAGATTACGCGGCTTATCTACATCCAGTCCCTTTGCAACGGATACATAATATCCCATCAGCTGCAGCGGAATCACTGCAAGCGATGCCTCAAAATGCTCATCTGTCTTCGGAATGTAAACCACAAAATCAGCAGTATCCTCAATGCTGTAATTGCCATAAGTTGTAAGTCCCATCAGATATGCACCACGGCTCTTGCACTCTACCATGTTGCTGATCGTCTTTTCATATAATTCCGGCTGTGTCAGCACACCGATCACAAGCGTTCCATCCTCTATCAGAGAAATGGTTCCGTGCTTGAGTTCTCCCGCTGCATATGCCTCTGAATGAACATAACTGATCTCTTTCATCTTCAGGCTGCCTTCCATACAGATTGCATAATCAATTCCACGTCCGACAAAGAATGCGTCCTTTGCGTTTGCCTGCTTTGCTGCAAACCACTGGATTCTTTCTTTATCTTCAATAATCTTTTCGATCTTCTCCGGGATTGCCTGTAATTCGGCAATATAATTTTCATACTGCTCTTCAGTGATTGTATTTTTTACTTTGGCAAACTGAATTGCAAGGATGTAAGAAGCCATCAGCTGTGTACTGTACGCTTTCGTTGTTGCCACAGAGATCTCCGGTCCTGCAAGAGTATAGAATACCTTATCAGCTTCTCTTGCAATAGAAGATCCGACTACATTGACAATTCCAAGTGTACGGATTCCCTGCGCTTTTGTCTCACGGAGCGCTGCAAGACTGTCTGCAGTCTCTCCTGACTGGCTGATAATGATCACCAGACCATTTGGATCCAGAATTGGCTTACGGTAACGGAATTCAGAAGCCAGCTCCACACGAACAGGAATCTTCACCAGATCCTCGATCACATACTGTGCCACCATACCTACATGGTAAGCAGAACCACATGCTACAATGTAAATCTGGCTTGTTCTCCGGATATCCTCTTCCGCTAATCCGATATCAGTCAGATCAATCTTTCCGTCTTTTAATACAGAATTCAGAGTATCCTTAACCGCTCTTGGCTGCTCATGGATCTCTTTCATCATAAAATGCTCATAACCGGCTTTTTCAGCTGCTTCCGCATCCCAGTCAACAGTTTTCATTTTTTTCTGGATCTCTTCTCCGTCCAGATTGTAGAAGGTAATTTCCTCTTTGCTGACCTTTGCCATCTCCAGGTTGCCAATATAGTATACATTTCTTGTATATTTCAAAATAGCCGGCACATCTGATGCAATAAAACTCTCTCCATCTCCTACGCCAAGAATCATCGGACTGTCTTTTCTTGCCACATAAATTTCTTCCGGATAATCCTTGAACATCACAGCAAGCGCATAAGATCCACGAATGCGGACCAGGGAATGGTTGATCGCATCTACCGGTGTTCCTTCATACTTTTTATAATAATAATCGATCAGCTTAACAGCAACCTCTGTATCCGTCTCAGAGTAGAATGTATATCCTTTGCGGAGCAGCTTGTTCTTTAACTCCTGATAGTTTTCAATAATACCGTTGTGTACAGCAACTACATTGCCATCGTCACTCATATGCGGATGCGCATTGTTCTCTGACGGTTCCCCGTGTGTTGCCCATCTGGTGTGACCGATTCCACAGGTTCCCGGAACGGCTGCACCACCATTGGTCTTCTCAAACAGTACTTTCAAACGGCCTTTCGCCTTGATAACTTCTGTCTCTTCTGTTCCATTACGAACAGCAAGTCCTGCTGAATCATATCCACGATACTCCAGCTTTGACAGTCCATCCAGTAAGATCGGAGCCGCCTGCTGCGATCCAACATATCCTACGATTCCACACATTTATCTATATCCTCCAGTCTTTTTTACGAAAATAAATTTTACTCTTTTCGTTACATTGTAGCAAACATGGGACTTTTTGTAAAGAATAAGCGGGAATAACAATCGTCATCCCCGCCTTTCTCTTTAATCCAGATCAATAAAATCCATTTCGAAAGTATCACCTTTTTTACGCTTTTCTTTCTTGATATTATAATCATCGAACGAATCAAAGTCGTCATCATCAAAATAGTCATCAAACTCATCAACGTTGCGAGTATCATCACTTATTCCTTCGTCATCATAATCATCGTCGAAGTCATCATCATAATAATCATCATCGTCGAAATCATCATCGAAGTCGTCATAATCATCTTCGAAATCATCATCCTGTCTCTTTTTGAACTGTGATTTCTTTTCTGCCTTAACAGGCTGGATCGGTTTTACCGGATTACGTTGCGGCTCATCGTCCAGTTCATATTCATCATACAGATCATCCAACTCTCTGTTGCGGTTATGTAACTTCACAACGGAAACAAGAAGGAAGATTACCAGAAGAATAACGATAACTGCTGCCGCTGCTACAAACCAGATCAGATGATCGGAAATCTTTTCTAAAATTGCGTCAAACTTGCTTGCACTCTTCTTATCCGGTGTAGTCGCAGACTTCGGAGTCTCCATTCTCTGATAAGTATGCTCTACAGAGTCATATAAATAGAGGGATTCTTCACCGTCATTATTTACTGCATATAATACATAGAAACCATCGCGGTCCGGTTCATCCCAGATTTCAAAAGTCTTGCCGTTGATCTCCAGATTTCCTTTTGAATACTTTGATGGCATAGACACTTTACTGCCTGCATCAAAAATTACGATAGAATAAGTATCTGAAATCACAACCTGTTCTGCCGGTGAGAAGCTGCTGTCAGATAAATCATACATCCAGAAATCGCCTTTTCCATCACCGTCTACCAGGTAAGCCATCTGAAGTCCTGTCTTTTCCTGCACAGCACCTTTATACGTCGAATCATTATAAGTAATCTCTCCTGCTGTAAATCCAGCTGGAATCATGCTGTCTGAGAAATCACCGGATAAGGTATACTCCTGACCATCAATCGTAACACTTGTTCCACTCGCAACATCCTTGATCTTGCTCGGATCTCCTGCTCCGATCGTAACATCCGCATATCCTTCTTCACATGCCACACTTGATCCAGCGCTGTCTGTAACCGTCGCATCTCCCTGTTCAAGTCTTGTACTTCCTTCCTGGAGAGCCTGGAATTTCATTGTAAACTCAATCCGGTCACTACTTCCGTCACCTGAACCTTTAAATGTCAGATTACCATCCGTGTCTGCATTCACTCCGTCTCCCTCTTCAAATCGCATATAAGAAGGATCGTAAGTCATATGAATCGTCGCGTCTCCGATTACATCTCCACTGACAACTGCTGTACCTGTGATCGTAAATTCATCCCCGACACTTGTCTCAAGATCAGAAAAGAATATCACACCATTTGCAGCTAGCGCCATCACAGAAAAACATGGTACGATCAGACATACAGACAAAAGAATTGTCGCTATTTTTTTCGTAAACTTCATCTTCATGTACTTTCCTCTTTCTAACCATATTAATTGTAAGTATAAATACTCTTAAACTCTATCTTACACTTTTTATGGGGAAATGTCTACTTGTTTGTAGAAATTCTCATTGTATCAATTTACTGACAACTCCGTTCTGCTTTATTTATCCGAAGAAAAACCCCGGCATAAACCGGAGTTCTTCTCTAATTTACATTTTCTGTTGTTCCGCCTGCATTGCTTTCTGCGCCTCCACCGGGATCCGGGGTTGGTGTTGAATCCGGTGCCGGATCTGGTGTTGGTGTCGGATCTGGCGCTGGATCCGGTTCCGGCGTTGGAACTGGAGTCGGTTCCGGCGTTGGAGCTGGAGTCGGTTCCGGCGTTGGAGTTGGTTCTACATAAGTATTATCATCGTACCCTCCATTCCATGAATTGTCCCAGGAATTTCCTCCGTCATACCAGTAATCATTCGATCCGTCATTATAATTATACTGATAATTATCCTGCGTATACCCCTGCCATGCATCCGGCGTTTCAATACCACTTGTATCTACACCTGCATCTGGCTGATTCATTGGCTGGTCCTGATTATCGGTATTTTCCTCCTGCTGGTTTTCAGCCTCTTCAGCTCTTTTCTTTTTCAAAATGTTAATATCTACATCGTTAATCAGCATATCGTAGAATGTAGATTTCTTTTTCAGTTCCTTATCTAATTTTTCTCTTCCGCATTGTTCTGTAAGAGTCTCCACACCTGAAAATAAATTCACACCAAGACCAAGTTTCTCTCCTGTAATCTCTGCTCCCAATGCTGCAAGTGTCGTTGGAAACATATCCATTGTAGAAAATTCTCGATTATGTGTTTTTTCAAAAGAAGTATCAAGATTCTCTGGTAAATTTATAAATGCATTATATACACTTCTCTCATAATCGTCACTCACATCATTACAAAAATCAGAATCCATTGTTAAATGATCCCCGCTTATTATAATTGTTGTATTCTCATAAAATGGCTGCTCCTGAATCCACTTAACAAATGCATCAACCTGTCTACTTGAACATGCCATTACATTTGCATATTGATTATCTCCAAATTCATTTTGACACTGCTCACATACATATCCATCTTCAAAATGAGTATCTACTGTCAACATTGTAAAATTAAATGGCTCGTCCTTTGTTCCTATTTCGCTTAACTTTTCTTTTGCATTTTCAAATAACTTTTGATCTTCATACCCCCACCATACCCAATAACCTTCTGGGATTTTTCCTTCTTCTACAGCCGTAGTATAATCAAATATTTCTGTTTTACCATGACTCTCAAAGTATGTTCTCCTTCCTCCAAAAGTAGCATCTGATCCAATCATAAAATATTGATTATATCCTTCTTCTGATAAAATATCTTCTAAATTTTTTGCTCTTGAAGAAAAGGATGTCTGCTCCGCTAATGTATCATTAATATCCTCATTCACATTTCTAATATCTTCTGTATTTTTTATTGGAATTCCAGATGTCTGAGCGAAAATTCCTCCCATCGTCCATGTGCATCCATACGCAGGATATCCTCCTCCCAACTTATCGCTTTGAGAAAAATTAGTATTTTCTTCTGCAAGAGTCGTCAATTCCGGAATACAGTTGAAATCCATTCCACCGCCATCTTCTTTTGACGCATAAGTGGATTCCATTGACTCCAGATAAATATAAATCAGATTTCTTTTTTGTTCCGGAAATGTAATCTTCGTTGTACGTGGATCCACATAATTCTGTTCAATAAAATGCGATTCTTTCTTCTGACTTACCAGATATTCTTTTACATCCAATTCATCATATACTTCATAAGCCGCCCTTCCTGCACTTCCACATGCAATCACAGCTACAAGAAATAACGCAATCATACATTTTCTATGCTTATTCCTTAATCCTATAATCAGGAAAATAGATAAAAATAATACTAATACTGCCAACGGTACGCATGCATTGATCCCATCCAGTACTACATCTGAGTTTGTCCCATCAAGCGGTACTTTCAGATGAAAAATAATTTCATCGATAGACAACAGCCCCCACGTGTCTAATACCCAGTTTCCCAGATTATAGAGAATAAATCCAAGAACAGATATTATGATCATTAGAATACAATAAAATCCATAGCCGATTTTTTTAATTATCTTTGGTTTTTTCATTTTCCTTTCATTTCCTTTACTTAGTATTTACAAACATACATAATGTAGTAAAGCATAAATATAAAAAAATTGCAATATTCACAAGCAATACAAATTCTAAAAAATGTTTCATTCTGTCATTGCTTAATAACTTACACTTAGTTTTTAAAGCCAAAAATTTTTCTAACCAAAGTAATCTTTGATAAAACAAATGCACCCCCTAAATCTAAAAGCACTTTACCAGCAATAATCAAAATCAACTGAATATTTGCTGACATTCCATTCACAACATATTTTTCTGTTATCTGCCACCACGGAAGAAGATCAAGTTCTACAATATGCACACACAATATCAACAAACTATATCTTCCAAGATATGCCAAACTTCCACCAATATATTTCGTCCTACACTCAATAATTTTGGAGATTAAAATAACAATCACACATGCACATATACAGCCAAAAATATCTATTATCCCTCGTCCAATATCACAATGCACTAACCAGAACGATTGGAAATTTTTTATAAATGAAATCCAAGTAAGTAGTGCAAAAAGAACTGAAAAGATTTTCACTTCCTTTGGCAACTCACTAATTTTAGTCTTTGCGCCCCTCCAGAGATATCCCATATAAATGAACATTGTAGCACATGCTCCTGCCTGTATGCTAAAAGGAAACCAAAATATTCTTCTTGAAAAATATCCTACTGCAAACAAACCCACTATAAATAACAATCTAATATATTTATCAAACTTGAACGATATTCTCAAGAAAATACTTCCCCAGAAAGTTGCCCACAAAAACCATATTGCACCAATTCCCGGTATCCAGAATGGCTCTGTATATGTATCACCTGCTCCATATAAAGCTGCATAACACCAGTTTTGAAATTCATCAAAAGCATTATTCCACCATACGCCCTTTAACGTTCCAATAATGATTATGACTATGCTGCTTATTATATATGGAACAAGCAATGTTCTTGCCTTATTTTTTATAAAACCATTCAAATCGCGCTTCTTATTCGTAAAATATCCTGTAATAAAGAAAAAAATAGGAACATGAAATGTAAACACAATTCGATTAATACTGGCATTTCCTAAATGGCCTAATATAATACAGATCATTGCTATCCCTTTAGCTATATCTATATATTGCAGTCTGGTACTTTTTGTTTTCATAACATTTATCCCCACTCAATTTCCACATTTTCTCTGTCTTTTTCCGATATCCTTCACATCAAAATTCGCAAACGGAAGCATCAAAAACACATCATAATACGCTTCAAACATATGATGCTCCATTACTGAATGAATGCAGACAATTGCCATAGCCATTAACATATATGGAAGATTTAAGTTTTTGATCATTATAATTGAAATAATCAGCATAACCAGTATAAATACCACCAGTCCTAACCTCATCAAAATATTCACATAAGAACTATCAATAAAGAAATAGTCTGCTACCACTTCTGTTGATCCTCCATTTCCACGCATTGGAATGTCCTGTCCCCATATCTGAACATCATACCTGTCAAAAACTTCTTTTCCTAAAGAAAGTCTCGTTGAAAAAAGAGTATTTAATTTTGCCATCCATTCTATATCTGGTCGATAAAATCTTGATACTAAGATCATAAATCCAGCTAAACCATATGGTGCCACCAGACATAAAATTTTTAGTAATAGTGATGGTATATATCCCTTTCCTTTCTTTGCACCTAATTTGTTTCTAATTTTCAAATAAACAACACATATAATCAAAATCATCATTACAATTTCACTATTCCGTACATCACAATATTTTTCAAACAGAACCACACTGATTATCATCATTCCAATTTCTATCCATGTGCATCTTGCCTGTCGGAGTACAATCCATACTGTTATCATAAAAACAATACCCGCCGCAAAATCCGTAGGATAAATAAACCCAAATGACATCCGCACCTGATCTCCCCTATGATAAACCAAATTCGTGATAACTCCTGTATATCCTACAATCATCGTACAGATTATCATCGGAATTTCTACAATCAAATATACCTTTAAAATTTTTCTATAATCAATATCATTTGCACCAGCAATCAATAATCTCGTTTCAAGCAATGCATCAGCTCCAGAATATCTCCTTGCAATTACAAATGATCCAATAATCAGAAATACAAATAATATTTTCTTCATATCCACTGGTCTCATCACCATATACCGGAACAATACTACCAGTCCAATCCCTATCTGAACACAGAAATAAAAAAAGGTGGCCACGGAATATGTGCCATCGTTGTCCAGCTGTAAGTCAAAACCAGCCATACGGCAAAAATTCCAAGAAAAAATATTTCTGATAAATTACATTTGAATTCATAAGATGAATTTATCCATTTTCCCTCTACCTTATTGTTAATTTACTTTATCCAATTCATTTTATTTCCTCTCTTTACAGACAGTTTAAATCAGGATATGCTTTGCAACATATCCTGATTTATCCAAACCTTTTATAATTCCTCAGCCACCATCTCCAGTGCCGCCTCAATTACCTTATCCATATCATAATACTTATAATTTCCAAGACGTCCACCAAAGATCACATTCTTTTCCTGCTCTGCAAGCTTTCTGTATTCTTCAAACAGCTTATTGTTCTGTTCGTTATTTACCGGATAATATGGTTCCATTCCTACTTTCCATTCGGAAGAATACTCTTTGGAGATAACAGTTTTTTCCTGCTTTCCAAATTCAAAATGCTTGTGTTCGATGATACGTGTATAAGGAACTTCTCTTTCGGTATAGTTTACGACTGCATTTCCCTGATAGTTGTCTGTTTCAAGCACTTCTGTTTCAAATCTTACCGAACGATATTCCAGTGCTCCGAGCTTGTATCCGAAGTATTCGTCGATCATTCCGGTAAACAGTGTCTTCTCTGCGATATCCGGATTTTCTTTGATGAACTCAAAGTAGTCGGTATCTGTCTTTACTTCGATTCCGTCCAGCATCTTTTCAATGATCTTTGTATATCCGCCGATCGGGATTCCCTGATATCTGTCATTGAAGTAGTTATTGTCAAATGTAAATCTTACCGGTAAACGTTTGATGATGAATGCCGGAAGGTCTTTGCAGGCACGTCCCCACTGTTTTTCGGTATAACCTTTTACCAATTTCTCAAATACATCTTTTCCTACAAGAGATAATCCCTGTTCTTCCAGGTTCTTCGGCTCTGTGATTCCAGTCTCTGCAACCTGTTTTGCGATCATATCTTTTGCTTCCTGTGGTGTCTTGATATTCCACATTTTGCTGAATGTATTCATGTTGAATGGCAGATTGTAAAGCTCATCCTTGTAAATTGCTACCGGTGAGTTAATGTAATTATTGAACTCTGCGAACTGATTGATGTAATCCCAAACCTGTTTGTTGGATGTGTGGAAAATATGTGCACCATATTTGTGAACATTGATTCCTTCAATATTTTCACAATAAATATTTCCACCGATATGCGGACGCTTGTCAATTACCAGACAGGTTTTTCCTTTTTTCTTTGCTTCGTGAGCAAATACTGCCCCATATAATCCTGATCCTACTACTAAATAATCATACTTCATAATACTAAATCCTCTCTTTTATTTCTTTGTAATTTTATCTTTTATCATCTTTCCCATTCCGACGACACTTCCCACTCCATAACTTAAATGAAGTAAAAAGAAGATTCCCGGAAGCAAAAGCTGACATATATGCTTCGCCTCATTTTTTACAGACAGAATTGCCATTCCGATTGCACCACACCAATAAGTGATCCACATGGCAATCGCCAGAAATGGCTTCTTTAGTGCTACCAAAATGGATGTCACAAGAATCGCAATCACAAAAGCAAACGGCACAAAATGATAAATGCTGAGACATCCAGGACATACGCCAAGAGTTCTTGCTACCCAGTCTCCATTGCCGTATTTCTGCTTCATCATTCCCGGAATCGAACTTCTCACATATTGCCAGGAATGAATCTGCGGATCGTAGCATAAGCGGTATCCTGCCTGCCGGATCCGGTAATGCATCTCATTATCTTCCGTTCTTCCCAGATTTTCATTGAAAAGTCCAACCTTTTCAAATACTTCTCTCCGATACGCTGCATGGAACATGGACTTTACATATTTCTTTTCATTCTCTCTCCGGAAACCTGCGATTCCACTTCCAAACATCGAACTTTCCGCGCTCAGTAGAAGTCTCTGCCAAGGTGTGTCCTTCTCCGGAAGATTCGGTCTTGGCCCCCCGGTGACATATTCTCCGCTTTCCATGCATTCCACATTCTTGGAAACAAAATCCTCTGGAATGCGTCCATGTGCGTCCAGACGGATAATAATATCTCCGGTTGAACTACGGATTGCCTGATTCCATCCGGATGCCTGATTGTTCCCCGGATTTTCCGTAACAAAGCAGTTATGATACTGCGGATTTTCTTCGGCAAAACGTTCCATAATCCGTCTGGTTCCATCTGTTGAACTGCTGTCCACCATCACAACTTCGATCTGCTCTGCCGGGTAATCCTGTTTTGTGATATCCTCCAGCAAGTGCGGAAGATACTCTTCTTCATTGCGCGCAATCGTGCAAACTGATACTAACATACATTTCTCCTATACTGTAGTTCTTATCGTAATACTGCAAATACTGTCATAAACATGGTCATAAAATCTCTCCACAGACTGTATTTGCGCAGATCTTCCAGATTATAACTCATCTTCTCCGGAAGCACTTCATGAATATAAGCATAATCCACATCTTCTACATGCTCCAGCATTTCACCCTCATCTTTGTAGCATACGCTGGCTCTGGAAGTGATTCCTGCCGGTAACAAAAGAGTCGCATACATTTCTTTAGTATAGCCTTTTACATACTTCACAACTTCCGGTCTGGTTCCAACAAAACTCATCTCTCCACGAAGAACATTGATAAGCTGCGGAAATTCATCAATCCTGCAGCCACGGATCACTTTTCCAACCCGTGTCAGTCTGGAATCCTGACTGATCGTAACCTGTGTTCCCATCTTGTCCGCATTCTGCACCATAGTACGGAACTTTAGAATGTGAAATTTCTTTCCATACTGTGTCACACGCACCTGCTTGTAAATCACCGGTCCCGGTGAATCCAGCTTGATTGCAATACTGATGACTAACATGATCGGTGATAAAATGACAAGTAAAATCATCGAAAGCAGAATGTCAAAATATCTCTTTAATCTTAATTCTTTTTCGTGTCTGATCAGAATATCATAGTATTGTTTTACTTCGTCTGTTCTCATAAACTTCGGAAGTTCGTCCCATTTTCTCATACAGCATTCCTATCCGATGCATTCCTTCAATACATCCGTCACGTATTTTACCTCTTCATCGGTAAGTTTCGTATGAAGCGGTAATGTAATTGCATTTTCAAATAAAGCATAAGCATTTGGATAATTTTTGATATCAAATCCCATATTTTTGTATGCAGATAACAACGGTAACGGTTTGTAATGCACATTCGTTGCTACGCCATGCTCTGCCATCTTCGTAATGATCTCATTACATTCTTCCCGTGTTTTTCCCTGAACACGGATCAGATACAAATGTCCGCTGGACTTATGATCTGTATCAAAATGATTCAGTACATTCACAGGAAGACTTTCCAGTGCTTTATCATACATTCCTATGATTTCCCGACGCCGTGCTAATAATGCATCATAGCGCTTTAACTGTACCAATCCAATAGAAGCCATGATATCGGTCATATTGCATTTGAAATAAGGTGCCACAACATCATACTCCCATGCGCCAAGCTGCGTCTTTGCTAGCGCATCTTTGGATTGACCATGCAGTGAAAAAAGCATATATTTTTTATAAATCTCATCATCATCCACACCTTCGATCGGACGCCATGTGACTGCTCCTCCTTCCGCTGTGGTAAGATTCTTTACTGCATGGAAGGAAAAACTTGTGAAATCTGCAGCCTGTCCACATTTCTTTCCTTTTCGCTCTGCGCCAAATGCATGTGCAGCATCTGCCACCACAATCACTCTGCCAAACTTCTCCTGAAGTTCATTTGCCGGATGGAAAAGTGATTTCTTTGCTTCTACAATTTCAAATATCTTATCATAGTCACACATAATTCCGGCAAGATCTACCGGGATAACCGCTTTCGTCTTCTCTGTGATTGCATCTGCCAGCTTCTCATAATCCATCTCGTAAGAATCTTTTGCCACATCCACCAGAATCAGTTTTGCACCTACATGCTCTACTACACTGGCTGATGCAGTATAAGTATAGGCAGTTGTAATTACTTCATCTCCCGGTCCAATTCCCAGAAGACGCAGTGTCATCTCCAGGCAGGCTGTTGCTGAATTCAGACAGACCACCCTGTTTGTTTCCATATATTCTGACAGTTTCTTTTCAAAAAGCTTCGTCTTTGGTCCTGTTGTGATCCAGCCACTTCTTAACGTATCTACAACCTCTGCTATTTCCTCTTCCGTGATATCCGGAGGAGAGAAAGCGATATGCATGTTTTTCATAAAAAAACTTCTTTCTTCATAAATTTTAGATCTTTATTGATACTTTTCTAATTCTAAATACTCTTTCCAGAACTTATAAGATGTCAAATATTTTCTTCTGTTATAATAAGCTTTATCTACTTCTTTGTGAATTTTTTTATAACGCTTCACTGTTTCAAGATAGTATTTCATGACCTGTCTGAATTTCTTCTTATCCAGATATCTGATTTCTGCAGTATATGCATTTGGATTAATTGCAATGACACTATCTACAAGGCATTGTCTCTGTGGATTATAGAACCAGTCATGAGCAACCGCCGCCGGCCCTTTCCGTAACCATTTTTTTGGCCAGAAAAGCTGTCCATTAAAAGTCAGACGATAAAGAATGGTATCCTTCAGACTTCTGTGATCTGTTTGATAAATAGAATCAATATCCACCCCATATTCATCAAATTCTGCAAGATCTGCCATATTTGCATTTTTTGCGGACATTGTTTTTAATCGTTCCTGACATTTTTCCGTTTCAATAAAAGCAGGTCCTTTTAAATAATCTCTGATTGCATCAACAATGATTTCTGCAGCATCATAATTAAAGCGCAGTATTTCCGTTAAAAACATACCATTAAAACGTTTCCAGATACGTTCTCTTCTGTTTCTGGACGGATTACATGCCTCTTCAATCAAAAAGTTACGGAATACTTGATAATATTCCATGAAATAATTGAACTTTAAAGTAAAGCCCATATGCCATACGCAAATACCGTTCATGGTAATAAATTTAGCATTATTACGGAAACTGAATTCCGTATCATCAACACGGATAAACAATGGTAATGCAAATCCGTTTTTCTCGATCATTGTTACCGGTACACAACAATACCACCAGCCAGCATAGGAATCAGCCTTTTTCGTTTTTGCTTCCTCTTTTTGAAGCATTTCAGCCATCTCTACAATTTTTCCATGACCTTTTGAAGAATTCTGTCCTCCATCTGCTCCTAAAAATCCTACATCTTCATGGAAAACATCCATCTCTTCATAACAAAGCATGGCACCACTGATAATATAATCTTTATATTTTTCTTTTGCCAGTAACAATAATAAATATGTTCTTTTTATACTTTCTGATAAAACAACAACATCATCATCCATCAATAATACATGAGTCGCCTTTGGTTTCTGGCGAATAGATTCGATCATTCCTCGTGTAAATCCACCTGAACCGCCTACATTTTTATTTCTGTGATAATAAATATGCGGACCTTCAAATTCTTCCGCCGACAATACTCGACCCTCATCATTATCAACGATGTGAAGATAAACATTTTTTCCAATGATATCATCCTGAGTTAAAATTTCATCCTTGATCATTTTAACATTTTTACGAATAAAGTCTTCTTTTTTAAATGTTGTCGTTGCGATTGAAAGTCTCACTTCATTGAAATCACTTTCATTTACCTCAGCATAATAACCACCACCATATACACAGCACTCTGAATACATGCGGAGTTCAAATGCAATCAATGTGTCCTTATTTGATGGAATCTCAACAATAATTTCTGCTTTTTGATCGCAATGGTATTCTTTCTTTAACAAAACATTTCTTTTTGCTGAATTCTCAATTCTATGATATCCGGACAGAACCAGCTCAAAGTCACCTTTAATTTCAAGCTTCAACATCGTTTTGCCGATTTTTGTGTGTTTTTTCCATTTTTTCATAGAAAAGGCATTTAAATATGCCCCAAAATCACATGTACTATATTTTGAAAATACAAAACATTTTTCTTCAGCATCACGGATTCCTAATCCACCCTTATAAAAAAGATCGGCATTATCTGTATATTCTTCTTTATCTGGAAATAGAATACTTTGCAATTTTAACTCCATTGTTTACATCTCCTTATTTTGTACTTCTTTTAACTCTAAATAACTGCTCCAAAAATCCTTGCTTTCAAGTTTCGAATGATTTTTTCTATATTCTTCACAAACCTTGTCATAATGCAAATCTATTAATCGAAATACTTTCAACATTTTTATATATGCTTTTAGTAGTTCTATCCTGCTCCGCTTCACACAAATTGCATTTCCTGCTGCATCAGCATACACAACCTCATTGCAGCGGAACAAGTCATAAATATTCGGATTTGGTCTGGCTACTTTTGTCGCTCTGTTTTTATATGCAGGCAGAAAATGACCATTCATTGACAACATGATCAATATTCGCTTTAATTTACACGGTGGTTCAGCCTCCGGTCTACCACATGGATCCAGATCTTCCGGCTTGATTCCATTATGTCCTATAAATTCTTCTGCCGGCATAGACTGATAATTATATTTTTTTAATCCATCATGCACACCTAAGGTATCCGCATTATAAAACCACTTAAAACCTCTTAAAAAATCAACCGCACCTTTCAAATTCAGATCCACATATTTATATCTGTATTTTCCGATATTACTGCTGACCTGCACAAAAAGCATCTTTTTGAAATCCTTTGCAGCAAACTGCGGATTATGGATTGCATTCGTAATTGCCAGATTTCTGACATCATAATACTCCAGGAAACCAGGTAATTTATTTTCAAAAGCTTCATGCCAGATCGTTATTCCATTTAAGAAAATAAACTGCCCATTTGCCCTCAATCCATATTCTATATCATCTCTATGGATAAAAAACGGCAAAGGATAATGCATTTCCTTAATAAACGGAACCGGAATACACGAATACCACCAGCCTGTATACTCTGCTTTTTGAATCTGTTCATTTATCACGACATTTTTTAATTGTGTCATGTCAAAATTATGGTTATTCGCAACAATATCACCATCATTCCAGCAGGCACCACATTCATACTGCAGAGTTGGCAAATCTTCTCTTAATAATGAGCCTCCGATTACTGCCATTCTGTATTTCTCTTTAAGCAGGGTCAATAATGTATAAGTTCGTTCTATCGCTTCAGGAGAAATCACAGCATCGTCATCCATCAATAAAACATGTGTAATACTATCATCTCGCATATGTTCGAACATCGTTCTGGTAAATCCACCCACTCCACCAAGGTTTTTATTCTTAACAATGCGAATATGTTCATCCTCGATTTTTTCTCTTACTAATGTACCGCCATTATCGGATATGCATACCGACAAATGTCCATAAGATAAGGCATTCTCATTGTTAAGCAGATTTTCTTTTAATACTTTCATATTTCGCTCAACATACTTCTCACGTTTGAAAGTACAAATGCCTATTCCTATCTTAACTTCCTTCTTTTCCCTCTCTTCATCAGTCATATAACTTGCTGCATAGAGGGCTGTATCCTCCTCAGCGATTATGGATACACCTACTACTCCACTCTCCGGTAAAGCAAATATTGGAGTATTCACGGAATCTTCGCCTTTGCTTTCCATTGGAAATTGCATAATTATCTTCGAACATACTTTTTTATTCTTGCAGGATAAGGCATATATGACAACCTTTATTTTTCCTTTAAAATTAACAGACACACAAACCGATTGAATACCTGTATACTTTCTCCATTTTTCAGCAGAAAAAATATTCATATATGTCAAGAAATCTGCTTCACCACCTGCATTAAGCAATATTCCACTCTCTGACTTAATTCCGTTTTTTAATTTATAGTATAATTCTGGTTCCTCAACAGACTGTTGATTCCATACAATTTTTTGTAATATCATGCTTTTCACCACTTACTGATTCATATGCATATATTCAGTTGTTACTTCTTCTACCAGACCACTCATTCGAACATTTCCTTTGTCAATCCAAATAGCATGATCACATAACTGTCTGACAGAATTTATATCATGAGAAACATATAACAGAGTTGTTCCTCCACTCAACATCTGCCCCATTCTCTCATAACATTTCTGCTGGAACTGGTAATCACCAACGGATAATATTTCATCAACCACGAGAATATCCGGTCTCACCATGGTAGCTATTGCAAATCCAAGTCTTGCCTGCATACCAGAGGAAAAATTCTTAATCGGAACATCCAAGAAATCCTGCAATTCTGCGAATTCAATAATTTCATCAAAATGCTCTTCCATAAATTTTCTTGAATGTCCAAGTACAGTTCCATTCAAAAACACATTTTCTCTAGCCGTCATATTCATATCAAACCCGGCACCCAATTCAATCAACGGTGCAATGGTCCCTTTTGTAGTAACTGAACCTTTGTATGGTTTTAAAATTCCACAGCAGGCTTTTAAAAGCGTTGACTTTCCGGATCCGTTTGTTCCGATCAGTCCCCACGCCTCTCCTCTTTTTACTTTTAAATTGACATCTTTTAACGCAAGAAATTCCTGGAACATCAATTCGTGTTTGATCAGTTTGATCACATATTCTTTCAGGTTATCTACCTTTTCAGATGCCATGTTGAACCGAATCGTCAGGTTATCAACATCAACAATATATTCTTCGTTCATTCGCCCTTCTCCTAGATATATAAAATGAAGTTATCCTGTGTTTTCTTAAATACACCAAGTCCAATTGACAGCATGATAAAAGCCATTACCCAGCAACCAATAAAGATTCTTGGAGTTGTAAAATGTCTGTATAAAACAAGATCTCTGAAGAACTGGATATAATAAAACATTGGATTACAGTATTCTACCAGCTTTCTGAGCCAGTCCGGAAGCAGCTCGATCGGGTAAAACATTGGAGTTACATACATCCATGCTACTGTGATGGCATTGTAGATATACTGAATATCTCGAAAGAAAACATTCGCAGCAGAAAGGAAAAAGCCCAATCCGCATACAAAGATATACAGCGGAATCACTACCAATGGAAAAAGCAGGATATATGGTGAAAACGGTGCTCTGGTGATCAGCATGACCAGAATCAATGCTCCCATTGAAAAAATAAGGTCGATCAGGGAACTTGTTACTTTTGATAAGGTAAAAATATATTTAGGTACATATATTTTCTTGATCAAAGCTCCATTATCCAACACAGAATACATAGACATATGGGTTGCATTATTCATAAAATCAAATAATGCCTGACCTGTCAGCAGGTAAACCGGAAAGTTTTCGATTCCGCGCTGGAACATTTGGGAAAATACCAGTGTCATTACAAGCATGATCAGCAGCGGATTCAAAATACTCCACACATATCCCAGAAAACTTCTTCTGTATTTTAATTTCACGTCTCTGACTACCAGTTCTCTTAATAAATCTTTATATCTAAAAAATGTATTTATCCTATCTCTTGTTACGCTCATTATTCTTCTCCAATTTAATATGAATCTCTTCGGCCTTTAAATGCAAGTACAGCTAACGGGAATGCAGCATATCTTGTTTTCCGTAAAAACAACACTGCCGGATTCTTTACTCTGTCATACACTTCTCTGTTCTTATGATAAAAATATGCATCTAATTTCATTGCTTCTTTTCGCATACCATTCTTCAGAGGAAAGCTGATATAAATTTTCATCTGACTGGTAAGGATTGTTGCTGTCAATTCCCTGATATACTCCAGATTTGCCTTTGGAGCCGTCTTCTCGACTTTTTTGCAGTACTGATTGAGCCGCATAAGAACCCGCAGATGATTCTTCAGATTCTTCTGCATCTTTTCAATGGACATACTTTGTCCCGGAAGTCCCAGACGATATTGGTAAACAGGGTCTTCCATAAAATATACTGTCTTCACGTAAGGAATCGGAAATGCAATAAACTCTACATCTACATAAAAAGTGTGTTCATCAATCTGTTCATTTGCTTTCCTGAAAAGCTCCGTCTTCACAGTCGTGGCATGCATATCTATGATGGTCTTACCAACAATCTCCTCAAACTGGTAGAGCTTGTTATACTCGATTTTTTCAAACGGATATTCCTGCCTCTTTTCCGGCAGCCGTGTCGTATGGTTGATCCAGGTATAATTCGATGCAACGATATCAGCATCAATTTCTTTTAAAAGTTTCACCAGTCGGATGAAGCTTCTGGTGTCTACCCAGTCATCTCCATCAACAACTTTAAAATATTTTCCTCTTGCCTCACGAGCTCCCGTGTTGATGGTGGAACCATGTCCGCCGTTTTCTTTATTGATCAACCGGAACGTATTTTCATACTTTGAAACATATCTTTCCGCAATTGTTGCAGTATCATCGCTGGAACCATCATTCACGATCAAAACTTCAATATCATCCATGACTTCAGAATTCACAAAGGATTCCAGACAGTCTTCCAGATATGCCTGCACATTGTAACTTGGGACAGTTACTGTTAATATTTTCTCGTCCATTGTTCTCCTAACCTGATTTAATACTATTTTTCTCAAAAAAAGTTGGTTTTACAGATATTTAGTTCTATCTGAATCACCAACTTTTATTCTGATTACTAGAATATTATACTACACTTTTCTTTAGATGGAAAGATTATATCAAATACTCGCATCTTTGTCAAATCTGCCCACTTTATATACCACTGTGTTTTTCATCTACAATGGGTCCTTCATGACTGATCCTCCCTAAACTGACCAGTTTCTGAAAAGCCTCACTGTCTCTTTTTTTATCTTCCGGTCTGATATGATAAGTAGAAATCATATCTGCAACTTTTTCTTTAATATCCGGACTTTCTTCCATTGCTGCCTTTTCCAGCTCTCGCAGCTGGCTGAGGAAATGTACTTCATCGAACTCAAGAGGTTTGCCGATAAAAATCAGGTTGTTCGCTGTTTTCTGTAGTCCCTCTTCTTTTGTCAGCAATTCCTCATACAGCTTTTCCCCCGGTCTAAGACCGGTATACTTGATCTCCATATTCACACCAAGTGTATATCCGGAAAGTCGGATCAGATTCTTTGCCAGATCAGCAATCTTCACAGGCTCTCCCATATCCAGCACAAAGATTTCTCCGCCATGGGCATAAGCTCCCGCCTGAAGTACCAGTGAAACTGCTTCCGGTATCGTCATAAAATAACGGATAATATCCGGATGCGTAACTGTCACAGGACCTCCTGCCTCCATCTGTTTTTTAAACAGCGGAATAACGCTTCCATTACTTCCTAACACATTCCCGAATCGTACGATCACGTATTCTGTTCTGGAATATTTGCTGAAGGTCTGTACGATCATTTCACACATACGTTTCGATGCACCCATGATATTGGTAGGGTTTACTGCTTTATCCGTAGAGATCAGTACAAATTTCTTTACCCCGTACTTGTCCGCAGCTCTTGCTGTCTTATAAGTACCAAACACATTGTTTTTAATGGCTTCATTCGGGCTGTCTTCCATAAGTGGCACGTGTTTATGGGCTGCCGCATGAAAAACAACATCCGGTCGATAATGCTCCATGACGCTTTCAATTCGACTTGTATTTCGAACAGAACCTATCAGTACTTCCAACTTCAGATTTGGATACTTACGAACCAGCTCCTGCTGAATGTCATAGGCATTGTTCTCATAGATATCAAAAATGATAAGAAGCTTTGGATTGTGGGAAGCGATCTGACGGCATAATTCACTTCCGATGGAGCCGCCGCCTCCCGTAACCAATACTCTTTTATTTCTCACATACTGCCCAACGCTTTCCATATCAATTTCAATAGTATCTCTTCCGAGAAGATCTTCGATGGATACTTCCCGCAGGTTTGACACTCCTACATCGTCATTGATCAGCTGATACATTCCCGGTAATATCTTAAGTTTACAATCTGTAAGATTACAGATTCTTAAGATATCTCTGGTATTTTTTGTTCCTGCCGAAGGAATTGCAAGGATAATTTCTTCTGCATCATACTTCTTTGCTGCTTCCTGAATCTTATCTCTTCCTCCGACAATGCGGATTCCATGAATGTATTTTCCTTTTTTGGAAGGATTATCATCAATCACGCAGACAACCTTCTGATTCAGGTATTTACTGCTTTTTAATTCTTTGATGATCATATTTCCGGCTTCGCCGGCACCGATCACAATGGTGTTACGGCTATGCCTGGTTGATTTCTTCAATCCATTTTCCATGGTATGCAAAATGCGATAAGAAAATCGAGTGATGATCGTTGTGATACTTAACAAAATAAAATAGAAGAAATAATAACTTCTCGGAACCTGCAGATACAACAAACTGAAACCGAAAGCCTGAAAGACCGTTGACAGCATTGTTGCACCAAGAATGGCAAGCATCTCATTTATGCTGGCATAAGACCATACCCTGTTATACAGATTAAGTACTAAAAAAATGACTACTGTTGTGATAACATTGATGACCATATAGCTCTCGACACTGTACATATACTCTGCCGGTACCCAGATATTATCCAATTTAAAACGCAAAATAATTGCCAGATAAGAATCCAGGATCACACTTAAGATATCTACAATAAACAGTGCGATCATCCGACTTCTGGAATTTTGCAATCCCCATGTTTTTTTCATAAGCGACCTCCATTTGTACAACATAATACTGTCACAAAATATTACCGTTCTCTAACCAATCTCCGCTTAGTTATATAACTCATATACATATGCCTTTTCATCCTGATACAATTCCTTTGAATTTTTAAGTCCGGTTAATTTCTGTATCTTTTCTAAGCATTTTTCAGGATCCATGGTTACCTTTTCACCGAGATCATCATATTTTTTATCAAGTATTCGATCCAAATATACAACTAATTTGGAATTTTCTATTGAAACGTCCGGTACTTTTATATCCAGATCTTTGTAATACATTTGATATAAACGTTGGTAATTCTGTAATTCTAACCCTTCGTTAATCATTATATAAGACGTTGTATAAACATACAAGCATGTTGTATCTGCATATTCTTTACTGATTGCAATATTATTTTCTCCTTCCGGATATAAATAACAAGGATCATTTACATAATACGTCAAGCCTCCTATCAGCATCATTGAAATAACCATTGCAATCTGAATCTTTGCTTTATTTTTTATCCATAACTTATAGATAAAATAAAGCAGGTAGCAAAACAGCAGAGACAGAAAAGGAAACAAATTCATGATATACCTGTTCACCTGCCATGGCGAGATTTTTGCTGAAATAACAAATACAAAAGCACAAGTAAGTATTATATCACAGATCAAATATGTTTCTCTTTTTACTTTTACATAAACAGTTTTTGTGTGTTCTTTATTATTCACTGCAATTTCATAGTGATCTGCATGATATTGCAGCTTCATTTCCCACAAAACCTGTGTGATAAGATATGCAAGAATTCCAAGGCAGCAGACAATCAGGAGCAGCATGAAGACACCGCCGAACATCTCTTCACTGACTATAACCCAGAATTTTCTGATTCGTGACGTCCAATCTGAAAAATTATGCATATTCTGAAGTGTTTTCTGGCTATGGCTCACTCCTGTACCTGTCAGATTCTTAAGAATTGCAGGGTATAACGCAACAGCACAAACTCCGCCAACGCCTCCGCTCACTACATATTTTCCGGTCATTTTAAAGTCTTTTCGCATGATCATCCAGATCATCTGAAAGATCACCATAGGAAATGCAAAAATCACAAAATAGTAATGTGTAAATACACCGCCAAAAGTAGCAAGCAAAATACTGATCAAATTTTTCATTTTGATTTTTCTTGATGCCATCATTTCCAAATGTTCATATGCGAAAATGGTACACCACATGGTTAATAACATATACATTCGAATATATGTCACCATATTTACCGCTGCAATACTAAATCCAAAAAACAAAACCGGAAAGAAAGCAAAATATTTATCTTTTTTGATTAATTTTCCTATTTTATACAAAAATATAATTGTTACTGCATAATACAACAAGTTAGGAATGAGACCAAACCATTTACTGAATTGTCCCGGAAAGCATGAACTGATTGCATGCAAAACCATATAAAAAAGAGGTGGATGGGAATCATGGGTCTGATTATAGATAACAGATCCAAATTTGAAGGCTTCTCCCTCATTGACTGTCATATATTCCTTAAACATATCCGGACTGATTTCCGGATTATCTAATGCTCCATCTTCCCAGATCTGTGCGTGGTAATAACTGTTAGAAAGTCCATAGGACCATAACTCATCCACAAAATATCCTTTTTTCATATCACAATAAAAAATCATAAAAATGATCTGTATAAGCAGAACACATATGAATATAATATGACTGCTCTTATCTCTCAAAAACTTTTTCATATTCCTACCTTTCCATTGATGCCTGTATTTTTATTTTTTGACAAATGCTTCTTTGCCCATTTCCGGAGCAGTATCTCCCTTTGTAACAACTTTGATCTCGATTGCTTCTATTCTTTTTGAAAGTCCTTCTGTACCTGCAGGATTACCATTTTTTGTCCATCCGAGCCAGCCATAATCCTGTGCGTGGACACGGTAATACACATCACATGATTCAGAAAGCGTTCCGGTAAGATTAATCTTGATCGCTTCTACTCGTTTTCCTTTTCCGGTGGTTCCGGCAAGGGCTCCGTCTTTTACAGACTTTTGCCAGCCGATATCCTGTACATGGGCACTATATTCCACACTTCCCTCTGCTTTTTGACCTGACAGGGATATTTTGATTGCTTCTACTCGTTTACTTTCCCCGGTAGTTCCGGCAAGAGCCCCGTCTTTTACATTATTCTGCCAGCCAATATCCTGTACATGAGCAGAATAGACGATGGAGGTCCATTTTTTACTGAAGCACTGTTCCGTTGTTCCCGGAGCCTGTGCACCTTTTTTTACAATTTTAATCTGAATGGCTTCTACACGGTAACCATAGCCTTCGGTTCCGGCAGCCTCTCCATTCTTGGCCCATCCCATCCAGCCGAAATTCTGCGCATGGACACGGTAATAGATATCATATCTTTCTTCCATTTCTTCTGTCAGTCTGATTTTTACAGCTTCTAGCCTCTTCTGGCCATTTGCAGTGCCGCTTACTTCACCTTCCTCTTTCCAGCTGTCCCAACCAATATCCTGTATATGTGACATATATTGAATGGTTCCTGCGTAACCTTTATCAGGCAAATTAACTTTGATTCCACCTAAAGCCAAGGACTTTCCTGTTGTACCACTGGTTTCTCCATTTTCAACCGGACTCATCCATCCTTCACCATTGACATACGCAGCATAAGAAACGGTCGGATCCTTCTCCACAAATGCGTTTTCCGTACTTCCGGGAGCATCCATTCCTTTTTTGCCTGCAACGATCTGAATGGCTTCTGCCTGGCAGTCATAACCTTTAGTTCCTGACTCCTCATCATTCTTTGCCCAGCCAAGCCAGCCATAATTGCTTGTATAAACACGATAGTAAATATCGTAATTCTCTGCCTGCGTTCCTTTTAATCTGATTTTTATAGCTTCGGTTCTTTTTGGATCGTCATTTGCTGTCGATTCCTTTCCATCTGCAGCATATTCCTGCCATCCTGCATTTGGCACATAAGTTGAATATTCCACATTTAGGTCTGCAAGATTTGCATTAATCTTTATACTTTGGATTGCTTTCGACAAACCTACTGTACCACTTTGTTCTCCATTTTTCACCTGACCGGTCCAGCCAAGATCCTGCACAAAAGTACTGTAAGAAAGGAGGTCTTTATTCTCAACATCTACATCCTTTTCTTTTTTCAGCAATACGATCTGGATTGCCTGTAAATCCTTCGATTCTCCGGTTGTTCCTGCAATCTCATCTGTTGTGACATAATTCTGCCATCCATCATTTGCCACATGGGCACGATATAGAATCTGATATTCGTCTTTCTTTTCGCCTGTCAAACGAATCTGAACTGCCTGTATTGCTTTGCTCTGCCCGGTTGTTCCTGCCTGTTCACCGTCTGCAACATAATCCTGCCAGCCATCATCCGCCACATGGGCACGATATTCGATACCCAGACCATCAATTCCTGATATCTGCATTTTCATGGCCTGCATTGCGTATCCAAGGCCTACAGTACCTGCCTTTTCACCATTTCCGGTTTCATCTAACCATCCAAGATTTGTTACGTGTGCCGAAACAGATAAGGCATCCTTCACTTCATCCGGTACTGCTACCGGCTCTACCTCTTCCCCTGTATCCGGCTTGTTATTTTCAGGCGGCTTCACATTTGAAGAAGATCCATTTCCTTTCTGAATAAGTGAAATGTAATCTGTACTGGCATATCCATACATATCCTGAAAATTATAGTTACCGGTACTGCTGTCTACTCCGTTTCTTCCCTCTGTAAGGACACCATCGCTCTGAACCCGGTAAAATCCATTCGCTGCTTCACCATTATCCAAAAGTAAAAATGCATACTGTGACTGAGCAGCTGTCTTATACAGCACATCAGAAGAAGTATTGCTTTCTTTTCTGACATTCAGCGTGGTATGTTCACTGTTTATCAAATCCTTTATTCCAATGGAATATTTTCCATAATCCTTTGATCCATTTGTCCTGTCGAGGCTCCACATCAAATTGGCGATCTTCTCACCCCAAAACGGATCGGATGCATAGTGGACGTTAATTCCACTTCCTTTATTACCCAGATAGGCTCCTTTATAGGTTCCACATCCCGGTCTTAAATATTGCTTCGACATATAAGTTTCCGCAAAATCCTTGAGACAGGTAGAGACATCCTTGTAACTATTGGCACTCTCTCCAGGAGAGGTATCTACAGCATTTAAACCGAAAAGATTATTCTTTTCCTTTGCAATACTACTCTTTCCCCATCCGCTCTCAAGGGCTGCTGTTCCTGCCATCATCAGGGCATTTACACCGTATGTATCCTGATTTTTCACAAACTGTGCACCGCTATCCCACATTTTAGAGTCCGAATCAGTCTTTGCATTGATGATAGAATTCAATTCATCTGCACTATAATTGCTCTGACTGCGAAGCGGCAGATACTGAAAATAATTATAATATGGAGCAGACGGATTCACAGAATGTGAACGGTCACCGTTTTGATAATCTTCCAGCATATTTTCAAAATTATCGTAGGTGTAAAAATAATGTCCGTCATAACTATAATAATCAGTGCCCTCTGCAAGATACTCCGGTGCCGGTCCATTGTCCAGGCAGGCATTGTAATCATTATTCGTTACGTTTCCAACGATATTATGATAGAGTCTTCCGGATGAGACCTGATAACAACTAAGGGATTCAACCTGGGAAATATCTACGACCTGTACTTCATCCGGATCGATTTCTCCGATCACGCCTGAAAGCATAAACCGCACTTTTCCATCGCTGGTTCCAAGATAAGCAGCGTCCGCACCGTACGCACCGCAGGTATATCCCTGGGCGCCGGTTTCTGCTTCTGTGTATTCTGTAACCACAGCACCTTTTGTATTAAAATTGACGATTTGGGCAGAAGAAGATCTTGCCATTCGAATACTTTTGTCTTCTTCAACTAATCCTATTTCCGGTTCTATTTCATACACGTTTCCATATTCGTCTGTTTCTATCAGCTTTTCTTCGACTTTCTGAGGTTCTTCTTCGGCATATACACGAAGCGGCATTTCTGTCATTCCTGTTATCACAGCACCTGCCATAAAAAGTGCAGCCATTTGCTTTGCTTTCTTTCCCATAGTATTCTCCTTACTTATTCATCAGATCCCCCACTGTTTCAGTCTTAGTATAGCACCCACATTCTTAGAGTAGCAACATTTTTATAACTTTCAAGGCAGAGAAACGCTGAAGTTCATGGCAAATCACTTCAGCGTCTCTTCTATTCCTTATGCTTCTTTTTATCCTTCTGTCTTCGGCACAAGTTTAATCTCCAAGGATTCCAGTCTGTATCCCTTGCCTGTAGTCCCGGCTTCTTTTCCATCTTTTACCCAATCCAGCCAGCCAAGTTCTTCAACCTGTGCACGATAATAAATATCGTAATGATCCGCCATCTCACCGGTCAGTTTTATCTTAACCGCTTCCATTTGGAGTTTTTCTCCGACTGTACCGGATATCTCGCCATCTTTTTTCCAGTCCTGCCAGCCAATATTCTGAACATGGGCGCTATAGGTAACCTCTCCCGAATACAATGGCTTATATAAATCCAGTTTCAAAGCCTCCATGCGGAGTCCCTGACCAACGGTTCCGATCGTCTCTCCATTATAGACCTCATCCTGCCAGCCAATATTTTGAACATGGGCACTGTAAACAGCCTGGGTATCAAAGGTTTTTGAGGAAGTTCCTACCGGTGTCAGCCCTTCTCCGTCTTTACGAACCAGAGCAATCTTTATTGCTTCCATCCGATAACCATAGTTAACCGTTCCTGCAATTTCTCCATTCTTCGCCCAGTCAAGCCAGCCAAAGTTCTGGACATGGACGCGGTAATACACATCATATTCCTTTTCTATCTCACCGGTCAGCCAGATTTTTATTGCTTCAATCCTCTTATTCTGTCCGATTGTCCCTGCCATTTCTCCATTTGAAACTTCTAATTGCCATCCAATATCTTCCACATGGGTACTATAATGAATGTCTCCTGAAAATCCACGACCAGACAAACTTATTTGCAAAGCTTCCAGACGCTGGTTTTTCCCGATCGTTCCTGCTGTTTCCTGATTGCAGCAAGTCGGCTGCCAACCGACATTTTGCACATGGGCGGTATATTTAACTGACGGTTTATTCCACTCTTCGTTAAAATGATACGCATCTGCCGTTTCTCCAGGAGCAGCGCTTCCCTTTGGCAAAACAGCAATCTGTACTGCCTCTATCGCATAGCCATACTCTTCTGTTCCGGCTTTCTCTCCATTTTTCGCCCAGCCAAGCCAGCCAAAATTACTGCTATGTACCCGGTAATAAATATCGTAATTCTCTGCATCATCTCCGGTCAGATTAAGTTTAATAGCCTCCAGAGCTCTGCTCTGGCCTTCTGTGCCAAGCATTGCGCCGGTTTGAACTTCATCAGTCCATCCATACCCAGCCACAAGTCCGGTATAACTTACTCCTAGATTTTCGCTGTTTGTCTGGATTTTCAGTGCCTCCAGACGCAGGCTCTTTCCGATTGTTCCAAGGGTATGCCCGTTTTTCTTCCAGTCTGTCCAGCCATCATTTTGAATATTTGCACAATAGCTGATAAGGTCGGTATCACCTACTTCTACAACCGGTGTATTCACATCTGCATCACTTAACAGATTGCCATAGTAAAAGCTGACATCCACATCTGTACTGATTCCATCCACCTGTGCCTTGCTGGTGCACTGCCACATATCATAATTCCCGTTATAATCACATTGATAATTATACTGTGCCACCCAGCGATGCCAGTTGTTATAGACACTGCCTGTCAGATAATTGTTCCACCAATTCAGATTCGCATACACACCCACCTGATATCCTGCATTGCTGATCTTATTGCAAAAGGTTTCAGCAAACTTCTGGATCGTGGCATTTCCAAGGCTGACCTGGCTGTTATCCTCCAGATCATAATACACCGGATATGCCAGATTGTATCCCTTGATCAGTCGCAGTACGTGATCCGCTTCACTTTCGGCTTCCGTTGTATTCTCAGCGTAAGAATAGATATAAACTCCGAAAGGAATTCCTAATCTTGTACACTCAGATACGTTATACTGCCATTTTTTATCATCTTGATAAGAAACATCATTTCCATATCCAACACGGAGAATTGCAAAATCGATATCTGAGTTCTTTACTTTTTCCCAGTCAATATCCTGGTTGTGTTCACTCACGTCGATGACCTTTCCGATTGCCCCCTCAACCGGTTCTCCCTGTGAATTATAGCAAACGCCGTTGATTTTTTTATAGGCATTCGATGTATCACTGATGGCATATGCACTGGCTGACCTCTTTTGGATCGGCTGTCCGTTGGAATATCGGAAACTGTTCTCCACAAATCCGCTCTGATCCCTCAGTCCTGCACTCTCTGCTGTTTCGTCTGAAACAGTTTCTGCTTCATCTGATACATTCTCTGTTTCATTTGCTACATCTTCCGTTTCATTTAGCAGCTCTTCTGTTTCGTTTGATACATCTTCTATTTCATTTGACACATCTTCTGCCAGAACTGCCATTGGCTGACTTCCTATAAAAATTACTGCCATCAGCACTACAAATATTCTATTTATTTTCATTTACTTACTCCGTCATTCTAAACTGTCTGTTCCTAATTGTAAGTATCATAAGCCTTTTTGTAAAAAACCATAATGATCTTTGTTAAAAAAGAAGGCCAGAATTTATTAAACATATCGGTATCTTCTTTGATTCTTCTGTGATCGACGATAAATTCCTTGCTTGTTGCCCCATCATGAATTCGATAATAAATGATAGGTGTATCGCAATAAGCAAAATGTGAATTTTTAATCTCTGCACATTTCAAAAAAGTATCCCAGTCAATACAGAACTTCATCTTGGAAGTAAAGATTGGAAGTCCTACCACACTTTTATTATAGGTAACTCCCGGACAGCAGATGCTGTTTCCCAGAGATAGAATCCTTCTTCTCCACCATTTTGAGGCAGCAAGTTTTTTACATCTCATAGGCTGTCTCAAAAACTTCCGAAGCTTACTGTTTATATCTCGTTTTCCGGCTTTTCCGCCTTTCAGAGGCAGATAATCTGCGATAAAGATCGACATCTTTTCATCCGGAATATGTTTCAAAAGTTCTTCCACATAATGTTCATTATACACATCATCCTGATGCGCAACTGTCACATAATTCGTTTTTGTACATGCAACAGAAAAATTCCAGTCATCACAAATATCGCTCTTTCCTTCCCTTACATAATAGGGAATGTCATATTTTTTTGCCATATTCTCGATAAACTCACAAGGTGTCGACGTACAAACGATAATATTACTTTTTACCTTCTGGTTTACAAGCGATTTGATGCAGCTTTCCAGGTACGGCGATTCCTTGTATGCACACACTGCAAATGTGTGATCTGTATTTTGATATTCCATTCCATTTATCCCTTCTTAGCAAATGTCCAAAATTTATTCATCAAAAAATTAATCGGCGTTGTGATCATAATATTGATAATCGGTGCCACAGCCTGTGATATTCCCAGGATGTTTACCTGTAAATAAAGTAAAAGAGTACTGAGGATGAAGCTGAATCCATAAGAAATATAGGTTTTTACCAGGGATTCTTTTTTATTGCCACTCTCTTTTGCTTCTTCTTTAAATACGAATTTGCTGTTCCAATAATATGCATTCAGCGTTCCTGTCACAAATCCAAGTGCATTCGCGATGAGATAATGCACACCAAAAAATGTAAACAAATAATAAGTTGCCAGTGAAACAACCGTATTACTTACTCCTACCATGCCAAATTTAATAAACTGGACTCCGATTTTATCCCATAATTCTTTTAATTTCCGCATTCTACTTCTACCCTAAGAATTTTTCTACTCTGAAGCGTGGTCTTCCTTTTGCTTCCATATAAATCTTTCCAATATACTCTCCGACAACGCCCAGACCTAATAAGATGAGTCCTCCAAAAAGCCAGATGGAAATAACGATGGTTGCCCAGCCCGAAACTGTGTTTCCTCTGACTGCTCCGATAATAAACCAGATGATCATCAGCGCACTGGCGCATAAGGCTCCTACACCGAGAGTTGTGATCAGACGGATTGGTTTAATACTGAATGAAGTAATTCCATCAATAGCAAAGGCAAGCATTTTTTTCAGCGGATATTTGGATTCTCCGGCAAAACGTTCTTTTCTTGCATATTCTACGGTATCGCTTTTGTATCCGATCAGTGGAACGATTCCACGCAGAAACAGATTTACTTCTTTATATTCAGATAAGGCATCTAATACGGTTTTACTCATCAGTCGATAGTCTGCATGGTTAAATACGATGTCTACTCCCATCGCCTGCATGATCTTGTAAAATCCTTCTGCAGTCGTTTTTTTGAAGAACGTATCCGTTGCACGGGAATTTCTGACTCCATATACAACTTCACAACCTTCTTTGTATTTTTCAACAAATTTGTCTACTACATCGATGTCATCCTGTAGATCCGCATCCATGGTAATCGCCATATCACACAGATCTTTTACTGTCATAAGACCGGCCAGAACTGCGAACTGATGACCTCTGTTGTGTGCCAGCTTGACACCGCCAATTCTCGGATTCTCACTGTGATATTTTTCGATGAGTTCCCATGTTTTGTCTTTTGATCCGTCGTCTACAAAAATAATTCTGCTCTTTTCGGAAACAGCACCAGCTGTAATCATTGTTTCCAGCTTATTGCCCAGTTCTTTTTGCGTTTCCGGAAGAACCGCTTCTTCGTTGTAGCAAGGAACTACTATATATAATACATCACCCATTTATTCTTTTCCTCTTCCTTAATTCTCTGGATATAGCCCTTTTTCTATCAGAGCTTTTACTTCTCTTACGACAAGGTCTTTGTCTTCTTTATAGGTAACCCCAAACCACTTGTCATGGGATTTTAACACTTTTACCGAAACCTGATCTTTTTCCAGAAGATCTCCGATAATGGTCGGAAGCAGATATTCTCCTTTCAGATTGCCTGCTTCTTGTTTGTCAAGGAATTCAGCAAAACCACTCTCTAAAATACCAAAAAATTCTGGTGTAAGTCCCCACATATTCATAGAAACCGGAGTATCCGCATTAATGATTTCTTCCTTTCCATCAGCTAAAACTGCGGCACCTGTTTCTGTTTTCACGATATTGGAGGTTTCCACGATCTTGGTCAGCATCTGGTTCTCATCCACCTTGCAGACTCCTCGTGTCACACCGCCATTCTCACTCAATGTATTCTTAAGAACAAAGCCTACCATGCTGATCTGCATCTTGTCTGACTTTTCTTCTTCCTTCGTCAGTTCACGAAAAGCTTCTACATAAGCTTCTTTTCCATAATAATCATCCGCATTTATTACAAGGAATGGTTCTTTTACTACATCCTTACAGCATAAAATGGCCTGACCGGTTCCCCAAGGTTTCGTTCTTCCGGCAAACTTTTCTTTATATTCTGCCGGTATATCATCCACCTCCTGGAAAGCATACTCGACTTTGATTTTTTTCTCGATACGGTCTCCGATAATTCTACGGAAATCTTCCTCCAAGTCTTTTCTGATAACGAAAACAACTTTATCAAAACCTGCCTGTATTGCATCATAAATAGAATAGTCCATAATGATCTCGCCCTTTGGTCCTACCGGCTCTAACTGCTTAATGCCACCGCCAAATCTGCTTCCAATCCCAGCTGCCATAACAACTAATGTAGCTTTATTCATAATAATTCCTCCATTTGTATATAGCAAAATTTTAACATTTACCTCTGATTATAACACATACAAGGTTCAATTAAAACATTTTTCCTTTTTTTTAAGATTTTTCTCATAAAATGAAAATCCCCGGCACAACTCGTGCCGAGGATAAGTATTCCTGTTATTCAAATCGGAAGGTATCTTTCAAACCTTTCCATAATACATCTTTTTCACTTAAATTCAGTTTGGTTCCATCTGTCAATGCATAACCTTCGCCGCTTGCTGTACCATGATATTCTCCCGTCAGCTCCGGCCATTCGATGCCGATTTCCGGATCATTCCATGCAAGTCCGCCTTCATCTCCCGGATGATAAAAATCTGTACACTTGTAGCAGAATTCTGCCAGGTCAGATAACACCAGGAATCCGTGAGCGAATCCTTCCGGAATATAGAACTGTTTTTTATTTTCTTCTGTCAGTTCTACTCCAAACCATTTCCCATAGGTTTCGGATCCGCTTCTCAAGTCCACAGCGACATCAAAAACGCTTCCTTTTACAACACGGACCAGTTTTCCCTGAGGAAACTGTTTCTGAAAATGCAGACCTCTGAGTACTCCTTTGGTAGAAGAAGACTGATTATCCTGTACAAAGGTCATTGTAAGTCCTGCTTCTTCCATATCTTTCTGATTGTATGTCTCCATAAAATATCCGCGCGCATCACCGTGTACGGTTGGTTCGATCACGCAAAGTCCTTCGATTCCACCCGCATTTTTTTCTACTTTAATCTGTCCCATTTTTTCCGCTCCTTACCTAGAACTCAATTTCTTTCAAATATCTCTTCAAAGCATCCTGCCATGTCGGGAGAGGTACAAAACCATTTTCCACCAGCTTCTTCTTATCTAATCTGCTGTTGAACGGTCGTTTTGCCTTGGAAACTCCGTATTCTTCCGTTGTAACCGGAAGCACTTTCACAGCATCCTCGGCATATTCTGTTCTTCCCATCTCTACGGCCTGTCGGAATATTTCCTTAGTAAAATCATACCAGCTGATATAGCCGCCTTCGTTTGTCACATGATAATAACCATATTTGTCGGTTTCGATCATATCCACCAGCAAACGTGCCAGATCATAGGTATATGTCGGGGTACCGATCTGGTCATTTACAACCTTCAGCGTATCATGAGTCTTCGCTACATTCAGCATCGTTTTAATAAAGTTCTTTCCATTTACTCCAAATACCCATGCAATACGAACGATAAAGTAGCGTTCAAGATTGCTGCTGACCGCCTGCTCACCTTCCAGCTTTGTCTGTCCGTAAACATTCAGGGGCTTATAAGCAGTGCAATCCGGCTGCCATGGTTCTGTTCCCTGTCCGTCAAATACATAGTCTGTGGAAATGTAAACCATCTTGCAGTCAAGCTTTTTGCAAACCTTTGCAATATTTTCTGTCCCTCCGGCATTGATAGCACGAACCTTTCCCATCTTATCCTCATCTTCTGCAAGATCTACCGCAGTCCATGCAGCACAGTGGATCACAACATCCGGTCTGCATTCTGTGAGAACTTTTTCTACTGCTTCTTTATCTGTAATATCTAAAGGAACATATGGCATTGTGGTAACAGCACTTCCGTCCTGCACTCCCGCATATTCCGGTGCAAGATCAGAACCGATGCCCTCATAGCCTCTTTTTTTCAATTCATTCATGACATCATGGCCAAGCTGACCTGCCACACCTGTTACAAATACTTTCATTCGACTATCGCTCCTACTATTCTTATCTGTTGCCATACATTTTTTCATAGTAATTCTGATATTCGCCGGAAATGATTGTCTCCCACCATTCCTTGTTATCTAAGTACCACTGAATGGTCTTTTTGATTCCATCTTCAAATTTGGTTTCCGGAAGCCATCCAAGTTCATTGTGGATCTTAGTCGGATCGATGGCGTAACGCATATCATGTCCTTTACGGTCGGTTACATGTGTGATCAGACTTTCCGGTTTTCCAAGTTCTTTACAGATGATCTTTACGATATCGATATTCTTCATTTCATTATGTCCGCCGACATTGTACACTTCTCCGACACGTCCTTTATGAATAATAAGGTCGATGGCACGGCAATGATCCTCAACATATAACCAGTCACGTACATTTAAGCCTTCTCCATAAACCGGAAGCGGCTTATCAGCTAATGCATTGGCGATCATCAACGGAATCAGTTTTTCCGGGAAATGATATGGGCCATAGTTGTTGGAGCAACGGCTGATGGTTACAGGAAGTCCATAGGTTCTGTGATAAGCAAGAACCAGAAGGTCTGCTCCTGCCTTGGAACTGCTGTACGGAGAGCTTGTGTGGATCGGTGTTTCTTCTGTAAAGAAAAGGTCCGGTCTGTCCAGCGGAAGATCACCATATACTTCATCTGTACTTACCTGATGATATCTCTGGATTCCATATTTACGGCAGGCGTCCATCATAACAGCAGTTCCTTTGATATTAGTATCAAGGAATACTTCCGGGTTCTCAATAGAACGGTCTACATGGGATTCTGCTGCGAAGTTTACAACCATATCCGGATGTTCTTCTTCAAACAATTGATAGATTGCCTCTCTGTCGCAGATATCAATCTTACAGAAACGGAAGTTCGGATTATCCATGACCGGTGCCAAAGTAGATAAGTTTCCTGCATATGTCAGCTTATCTACGCATACAATTCGATAGTCAGGATATTTTTCCAGCATATGAAATACAAAGTTACTTCCTATAAATCCGGCTCCTCCGGTTACAATTATCGTCATTCTTATTTCCTCATCTTTCTTAATACAAATGTTCCTGATATTTTCCATCTAATACATCTTTCAGGTACTGTCCATACTGATTTTTCTTTAAAACTTCATAAACTTCAAGAACTTCTTCCTTTGAAATCCATCCGTTCAGATATGCGATTTCCTCGAGACACGCAATTTTTCTATGCTGATGCTGCTCTACTGTCTTTACAAAATTCGTTGCATCTACCAGTGATTCATGGGTTCCTGTGTCAAGCCAGGTAAATCCCTGTCCAAGAAGTTCCACATTCAAGCTGTTATCTTCCAGATAAATGCGGTTCAGATCTGTGATTTCCAGTTCTCCTCTTGCACTTGGTTTTAAGTTCTTTGCGTATTCAACAACACGGTTATCGTAAAAATAAAGACCTGTTACACAATAATTACTCTTTGGATGTTCCGGCTTCTCTTCAATAGAGACAGCTTTTCCATTCTTATCAAACTCTACAATTCCAAAACGTTCCGGATCATCTACATAATATCCGAAAACGGTTGCCCCTTTTCCTGTTTCTGCATTTTCTACTGCGGCTTTTAATCTCTTCTTCAAGCCATGTCCGGCAAAAATATTATCTCCTAAAACCATTGCCACCGGCTCATCACCAATAAAGTCTGCTCCTATGATAAATGCCTGTGCCAGTCCATCCGGACTTGGCTGTACAGCATACTGAAGATTTACGCCAAACTGGTGTCCATCTCCTAACAGATCCTGAAATCTCGGTGTATCTGCAGGTGTCGAAATAATCAGAATATCTCTGATCCCCGCATTCATAAGCACTGACATTGGATAATAAATCATTGGTTTGTCATAAATCGGAAGTAGCTGTTTCGATGTTACCATAGTTAATGGATAAAGTCTTGTTCCTGATCCACCTGCAAGAATGATTCCTTTCATCTAAAATTCTCCTCTCTGTACACGATCTTGTCTGTATGCAGCAATTTAGTTCTATTATTTACAATTACTATTATAAAAGATGACGTTACGTTACCTTCAAGTATTTTTTTATGATATCCTTAAAGACTCTAGATTAAAGCATATACTTTTTTGGAGATCCTGATTTCAGAAGTCTAGCCTCTTGACCGGATTTATCCTAATATTATTTATCCTGTTCTCAAGATAGAGGCAGACATTTTTGCACTGTTTATTTCCTGCAGACAAAAATGCCTGCTTCTTTTGTCACATCGTATCCTTTGCCAGCTTTTTGTTTTACATAATCTCTGAACTCCTGGTATCTGCTCAAGATGTATTGATTCTGATTGCCATGGCAGGAAAGGATATATGCGATCAACGGTTCTGCATCCTGAATTTCCAGCTTATCTTTATATTCCTGCCACGAAATTTCATGAAAATATGGTTTCAAGATTTCTTTTCCGTTTTCTTTCCCAAATTTCTCATACAGATTTTCAGCTGACAGTACAATCCGATTGTCAAATCCTTTTGCCAGCTCACTTACTTCTTTCATATGTTTTTTTCCATAGGTACTGCATATGAATCTTCCGAATTTCTTTAATACTCTTGCCACTTCCCTGCAGGTCTGACTCAGATCTTCACAATAAAACAGCATATGATTGGCAATCACCAGATCAAAGGTTTCTGCCATAAAGGGAATCTTTTCTGCATCTAGGATTTCAAATTCAAATCTCTTATCCTTTTGACCGATGTTTCTTCTGGCATCTCTTAACATACCCTCGGACAGGTCAGAAAGTGTTATGCTGATGCTGTCTGGTATTTTCTGTATATTCTCTTTCCAGAGCATTCCGTTTCCACAACCGATTTCTAAAACCTTCAGTCCATTTTTCAATTCAAGATTTCGATAGATCCAGGGGAACCATCCCTCTTTATTTACCGAATATAATCGGTGCAGGCGGATTCGGGAAGCAATATTGGTGGCATTTTGATACTGCTTCTTTACCGCATTTTCCATTCCTGTAAGATGAATCAGTTCCAGCATTTTGTTCCAGTTTACCGTATGATACTCTCTGATCTCACCGGAAGTATCTTCAATTGCCTTTTCAACCAGCTGCAATTGTTCGATCTTATCACGAACCAGTTTTAATTGTACTTCCAGCGAATCTGACAAAAAATGATAATCCATATCTCCGATAGTCATATTTTTGATATCATTCAACGAAAAACCCAAAAACTTCAGCAGAAGTATCTGCTGAAGTCTTGTGAAATCCTCATCTGTATAAAAACGAGCTCCTGATTCATTTACAAAAGACGGTTTTAATATATCATGGCTGTCATAATATCTGATGGTACGCACGGTGACATGTGCCATACGGGCAAATTCTCCCGATGAATAAAATCCCTCTTTTTTCATTTATCTCTTACTCTCCAATCCCACTTTCCACTAATTCTACCATAGCGTCAAGTGCCTTGCTCTCATCTTTCCCCTCGCACACGATCTCAATGGTATCACCGGACTTGATGCATGCCCCCAACACGCTTAGCACACTTTTCGCATTACCTTCCGATTCGCGATATCGGAAAGTGATCTTACTTTCATATTCCAGTGCCATCTTGCAGAAAAGTCCTGCCGGTCTCAAATGCAATCCCGTCGGATTTTTGATCGTTACCTTTTTACTGATCATTTTCTCCTCCACTGCTCTTTGTCAATGTGATCTGTACATTGATCGTATCTTCAAGTTCAATTCCGTCAGGAAGTGTAACCTGGATCGGAACATTATAGGTTCCCGCTGTCTTGCAATCGTTCAGATTGATTGACACACTTCCTTTTTCAAGAGTAAAATCATCCAGATCCTCTTTAGAACCACGCACAACAATTTCCAGATCGCCCTGTTCTGCATATGACACCTTGTAATCCTTTGGTGCATTCAGCAGCGCAATGGAATTGTATGGGAATTCAACTGTCTTAGTTCCGAATTTCTCTACCTGGATCTTTATAACGATCGGTACGCCTCCTGCGCTGTCCTGGTCTGTCTTTGCCCAGTACGGAAGATAATTGGCGATATCTACTGTCTTCTCTATTGTCTGGTCCAGACCATCTTCTGCCAGCTCTTCTGCCGGAATTTCAATAGAATCTACCGTTTCCAGCTGCTCCTCTGTGCCTACGATCTGAATGCTTTCCGGCTGGATACTGATTCCGCTGAAATGATATCCGCTCGCAGTACCGATCAGTGAAGTATCAAATTCTACCGGAATACTCTTTGTCTGAAGCATGGTGATTTTTACCTTCAGTCCTTCGTCTCCCAGGTTATTCTCAATCTGTGTCGAATCTACGATCTTTCCATTGTTATCATAAAGAATCAGCTCTGCTTCTTTTTCCTCATCTTTAGACTGTCCTGAAACATCGACAAGTGCTACCACCTTGTCGATTGAATCGATTACTGATTCTGGTCCGCTGATCTTAATCTTCTCCGGATTTGCTTTCAGCTCACCCACCTGATATCCGTCTCTCGGTGTTCCCGAACTGGTTGCAGTGATCGGGAAAGTCTCTGATTTTCCAAGTTCAATGCTTACTCGCAGATTGATCGGATTGGCAGTCGCCTCAAACCTTCCTGCATAAGAAGGGATCGATATATCGATCGGGATCAGGGATCTGGTTCTGACATCCAGATTCTTCATATCCGCTGTTGCTCTGATATCATCAGTTTTAATTTTATTTAAAATAGAACGTTTTGCCTTTACTGTTACGGATATCGTCCTGCTGTCATCCAGAATCTGATATGTATTGCCCGGATTTGTTACGATTTCCGGATGTGTCACTGTCACCTGGATTCCGGAAAATGTCCGTTCGTCCACCGGATCTTCAATATTCATAACAATTATCCATAAAAGGACAGAGAATACAAATGCCAACAACTTAAGACCCCAGTTTTTAGTCAACGCCCTTTTCATGCGATCTCCATCCTTTCCATATTTTTTTCAAACGTCCGATCTCCATACTCTTCTTACTGATAGATTCCAGACGTTTTTTCAGATATTCCGGTGTAACATTGCGCACAAGCTGTCCGCCCATCGCTACAGATACATACCCGGTCTCTTCTGATACGGTGACGATCAGAGCATCACTCACCTCACTCATTCCGACTGCTGCACGATGTCTGGTCCCCAGCTCCTTACTGATTCCCATATTGTCTGACAGTGGAAGATAGCAGGTCGCTGATACGATCCTGTCTCCACGGACAATGATCGCGCCATCATGAAGTGGTGTGTTGTGTTCAAAAATATTGATCAATACCTGCGGTGATACAATACAGTCCAGCGCGATTCCGGTACTCTCGTATTCTGTCAGCATGATTGCCTGCTCTACGACGATAAGTGCTCCTGTCTTCACTGCCCCCATCGCAAAGGATGCTTCTACGATTCCATCGATCGTTTTCTGGCTGAAACGTACATTATCTTTTCCTCTTTTATCCAGTGCTACCATATTGGGAACAAATTGTTTTTCCCCCAGTTTTTCCAATGCTCTTCTGAGCTCAGGCTGGAAAATGATCACGACTGCGGTTGCCATGACCGGAAGTGAATTCTGTGCAATCCACAAAATCGTATACATTTTAAAAAATGCAGCCACCAGAATAAACAATGCAACAACCAGAATCCCCCTCAGCAGCATCCAGGCTTTTGTATTCTTTATCCAGAGAATAATCTGATAGAATAAAAATGTAATAATCAGTATCTCAACAGCATCTACTACCCGGATCTGCGGAAAGTACCACGATTCTGATACAAATTCTTTTAAAACCTGTGTTAATACTGTGTTCAACAGTGTACCCCCTTTTTCTATCCGTTATTTATACCCCTGTTTTTTATAATATTTCCCTATTTGTTATCGCTATTCAGTTCATTTTCCACAATGCTCTGAATATCCAGTTCTTCCTTCAGGCTCTGTGCAAGAAGGATTTCATCTGTATTGCCCCCAACTCTTGTCGGTCGCTGAACTGCCGGACTCTTTGGCCATTTTACCTTAGAAGCCGTTTTTGTTTTGCGTACTGCCGGTTTTTCCGTCTGCCCACTCTTCGACTTCTGTCTTCTCTCCGGCTCTGTTTCCACAATCTCACCTGTTTCTTTCCGCTCATTGATATGTTTGACCGTCTTCTCCGGAGCTGTCACCGAAATCTTAGGGATGGCTTTTACATAATAGTAATATTCATCATCCTCAAACTGGAGACGTTCTGTTCTGGAATAATCCACCGAGAACAGGAAAAATTCCATGATAAAACCAATCACGACTGCTGCAATATTTCCAACGATCAGCATATTATAAGAGGTATGTATATCGAATACAATATCTCCGATCACAATTACAACAATATTCACAACCGCACCGGATGCTGCTGCGATTTTCCACGCATGATCTACCGAAAGCCGGCGCACTGTATATACCACAAAAATAGAGATAATAAATGCGATCACAGTGATCCACAGAGTCTTATCCTGGAATACCGTCTTCACAAACAGCGAAATCTGCCTGGTAATTCCATCCGCACTGGTGATCGCTGTTGCCGAGGTTCTCACACATTCGATCATATAGTAAATAATTGTTCCAAATACAACCGGTACTGCTGAAATCGGTCCAAGTACAAGCGCACAGGCAACCGGCACCACATACGGAACATGAAGCATAAATGCTACCGGTGTGACCAGCAGAAGAAGTGCCTTTTTCGGAGTAAATCTGCAGTAAAAGATAAACATTACCACAAAAATCAGTGCCGCTGCCGCTGCCACTCCTATAGACAGTTTGAACAGATGCACAATTACAAGTCCTGCCGCCACATACGCCGTTACAACCGGTGGAAGAAAGGTACAGATCACTGCCAGTGCCACCGCTACAACCGGTGTCGCCACCGCTTTCATCAGTCCAATATTCTGGTTGATCATAAGAAATGTAACCAGTGCCAGAACAAACTGCACAGCTTTATCAATATAGATTGATTTCATCGCGTATAATTCCTGTAATTTATCTCTCCATACTATCAGATCATTCATTATCGTTTCTCCCTTTCATACATTCTGTTCAGTCTTGTAAGATCGTGATTGAATTGTTTCACACGCTTTCTTGCTTTTTCATGTTTGGTTCCGTAAAAATGGGAAGCAACGATTCCATAAAAAATAACAAGTACCAGATATCCAATTATCACAGTTGCCGCAAGCATCACAAGAAACTGCATATTCAGATTTCCCATCAGTTCATCCAGAAAAGCAATAACTCCGATTCCCACTGCAACAGCATAGCCGACCGTGACCCATATGATCGTAGCAATGGTGTGAAAGCTCCGGTAATCTTTCTTATAATAAGAACTGATCTTAAAATCTTCCTCTCCCTGTTTGCTTTCGTACATCGCCATCCTTGTCATCAGCTTAACTTTGCTTTCATTTAACATTTTGTCACCTCATACGTTTTATTCGTATATGCATTACTTTCAGTATAACAAATATCAGATTCCTTGTCCAATACTTACCGTCAAAAAGTATACATTTTCGGCTCCTGCCTTTTTAAGCACTCTCGCCGCCTCGTCTAAGGTACTTCCTGTCGTATAAATGTCGTCGATCAAAACGATATTTTCTCCTTTTACATTTTTCTGCACTGCAAATGCTCCCCTGATATTTCGTTTTCTCCCTTTATCGCCCAGCTCTTTCTGAGGACTAGTCGCCTTAATTCTCTTAACAGCACCTGCATCCATAGCAATTCCGGTATTTTCTGATAATACCTTTGCTACAATTTCTGCCTGATTAAATCCCCGCTTTCTTTTTCGCCGGGAATGCAGCGGAACCGGCACGATCAAGGTGATCTTTCTTTCCCATAGATAAGGAAGAAAATGCTCTGCCATTTCTTTTCCGAACGTTTGTCCGTAAATCCTCCGGTTCTGATATTTCATTGCATAAACTGCATTTTCCACTGCATCTTTATGCACCCAGAGACTTCTGCCATCAACAAAAAGATGCTTCTGCCTGGTACAGTCATAGCAATATTCTTCAGCCGGATCTGTCAAAGGCTTTCCACAGCACATGCATCTTACTTCACCAATATAAGGAAGTTTTTCACGGCACGCCTTGCAGATTCCATTGTGTTCCGTAGAATGTTTCTTTCCTGCACTTACAATTTCTCCACAAAACGGACATTTTGAGGGATAAATTAGTTCCAGAATTGTTTCTTTGACCTTTTTTAAGTTTTCCATCCGCTTTTCGGATTTGATTTTCTACATTTTCTGTGTAACTATCCGCAGAACTCCCGGATCCGTTCTGCCAGACTGGTATTCCGGTTGTGTTCATTGGTATTCCGGATCATCTCCTGGAAGGTCTGGTCATTTCCGACAATTGTCACACATTTTCTGGCTCTTGTGATTGCCGTGTAAAGAAGATTCCTGTGAAACAGCTGTCTCGGTCCGCTCAGAAGAGGGATAACAACCGCCGGATATTCGCTTCCCTGCGACTTGTGAATGGTGATCGCATAGGCAAGCTCCAGTTCTTCCAGCAATTCAAACGGATACTTTACTTTTCTCTTTTCATCGTATTCAACTTCCAGTGTTTCAGTATATGTATTGATCTCGGTGACAATTCCCATATCGCCATTAAAAATCCCCATCCCTTTATCCACCGTCAGTCCATACTTGGTTGTGATCTCCCATTCAAGCTGATAGTTATTCTTAATCTGCATCACCTTGTCGCCCACGCGGAATTTGTGATCGCCATATTCTTTTTCCGCTTTTCCCGGCTCCGGTGGATTCAAATACTCCTGCAAAATACTGTTCAGCCTTTCCACTCCCAGCAGTCCTTTCCGCATCGGTGTGAGTACCTGGATATCATATGGTTTTGCATTGACATATTTAGGAAGCTTCTTCTGGATCAGTGTCAGCAGAACACTGATGATCACATTCGGATCCTGTCTTTTCAAGAAGAAGAAATCCCGGCTCTTATTATCCAAAAGGACCGGTTCTCCCCGGTTGATCTTATGTGCATTTACCACAATATCACTCTCCTGTGCCTGTCGGAAAATCCGGGTCAGCATGACAACCGGAAAACATTCCGATGCGATGAGATCCTTCAAAATACTTCCCGGGCCTACTGATGGAAGCTGGTTACAGTCCCCTACCAGGATCAGCCTTGTCCCCGGTACAATTGCGGTAAGAAGTGCATTCATCAGAGGCAGGTCTACCATAGACATCTCATCGATGATGATCACGTCGGTTTCCAGTGGATTGTCCGCATTTCTTGCAAATCCGTTCCGGTTCGGGTTCTCATCCTCCTCCGGATTACCGTTCACCTCCAGAAGCCGGTGGATCGTCTGCGCTTCCCATCCGGTTGCCTCTGTCATTCTTTTTGCGGCACGCCCGGTTGGTGCTGCCAGCATAATTTCCATATTCTCACTGTGAAAATATTCGATCATGGCATTGATCGTCGTCGTTTTTCCGGTTCCAGGACCTCCTGTGAGAATCATAATTCCATTCCGCACAGCCGCCATAACCGCATTTTCCTGCTTCTCGTCAAGCTGCATTTCGGCTTCTTTTTCAATCTGATGGATCTTTTTTTCGATCACTACATTGGCTTCTTCATATTCCAGATTCAGATCATGCAGCATTTTCGCGGTATTGAGTTCCAGATAATAGAAGTGGGACACGTATACCCGCAGACCTTCTTCAGATTCTTTGAGTACGATCTTCTTTTCCATCGACAGATCCATCAGGTATTTCTCAATATCCTTAATCTCCACTTCCAGAAGTGCAGATGCCCGACGAAGCAACACGGCCTTTGTCAGATAGACATGCCCTTCGGCAACACTCTGCTGTAAGGTATAAAAAATACCACTCCGGATACGGAAATCCGAGTCTGAATGAATGCCGATCTTCGTTGCGATTTCATCAGCGATCTTAAATCCGATCCCCTGAATCTGATCTGCAAGCTGGTATGGATTTCCTTCCAGTACCTGATAGGTCTTCGGACCGTAAAACTGATAAATCTTTGCTGCAAGTGTCGTCGAAATCCCAAATTTCTGAAGATAGATCATTGCCTTCCGCATATCTTTTTTCTCTTCTACCTGTACAGCGATCTCTCTTGCCATACGTTCGCTGATCCCACGCACCTCCGCAAGTCTTTCTGGTTCTTCTTCGATGATCCGGAAGGTGTCTTCCCTGAATTTTTTCACAATCCTGCCGGCAAGAGATGCACCAACCCCTTTGATCGCCCCTGATCCCAGATAGCGTTCAATCGAAAGCAGATCTTCCGGTGCTTTGATCTCATAATTCAGCACTCGGAGCTGTGTTCCATATACACTGTGAACCACATATTCTCCGTTCACCTCAACCAGCTCTCCCTCTGATAAATAGTTAAAGTTTCCGACACAGGTCAGATCGCCATCATCATTATTCAAATTAAATACGGTATATCCATTGTCTTCATTGCGAAATACAATGTGTTCTACGTAACCTTTTACTGTTTCCATACTTTTTTCCTTTTTAAAAAGGCTGTCTCTCTACAGAAACAGCCTTCTCATGTGCTTATCACTAGAAATCTTTTTTTCCGTTCATAAACTCCACATACTGACCGGTACCGATTGCAACAACCTTCATCGGGTCTTCCGCTGTCATCGTATTGATGCCTGTCCTTTCTTCGATCAGTTCTTCCAGCCCGCGAAGCAGCGCACCTCCACCTGTCAGTACAATTCCACGATCCAGAATATCCGCGGAAAGTTCCGGCGGTGTTCTCTCCAGAACCCCAATGACCGCTTCGACGATCTGACTTGTAGTCTCATGCAGGGCTTCTTCGGTCTCAGAAGCCGTTACCGTGACCGTCTTTGGCAATCCTGTTACTAGGTTTCGTCCCCTTACTTCCATTGATTCATCTTCTACAAGAGGATATGTCGTTCCGATCTTGATCTTGATATCTTCTGCTGTTCTGTCTCCGATCAGCAGATTGTGCTTTTTCCGGACATAACGGACGATTGCTTCATCAAAATCATCACCTGCAACTTTTAATGATGTATTCACAACAGTTCCTCCAAGGGAAATCACCGCAATGTCGGATGTACCACCACCGATATCCACGATCATGTTGCCACATGGTTTTGAAATATCTATTCCGGCTCCGATTGCCGCTGCAACCGGTTCCTCAATCAAATGTACTTCCCGCGCACCGGCTGCAAAAGCAGCCTCTTCTACCGCCTTTTTTTCAACCTCTGTAACACCGCTTGGCACACAGATACTGATATTCGGCTTCTTAAATGTACGCTTTCCCAGTGCTTTCTGAACAAAATATTTGATCATTTTTTCTGTGACAATGTAATCGGAAATAACGCCCTGTCTGAGAGGTCTTACCGCAACAATGTTCCCCGGTGTCCTTCCAAGCATCAGCCTTGCTTCTTCACCGATTGCTTTTATCATATTGGTATCTCTGTCAAAGGCAACGACTGAAGGTTCTTTCAGTACAACTCCCTTTCCTTTCACATAAACGAGGATACTTGCTGTTCCTAAATCAATTCCTAAATCTATTGACATCACGATTCCCCTTTCACATACTCATCTTATTATAATCAAATCTTTAATAAATAGGAAGTCTTTTTTTCAAGTTCAGGATTTTTTAAGATTTCTGTATCATTTTCTGTCCAGCATCATTTTGATGTATTTTCCTGTATATGAATTCGGGTTTTCTGCCACTTCTTCCGGTGTACCGCACGCAACAACTGTGCCACCCTTGTCACCGCCTTCCGGTCCGATATCGATAATATAATCTGCTGTCTTGATCACATCCAGGTTATGTTCGATCACGATAACCGTATTGCCATCTGCCGCGAGTCTGCGCAGGATTTCCGTCAACTTGTGCACATCTGCAAAATGAAGTCCGGTTGTCGGTTCGTCCAGAATGTACACTGTCTTCCCAGTGCTTCTCCGGCTCAGTTCAGTTGCAAGCTTGATCCGCTGTGCTTCACCGCCGGAAAGGGTTGTAGACGGCTGGCCAAGACGGATATAAGAAAGTCCTACATCGTAAAGTGTCTCCATTTTTCTACGGATACTCGGTACATTTTCAAAGAAATGAAGCGCCTCTTCTACCGTCATATTCAGAACATCATAAATGCTTTTTCCTTTATATTTTACCTCCAGTGTCTCACGGTTGTAGCGCTTTCCGCCGCATACCTCACACGGCACATATACATCCGGAAGGAAATGCATCTCAATCTTGATGATTCCATCTCCGCTACACGCTTCACAGCGTCCGCCCTTGACGTTAAAGCTGAATCTTCCTTTTTTATAGCCTTTCGCCTTCGCATCCGCGGTTGCCGCAAACAGATCCCGGATCAGGTCGAATACTCCGGTATATGTCGCCGGATTGGATCTTGGCGTCCTTCCGATTGGAGACTGGTCAATGTCGATCACTTTGTCCAGCATTTCCAGTCCTTCAATCCGCTTATGCTTTCCAGGAATCACACGGGCACGGTTTAGCTTTTTCGCCATACTCTTGTAAAGGATTTCATTCACCAATGAACTCTTACCGGAACCTGATACGCCGGTTACACAGGTCATCACACCAAGTGGGAACTTCACATCAATATTTTTCAGGTTGTTCTCTGCTGCACCTACAACTTTGATCCAGCCGGTCGGAACTGCGCGGGTTTCCGGAACCGGGATCTTGATCTTTCCGCTTAAATATGCACCTGTGATCGACCGTTCTACTTTCATGATCTCCTGTGCCGTTCCCTGGGCAACCAGCTCTCCACCATGTTCTCCGGCTCCCGGTCCGATATCGATTACCTGGTCTGCCGCAAACATGGTATCTTCATCATGCTCAACTACGATCAGTGTATTTCCAAGATCACGGAGATGCTTGAGTGTTGCGAGAAGTTTGTCATTATCTCTCTGGTGCAGACCGATACTTGGCTCATCCAGAATATAAGCCACACCCACAAGACCGGAACCGATCTGCGTCGCAAGCCGGATTCTCTGTGCTTCTCCACCGGAAAGAGTTCCCGTTGCACGGGCAAGTGTCAGATATTCCAGCCCCACATCCAGAAGAAACTGCAGGCGCGCTTTGATCTCTTTTAATATCTGTCCGCCGATCATCTGCTGCGTCTTCGTCAGTTCCAGATTACTGATAAACTGCTGCAGCCGTTCAATCGACATTGCCGTTACTTCTGAAATATTCTTACCTCCGACCGTTACCGCAAGTGCACCCTTTTTCAGTCGCTGTCCGCCACATTCTCGGCAAGGTGTGATCTGCATAAAACTCTCATATTCTGCTTTCATAGTCTCCGATCCCGTTTCACGGTATCTTCGCTCCACATTCCGGATCAGCCCATCAAATGCAACGTCATAGATTCCTTCCCCGCGTTGTCCTTTATAATAGACCTTGACTTCTTTTCCATTAGTCCCACGAAGTAAAACATCCTGGATTTCTTTCGGATACTGTTCAAACGGCGTATCCAGGTCAAAATGATATTCCTTGCAGAGTGCTTCCAGAATCGCGTGAGTAAAACTGCTCTTATCGGTACAGGACTGCCATCCTGTCACCACGATTGCTCCTTCATTGATGCTGAGTGATTTGTCCGGAATCATCAGATCTTCATCAAACTCCATTTTATATCCGAGTCCGAAACATACCGGGCAGGCACCAAATGGATTGTTAAATGAAAAGCTTCTCGGCTCGATCTCATCAATACTGATTCCGCAGTCCGGGCAGGCAAAATTCTGGCTGAAATTCAGCGGTTCCCCTCCGATCACATCCACAACCAGAAGCCCCTCCGCAAGACTTAATACACTTTCTATGGAATCTGCAAGTCTTTTTTCAATCCCCGGTCTGACAACCAGACGGTCTACAACAATCTCAATATTATGTTTGATGTTCTTGTCCAATGAGATTTCTTCGGAAAGCTCATACATATTTCCGTCAATCCTTACGCGGACATAACCGCTTTTCTTTGCTCTGTCCAGAAGCTTGACATGGGTTCCTTTTCTCCCCCGCACAACCGGTGCCATCAGCTGGATCTTTGTTCCTTCCGGAAGTGCCATGATCTGATCGGTCATCTCATCTGCTGTCTGCTTCTTGATCTCTCTTCCACACTTCGGACAATGCGGAATCCCGATTCTTGCATACAGCAGTCGAAAATAATCGTAAATCTCCGTCACGGTTCCGACTGTTGATCTCGGATTGCGGTTCGTAGACTTCTGGTCGATGGAAATCGCCGGTGAAAGCCCTTCAATACTTTCTACATTCGGCTTCTCCATCTGCCCAAGGAACTGTCTTGCGTAAGAAGACAGAGATTCCATATATCGTCTTTGTCCCTCTGCATAAATTGTATCAAATGCAAGGGATGATTTGCCGGAACCACTGAGACCGGTCAGTACTACCAGTTTGTTCCTCGGAATATCTACATCAAGATTCTTCAGATTGTGCTCGTTCGCACCTCTGATCTTTATCAGTTCTTTCTTTTCTTCAGCCATCTGTTCTTCCTCTTCTATCTCTTCGCTTTACTCCATCTCATTCAAATGCTTTTTCAGCTCGATCAGCTTATCACGCAGCTCTGCTGCCGCCTCGAAATTCAGCTCTGCTGCCGCTTTCTTCATCTGCTTTTCCAGCTTCTTGATCAGCTTCTCCAGCTCTGCCACACTCATGGATTCCGGATCTTTTTCCAGCTTCATCTCTTCTGCTGCAACCTTCTTTGAAATACTGATCAGATCACGCACCGACTTCTTGATCGTCTGTGGCGTGATTCCATGTTCTTCATTGTATTTCATCTGAATCTCACGACGGCGCATCGTCTCATCAATCGCCATCCGCATCGAATCCGTCATGTTATCCGCATACATGATAACATGCCCCTCTGCATTTCTCGCCGCACGGCCAATGGTCTGGATCAGTGAAGTTTCCGAACGCAGGAAACCTTCTTTGTCCGCATCCAGAATCGCTACCAGTGTGATCTCCGGAATATCCAGCCCTTCTCGAAGCAGGTTAATTCCAACCAGTACATCAAATACATCTAGGCGCATATCCCGGATGATCTCTGTCCTTTCCAGAGTATCAATATCCGAATGTAAATATTTCACACGAATGCCAAGCTCCCGCATATAATCGGTCAGATCTTCCGCCATACGCTTTGTCAGCGTTGTGATCAGTACCTTATTCTTCTTCGCTGTTTCTTTATTTACCTCACTGATCAGATCATCAATCTGTCCTTCGATCGGGCGCACTTCTACTTCCGGATCCAGAAGACCTGTCGGTCGGATTACCTGCTCTGCCCGCAGCAGTTCATGAGACTCCTCGTACTCTCCCGGTGTCGCCGATACAAACAGTACCTGGTCAATCTTGCTTTCAAACTCCCCAAAGCTGAGTGGTCTGTTATCCTTTGCCGACGGCAGACGGAATCCATAATCTACCAGCGTTGTCTTTCTCGACTGATCGCCGTGATACATGGCTCCGATCTGTGGGATCGTCTTATGCGACTCGTCGATCATGATCAGAAAATCATCCGGAAAATAGTCAATCAATGTACACGGCGGCTCCCCTGCTTTCTGTCCGGTCAGATGTCTCGAATAATTTTCAATTCCGGAACAAAATCCTGTCTCTCGCATCATTTCTATATCAAAATTCGTTCTCTCAGAAATACGCTGTGCTTCCAGAAGCTTATCTTCCCCTTTAAAATAACGGATCTGCTGCTCCAGTTCTTCTTCAATCTCCCCGATGGCACGCTCCATATTCTCCTTGGACACTACATAATGAGATGCCGGGAAAATTGCCACATGCCCGATCACATTTAACACTTCACCGGTCAATGTATCAATCTCTGTTATTCTGTCTATCTCATCACCGAAAAATTCAACTCTGTATGCAATTTTTTCCGAATATGCCGGAAAAATCTCAACTACATCTCCGCGCACCCGGAACGTTCCACGCTTGAAATCCATATCATTGCGGTCATACTGGATCTCAACCAACTTCTTCAGAACTTCATCCCTGTCTTTGATCATACCCGGTCTGAGCGAAATCACCATCTCCTTGTAATCGATCGGCGAACCCAGTCCGTAAATGCAGGACACACTTGCCACAATGATGACATCATTCCGCTCAGAAAGCGCTGCTGTCGCAGAGTGGCGGAGCTTGTCGATCTCATCGTTGATGGCAGAGTCCTTGGCAATGTAGGTGTCGGAAGATGGGACGTAGGCCTCTGGCTGGTAGTAGTCGTAGTAGGAGACAAAATATTCCACTGCGTTATTTGGAAAGAACTCTTTAAATTCCCCATAAAGCTGCGCAGCCAGCGTCTTATTGTGTGCTATGATCAGCGTTGGTTTATTCAATTGTTGGATGACATTCGCCATCGTAAATGTCTTACCGGAACCGGTGACGCCAAGCAATGTCTGACATTGATTGCCTTCTTTGAAACCTTCGACCAGCTCTTTAATTGCCTGCGGCTGGTCTCCGGTTGGTTTATATTCTGATACTAATTCAAAATGATCCATATGATTTCTCCTGATTGAATCTAATTTATTTTGGAATGTAGTAATATTATTTCTAGTATTGTTACTTGTCTAGTATATCATTCAATATAAAAAAAGTACAGAACAAAACCGAATGTTTGTTCTGTACTTTTTTATTTTCTAAATTCCATTATTCTTCCAAATTTCTTCAATAATCCAACCAATATTACATGTGATCTGCCTATGAATTTAATCCGTTTCTTATTTAATTAATTTAAAATTATAATCCGGAATCAATAATACACATGTACTCAATACCCATATAAATCCTTTTTCAAAATTTCTGCTGACTTCATTTTGAACATTCAGTATCTCAGATAAATTTATCTGTTCAAATTGCTTTCTAAGCTCATTTTCATTTGCATCTTCCTTTTGAATTCTAGCTGCCTTGCGAATATTATGACATACAATCTCTTGTAAAACTTTTCTCATATACTCCCAATATGTCCGATTCTCACATGTATATCCGATTTTTGTAATCCAATCTTTTAATTGATATTTTAATGTCTTTTCCTTCTTCTCATCTCCTACAATACACAATATTTCTTCCAATTCTTTTTCTAACTCATTCGCAGAAAGCTTCAATATTGCATCACAACATCCATTTCTTTTTTCAACATTACGTACCCGATATCTATCTCCTGCAAGTAAATCATCAATTCTATGTGGCAACTCAACCGCCTTTTCAATAACACTTTCTGACTTTACCAACCCCTTATATTTATCTCCTGGCTGTAATGATACCGGAATTTTCCGATTTATATACTCTTCATCTGGTATAGATTTTAAATGCAAATATGATTCAATCATTGGATAATTCAGGTACAATTTCCCCATATCAGTCGAATCCGCAAAGCAATGCTGCATTTCTAAAATCTTTTCTTCAGAAAATGCTGGATCATGCCGTTCATAATCAAATACAAGAATAATATTGGTAAAATCATTTCTATAATAGATTGTCTCCAGATGTTCCTTTTTACTGATTACAAATGGTAAATCAACATCCATTTCATCCTTTGCCCAATCATTTCCATATTCTTTTACAATATCCTCATATAACTTATAAATATTCGTACCGTAAATCCATACATCACCTATATCAATATTCATTTCTGGAAAACACTTGAAAATAAGCCAAAATAATTCATCCTTTTCATGTTTTCCTTCTACAACCAGTAAGCTCCGGCTACGCCGCCTTGTCTCTACTGCGTAATTATTCATATTTTTCAAACTCCCCACTGATATACATCTTTTCAAGATTGTGACCTTCTCTCAGCTCCCGTTCAGTCGCATTACAAAGAGCTGTTAATGTTCCCTTTCTTGATAAAATAAACAGGCAATCCGGTCTCATAATTCTATTTGTCATCAAGTTCGTATTATGCGATGTCATAATCATTTGGCATTTAGGATACTTCTGTTTAAAGAAACGAATCACATTTTCTGCCATTTCATAATGATAAAACGCATCAAATTCATCTAAATAAATCAAAGATGCATCCCATACTTTCGGAACCAGTCTCCGATATAACTCGGCTAATGCCAATGTACCACTTGATGCATTTTCATAAAATGGAACTAATTGTTCATGTGCAAAATACAGTTCTCGCTGTCCATCTGGTAATTTTTTTAATACCAATTTACATTCAATACCCATTGCGTTTAAAAAATCTTCAAAATCCTTCAGACGATCCGGATTTTCCAAACTCTCATAAAAACCTTGATTCATTCTTCCAAACCGATATTGCATCCCATTTCCCACTGTAATCATCATCATTCTTCTAACATAATTCGATAACCGGATAAGAGCTGAATCATTTTTCAAAGCCACATTACTAATCAGCCATCTCAAAAATGGAAGTTTTGGTTCACTGATTTCATCATCTTCTCCAACTTCCAGAGATTGTAAATAGCGCTCTATATTGGCAGTTTCTGCATCAATATAATCTAAATTATCAAAATTGTATTCTCGCAAACCAAAATTACATTTAAAAATGCTTTTTCCATTTACAGATAATTCTTCTTCACGTAATTCCTGATTTGATAATCTCGAATATTTGTAACTTAATTCTGTATCTTCAAATCTGAATTCATATTGAAACATTGCTGCATCTTCTTTGGAATCCGCGTTGAGTAAAATTCCATTACTCGCATATCTTGTTCCGCCAAACATTGTTGAACCAATATCAAGAATTGCTCTTCCAAGGTTCGTCTTGCCAGTCGCATTACGTCCATAAATCAACATTTTGCCGATGATAGCATCTGAAAGACAATCTGTATTAAACTGATAACCTGCAATATTTTCAAAATCTATCGTAATTTCATCTTTAAAATTTTTGTAATTCTTTAACGTGAATTTTTTAAGCATATCTTATACCATCCTCTCAAAAAATTATTAACGTATAATTCTATGCTTACAGTATAACCAATTTTCACTCTGTTCGCAACAACATGCCGTAAAAAAATTACGGCATGTTGTGACATGGTTTCAATTTTTATTTTTCATTTTACTTCTGGTTCTTGTTTTTGTATGAATTCTTGCACACTTGTAAGCAATATCGGAATCAACACCACCATAATCATATGTGATATTATCATTTCTTGCACTGCCCAGTTTCTCGTAATAGATGAAATGCCCTTTAGTGGAAGATAATGAGCCTGCACCGGAACAATTACACTGTCTGCGACAGCCAATGCATTGATGGTCAGCATACCCAGACTAGGCATACAATCAATCAGGATATAATCATAATCCTTTTTCAAATTTGACAGATACAGCTTTAATGTCTGCTCTCTGCTCATGGCATTTACCAGTGAAATTTCCATGCCCGATAACTCGATATTAGTCGGAATGATATCTACACCCTCTTTGTGATGTAAAATTCCCTCGTTATACACAAATGGTTCGTCTTGTAATATTTTCTTCATTTGTGTATCCAACGTAATTGGAAGATTATCTGCATCAGTCCAACCTAAAGCGGTTGTTAAGTCTCCCTGTGGATCAGCATCGACCAATAATACTTTTCGCCTCTGATGTGCAAGACCAATTCCAAGATTTAATGTCGTTGTGGTCTTAGCGGTTCCTCCCTTCTGATTTACAAGAGCGATAACTTTACACTTGGTCATATTGTTACCTCCTTCCTCGAAAAATTTAATAGCCAATCCGTTTTACGGGACTGGCTATGTATAAAAATAAGCATGAAAAAACCGATTGGCTCTTGATGAACCAATCGGCTATGTACTATTAGCAGACAATTTTTTGATTTTTAGGAATAACGGCCTCTGATAATGTTGCACTATTATTTTTAACATCTGTTACAGCCTCATCTGCAGATTCATGAGTTTCTAACCATAGTTTTTCCTCTAATTTTAAATGTTCCATCAAAAAGTCATGTCGCTTAGAATAATCATCAAAAATTTCGCTCCATTTCAGTACATATATTTTAGTCAAACCGTCATCCTGACAATGAACTAAATGTTGCTCTCCTAAATGCTTATGACTTTCTAATTCTCCCGAAATATAATGACTTTTATCAAATTCATTTCCAACCAAATAAAACGTCCATTTAACATTACCTGCATTAAATCTTGGAGTGTCTTTTATTACTCGCATATATTTTTTTACTTGTGATAATTCTTTTTCTCCTAATTTTATTTTAGGTCTTTTTAATTCAACAACAACATTTTCTGTTACTTTACCCTGACGATCTTGACGTAACATATATATATCCATTTCTTTATTTTTATCAGGATGCTCTATATGTATCTCTTCTTCCATTCCAGTTTCCGCTTTTATCATTCCCTTTAATGCTAATTCAAAATCAGGTTCAGCTGATGTAATTAAATTGTATTGTTCTCCAAAAATCCAATAATGATTTTCTACTAATTCTTGTACATGTGTTACTTCATATGAATTAAACTCTTTATTAAACACAATTTCTTTTAATGCCTGAATAACTTTCTGCCTATCACATAATAATTTTATTGTTTTTGTTATATTACTTAATGAACTGTATTCAAGTATACCAGATAATTCCTTCCGTTCCTCTTCATCCAGTTCAATTACACCTTGTAATATTTTAAACAACTCTGGTTTGTTTCCATTATCCATAATAAGCCTTAATAATTGTAATGTGATTTTTTTATTATCATTACTTAAGCCTGTGAAAATTTTAGGCTGTGCAGCATATAAAGCACCTACAAGACTATCTAGTTCTTTCTTTTGATACGCCTGTATAAAATTCGTCGTATCAAATTCCGGATACAATTTATCATCTATCAGTTTTGAAATATAAGCATCTGAAGCTTCTTTCAAATACCTACTTCTATATTTAATAAGAAATGTATTAATTCCATTTATTAAAATTTTGTATTCATCATCACACTTATTAGGAAATAAGTCCCCTTGACCTTCTATCTCCTCATTTGTAAAATGAAAATCATCAAAATAACTACTTTTTATATACACGCTATGAAAAAAATGGTCTGCCCTTTTGTTCAATTTTGTAGTTTCTTTATATCTTTCTTTATTATCTGAACCAAGATAATATATTCGCGAATATTCATTCCCCAATTTTTGCTTCCATTGAACAAAACGAACATCATACGTCTCCTTACACCCATATTTAGAAACATCCATATTTTCAGTATGCTCAACAAAATCTGAATAATCTATGCATTCTTTATCAACGATAATTTTATAGTCATTTTCTTTATTCAATTCCAAAAACCAAAAAAATTCTTCTTTGATTTTATTGATAATATCTTCTTTTTCCATAGATTCTAATTGTGTAAAACTTACCTTTGTTCCCGTCAATTTTTCTACTTTACACGGAAGTTTTTCACCATTATCATCATATTGATTTAGAGAATCTTTATTCATAGAGATGTAATACTCATATGTATCCCCATCTTTTCGATATACAGTATCCCACCTTGCCGTCTGAGAAAATGCAAAAAATGTCAGACGACCAATCCCTTTTCTCCCATGAGGTAACGTATGATTTGTTTTCTGAGACACATTTGCTTTTTTAGAATCATTAAATGGTTGAAATTTATATTTCAATTCATCATAATTAATTCCACATCCATTATCACGTATTGTAATCATATTGATGAGTCCCATTTTATTTCGATGTAACTCAACTTCTACTTGTGTTGCAAATGCATCAAATCCATTCCAAATATATTCACAAATAGCATCTAACGGCTTTATATTTTTCAAATTTTTTTGTATGCCTTCTGGGGTAATAAGAACACTTTTCATCTTTTCACTCTTTTCTATTGTAATTTATAAAACTATATAATACTTTTCAATATCTATAAATAGAATGTACTACCTTTGGATTTTTCAATCATACATTAACTCCTTTTTCTCTCACATAATCAGTAATATCTTCTACCAAATATTCCTTTCCCTGTGTATGAAGAACATCGTAACATTTAATAATATAGTTATCCAAAATTCCGGTTGAATTTAATATTTTATACACTTTGGCTGGAGACATCTTCCATTTATCCGCAAGACCATACAGCATGAATATTGAAAAGCTCAATTCTTTTTTCTCACACATAATCACTACCAACCTTTCTGTCTTATTTATATTTAAATTATAACAAGTATTTTATGTTCATACACTATATTTTTCAATTATTATCAAAAAAAGCAGGCAATGAAAAGTCACAAAACCTCTTCATCCGCCCACTTTTTACCTATACTCTCACCACTACCACTTCCACAACATCTGGATGTTCAACCACCGACATACTACAAAATACCACCTGCTTTTCGACCTCCGTCTACTAGGAGACAAAATATTCCACTGCGTTCTCAGGGAAGAATTCCTTAAACTCACCGTACAGCTGTGCTGCAAGTGTTTTATTGTGCGCAAGTACCAAAGTTGGCTTGTTTAACTGGGCGATGACGTTCGCCATGGTGAAGGTCTTACCGGAACCTGTGACACCCAGCAAAGTCTCGAACTGGTTGCCTTCTTGAAAGCCTTTGACCAGTTTTTCAATTGCCTGGGGCTGATCGCCTGTTGGTTTGTATTCGGAGTGTAATTTGAAATGATCCATACGTTTCTCCTTGTTATTCTGAAATTTGTGGATATGTAAATACTGCCTATTACTACACGTAAAAAAAGTGTTTTTATCTTTATTATTCTTGCTTTTACAGTATATCATTCAGAGTAAAAAAAGTACAGAACAAGCGAATGTTTGTTCTGTACTTTATACGTTTTCTATATTATTTATTCAAAAACTATTTCTGAATATTTTTCTTTTTTCCCTTTTCCAGCTCTGTATCTGGATTGAAGTCTTCTGATAGATATTTTGAATTTTCTTTAATTGATTTCACCAGTTCTCTGAATGCCGTTATCTTTTCATCCTCGTTCATTTCAGTATTCCTTTTGTTCTTCAAGCTGTTCCAGACAATATTTTTCTGCCAGAATTATAAATTCATCTGCAACTGAAATCTGCCGTTCTGATTCTTCTTTACTTGCAATATAAAAATCATCATAATCGCTGGCATGGCAAATCTCTTCTGCCTGACCGATTTTCCTTCCCATTTCCCTTGGAAACACAGACGTCTTCACATAATCCTTATTGAAGTTTGCCACAGCATCTTTATGTCTTTTATATGCTTTACCGCTGACAGCATGTACTGCATTAATTGCATGAAAGATGGAATAGTACGCTCCGTTATTAGCTCCTTTATAATCTTCAATAAAAAATAATGCTCTTGCTGATTTCAGATCATTTCGGGCTGTTTCCCGACGATATAACACCAGATCCCGCCTAGTACCGATTCCTGATTATGCTGCTCCATACAAAACTACCCCTTCTTTATGAATATTGGAATAAAATGGATAGTTCACAATCCACTTGTTAAAATGTGCTTCACTTTTTGCAATAGGCTTTATGTCCGTGTCATGATCCATATTAAAGTCATAGGTCATGTACGAGAGCTGTTGTGCATATGCCTTTAATTCCAGATCTGATATATCCACCAGGATCATAATGTCTACATCAGAATCCGGGCGGAAGTCCCCCTTGCATAAGAACCATAAAGGATTATCTGGCGTACATGGGAACCATAAATCTTCTTGACCGCTTCCACATACTGTTTAATTAAATCCTGCATAATCTTTGGCATACATCATCACCTCATTTTCTGCTGATAATACTATAAATTTCTTGATTTTATTATAACCAGTTTACCCTCGTTTCTCAATCAATATTTTCCATGTAACAATGTTACTGCTTTCTTCGACGAATTTTGTTCACCGTTATGGTATACATCTTGTTCTATATTTTTACTGAAATCAAAAAAAGCAGAGCCTGCTCCTCTCAGACTCTGCCTCTCACTTTTTTCTTTTTATACTGCCGCTATTCTTCTACTTCTCTCTCATAAACGATCTCACCGCCAAGAACTGTCATATCCACTTTCGTGGCCTTGATCTCATCCGGGTCGATCTCATAGATATTCTTCTCGAGAACTACGAAGTCCGCATTTTTTCCCACTTCGATGGTTCCGTTCTCGTCTTCTGTATAGGAAGCGTAAGCTGCGTTTTTTGTAAAAAGCTTCACCGCTTCGTCTACGGATATTTTTTCGGATGGGATCCAGCCTTCCTGTGGCTGACCGCTGATATTTTTACGGGTAACTGCAAAATAAATATTCTCCATTGCATCAAAGCTTACCACAGGAGCATCCGAGCCGCCGGACGTATGGATTCCCATATCCAGCATACTCTTCCATGCATACACCTTATCCATACGTTGTGCGCCGATGGCAGGTTCCACTGTGTTCATATCCAGATCGATAAATACCGGCTGGATATATGCCAGCAGATCCTGGTCTTTCATACCCTGCAAAATACGCGGATTGGTGATCTGGCAATGCACGATACCATGTCTGCCCTTTTTGTTATCCTTCCGGTAAGGAGATTTCGCAACTGCCTCAATGACCATATCCATGGCACGATCGCCTATACAGTGTACCGCCGCCTGCATCTGATGCCGGTCAAAAAAAGCAAATAGATCGTCAAGCTCATCCTGACTGAATGTGATGATCCCGGTATTTTCCGGCGAATCCTCGTAAGGCTCATTCATGGCCGCTGTTCTTGCACCAAGGGAACCATCCTGTATCAGCTTCATCGGTCCAACAGTAAAGTGATCTCCCCTCTGCCCGGTACGATATCCTTCCTCGATAAAAGCCTTCGCATCCTCCGCCCGCTCAAAAAGGCACTGCTCATAATGGCGGATACTCAGCTCTCCTCTGGCATCCAGTGCCTTGTAGGAGGCCATGATCCGACGCCAATTTTTTCCCGGAAGGGAGGCAAGATCATCGGACTGTACACCTGTAAATCCACATTCATTCAGTTTCTTCGCACTGTATCTGATGTAGCCTTCCACTTCTTCCTGGGATGGTGCTTCCAATACGGAAGAATAAAACTGTACTGCATTCTCCTTCAGAAGTCCGGTATCAAGATCAACCTCCTTCTCAATCTCCGGAAACTCCGGGATTTTTTTCAGAAGCTCCAGACCACAGCTGTTGCACACAGCCACGTGCCCGCAGACACGCACCATAATGATGGGAATTTCCGTTGAGAGTGCATCCAGCTCATCCTTATGCGGATAGCGCGGCTTATCAAAATGCTCCTCATTCCAGCCTCTGCAGTAGAGCCAGGTCAGCTTCTGACCTTTACTCTCCTCCAGTCTTTTTTTTGCTGCAGCAAGCATTTCCTCAACACTTGTGCAGTCAAACAGTTTCACAGATCTTTCCACAAATGCATAATGCAACATATGCATATGTGTATCCACAAAACCGGGCAGCATCAGCCTTCCCTTAAGGTCAATCCGTTTTTTGCAGGAAAAAGCTTCCGCTTCTTTATCAGTTCCCACAAAAACGATCCGGCCATTTTCGATTCCCACAGCCTCTGCCACTTTTTCACTGTTATCCAGTGTTCTTATACATCCGTTAAAAAAAATCGTATCCACTGTTTATTTTTCCTCTTTTTCTTTTTTATCCTCGTAGAAAAGTGCCATATCCTTGTCTACTTTTCCGATTCCCATGTAACGCGCCTTATAATCCTTCAGCAGCTTAAAGAAGGTACCACTTAAGATAAATAATGTGGCAACATTTACAAATGTAGGGAATACGGTTGTAAAGTCTGCAATTACCCACAGCTGTGCCGGTGTTCCGTTTCCGTAAAGAGTAAGCACTGTGACCAGAAGACCCCATAATGGCGTTCCAAGGATAAAAACCTTCTCTGCGATCTTCAGAACCTTCTGATTGTTTTTCAGCCAGTGCTTCAGGATCACGCTGTAATAGGTGAACCATCCGGTTGATGTTGTCAGTCCGAAAAGGAAAATACTGATCGCGATCAGCGCTCTCGCAACAGAGCCCATTCCGGACTCAAATGCTGTCAGTGTCAGCTCTGATCCCTGAAGTCCTGAATTCCAGTAGCCTGTGGTGATAACAACAAGACCTGTCATGGAGCAGACTACGATGGTGTCTGCAAATACCTCAAATGCTCCCATCAGTCCCTGTTTTACAGGATGGTCTGTTTTTGCGGAAGCATGGATCATAGGTGAGGTTCCCCAGCCTGCCTCGTTGCTGTATACAGAACGGGCAAATCCAAGACGCATAGCTGTTGCAACACCGGCTCCCATAAATCCGCCGACTGCTGCCTGTGTTGTAAATGCACCCTTGAAGATCAGTCCAAAGGTTTCTGGCAGCTTGTCAAAATTCATTACCAGTATTGCAAGAGATCCTACAATGTAAAGCATGCACATGATCGGTGTCATATAGGAAGAGATCACACCGACTTTCTTTACACCACCAATGATGATCAGGTAGATCGCTGCCACATACAGAAGTGACGGCACGATGTACGGCAGGTGGAAGGTACTTCCGACAGCCTCTGATACTGTATAATTCTGTAAGGTGATGAACCATGTCATAAAAATACAGCCGCCGAACAGTACTGCAAAAAGTTTCCAGAAGGGAAGCTTTTTCTCTCCGCCAAGACCCTTCTGCATGTAGTAGGTCGGGCCTCCCTGGTACTCACCGTTTGGCTGTTTTTCTCTGTAGTACACAGCAAGTGTTACCTCTGCCATCTTGATGACCATAGCAAGAAGCGCCGCGATCCAGAGCCAGAATAATGCACCAGGTCCTCCTGTTGCAATGGCTGTTGCAACACCGGACATGTTGGATACTCCAACGGTACCGCCGATCGCAATGGAAATAGCCTGGAACGGTGTCAGGCTCTTTCCGTCGTCTCCGCCTTCCTGACGGCGTTCTTTACTGAACATGTTTTTCACAATGTAACCAAAATGGCGGAACTGGAAGAAACCGGAACGTACTGTCAGATATACGCCTGTAGCGAGAATCGTGATCAGCAGCGGCAGTCCCCAGAGCCAATTGGTCAGATTTTCAAATAATTCAAACATCTTTTCCTCTCCTATCCTTTTTATTGTTTTTCTTTTGCATACATTCGGAAAATCCGCGTACAGAATATAAAAAATCCCCAGAACATGAAGTCAGATACGGATACCCGGTGTTCTCGACATACAGCTCTTCTGCCATATATCTGCGAGCCCCGTTTCTGCCCTCTTTATACTTCATGCTCTGGGGATCTTACATTTCAGTCCACTAATCTTCCAAACGATCACAGTATATCACAGTTCCGGAGGAATTGCTACTTTTTCCGTTTGAATTTTGTAATGCTCAATACCAGGTTATCTTTTCGATTCATGAAAATAACAGTCATCTTCACGTCCATATTCTTGTAAATACAATAGATTTGACTAATGGTATGCTCTATAACTGTGATATGCATAATTTCTATGCTATCAGAAACCATGTTAAATTTGTTCTACAATCATACCGTTTGTGGTATGGGGATCATCCGTTGCGCTTATTAGAATAATATCCGTTTATATAAAATTATCCCTCAGGACTTTTTTAACAGAAAAAATTACTACTTTTTGCAATATTCATAAATATTAAATGGTTCTTTTCTTTTTTCAAATAAGATATCAGCTTCTTTCCTTTGATGAAAATCTGATTTCTGACACTCTTGGTCTCCTTTTTCCTGCACTAAAAAAACGCCACAAATTGTGACGTTTTTTAGTACCCTTTATATTTCAATGAGATTTCTTGATTCTAAAACTCACTTTTTCCATATTTTCTTTCTGCCCCTCGATATGGCTGTTCTTCCAAACTTAAAATTGCTTTTTTAAGTTTTTCTGCCAGTGCAATTGCATTATCAGCATAATTACTAACAAGAAGTGCCTGCTCGTATATCTTATCAATATCTCTATATGCCTGTGGAAACATTTTTACGGTATATTTATCCCAAATGTTTCCTCCTGAGTTCTCTCAATGCCTCACGTGCATCTAATAATTCTGCACCTTCTGCGACTTCCCGTTCTGCTTCAAAAATTGCCTTATCAATCTGATTTGTGCTGAGTAATTCTTCATAAGTTTCCATACTCATAACTACTAAATCTCCATAACCATTTTTTGTAATAAATACTGGTTGCTGTTGTTTGTGACATATTTCAGATATTTCATTTGTATTTCTTAAATCTGTAATTGGTTTTATTATTGGCATTGTAACTCCTCCTTTCTTTGTACATTATTATAACAGAATATTGTACATTTATTATTTTGCAAACCTGATGGAGTAGATCACTAACTTCTTTCTTCATTTTCCAAAACCTTCTGCTGGTATCTCATGTCTGCCACCGTGTACACTGTGATGAAAGCCTTCGGATCAAGATTATTGATGTAATTCATGAGTTTCTGATACTCATTTTTATCTACGATCGTAATGATCTCGTGTCTTTTATCTAAATTGTACGCTCCGATGGCATCATAAATGGTCGCTCCACTATGAAGCTCATGCAGAATAAAATTCCGAAGTTCTTCTTCATACTTTGTAATAATACACACTCTTCGTTTCAGATTCTGCCCGAAGATAAAATGGTCTACCACCATCCCATTAAAATAAGTACCAAGAACGCTTAAAACCACCGTCTTCTTATCATATACAAGTGCTGCCGAAAGCGCCACACACATACCGGCTAAAGACATGGCTTTCCCCAATTCGATGTGCAGATATTTATTCATGATCTTAGCCACAATATCAAGTCCGCCGGAAGAAGCATTCATATTAAAGAGAATACTGAGTCCTACACTGACTACCAGAACATAACAGAGGACATCCAGTTCCTGGGTTTTTGTCAGGGAACCGATATTCGGGAAAATCCGTTCAAAAATACCGATAAATACCGGCAGTAAGATACTGGTATACACGGTTTTCGTACCAAATTCCCGTCCACATGTTATGAATCCGATGATCAAAAGAACAACATTCAGGACCATCGTGATCACTGAAAGCGGTAAAGGTATAAAATTCGTAAGAATAATTCCAAGACCGGAAATACTGCTGACCGATGCATGGCTCGGCACCAGAAAGAAATAAACCGCTGCAGCGATAATTGCCACTGCAGCGGTAAGTGTAAATAGTTCCCATACAACTTCTTTGCAATTGATTTGTTTTTTCATTCCCAAACCTACCCTATCATGACATTTTTATAGAACTGCTATTTTACTTCTCTGCTCGGAAGGACTTGCAGTGCTATATATACAAGTATAGCGTATGCACAAAAAAATTGATAGTATTTTTTAATTTATGTAAATTTTGTTGAATCCTGTTGTTACTGTTCACTCCCGTGTCAATCACTACGCTGATTGGCACGGAGGATGCACGTTTTATCTTGAATGGCATCTCGCCCATCGCCAAAGGCGATTTAAAATGGCGAGATGCGTTGCTGGTCACAGGTACTGTGAACAGTAACATCCTGTCTTTTGAATCTTATTCAGCAATTGCATTCCCGGTGTACAACTGATAATATTTTCCCTTTTCTGAAATCAGTTGGTCATGGGTACCTCTTTCGATAATGCGTCCCTGTTCCAGGACCATGATACAGTCGGAATTCCGAACCGTAGACAGACGGTGTGCGATCACAAACGTAGTACGTCCATGCATCAGTCTGTCCATGCTTTCCTGAATAATACGTTCAGTACGCGTATCAATAGAGCTTGTAGCCTCATCCAGGATCAGTACCGGCGGATCTGCAACTGCTGCTCTGGCAATTGCAAGAAGCTGTCTCTGTCCCTGGCTTAAGTTTGCCCCATCCCCGGTGATGACCGTATCATATCCTTCCGGAAGTCTGCGGATAAATCCATCTGCATTTGCCAATTCTGCTGCTGCAAAGATTTCTTCATCTGTTGCATCCAGTTTTCCAAAACGGATATTGTCTTTTACCGTTCCTGTGAACAGATGTGTATCCTGCAGTACAATTCCAAGGGAACGTCGCAGATCCGCTTTCCGAATCTTGTTTATATTAATTCCATCGTAGCGGATTTTTCCATCCTGAATATCATAAAACCGGTTAATCAGATTTGTAATGGTTGTTTTTCCTGCTCCTGTCGAACCTACAAAGGCAATTTTCTGTCCTGGCTCTGCATACAATTTCACATCATGAAGCACGATCTTATCATTATTGTACCCGAAATCCACACCATCAAATACTACATTTCCCTTAAGCTCAATATAATCTACCGAACCATCTGCCTGATGTGTATGCTTCCATGCCCAGCATCGGGTATGTTCCTTACATTCTATAAGTTTTCCATTTTCTTTTTTCACATTGACCAGAGTCACATACCCGTCATCTACTTCCACTTTCTCATCCAGAAGGGTAAAGATACGCTCTGCTCCTGCAAGTGCCATTACAATAGCATTCATCTGCTGGCTGACCTGGTTGATCGGCATACTAAAGCTTTTATTGAATGTCAGAAAGCTTGCCAGTGCACCCAGTGTAAATCCTCCCACACCATTCAGCGCAAGGGCACCTCCGACAATCGCACAGACTACATAACTGATATTTCCGATCTGCGCATTCAAAGGTCCGAGGTAGTTTGCATAGGTATTCGCACGGTCTGCGCTTACAAAAAGTGCCTCATTCAGCTCTTTAAATTCTGCCTTACTTTCTTCCTCATGGCAGAAGACCTTGACAACCTTCTGTCCATTCATCATTTCTTCAATATAACCATTGACTTTTCCAAGATTTTTCTGCTGTTCCAGGAAATATTTCCCACTCTGTCCGGCGGCTTTCTTGGTACCAAATATCATAATTGCAACCATGATCATCGTCACAACCGTAAGTGGAATATTTAAGATCAACATACTGACAAATACACTGATGATCGTAAATCCGCTGTTGATGATCTGCGGAATACTCTGGCTGACCATCTGCCGCAGGGTATCGATATCGTTCGTGTAAATTGACATGATATCACCATGTGCATGGGTATCAAAATATTTGATCGGCAGCTTTTCCATATGTTCAAACAGCTCATTACGCATATTCATCATCATTCCTTGTGTCACATTGATCATGATACGGTTATATGCGTAAGTCGCAACGATTCCGATTCCGTAAAATACCGCAACCCTTTCAATTGCATGTGCAAGCGGTGAAAAGTTCGGTGTACCGTCAGACAGCAGGAACGGTGTAATATATTTGTCGATCAGATCTCTTGTAAACATCGTTCCCTGCACATTTGCGATAACTCCTACAAATATAAGGATAAATACTGCAATACAATGAATTTTATAATCACGGAAAATGTAGTTTATCAGACGCATCAAAAGTTTCCCCGGATATTTCACTTTATTCTGTGGTCTTCCCATCGGTCTTGGCATTATGCTTCACCTCCGTTTTCATCAAAATCTCCTCCGCCCTGAGTCTGCGATTCGTATACTTCGCGGTAAATTTCATCGGTCTTCAGCAATTCTTCGTGTGTACCAAATCCATGAACCTGCCCTTCATCCATAACGATGATACGGTCTGCATCCTGCACACTGGATACACGCTGTGCAATGATCAGCTTTGTTGTATCCGGGATTTCTTCACGGAATGCACGGCGGATCTTTGCATCTGTAGCAGTATCTACCGCACTGGTACTGTCATCCAGGATCAGGATCTTCGGTTTCTTAAGCAGTGCTCTTGCAATACACAGTCTCTGCTTCTGACCACCGGATACGTTGTTTCCTCCCTGCTCAATGTGGGTATTATATTTATCCGGGAAACGCTCAATGAATTCATCTGCACATGCAAGCCGACATGCTTCCATACATTCTTCATCGGTCGCCTCTTTGTTTCCCCAGCGCAAGTTATCCAGAATACTTCCGGTAAACAGTACATTTTTCTGCAATACAACAGATACCTGGTTTCTCAGTACTTCCAGATCATAATCCTTGACATTCTTTCCGCCAACCAGGATTTCTCCGCCTGTCACGTCATACAGACGACTGATCAGATTCACCAGACTCGTCTTCGCACTTCCGGTTCCTCCAATGATGCCAATCGTCTCACCGGAATGGATGTCCAGATTGATATTCTTCAGGACTTTCTCTGCACTGTCTTTTTTGTAAGCAAAATCTACATTCTTAAATGAAATACTTCCATCTTCCACTTCATAAAGCGGATGTTCCGGATTATGGATATCGCTGGTTTCATCCAGTACTTCTGCTATACGCTGCATACTTGCCATACTCATGGAAATCATGACAAATACCATAGACAGCATCATCAGACTCATCAGAATGTTCATACAGTATGCAAGAAGACTCATCAACTCTCCTGTTGTCAACGATTTCACTACGATCATCTTTGCACCAAACCAGCTGATCAGGATGATGCAGGTATAAACAGTGAACATCATGATCGGTGAGTTCCATATAACATTTTTCTCTGCTCTTACAAAAATATCGTAAATATTCTTACTTGCATACTGAAATTTACTTGTTTCCTGTTCTTCTCTTACATATGCTTTTACTACACGGATCGCAGATACATTTTCCTGAACGGATGCATTTAAAGCATCATATTTTGGAAATGCCTGCTGGAAATAAGCCGTTGCATGACGAATGATAAAGAAGAGGATCACTCCCAGGATCACAACTGCCACAAGGTAAATACTTGCCAGTCTGGCATTGATCGTAAATGCCATCACCATTGCACAGATCATACTTGCCGGTGCTCTCATCATCATACGCAGCATCATCTGGTACGCATTCTGCACATTGGTCACATCTGTTGTCAGACGTGTAACCAGACCTGCTGTACTGAAATGATCAATATTTGCAAACGAATAGGTCTGGATCTGATCGAACATCTTATTTCTCAAATTCTTCGCAAACCCGGTCGAAGCCTTTGCTCCGTATCGTCCTCCTGCCATTCCGGCAAGCAGGCCACAAAATGCAGCCACAATCATAATTCCACCAACTTTGTAAATATGGTGAATATCTCCGGTATTGACACCCTTATCGATAATAGATGCCATCAGAAATGGAATCAATGTCTCAAACAATACTTCCAGAATCATAAAAAACGGTGTTGCGATCGATGCCGCTTTATATTCTTTTACTTCTTTTAATAAAGTCCGAATCATGAATTCTCTCCTTTCATTTTTCCCATATTGTAATAAACTTTATCGATCACATGCATAAATGCATGTAATTCTTCTTCTGTAATGCCTTCTTCCAACTGCGCATCCATTTTCTGAAAAATTTCTCCCAGTTTTTCATGGTTTTCCCGTCCTTTTTCTGTCAGCATTACTTTTTTCAGACGCGCATCATTTGCAACCGATGCACGGCAGATGTACCCTTTTTTCTCCAGAGTCTGGATAATATTTGTTACCGCTGAACGGCAGATACCAAAATACTTTTCTATATCTTTCTGATAAATTTCCTTATCCTGATGTTCATATAGATAACGTAAGATCCTGCCATGCATCAGGGCAATCTCATCCAGTCCTTCTTCTTTTACACGCATTTCCAGCAGTTTTGAAATCGAACGGTCTATCCGGTGCACCTGATGTCCTACGTGGATTCGCTCTTCACATCCTTCACACAAATGACTTTCCTCCTTCCACTTTTTGCTTCTTCAAAAAAAAGAAAACTGTTCACGAATAAATTGTTCATCCGTAAACAGTTTAATCCTAAACAAGTTTATCACAGATATTTCCCTGCTGTCAACCTGCTATTTACTATTTTCCATCCAATCAAAAAGCTCACAGTTTTTTGCGATCAAAACCGCTGAAACCGGCATTATCATTGTGCAGGAAATTGCTCCAAAAATCATGGAAATACAGTTCTGAAAAAGAATTTTGGAGTTAAGCAACAACTCAATGGAATAATTCTGCATTCTCAAATACGCAAATAACAACAGCGATTCTCCCAGATATGCAAACAATAACGTATTAACCGTTGTTCCGATCACATCTTTTCCAATCTTCATTCCACTTTGAACCAGTTTGTTCATTTTGATATCCGGCTTATGACATTTCACCTCATATACGGAAGTTGTTACTGTCAGTGCCATATCGATCACAGCTCCTAACGTGCTGAGTACAATTACGGCTGTTGCAACCTTGGGCATACTGATATCCAGGTTCATATTATAATAGAAAACATCTTCTCCGGCTGCCTGGATCTCATTCAAGCCTCCCGCCCCGCTTTTCCATACGACCAGATAAATAAATGCAAATAACACACACATTGTAATTGCAACCGCAAGAAATGCACTCCAGGTTTTAATATTCGTCCCATTTTGATAAAACAAAGTGATACAGGAAATTAAAATTCCTGCACCGGCAGTAACCAGAAACACGGGTGCTCCGACGGCATAAAGCCAGATTGCAAGACTCAGGCACAAAATATTTCCCGCCAGAGCGATCAGAGACATGGCGCCTCTGTCCCCTCCAACAAGCACTATTACTATCATTAGAATCAGTCCCAATATGATCAACATCTTTTTTCCCTCTTTTTCACAGATAGTTTCATCATAACTGCTGTTATGAAAATAGACACTGGGATCGCCAGTACAATTCCGATACTTTCTACAAAGAAACGGCATAATTCACATGGAATATGCAATTTTACAATGGTAACAAAACGCACCTCATTGTTCATCCGGATCAAACATGTAGGGATCAGACCGCAGCCAAACACAAACAACAGCACATTGATCATTGTTCCCATAATGTCATATCCGATCTCTCTGCCCGAACGGAAAAGTTCCACAAATTTTACTTCCGGTTTCTGCTCAACAATCTCGCTTAAAGCCACCGATATGGCAACCGCCACATCCATGATGGCACCGAGTCCTGACAACAGGATCTCTGCATGGAAAATTTCATCCGGATTATCAATACTGCCCAGATATTCCATCGTCGAATAATCCAGTTCTTCCATATGCTGCATAACAAGATCAAATATCCCCATGATCATAAGCAGGACACATAGTGTTGTCAATAATGCGGCAAAAGTTTTCCTGTGGATTCCATTTAATCCAACAAGCGTTACCACTGCAAAAAAAAGGATCAGTCTGCTACATACACTTAGAATTTCCGATGTGTCATCCGCCGTCCAGAAACCGATCACAAAAATCAGGATATTCATCATTGCTGTTATGATCGTCAAACCGCCCTGCCGTCCGGCAATCCCAAGGAGCAGAAGTGCAAGGAAGCCAAGCATAACAACCAGCATCGTATCCCGCTTTACTCCAATGATCGATGATCCCTTATAAAACACCCGGTCACCTTTATGGTATTTTTGGTCAGCCATTTCTGTTGTTGTGTATTCATTGGCAATCCGGACTTCTTTTCCTTTGTCTTCTCCGTTTATGATTTTGCCATAAAGACTCTGCTTATATTTCGTTTCTTCTGTTCCACGTGTACTTTTGCTTTTCCCTTCTACAATTGTCACCACTTTTGTCACTTTCACGATCGGTGTCTGATACAGCCAGGCATCATTCATGACAAACAAAATTGCCAGCAGATATAACACACCTGCCACACAATAAAATCTTCCTTTTTTGTTTTTCATCAAATATCTGCTAATCTTTTTCCCGTATTCCTTCATGATCCATCTTTTCTCTTCTTATTTTTTTATCTGCATATCCGCATCTGTGATCCTGCAATACAAAGTCTCATCATTTGGTTCTTTATATGTCTCGAACGTTCCTTGAACGATAATTTCTGTTTCCTGTTCCGGATAATCTTCATCCGACAAGTGCAGCATAATAGCTTAATCCGTAATCATCTACCAGATAACGGAATGGAAAACGATCGCCAAACAGCAGTGTTTTTTGTGACGCGCCATCAACAACTTCCTGGTACTTAGCATCCGGGTCTTTCAGCTTTTCACTGTATGCAGATGCATTCTCCTGATAAATATTCTTATGATCCGGGTCTGCTTTTTCCAGCGCGTCTGCAATTGCCTTACTCAGCACTTCTGCATTTTTTACAGACAGCCATACATGCTCATCATATCCAAAGGAAAGGTATGACTTTTCATACCCTTTCTGCTTTATAAAAAGTTTTATTCAATCATTTAATCTTACCTTTTGATGAACTAACGAAATCGACAAAATGATCCAGAACCCCGGCAAAATAACAGTTTCTGCGATAAAGATCACCGGACTGACAAAAAATCCTACTGCAGGTGTTGTTCCCAGATTCCGAAGGACCTGCTTTGCCTGATGAACGCAGGCACAGATCGGGCAGTCCTTTCCCGTACAGTTATGATCTTCCTCTCTGGCAACATAAAAAAGAGAAGCAAAGGTTACAAATATAAGAAAAATACATATAACCGCTGCTATACTTTTTTTCTTTCCTGTATCCATCTCCTTCTCCTTTCCCAGATTTCATCTGTTAATAAATTTTATTTATTCTTTCTTACTGCATTCACCGCAGATTCCGTAAAACACAGTACGATGCGGATCCATCTGAAAATCATGATGCTGCTGCATATGCTGTTTTAAGCTTTCTATCTCATTGCACTGTAAATGGATCAGCTTTCCACATTTCTCACATTTACAATGATAGCAGTTTTCATATTCTTCCCCATGATCTCCGATATATTCAAAACAGGCACTGCTCGAACCGTCTATTACATACTTCGCGGCCAGACCTTCTTTCACCATCTTCTCCAGATGACGGTAAATGGTCGTGGTTCCGACGGAAATCCCTTTTTCCCTGAAAAAATCGCAGATTTCATTCACGGTAACATGTCTTCCCTGTACCGATTTCAGGAAGGTAAGTATTTCGGTCATTTGTTTTGTTTTATATGGTGCTTTTGCCATACTGACCTCCTCCCTTCAATTTGGAAATCGTTTTCATTTTATCACATTATTTTTATATGTCAATGAAATTTGAAAATGTTTTTCATTGTTCAAAAAAAACAGAAGCACCACACACAGATTACTCTCTGCATTGCGGTGCTCCTGCCTCTTCCTTTATTTAACCTTTTTCAATTTCTCTGGTTATTTTCTATTCGAATGACTGCTCTGTACGGTTGATGATCTCATCCTGAAGCGGTTTGCTTAAGTTACGGAAGAAATCACTGTATCCTGCAACACGCACGATCAGATCTCTGTAATCTTCTGGATGCTTCTGCGCTTCCTGCAGAGTCTTTCTGTCGATAACGTTGAACTGTACATGATGTCCATCCATTGCAAAGTAGCTGCGGATCAGACTTGCCATATTGTCAAGACCTTTCTCTCCTGCTACAACGTCCGGTGTGAACTTCTGATTCAGAAGTGTTCCTGCTGTAGCAAGATGATCCATCTTAGCGCAGGATTTGATAACTGCTGTCGGTCCGTTCACATCTGCGGATTTCTCCGGTGAAATACCTTCTGAAACCGGGATGTGTGCTTTACGTCCGTTAGCTGTTGCTCCGATCACATCTCCGAAGTAAACATGGCAGGTTGTAGGAAGCATATCAACTCCGTACTTTCCACCTCTCATAGTCGGACGTCCTGTGATCAGGTCATGATACAGATAGAATACATCCTGCATCAGATCATCTGCGTAGTCATCATCATTACCATATTTTGGTGTCTTATCGTGTACCATACGATAGATTGCATCGTATCCTTCAAAGTTATGATCCATTGCTTCGACCAGTTCTTCCATTGTGAAGTTCTTCTTATCATATACATTGTATTTAACAGCTGCGATACAGTCTGTAACAGTTCCGATACCAACACCCTGAATGTAGTTGGTGTTGTATCTTGCTCCACCTGCATTGTAGTCTTTTGCATTACTGATGCAGTCGTTTGTTACAACGGAAAGACACGGTGCCGGCATATTTTCTGCATATAATCTCTCGATTACGTTGTTTCCACGGATCTTGATATCGATGAAATGCTTCATCTGTTTCTTGAATGCATTCCACAGTTCATCAAATGTCTTAAAATCTTTTGCATAACCAAGCTTCAGTCCGAGCTGTTTGCCTGACATTGCATCATAACCGTTGTAAAGAGTCAGCTGGAAAATCTTCGGAATATTCATATAACCGGTCAGGATATATGCTTCACTTCCCCATGCTCCTGTCTCTACACAACCTGAAGATCCACCACGACGGGCATCTTCCAGAGATTTACCTGCATTGACAAGTTCCATGATCTGGGCTTCTGTATTATAAAATGCTGGCTGTCCCCATCCTTTTCTTGAGATTTCGCATGCTCTCTTAAGGAAACGTGCCGGTGTTTTCTTGCTGATGGTTACATTAGAGTTCGGCTGTACAAGCTTCATCTCATCCATACAGTCAAGGATCAGGTAGCTGACTGCATTTACACCGTCTTTACCATCTGGTGTAACTCCACCTGTATTGATATTCGCAAAGTCTACATAAGTAGCACTTTCTTTTAAGGTAATACCAACCTTAACCGGTGCCGGCTGGTTGTAGAATTTGATCCATAAGCATTCAAGCAGTTCTTTTGCTTTCTCGTCATCAAGGATTCCTGCTTCTGTATCTGCTTCATAATAAGAAATCAGATGCTGATCCAGACGTCCCGGACTGAATGCATCCCATGGGTTCAGTTCTGTTGTAACCGCAAGATGTGTAAACCAGTATAACTGGATTGCCTGCCAGAAGGTCTGCGGTTTGTGAGCCGGTACAACTTCCAGGTTGGCTGCGATCTGCTCTAATTCTTTCTTACGAGTAGGATCTGCTTCTTTTTCTGCCATTTCAAGAGCCAGTTTGTGATATCTCTCACCAAGGATGATTACTGCATCACATGCAATATCCATCGCTTTGAGTTCTTCCATTTTATCGGTAGCTTCCGGATCATTCATGAAATCCAGCGCATCCATAGTCTTTTTGATCTTTTCTTTGTATTCCAGATATCCAACTTTAAAGTTCTGTTCACCACCGCATGTATGTCCAGGTCCTCTCTGTTCCATGAACTCTGTGAACATACCTGCTGAATAGCAGTCATTCCATTCCGGAGTCATAGCTGCAAGGATCTTCTCTCTCATGCTTCGTCCTGACCAGTAAGGAATGATTTCCTTCTCCTGGATCTCACGATCTTCTTCTGTTGTATGGAAAGATACGAGATCACGTTCACTCATAACTACCATATCTTCTTTGCTGTGGCAGCAAAGTTCCGGGAATGTAGGAGACGCCTGTGGATCTTTTCCTTTTTCACCAACGATCAGCTCACCGTCTCCCAGATAAAGTGTCTTCTTTGAAAAATATTCTTTTAATACCATGGCTCTCATAACCGGAATCGAATATTTTCCATCATTTTTTCTGTAAAAATCTGTCTCGATTCTTGCTCTTTCGAGATCAATGTGAACCGGTGTTGTAACACTCAGTTCTCTCAGCTTCTGAATTCTTTCATTCATGCCTCTTGCCATTTTTTTATCCTCCTATTTTTGTGTTGGTATACCCTGCATCCTGAAAAAGCTTTACAAAACTTTCCATCTCTTCTTTTTCCGGTGCATGTAAATCAGTTCCCTTGTATTCCATACCCAGCTTCGGATATTTACTGCTTCCTGTGTTATGGTAAGGCAGCAGATTGACCTGTGCCGGATGAATGCCGTGTTTCTTCAGAAAATGAATGGTATCTTCCATGTTCTGCACATTGCCGTTCACTTCTTTGATCGTCGGGATTCGGACGTAAATCCTTGCCCCTGCATCCGAAAGCTTCACCAGGTTATCCAGAATCAGCTTATTGTCAACTCCGATATACTTTTTATGTAATTCCGGATCCATCACTTTGACGTCATATAAAAACGTATCTACATACGGTAAAATTGCTTCAAATTTATCATACGAAACATATCCGCAGGTGTCAATGGTAAGCGAAATTTCTTCTTTTTTAAGTGCTTTCGCGATCTGTAAAATATAATCCGTTGACATCGCCATCACTTCCCCGCCGGAAAGTGTGACTCCACCGCCGGACTGTTCATAAAACATCCGGTCTTTCATCAATTCTTTTACCAGTTCCTTTACCGGATACTCCTGCCCGACAATCTCCCGAATGCCTTGCGGACAGAAATTATCACATTTTCCGCAAAGCTGACATTTCTCTTTGTCAAGCTCCGGCTTTCCATCTACCATAGTGATGGCATTGTTCGGACAGACCTTCGCACAGGTTCCACATCCGACGCACTTTTCTTTATCACACTGAAGTTCTCTCTCAAAACGCTGTGTCTCAGGGTTGTGACACCACTCGCACTTTAATGGACATCCTTTAAAAAATACAGTAGTACGGATTCCATCTCCGTCATGGATCGAATACTTCTGAATATTCGTTACTAAATTCATGGTAGCTCTCCTTCTTGTCATTTCGCTTTTTTAGACTAACGTTTGTACCATAGTCTAAAGATACCAAAAAAACAAATAATTGTCAATCCTTTGGCAAACTTCTTCTCAAATATTTTTACAATCCTGATCTTCTTTCCTTAAGCAGACGAAACTCTGCACTCAACTCATCACATATATAAAGAAGAGATACTTCACAGACTGTCTTTATCTGCAAAGTACCTCCCACTTCTCTATTGTACATTCTTCAAAATCACACACTGATTACCTCTGGAACGAAAAGCCGATTCAAACTGTGCTCTGTCATAGCTCACAATCCCTTCGATCGGGTCTGCAACAGTCACACTGTCTGCACTGTATCCGATCAGTACAACACAATGATCGTTCATCGCCCAGCTGGCTTCTCTTCCATCTTCCGTATTCCAGCTTTCCATTATCTGACGTTCTTCCATACCAATTGTTCCCCATACAACCACGGGGGTTCCTTCACTTACAAAACGATACAGCTGTTCCGGCTCTGATCCTGTCTCGTCCTCTGCTTTCATTGCATTTCCATTATCTGCAAGATAGCCATCTGCTGCCGTCACGATTGCTCCTGCTCCGCAGCTTAATCCATCCGTCTCTGACTGTGGATTTCCTATAAAATAATTGTAAATATCATTTCCATATAAAGTTTCATTGTCTCCGTAATAAGTGTTGGTCCATCCAACTGTCGGTAAATATTCGAGTGCCATTGCCATCTTATCTGCAGAATATCCATAATAATTCAAAGTCATTGTAAGAGATGTGATCTCACATCCGGTAGGAAGCTCCGGCATCTGTCCTGTAAATGCAAAATCAGAAATACAGCTACTCTCCGGAAGGGGTGTCTCTTTCACTATTTCCGCATTTTTTATCTTCTGCGTCTTTGCTGTCGTTTTCTCCACTGCTGTAACAGACTGTCTTGCTCCTTTGATCTGTTCTAATTTTGCTTCTATATATGTAGTATCTTTTAATGTAAATCCTACGATAACGGCGCCAACCAGTATCCCTGCTGCCACTGCGATCCATTTTGCTGCACTGCGAATCTGCATCCGTACCTCCGTTTCTTAACACTTCTGTAACAATTCCGTCATATATACTACAACTTTTTTCGTGTTTCGTCAAATCTGCGGGGGAGTTTTCACAAATATTTCATAAATGAGAGTTGGCAGCACAAGTGATTCCAGATAGAAGGATTGCCTGCGCAATGGGTGCAGATCCGATAAAAATTAATCTGTCCTGCTGTTTTTTATCAATCGAATGAAATCCTGGCAAATACTATGCCATATATTTCTTCTTCAGTGCTTCCACCTTCGCGGTATAAGCCTCCTGCTGCTTTTTCTGCATGATCTCACTCTTAATCTGCTCTTTTACATCATCAAGCTTCGCATCTTCGGCTTCTTTCTTATCTTCCACTTTGATCAGATGGTATCCAAACTGTGTCTTGACCGGTCCAACCACATGTCCGATTTCTGCTGCAAATGCGGCATCTTCGAATTCTTTGACCATCTGTCCTTTTCCGAATTCGCCAAGGTCTCCACCGTTTGCTCCTGACGGGCAGGTAGAAGATTCTTTTGCAACATCCTCAAATGCTTTCCCACCACTTACGATGGATTCAAGTAGTTTGTTACATTTGTCTTCGGAATCAACCAGAATATGTTTTGCATGAACAGATGCTCCTTTTGCAAATCTTGCTTTGTTTGCTTCAAAATATTCTCTGATCTCTTCATCTGAAATTATGATTCCCTCAAAAATCTTGCCGATCGCCATCTGTGCAAGGATATCTTTTCTTGCATTTTCCAGAATTGCTTTAAACTTTTCTGTCTCGTCTAACTTTTCTTCTTCACCATATTTTGCAAGTGCATAAACTGCGATCAGCTGATCAACACACTGTTTGCGGAAATCCGGATGGGATGCGTATACCTGCTGTTCTCTCGGAAGGCTTGCGATAAATGCATCTACCTCTGCTGATGTAATTTCATGTCCGCAGATTACTGCTTCAACTGTTTTTTCCATAATTTCTTTGTACTCCTTTTTTCTCGTAGTGTTTCAATTGTACCATTTCATACGGTGTTAGTCAAAGTTGGTTTTATTTCTATGAAACTTCTCTTCATCTGATATCTTTTCTTCCGACTTCATGTTATACTTCGTTTAGGTATGTTTTTTTAGTTTTTTCATTGGAGGTTATTAACATGTCAAACGAAAGTACAAAAACCAATCAGATTACCGAAGGAGTTATCTGGAAGCAATTATTGATTTTTTTCTTTCCTATTGTAGTTGGAACTTTGTTTCAACAGCTTTATAACACCGTAGATGCTGTCATCGTCGGTCGTTTTGTCGGAAAGGGCGCACTTGCCGCAGTCGGGGGATCTTCTGCCGTTCTTTCCAATCTGATCATCGGATGTTTTACGGGACTTGCAAGCGGTGCATCTGTAATTGTTTCCCAGTTTTATGGTGCAAAGGATGAGCGGAATCTGCAAAAGAGTCTGCATACCGCTTATGCTTTTTCCGTTATCCTCAGTATTGTATTTACAATACTCGGATGGGCCTTAACACCATTTCTTTTGAAGCTCATCGATACACCTGCAGATACACTTGCGGATTCTATTCTTTATCTGCGGATTTACTTTTTAGGTATTTTCGGTACCTTGATCTTTAATATAGGCTCAGCCATCATGCGCTCCATCGGTGATTCCCGCAGACCACTATATTACCTGATCGTCTGTTGTTTTCTAAACATCATCCTCGATCTGGTACTGGTAATCGTATTTGATATGGGAATTGTCGGAGCCGCTATCGCAACCATTATTTCACAGGCAGTAAGTGCAATCCTTGTCACCAATGCACTGATGAAAAAATATGATGACTGCAAGCTTTATCTGAGCAAACTACACATAGACCTTTTGAAGCTGCGTATGGAATTCCGCATCGGTATTCCAAGTGCACTGCAGGCATTTATGTACAGTATTACCAATATCATTATTCAGGCAGCAATCAATGGTTTCGGAACCGATACTGCCGCTGCATGGGCTTCTTTTGGTAAACTGGATGCGCTTTTCTGGACAGTCAACGGAGCATTCGGAATTGCGATCACAACCTTTGCCGGACAAAATTATGGAGCAGGTAAAAAAGAACGTATTTTCAAAAGTGTCCGTATCTGCCTTGCAATGGCTGTGGCTGTGTGCGGAGGGATCGTGCTGTTTTTAGCCATCTTCTGCCACCCACTGTTCTCAATTTTTACGACAGATCAAAATGTGATCAATATCGGTATTGATATGCTGCGTTTTATGGCACCGTGCTACACTATTTATGTATTTATTGAAGTTCTCTCCGGTGCACTTCGCGGAACCGGCGATGTCCTGCTGCCGACACTGATCACACTTGGCGGCGTATGTCTGATCCGTATTCCGTGGATTATGTTTGTCTTACCGGCACACCATACCACAACCTGTGTAATGCTTAGTTATCCGATTTCCTGGATCACTACCACAGCTTTGATCATACCGTACTACTTATATAGAAAAAAACATGCCTACGATTAAGGAGAATTGAACATGGCCAAATCCGAATCTACCAAATACCGGCTCGCCGAAGCAATGAAAACCTGCATGAAGACCACTTCTGTCGATGATATCACCATCCGCCAGATTGTGGAAGTCTGTGGCGTCACACGCCAGACCTTTTACCGCAATTTTCTTGATAAATACGATCTGATCAACTGGTATTTTGACAAACTTCTTCTAAAATCATTTGAACATATGGGAGAAGGTACCACTGTTTATGACGGACTGGTCAAAAAATTTGAATATTTAAAGGAAGAGCACCTGTTTTTCGCTGCAGCATTCCGCTCTGACGATCAGAACTCTTTAAAAGAACATGATTTTGAACTGATTCTGGAATTCTATTCAAACCTTATTTTCCAGAAAACCGGAAGACGCCCGGATGCAGAAACTTCATTTCTTTTAGAGATGTACTGCCGTGGCTCGATTTACATGACTGTCAAATGGCTGCTTGGCGGAATGAAATTTCCGCCTGCGCAGCTTGCAAAACAACTGGTACTTGGCATGCCGGAAAAACTTGTGCAACTCTTCACTAATTTGCATATTTTGTCTTAAGCTTTTGTATAAATGTTACACTTTTCATATTCTGTAACTTTTTTTACCGCCTTCTTATTGTTAAAATAGTATCAGAAACAAGTGGTTTTACCATAAACGAAAAGGAGATATGTATCATGGCAAACAGAATTATGTTAAATCAGACATCTTATCACGGAGCAGGTGCAATCGCAGAGATTGCAACAGAAGCAAAAGCTCACGGTTTCAAAAAAGCTCTTGTATGTTCTGACCCGGATCTGATCAAATTCAATGTTACTTCCAAAGTAACAGATATCTTAGACAAAGAAGGACTTGCTTACGAAATCTACTCTGATATCAAAGCAAACCCGACTATCGAGAACGTACAGCACGGTGTACAGGCTTTCAAAAATTCAGGTGCTGATTACATCATCGCAATCGGCGGCGGATCTTCTATGGATACTTCCAAAGCAATCGGTATCATCATCGCAAACCCGGAATTTGAAGATGTAAGAAGCCTGGAAGGTGTAGCTCCGACAAAGAAACCTTGCGTTCCGATCATTGCCGTTCCGACAACAGCCGGTACTGCAGCAGAAGTTACGATCAACTATGTAGTAACAGATGTAGAAAAGAAACGTAAATTCGTCTGTGTAGACCCACATGATATGCCAATCATCGCTGTTGTAGACCCGGAAATGATGTCTTCTATGCCAAAAGGACTGACCGCTTCAACCGGTATGGATGCATTAACTCATGCGATCGAAGGCTACACCACAAAAGCCGCATGGGAAATGACAGATATGTTCCACTTAAAAGCAATAGAGATTATCTCCAAATCTCTCCGCGGTGCTGTTGAAAACACTAAAGAAGGAAGAGAAGGAATGGCTCTTGGACAGTACATCGCCGGAATGGGCTTCTCAAACGTAGGTCTTGGAATCGCTCACTCAATGGCTCATACCCTTGGAGCAGTCTATGACACACCACACGGTGTTGCATGTGCAATGATGCTTCCAATCGTAATGGAATACAACGCAGACTGCACAGGCGAAAAATACCGTGAAATCGCCCGCGCAATGGGAGTGAAAGATGTTGATAACATGTCTCAGGAAGAATACAGAAAAGCAGCTGTAGACGCAGTCCGCAAACTCTCCGAAGACGTAGGAATCCCATCCAAACTCGAAGCCCTCAAAGAAGAAGATCTCCAGTTCCTCGCAGAATCCGCCCACGCCGACGCCTGCGCACCAGGAAACCCGAAAGACGCTTCCGTAGAAGACCTCAAAGATCTCTTCAGAAAACTGATGTAAAGAACAAAATATACATAGTGTGGTAATAAAGCAAAATAATATTCACATCCTATAAATTGATATTCCACTTGCTTTTCTTACCAACAAAGTAGAAAAAGCAACCCCCACAAATCCCGCCCAAAGTGGAATTTGTGGGGGTGAACTTTTTCTCCCCGTATCTTAGTTGATGCAACCCACTTGAGGTATCAGCGCCCGAATCGCCATACATCTTGTTTGGATGCATTGAGGAAGCTGCTCGCATTCTGCATGGACGTCAGTCCACAATCATAATCCGAAAACTGATAATGCAATGGATTTTTCAAGGTTATTCCTCTGTTCCTTTTCCCAGGAATTCTGTGTCTACAAGATTCCAGATCTCATCCCGTCCCTGCTTTGTCTCTGCTGAGAAAGGAATCACAACAGTTCCCGGAAGCAGCTTCAGTCCGGTCTTAATTGCCTTTACCTGCTTCTGTACCTGACTTCTCTTCAGCTTATCAAGCTTTGTCGCGATAATGATCGGATTGAATCCCTGATCCACGATCCAGTCATACATCATCTTATCGTTCGCAGATGGATCATGACGGATATCGATCAGAAGGAAGACGGCTCGCAGCTGTTTAGAGCCATGAAGATAACGCTCGATCAGCTTTCCCCACTGTGCCTTCTCCTGCTCGGAAACCTTTGCATAACCGTATCCCGGAAGGTCCACCAGATACATTTCTTCGTTGATATTGTAAAAGTTGATGGTCTGTGTTTTTCCAGGTTTTGCCGAAGTTCTGGCAAGCGCCTTCCGGTTCATCAGTGCATTGATCAGAGAGGATTTACCGACATTGGATTTTCCGGCAAATGCGATCTCTGGCAAGGTGTGATCCGGCAATTTACTTGTAATTCCACAGACTGTTTCCAGATTTACATTCTTAATTACCATCTTTTTTCCTCCGTGTGCGCATAAGTGCGATTTTCAGAACCTCTTCCATCTGCGATACCGGAATAATCTCCAGTCCCTTTGTGATCTCAGAAGAAAGTTCATCCACATCTTTTTTGTTCTCCCTCGGTACAAGTACCGTCCTGATTCCGGCATTCTTTGCCGCCAGGAGCTTCTCTTTCAGTCCTCCGATCGGAAGTACTCTTCCCCGCAGCGTAATCTCACCCGTCATGGCAAGATCGGCACGCACTTTCTTGTCTGTAATTGCAGAGAGCATCGCAGTCGCCATCGTAATGCCGGCTGAAGGTCCATCTTTCGGAACTGCCCCTTCCGGAATATGGATATGGATATCATGTTTTTCAAAGAAATCTTCAGCAACCTTATATTTACTGCTGATTGACCGGATATAACTGATTCCTGCCTGCGCAGATTCTTTCATCACATCGCCAAGCTGTCCCGTCAGAATGATCTCACCCTTTCCCGGCATTACATTCACTTCAATCTGCAGGGTATCTCCTCCTACACTGGTCCATGCCAGACCACGGACGATTCCCACCTCATCCTCGGCATTTGCCATCTGATAGGTGTACTTTTCTTTTCCAAGATACTTTTCAATATTCCGCTCTGTTACCTGAACTCTCTTTTTATCATGTTCATAGATCTCTCTGGCAGCTTTCCTGCAGATATTACCGATTTCACGCTCCATCTGACGCACACCGGCTTCCTTGGTGTAGTTCTGCGCAATTTTCCAGATCACGCCCTTGCTGATCGTAAGCTGTTCTTTTGTTAGTCCATGTCTTTCCAACTGCTTTGGAATCAGATGTTCTGTCGCAATATGCAGCTTTTCATTCTCCGTATAACTGCTGACCTCAATTACTTCCATACGGTCAAGAAGTGGCCGGGGGATTGTCTGCAGCGAGTTAGCCGTCGTTACAAATGTCACCTCAGACAGATCGACCGGGACTTCCAGATAATGATCACGGAAACGGTTGTTCTGTTCACTGTCTAACACCTCTAGAAGCGCAGAAAAAGTATCTCCCTTATAGTCTGTGCTGACTTTATCAATCTCATCCAGAAGGAGCAGTGGGTTCTTTACCCCGGCGCTCTTAATACCGTTTGCGATCCGTCCCGGCATTGCACCAACATAAGTTTTTCTGTGTCCACGGATTTCAGCCTCATCACGGACACCGCCAAGAGAAATTCTCACATACGGTTTTTTCAGTGCTTTTGCAAGTGATCTTGCAATGGATGTCTTTCCAGTTCCCGGAGGACCTACCAGACACAGGATCGGGCTGTCACCCTTTTTCGTAAGAGCACGTACTGCCAGAAACTCCAGCACACGTTCTTTAACCTCTTCCAGTCCGTAATGTTCTGCTTCCAGAAGCTCTTTCGCATATGCAATGTCTGTAAAATCCTCAGCCCGCTTATTCCATGGCATTTCCAGCATGGTTTCAATATATGTACGGATCACGCCCGCTTCTGCCGGACTCTGCATGGAATTTTTAAATCTGCTGATCTCTTTTTTCAGCTTTTCTTTTACCTCATCCGGTGCATCCAGCGCTTCTGTCTTCTGTGCAAATTCCTCCGCATCGGAAATTGTAGTATCCTCACCAAGCTCTTCTCGGATCAACTTCAACTGTTCGCGCAGGATATATTCTCTCTGATGCTTATCCACACGCTCTTTCACCTTCATCTGGATCTCATCGCGGATGTTCATGATCTGCATCTCATTGACCAACTTAAAGGAAATAAGCTCATAACGTCTGTCAAAATCAAGTTCTTCCAGGATTTCCTGCAATTCCCGGTAATCCAGAGGCATATTCGCTGCCACCTGATTCACCATCTTTTTCAATTCCGTGATCTCTTTGATCTGGTTTACCATATCTTTTGTGATCTTCGGCATTCTCGCCGCATAATCCAGATACAGATCCCGAAGTCCCCGCATCATCGCTTCCCGGTTGATCTCACCTGCAATATCCGGATCACTCTCTTCCGGGATCGTAATATTTGCCCGAAGATACGGATCTGCAAATTCTATTGTATTTAAAACCGCCCGTTCTTCTGCTGATACAAGCACCCGCAGAATCTGTTTTGGCAGTTTGATGATCTGTTTTACTGTCGCAACTGTTCCCACACGGTAGAGATCTGCTTCTCCCGGATTTTCCACTTCCACATCTTTCTGTGTCAGCAAAAAAATCTTCTGGTCGCTTGCCATCGCTTCCTGAACCGCTTCAATCGAGCGTTCCCGGCTGATGTCAAAATGTGCCACCATCTCCGGCAGAATTGTCATTCCCCGCAGGGCAACCATTGGCAGACTTTCTGTTCTGTTCATATAGTTTTTTCTCCTGTTAAATAAAAATGGATGCTTCTGGCCTTAACCGTCAGCACCCATTTCCATACGTCTGATTTTCTTATGCACTTTCCGGTCTTGCCTCGATCTTTTCTGTACTCGGTGCTTTCTCCCCAAGTACTGCCTCTTTTGTCACAAGACAGTATTTCAGATTCTCATCAGACGGTGCTTTATACATGATATCCATCATTACATTTTCCATGATCGCACGGAGTCCTCTGGCTCCTGTCTTACGCTTCAGGGAAGTCTCAGCAATCGCCTCCAGCGCCTCTTTGTCGAATTCCAGTTCCACATCATCCAGCTCCAGAAGCTTCTGGTACTGTTTTACAATCGCATTCTTTGGTTCCGTCAGAATGCGGATCAGATCTTCCTTATCCAGAAGTTCCAGGGATACAGTTACCGGCACACGTCCTACAAGTTCCGGGATCAGTCCGAACTTCACAAGATCCTGTGGAAGGATCTGCTGCAGAAGCCGGTCGATATCTTCCTCATGCCGCTGCGCGATCTGTGCCTCAAATCCAATGGATTTCTTATCTATTCTGTTCTCTATGATCTTATCTATTCCCTCAAACGCTCCACCACAGATAAATAAAATATTGGTGGTATCAATCTGGATCATCTCCTGCTGCGGATGCTTACGTCCACCCTGTGGCGGTACATTTGCGATTGTACCTTCCAGGATCTTCAGAAGTGCCTGCTGAACACCTTCTCCTGATACATCACGGGTAATCGACGGATTCTCAGATTTTCTTGTGATTTTGTCAATCTCATCGATATAAATGATTCCGTGCTCTGCACGTTCAATATCGCCATCTGCTGCCTGAATGATCTTAAGAAGAATATTCTCTACATCTTCTCCGACATATCCTGCTTCTGTAAGCGCAGTTGCATCTGCAATTGCAAACGGTACATTCAGAATTTTTGCGAGAGACTGTGCCAGAAAAGTCTTACCGCATCCTGTCGGTCCTACCATCAGAATGTTACTCTTCTGAAGCTCCACGCCCAGATCTTTTTCTGCCATAATACGCTTATAGTGATTATATACCGCAACAGAAAGTACTTTCTTTGCTTCGTCCTGTCCGATCACATAATCATCCAGAAATGCCTTGATTTCTTCCGGTTTCAGAAGATTGATATCATCATATGCATTTTCTTCTTCATAACCAAGTTCATCTTCAATGATCTCAGTACATACATCCACACACTGGTCACAGATAAACACCCCATTTGGTCCGGCGATCATCTTGCGTACCTGACTCTGTGGTTTATTGCAAAAAGAACATCTTACGATTTCTTCATATTTTCCTGCCATATTCTTACCTCGCACTTTTTTACACGTAAAGGGAATGTCCCAATAAGGACATTCCCTTTTCCCGTTAACGGCTTGTAATAACCTTATCAATCAATCCATATGCCAAAGCTTCTTCGGCAGTCTTCCAGTTATCTCTTTCCGTATCTGCACAAATTGTCTCATAACTCTGACCTGTATTTGCAGCCATCAATCTGTTCATTCTTTCTCTGATCTTCAGAATATGCTGTGCATTGATCTCAATCTCGGTTGCCTGACCCTGTGCACCGCCTGAAGGCTGGTGAATCATGATCTCTGCATTCGGAAGGGCATATCTCTTTCCCTTTGCTCCGCCTGCGAGAAGGAAGGCTCCCATACTTGCAGCCATTCCCATACACATCGTAGAGACGTCACATTTGATGTAATTCATAGTGTCGTAGATCGACATACCTGCTGAAATCGATCCGCCAGGACTGTTAATATAAAATTGGATATCCTTTTCCGGATCTTCTGCTTCCAGAAACAGCAGCTGCGCTACGATCAGGCTCGCTGATGCATCATTCACTTCGGTATCCAGGAAAATGATTCTATCTTTTAAAAGTCTTGAATAAATGTCGTAAGAGCGTTCTCCACGGCTTGTCTGTTCAACGACATAAGGTACTAAACTACTCATGTAACACTCCTCCTGCTATATTAAAGTACAAAACAGATACTTATTTTTCTACGGCATTGTCAACTACAAATGTAATTGCTTCCTGAACTGCCATATCCTGCTTCATCTGTTCTTTTTCTTTGTCACCCATAAAGCTCTTAAGCTTGTCAGCTTCCATCTGGTAAGCTTCTGCCATCTTAGCGATCTCTTCGTCTAATTTTTCATCTGTGATTTCGATGTTTTCTGCTTTTGCAATTGCTTCAAGAACAAGTCTTGTCTTGATTCTCTTCTCAGCCTGCGGACGAAGTTCATCCATCATCTTATCAGCTGTCATGCCTGTGAACTGCATATACTGGTCAAGAGTCAGTCCCTGCTGCTGCATTCTCTGAGCGAATTCATCAAGCATCTGTCTTGCCTGTGTATCAACCATAGCTTCCGGAAGATCCATCTTAGCTGATTCGATGATCGCATCTACAGCTGCATCTTCCTGTGCTCTCTTGCCATCGTTTACTTTCTGCTCTTTGATCTTAGCTTTGATATCAGCTTTTAATTCATCAAGAGTATCGAATTCTGATACTTCTGAAGCAAATTCATCATCAAGCTCCGGAAGTTCTTTTGCTTTGATCTCATGAACTGTGCATTTGAATACAGCTTCTTTTCCTTTGAGGTCTTCTGCATGGTAATCTTCCGGGAATGTAACCTTAACTTCAACTTCTTTTTCCGGTTCTGCACCGATCAGCTGTTCTTCAAATCCCGGAATGAAAGATCCTGAACCGATTGTCAGCGGATAGTTTTCTCCTTTTCCACCTTCAAAAGCTTCTCCGTCTACAAATCCTTCAAAATCAAGGACAACTTCGTCTTTATCCTGTACCGGACGTCCTTCTACTGTGATTGTTCTTGCGTTCTTAAGCTGTTCTTCCTCAAGCTTAGCGTCGATTTCTTTCTGTGTTACGCGGTTAGAATATTTCGGAACTTCGATTCCTTTGTATTCGCCAAGTTCTACTTCCGGCTTTGTAGCTACTTCAGCTGTGAAGATGAACGGTTTTCCTTTTTCGATCTGTGTTACATCGATCTTCGGCTGAGATACGATCTCAAGTCCGCTTTCATCGTATGCTTTTGAATATGCTTCCGGAATCAGAGCGTTTGCTGCATCATCATAGAAGATTTCCGGTCCGTACATCTTTTCGATGAGCTGGCGCGGAACTTTTCCTTTACGGAATCCAGGAACATTAATTCTGCTTTTCTGTTTCTGGTATGCTTTCTGAAGTGCTCCTTCTAATTCTTCTGCTGAAACTTCGATTGTGAGTTTCGCCATATTGTGTTCTAACTGTTCAACTTGTAAACTCATTACCATTTCCTCCTAAATTTACATATGCAAAAAGTCGACAGACTTATCTACATTACAATCATTTTACAAGTATAGCACAACTTCTACAGTTTATCAAGCTCTAAAATTCGTTCTATAAAGCCATTTAATTCCTCATCACCGATCGACCAGGTATTCCGCCCTTTTTGCGTCACGGTAAAGGTATATTCCTGCTTCTCTCCATACTGCATATCAAGATAAGAACTTCTTAAAAGACTGTATGCACCGGTCATGTAATCCAGCACCATTGCCTCTTTGATTTCTTCATCTGTTCCACTGTACTTTCCTGCATCTTTGTCTGCCTGGATCTTCTCGGACTCTTCCTTCAGCTTCGGCATGAAGCGGGTAAATACATCCACCGGCTGGTACTTTACCGTCACCTCACAGGTCTTACTCCCCGTCTTTTTTACACCACTTACCTGATAACGGGCGGAACTAAAGATCTCTTTAATCAATACACCATATGTCTCAGAAAAGTCATTTTCCGTCTCCACACCATTTAGCAGACAGTCCTGGACAAAAGCATTGATCCCGTTCTCATAGACCTTTTTCAGATCACTGTCTGATGCTCCGAGGATTTCTTTTGCTTCCTGGGTTTGTCCCTGAAAAGTCAGATCCAGGTTCGCCTGCACATATTTTTCCGCCTTTCCTTCATTGATCCCACATCCGGCAAGCAGTGTAGTCAAAAGCAGCACTGCCAGAAACACACTGCCTACTTTTCTCTTTTTCCAGAAACTACCGTTCATAGACTACCTGCTTTGAAATGGTATCTGCGCTTTCTTTATCCCGCAGCTCGCTGATCAGCGCAAGTGCAAAATCGATCGCGGTTCCAAGTCCCCGGCTGGTTGTGATATGTCCATCTGTCACTGCCGGCTGACAGGTAACTTCCGCTCCGATAAGTCCTTCTTCCATTCCCGGATAGCAGATTGCCTTCTTTCCTTTCAGGATTCCCATTCCGCCAAATACGGTCGGTGCCGCACAGATTGCAGCCAGATATTTTTTTTCTTCATTATGTTTTAGGATCAGCTCTTCAAGACCTTTGTGTTCTTTTAAATGGATTGTTCCCGGCATCCCCCCCGGAAGCACCAGCATCTTCACCTCTGAAAAATCTGTATTTTCAAACAAGCTGTCTGCTTTTACTATAATTCCGTGTGCCCCCTTGATTTCTTCCTGTCCCATGATGGAAACGGTTCTGGTCTCGATCCCGGCTCTTCTTAAAAGATCAACGACCGTAAGACCTTCAATCTCTTCAAATCCATCTGCAAGAAATACACATACTTCATTCATAATCTTGTCCATCCTTTCTTTTTCCTGATGTTCCCCATTGTAACAGAAGCCTGCAAAAATGGCAACTTTCTGCCTTGTCTCCCCTGAAAAACTCCGCTATACTGTTAATGAATGTATAAGGAGGGCTTTCCCATGGAAATCGAACGCAAATATCTGATTCATAAGCTTCCGGATCACCTTGAAGCTTATCCGCACCGCACACTTGAGCAGGCTTATCTATGCACCGAACCGGTTGTCCGTGTCCGCAGAGATGCTGATGACTACATCCTGACCTACAAATCCAAAGGTCTGATGATGCGTGAAGAACATAATCTTCCTCTTACCGAGGAAGCCTACTGCCATCTGCGCGAAAAGGCAGACGGGCGCATTATCACAAAAGAACGCTACTGCATCCCTTACGAAGATCATCTCACGATCGAGCTTGACGTCTTCGCCGGTGATCTCTCCCCTCTTCTCCTTGCCGAAGTCGAATTTTCTTCCGAAGAAGAGGCAAATTCCTTTACCCCGCCGGACTGGTTTGGTGAGGATGTCACCTTTTCCAGCAAATATCATAACAGTACACTGAGTCAGAAAAAGGATTGAGAAATTTCCCAATCCTTTTTTCTTTCGCAAATGCGCCATCCGGTACATTTGCGACCACATTCTTTTTATTAGTCTTCCAGACCAAATCCGTCATGGATTGCAACCAGTGCACGGTCTGCATCTTTTTCATCGATCAGAACCGTGATACGGATCTCTGATGTAGAAATCATATTGATATTGATATTGGAATTGCTCAGTGACTCAAACATGGTCGCAGCAACGCCCGGATTGCTGAGCATTCCAGCTCCTACGATCGATACCTTTGCAACTTTTTCGTTATAATTCATCTCTTTGATCGTAAGGGCTTCTTTTCTGGCTTCCATAACTTCCATTGCCTCTTTAAGATCATCCTGTGATACAGTAAACGTAATGTCTTTTGTTCCGTCACGTCCAACTGACTGAAGAATAATATCTACGTTAATATTATGCTTTGCAAGTGTATTGAAAATCTTAAACGCAGTACCTGGTTTGTCTTCTACACCCATTACTGAAATTCTCGCTGTATTTTTATCTGCCGCAACGCCGGTAATTAACATTTTTTCCACCTTTGCTACCTCCTTGACCAGGGTTCCTTCTTCTGTGTTCAGGCTGGAACGTACAACCAGCTCAACCCCGTATTTTTTCGCCATCTCTACAGAACGATTATGTAAAACCTTTGCCCCTGATGTTGCAAGCTCCAGCATCTCATCGTAGGTGATCTCTTCGATTTTGCGTGCATTCGGTACCACTCTCGGGTCTGCAGTGTAAACACCGTCTACGTCTGTATAAATCTCGCATTTGTCTGCATGCATTGCAGCCGCAAGTGCCACAGCTGTCGTATCGGATCCACCTCTTCCAAGTGTGGTATAGTCTCCATAATGGTTGACTCCCTGGAATCCGGTTACGATCACGATCTTACGGTTCTCCAGTTCGTGGGTGATACGGTCTGTATCCACTCTTTTAAATCTTGCATTTCCGTTCCGCGCCGTAGAATGCATCTTTACCTGGAATGCATTCAGCGAGATTGCCGGAACATTCAAAAACTGAAGTGCCATTGCCATCAGTGCCACAGATGCCTGCTCTCCCGTGGTAAGGAGCATATCAAGTTCTCGTTTTGATGGATACGGATTGATCTCGGCTGCCTTCTCAAGCAGTTCATCTGTTGTATCTCCCATTGCAGAGAGAACAACAATCACATCATTCCCCATCTGATACTCTTCTGCGCAGCGTCTTGCCACATTAAAGATCCTCTCTTTATCTGCAACTGAACTGCCGCCAAATTTCTTAACTACCAGCATAATTTCCTCCTACAGTTCCTGCATTTTTAGACTTCTTCTTCTACTCTTATCATATGCAGGATTTCCGGATAAGCTTTTGCTTTTTCCTCGTATTCTCCCTCGGTCATCACCGGTGTGACAAAACCGAATTCTCCATTGACCCCTGCCTCTACAAATCTTACTTCACCAAAATCATTGCCGATTCGTTCTTTGAACGCATCCTCATTTCCAAGGATTCGCACCAGGAACTTCTTACTGGTCTTGCTTCTGTCTTCCAATGTAAGCTTTTCTTCGCTCCAGAAATTCATGATATCTCTGCCCTGATTCTGTACAACTGCCACAATGTCAGCCACAACCGCACTTGCAGTCGGAAGCTTTCCTGCCCCACTTCCGTAGAACATCGCATCTCCCAGCATATTCCCCTTTACAAATACGGCATTAAATACACCATTCACACTGTAAAGCGGATGTTCTGCATGAAGAAGCACCGGTGCAACTCCCGCATAAAGAGTTCCGTCCACATGCTTACATTCAGCAAGAAGTTTGATATTCATTCCCAGAGCCTTTGCATACTGCATATCTTCTGTTGTGATCTTTGTAATACCTTCGGTATAAATTTCTTCAAAATCCACATATTTTCCTGAGATGATCGATGCAAGGATCGCGATCTTCCGGCATGCATCCTGTCCTTCCACATCAGCAGTCGGATCTGCCTCTGCAAATCCATTCTTCTGTGCTTCACGGAGAACCTCTTCATAGTTCGCTCCCTCGTAGAACATCCTGGTCATCATGTAATTGGTTGTTCCGTTCAGGATTCCTGCGATTTCTTCGATCTCATCACCTGTCAGGGATGATCCAAGTGCCCGGAGGATTGGAATCCCCCCTCCCACACTTGCTTCAAAAAGGAAATTCACATTCTTTTCCCGTGCTGTTTTAAGGAGTGCGGATCCATGCTTGGCAACCAACGCCTTATTGGATGTCACAACACTTTTTCCTGCTTCCAGTGCTTTTCTGACAAAGGTATTCGCCGGTTCCACACCGCCCATCACTTCTACTACAATTCCAATCTCCGGATCATTCAGGATAATCTCATAATCATGAACAATCTTTTCCTGGATCTTATCTCCCGGGAAATCCCTCAGATCCAGCACATATTTTACTTCAATTTCTTCTTTTGCCCGTGACGCGATCAGCTTCTGATTTACATCCAGAACCTCTACCACACCAGAACCTACGGTACCATAACCCAATACTGCAATCTTCATCTTTTTGTCTACTCCCTGCCTACGATTTTCAAATAATGCACACCTGAATGCTGTTCAATCTCTTCCACCATCTCCGACAGATTCTTCGTTGTCTGCAACACCTCCACACTGAGCGTCAGTGTTGCCACCCCGTTGATCGGAATACTCTGGTGAATAGTCAGGATATTCGCCTGATACCTTGCCACCGCGTTTAAAAGCTCTGCCATAACCCCCGGTGTATCATCAAGCTGAATAACCATCGTAACAGTCCTTCCTTTTTCATTTTCGTGAAATGGGAAAATATCATCCTTATATTTATAGAAAGAACTTCTGCTGATACCGATCTCTTCTGTCGCTTCCTGAATAGTCATTCCACGTCTGGTTGCGAGCAGTCTCTTTGTCTCGACAACCTTTATGAGCACCTCCGGCACTGCTTTTTTCTTTACCACATAGTACTTTGTATTATCCATTGTTACTCCTCTGTTTCAGATAAGCATTGATAAATGGATCCAGCTCCCCATCCAGAACTGCACTTACATTTCCGGTCTCTTCACCGGTACGGTGATCCTTGACCAGATTGTAAGGATGTAAAATATAGGATCGGATCTGGCTTCCAAAATTGATATCCTGAACTTCCCCCCGGATGCCGGATACCTTTTCTTCCTGCTCCTGCTTTTTCAAAAGATACAGCTTGGCTTTCAACATCTGCATCGCTTTGTCCTTATTAAAAAGCTGCGAACGTTCATTCTGGCACTGCACTACGATTCCTGTCGGAAGATGCGTGATCCGCACCGCAGACGAAGTCTTGTTGATATGCTGTCCTCCGGCTCCGCTCGAACGGTAGGTATCGATCCGCAGGTCGTCGTCATTCAGCTCAATGTCAATATCATCTTCAATATCCGGTATCACATCACAGGATGCAAAAGATGTCTGCCTCTTGCCTGCTGAATTGAACGGAGAAATACGCACCAGACGGTGCACTCCCTTTTCTGACTGAAAATAGCCATATGCATTATCTCCCGTTACTTCAAACGTGATTCCTTTCAGTCCGGTAATATCTCCGTCCTGATAGTCCAGCACGGTTATCTGAAATCCTTTTGACTGTGCATATCTTGTATACATACGATACAGCATATTTGCCCAGTCACAGCTGTCTGTTCCTCCGGCTCCTGCATGCAGTGTCACGATTGCATTGCAGGAATCATATTCTCCCGAAAGAAGCGTCCGGATCCTGAGATCTTCAAATTCTTTTTCAAATTTAGCGATCTCACGCTGGATCTCTTTGATCATCTCCCGGTCTTCTTCCTCTTCCGTAAGTTCGATCAGTGCATTGATATCTTCATATGAACTTTCCAGATCCCGGACCTCCTTCACACAGTCCTGCATTTTCCGGAGTTCCTTCATAATCCTCTGCGAAAGCTCTGTCTTGTCCCAGAACCCCGGTTCTTCTATCTTTCTTTCCAGCTCTTCAATCCGTTTTTCTTTGCCTGCCAGGTCAAAGTGAATCCCTCATTTCCTTCAGGGGTTCTTCATACGCATTTAATGTCTGCTTAAATCCGTCTAATTCAACCACTGTATCACCTCAAATCTCATAAAATTATATAAAAATCCAAACAGTCGTATTTATTTTCTTCCACAGCACTGTTTGTATTTCTTGCCGCTTCCACACGGGCATGGATCATTTGGATATATCTTTTTCTCGGCACGTACCTTTGGACCCTTTGCAACACTGTCATCTTTATTGGTACCGGTTACCTTTGCAACCTGTTCTCTTTCAACCTTCTGTTCTACATTGACATGGAAGAGAAGTCTGACTGTATCCACTTCGATTGCACGTGTCATTTCACCGAACATATCATATCCGATCATCTTGTATTCAACCAGAGGATCTCTCTGTCCGTAAGCCTGCAGACCGATTCCCTGACGTAACTGATCCATATCATCAATGTGATCCATCCATTTTGCATCGATCACACGCAGAAGGAACACACGCTCCACCTCACGCAGATGCTCTGCTTCCGGGAACTGTGCTTCTTTTTCTTCGTATGCTTTTGCAGCACGTTCTTTCAGGAGATGCTTGATCTCTTTTGGCTCTTTATCCTTTGCATCCTCCTCCGTAACCGGCGGAAGCGTTGGAATCACATCCAGAAGTTCACGGTTCATTGCTCCAAGATCCCATTCTTCAAAATCCTGTTCCTCAGAAAGATTGGCATCGACAGTATTTTCCACAAAGTCTGTGATCATATGGAAGATAGAATCTCTCATATTCTCACCGTCAAGGACTCTGCGTCTTTCATCGTAGATGATCTCTCTCTGTTCGTTCATTACCTGGTCATATTCAAGCAGGTTCTTACGAATACCAAAGTTATTGCTCTCAATCTTCTTCTGAGCCTTCTCAATCGCACTTGAAAGCATCTTGTGCTCGATCTGTTCTCCTTCTTCTACTCCAAGCTTGGTAAATACATCCATCAGTCTCTCGGAACCGAACAGACGCATCAGGTCATCCTCCAGAGAAATATAGAATCTGGATTCTCCCGGATCGCCCTGACGTCCGGCACGTCCACGCAACTGGTTGTCAATACGACGGGATTCATGACGTTCTGTACCGATGATCTTCAGTCCGCCGGCTGCTCTTGATTCTTCATCAAGCTTGATATCCGTACCACGGCCTGCCATGTTGGTTGCGATCGTAACAGCCCCATGCTGTCCTGCCTGTGCAACGATCTCAGCCTCCAGTTCATGGAACTTGGCATTCAGTACATTATGTTTTACGCCGCGTTTACTGAGCATCTTACTGAGGAGCTCGGAAGTTTCGATCGTGATCGTACCAACCAGAACCGGCTGTTCTTTTTCATGCGCTTCACAGATCGCATCAATAACCGCGTTAAATTTCTCTTTCTTTGATTTGTAAACGGCATCCTCCAGGTCAATTCTCTGTACCGGAACATTCGTCGGAATCTCAATAACGTCCATTCCGTAAATATCACGGAACTCCTGTTCCTCTGTGAGGGCTGTACCTGTCATACCGGATTTCTTCTCATATTTATTAAACAAATTCTGGAATGTAATGGTAGCCAGAGTCTTGCTTTCTCTCTTGACCTTTACATGCTCTTTTGCTTCGATTGCCTGATGAAGTCCGTCAGAATAACGGCGTCCCGGCATGATACGTCCGGTAAATTCATCAACGATCAGGACCTCATCATCTTTTACTACATAATCCTGGTCACGGAACATCAGATTATGTGCACGCAGTGCCAGAATGATGTTGTGCTGGATCTCCAGGTTCTCCGGGTCAGCAAGGTTCTCAATATGGAAGAACTTCTCAACCTTCTTCACACCCTCTTCGGTCAGGTTGATATTCTTTTCTTTTTCATTGACAATGAAGTCTCCGGTCTCTTCGATCTCTTCTCCCATAATGGCGTTCATCTTAGAGAATTCCCCGCTTGCTTCACCTCTCTCCAGCTGTCTTGCCAGAACATCACATGCTTCGTAAAGTCTGGTTGACTTTCCACTCTGTCCGGAAATGATAAGCGGTGTTCTCGCTTCATCGATCAGAACTGAGTCAACCTCATCGATAAGTGCATATTTCATACCGCGCTGTACCAGCTGTTCTTTGTAGATAACCATGTTATCACGGAGGTAATCGAAACCAAGTTCATTATTCGTCACATAAGTGATATCGCAATTATACGCTGCACGTCGTTCATCATTATCCATCTGGTTCAGAACAACTCCAACAGTCAGTCCCAGGAATTCATGAACCTTTCCCATCCACTCAGCATCACGCTTTGCCAGATAGTCGTTGACTGTTACAATATGCACCCCTTCTCCGGTCAGTGCATTTAAGTATGCCGGCAGTGTAGATACAAGTGTTTTACCTTCACCGGTCTTCATCTCGGCAATACGGCCCTGATGCAGGATGATACCCCCGATCATCTGTACACGGTAGTGGCGCATTCCAAGTACACGGACAGCTGCCTCTCTTACAACAGCAAACGCTTCCGGAAGAAGATCGTCCAGTGTCTCTCCTTTTGCAAGCCTCTCCTTGAATTCTTTCGTCTTTTCTTTCAATTCCTCATCGGAGAGCTTCTGCATCTCCGGCTCCAGCGCATCAATATGATCCACGATCGGGTAGATTCGCTTCAATTCATGTTCGCTGTGCGTTCCAAATATCTTTTCAATAATTCCCATTTTATTAAGCTCCTTATATTCCTTGCTTATCACTTCTGTCTGAAGTGTTTTGCTTTTTTCCGCTATAGATAGACAGTATCCATTGTAGCACCATTTCTTTTATTCTTCAATCAGTTTATTTCACCGGTTCTGTCAGCTCGGCATACGGGATCTTACCGCCAAAAAGATCCAGTGCACTGCCGATCGTATAGTCCAGCTTTTCCCCGCTGATCCGTGCAAACTCCCGCAGATCCTCCATGCTTCCAATTCCACCGGCATAGGTGATCGGAAGTCCGTTCCACGCCGCAAGCATCCTGACCAGATCCTCCTCTGTACCAGATGCTTTTCCTTCTACATCAACCCCGTGAACCAGAAATTCATCACACCATCCGGACAGCTCTTCCAGGACCTCCGGTATCAGTCTGAGCTCGGTAAATGTCTGCCATCTGTTGGTTACAATATAATAACTGTTCTCGCGCCTCCGGCAGCTGAGATCCAGTACCAGATGCTCTTTCCCTACTGCCTTTTTCAGCCGGTCCAGCCGGTCATACCGCACTTGTCCATTCTGAAATACATAGGATGTAACGATCACATGACTTGCCCCTTCCTCCAGATACTCTGCAACATTTTCTGCAGTAATTCCTCCGCCGATCTGCATTCCGCCCGGATAGGCATGTAGTGCTTTCAGTGCCTGTGCCTTTGTCGCATCATAGTATTCCGATGCCGGCGGATTCAGCAAAATAATGTGTCCTCCGGTAAGTCCATCTTTCTTATACATTGTCGCATAATAATCTGCATCCTGTCTGGATATGTAATTTTCTACCGCTGCATTTCCCGCATCTTTCAGGCTGCCACCCACAATCTGCTTGACTGCACCATTATGAATATCTATACATGGTCGAAATTTCATGAAGTCCTCCGCTTTTTCTGTTGATCTCGTCTTTACATACCGTCATATTGTATCACACCCACGGACATTTTACTACCTTTTGTCTGTAAAAAAGGCAAGACTTTTCCGCAAAGTCTTGCCTTTTCCCTATTCCTGACCATCTATTGTATGATTATCATTTACATTCCGGTCCTCTGTCCTGTTTCTGGTCATATCATCGACTCCGTCTTCCACATCATCTACTGCATCCTCAACACCATCTCCGATATCGTTTGTGACATCATTTACCGTTCCATTCTGATTCGTCCCACCGGTATTCGTATCCGGATTTGCAGCGTTATCACCATTTCCACACGCCGTAATTCCTCCCATCAGCATCACACAGGTAAAAACCAGAACCATTCTTCTTAGATATTGCATGTTGTAATTCTCCTTTTTCTGTAAAATACTTGTACTATTACTATCCGCAGAAAAAGGATTTTTATACTTATTTTTAAATTTTTTCGATGATCTGACCACTTCTGTAAGCGTCCAGCAATGCCTCCAGATCCGCGATCCGTTCCTTCAGTACTTTTCCAACATCAGTATCTCCTACCGTCTTGCGTTCGAGTGTCCGTTTTACGATCACACTGTCCGAATGGATATCTCTTTCTTTTTCAATAGCTGCCTCCGTCGATTCAAACGGATCATGCGCCGCAAGAATCAATCCATAGGAATTATAGATCAGCGTGTATCCTGCAATTCCGGTTTCTTTCTGGTACGCTTTTGAAAATCCGCCATCAATAACAAGCACTTTTCCACCACATTTGACCGGATTCTCTCCATTTTTCGTTTTCACCGGAACATGTCCGTTGATGATATGGGAAATTTCTCTGTCCAGGCCAAATTCATCCAGAATTCCGTTCATCACATTTTCATCTTCAAGAAGAAGATAATACGCATTCTTTTTCTCTTTCCACAGCTCCTTTTCTGCAAGGAAATAACGCTCAAAGGTCGCCATTTTATCTTTGCCGAAAAGAGGAGAATTCGCACCCTGCCAGATATACCACATCAGGTCACGCCCTTTTTTCTTTTCATCCGGATCTACCGCAAAAAATCCTTTTCTCACATAGGACTCCATCACATCATAAAGTGTCCTTCCCTGATAGCTTTTACCGTATATCTTTACCTTTCTGAGTGATCCGTCATCATTCAGTGGAACACAGCCGTGATACAGCAGATTGGAATTGTAAATCTTGTAAAGACTTCCTTTGTTCAAAAGAAAACGCATATGCCTCTGCAATTTTTCACAGCTCTGGAACGCTTTTACCAGGCGGTTCATGATCTCTTCTTCTTCAGCTGAAAGCTGATATGGATTCTTCGGATCTATTGTCGGAAAATAATCATCCAGAAGCTGATAGATTTTTCCTCCTATCGTTATAGTCCCTTCCTCGTAGTTGATCTTATCCAGAAAGTTTCTTCTCTGGAAACCAAATTCCGGATAAAGCTCTGCTGCCTGTCCTTCTACTTTGAACTGGATAACAGAAATTGCCTTGTGCATTTTCATATTCAGTTCCATCTCCTGTGGTTTGCAGTTGTCCTGCCCTTTTAATAAAAAGCATTCACAGGGATCTTTTGCATACTGTTTCCATGCGAAAGTTGCAAGCGGAAGCAGATTGATCCCATATCCATCCTCCAGAATATCCAGATTTCCATAGCGGGCACAGATACGGATTACATTCGCAATACAGCATTTCTGCCCCGCTGCCGCTCCCATCCACAGGATATCATGATTCCCCCACTGGATGTCCACCGAATGATACTCCATCAGCTTGTCCATGATCAGATGCGGTCCCGGACCTCTGTCGTAAATATCACCGACAATATGCAGGTGATCCACAACCAGACGCTGGATCAGTTCACACAAGGCTACAATAAATTCCTCCGCTCTTCCGATCTGGATAATTGTACTGATGATCGAATTATAATATGATTCCTTATCTGTCATTCCTGACTTTTCTGTGATCAGTTCCTCGATCACATATGCAAAATCCTTCGGGAGTGCTTTTCTGACCTTCGATCTGGTATATTTGCTCGCCGAACGTTTTGCTACCTCGATCAGACGGTACAGCATGATCTTGTACCAGTCATCCATATTCTGTTCTTCTTCCCGGATCCGCTCCATCTTCTCCCGCGGATAGTAGATCAAGGTTGCCAGTGTCTGCTTGTCCCGGCTGCTCATTGTGTTTGCAAATACATCATCGACCTTGCGCTTTACCGAACCCGATCCGTTCTTCAGCACATGTGCAAACGCTTCATATTCCCCGTGAATATCCGTCAGAAAATGTTCCGTTCCTTTTGGAAGATTCACGATTGCCTGTAAGTTAATAATTTCTGTGGACGCAGCTGCGATTGATGGAAATAATTCCGACAGCCCTTCCAGATATTTCTCCTCTAATGCTTTCATAACTTCCTCCCTCTTGTATAAAAGCTTTTTCTGCTTACAGTCCGATCACATCACTCATATCGTACATTCCTGCCGGTTTTCCAGCCAGGAATTTGGCAGCTTCAACTGCACCTTTTCCAAAAATTGCTTTTGAATATGCAGTGTGGTGGAATTCGATCACTTCATCTGCCCCCGCAAAGATGACGTCATGCTGTCCAACGATCGTACCTCCACGTACTGCAACGATCCCGATTTCGTTTTTCTCACGTTTTTTTCGTTCATGGCTGCGGTCATAATTGTATACATACTGGTCAGCCATCGCTTCATTAATCGAATCTGCAAGTGCGATCGCTGTTCCACTTGGAGCATCAACTTTCTGATTATGATGTTTTTCTACAATTTCAATATCAAAGCCTGCAGGAGCAAGAACCTTTGCTGCATCCTTTAAAAGCTTCATCAAAAGATTGACTCCCAGTGACATGTTTGCAGAACGGAGAACCGCAACTTTTTCTCCTGCTTCTTTCACCTTTGCAAGCTGTTCCTCAGAAAGTCCTGTTGTGCAAAGAACAACAGGAAGAGTTTTCTCCACACATACATCCAGAAGCTCATCAACTGCTGCTGCGTTTGAGAAATCAATCACAACATCTGCCTGCACATCACACTCTGCAAGGCTTGTAAATACCGGGTACGGATTCTCGATTCCGGTGAATTTATCAATACCTGCCACGATCTCGATCACATCATCCTCCTTTACAAGTCCCGAGATCACCTGTCCCATTTTTCCGTTACATCCATGCATAATTGCCTTAACCATTTTGTATTCCTCCTTGTTATCTCCATTTTCTTGTGTATCTTTTCACAAATTCCTGTATAGCACAAAAGGAACTGATGGATACTCCAGTCAGTCCCTTTTCTCTATAATCTGACCCTTTATTATGCCAGTTTAATTCCAAATGCTTCCAGTTCTTTTGCAAGCTGTGCTGTATGTGCTTCTGTCATCTCTGTCAGAGGCATACGCAGAGGACCTGCCTGCCATCCCATCAGATTTAAAGCCTTTTTAACCGGAATCGGATTCACTTCACAGAATAACTTCTCGATCAGCGGAATCGCATCCAGCTGCATCTTACAGCTTCCCTTGACATCTCCTTCAAAGAACTTTGCACAGATGTCATGTGTATACTGCGGAGCCACGTTCGCAAGAACTGAGATGACACCCTTTCCTCCAACAGAAAGGAGCGGTACGATCTGGTCATCATTGCCTGAATACAGATCGATCTTGCCATCTGTCAGCTGCATGATCTTTGAAATCTGGGAAATATTGCCTGATGCTTCTTTTACCGCAACAATATTCTCTATATTTTTATGTAAAGCTGCAACTGTCTCCGGAGCAATATTCACACCGGTACGGCTCGCCACACTGTAAAGGATAATTGGTGCTTTTGCTTCTTTTGCAACAGCGGTATAATGTGCGATCAGTCCGTCCTGTGTACATTTGTTATAATATGGTGTTACAAGCAGCAGTCCGTCTGCACCGTCTTCTACTGCCTCTTTTGACATCTGGATCGTTGTGTAGGTACTGTTGGAACCGGTACCTGCGATCACCGGGATTCTTCCCTTGACACGCTCGATCGCAAATTTGATGCATTCCATGTGCTCTTCTTCTGATAAAGTAGAGGATTCACCTGTTGTTCCGCAGATGATAATACTGTCGGTCCCATGTGTACAATGGTAGTCCAGCATTTCATCCAGTTTGTCATAATTTATACTCTCGTCCTCATGAAACGGCGTTACAAGTGCCACTCCTGATCCTGTAAATATAGCCATAATATTCCTCCTGACATGTTGCTTTATGATACTAAACGATCAAATCAAGTTTAGCATTAAATGCAGGCACTGTCAATCAGAGTCTTTTCCAGTTTACTGACCGAAACTTCATAAGCAACCCTCTTTTCTGTCTCGGTATCTGAAATCCGTTTTACATATTCCCTGCTCTGGATCCTTCCCAGAAGCTGTACATGCTCTCCCACTTCAAAGCCGGAGGCATATCTTGCATTTCTCCCCCAGCAGATACATGGAATGTAATCAGATTTTCCATATGGGCGGTTAACCGCAAGCAAAAGATCTGCGATCTCCCTTCCAAGCGGTGTCTTCCGGTAGATCGGTTCCTTGCAGATATAGCCATCCAGCCAGATACTGTTGGTCTTTGTCCCGTCAGGTTCTTCTTCCATAAAGGAAATCTCCCGTACAAATACGGATAATACCAGACGGTTTTTCTGCTCTTCATGCCGATTGTAAGAGCGGAACTGTCCGTGCACCATAATATACTCTCCGGTATAATCCTGTGTCACGTCGATCAGCCTCTCTGAGATCATCAGCGGAATACGGTCTTCTGAATTGCTCAGTCTTTTCACTTCTACCTCTACCATATAAAAGCCTTCTCCGAAGACCTCATGGCTGAATGAAAATTCAGTTGCTACCTTTCCCATGATCGTTACCTGGTTATTTTCAATAATCTTATCTGACATAATAATGTAAATCTCCTTCCTCTTCGCAGGCGTATTTTACCGCGTTCTTACTCTTGATCACTATCTAATCTATGAAGCTTTTCCAGTTTTTAGAACAAAAAGTAACCTCTTTTTTTGCAGAAAGTCAAATTTTTTTCTTTCTACTTGTAAATTTTTCAAAATGTGATAAACTATACGGGTTGTAACTTTAAATAGGTAATAAGAAGGGTTTTGAGAATATGAAGACAAAACGTGAAGACATTAGAAATATTGCTATCATCGCCCATGTTGATCATGGTAAAACAACATTAGTAGATGAACTTTTAAAACAGAGCGGTGTTTTCCGTGAAAATCAGGAAGTAGCCGAACGAGTAATGGATTCCAACGATATCGAACGTGAACGTGGAATTACCATTCTTTCCAAAAACACTGCAGTTGTTTATAAAAATACAAAGATCAATATCATTGACACTCCTGGACATGCCGATTTCGGCGGAGAAGTAGAACGTGTCCTTAAGATGGTCAATGGAGTGGTTCTTCTGGTTGACGCTTTTGAAGGTGCCATGCCACAGACCAAATTTGTTTTGAAAAAAGCTCTTGCACTGAAGCTCCCGGTTATCGTATGTATCAACAAGATCGACCGTCCGGAAGCACGTCCGGATGAAGTTATCGATGAAGTTCTTGAACTTCTCATCGATCTGGGCGCATCTGACGAACAGCTTGACTGCCCGTTCCTTTTTGCTTCTGCAAGAGACGGATATGCAACTTACAATATCGACGATGAACCGAAAGACATGGTTCCTCTGTTTGAGACCATCCTGGATTACATCCCGGCTCCGGAAGGAGATCCTGATGCAGGTACACAGATGCTGATCAGCACCATCGATTACAATGAATACGTTGGCCGTATCGGTGTTGGAAAAGTCGATAACGGAACGATTTCTGTCAACCAGGATGTAGTTGTTGTAAACCATCATGATCCGGACAAACAGAAAAAAGTAAAGATCAGCAAATTATATGAATTTGACGGTCTGAATAAAGTAGAAGTAAAAGAAGCAGGCATCGGTTCTATCGTTGCAATCTCCGGTATTGCAGATATTTCCATCGGTGATACGATCTGTTCGCCGGACAATCCGGTTCCGATCGAATTCCAGAAGATTTCCGAGCCTACGATCGCAATGCAGTTCGTTGTCAACGACAGTCCGTTTGCAGGACAGGAGGGTAAATTCGTCACTTCCCGTCACCTCCGTGACCGTCTGTTCCGTGAACTGAATACAGACGTCAGCCTTCGTGTTGAAGAGACAGACAACACAGACAGCTTCAAGGTATCCGGACGTGGAGAGCTTCATCTTTCCGTCCTCGTTGAAAACATGCGTCGTGAAGGTTATGAATTCGCAGTCAGCAAAGCCGAAGTTCTTTACAAAAAAGACGAAAACGGCAAGCAGCTCGAGCCAATGGAAACCGTATACATTGATGTACCGGATGAATTTACAGGTATAGTTATTGATAAATTAAGCCAGAGAAAAGGCGAACTCCGCAACATGGGAATGTCTAATGGCGGATACACCCGTCTTGAATTCTCCATCCCGTCAAGAGGTCTGATCGGTTATCGTGGAGAATTCCTGACCGATACAAAAGGTAACGGTATCATGAACACAGCCTTTGACTGCTACGCTCCGTATAAAGGAGATATCCAGTACAGAAGCCAGGGATCCCTGATCGCCTTCGAGACAGGTGAAGCTGTAGCTTACGGTCTGTTCAACGCACAGGATCGTGGAACACTCTTCATCGGACCTGGTGAAAAGGTTTACTCCGGTATGGTAATCGGTCAGAATGCGAAGACAGATGATATCGAACTGAATGTATGTAAGACCAAACACCTTACCAATACCCGTTCTTCAAGTGCTGATGAAGCCTTAAAGCTTACTCCGCCGAGAATCCTCAGTCTGGAAGAAGCACTTGATTTCATCGATACCGATGAACTTCTGGAAGTCACACCGAAGAGCCTGCGTATCCGTAAAAAGATTCTGGATCCGAAACTCCGTAAGAGAAGCAATTTCCAGTAAAAAACTATAGATTTTTCTTTACACTTCCCCCTTGTATCCGTTACAATCTTTGTATACAACGAACAAGGGGGATTTTTTATGAAAAAATACTTAAACGCAGCACTCCATAAGCTGACCGTACTTCTGGAATTTATCATTTCATTCGTTCTGGCTGCCGGAATCATCATTCTGCTTGTCCAGCTGATCCTGTCCATGCCAAATGTTCCGGATCTGAATATTTATCCAAATTACGAAGACCTGGTAGAAACCTGTTTCAATCTGATCATTGGTGTCGAGCTGATCCGTATGCTTTATCAGCACAAGCCTTCCACCGTTTTTGAGGTGCTGTTATTTGCCATCGCCAGGCAGGTGATCATGGCACATAATAATCCGGTATCCAGCCTGATCGGTGTGATCTCCATCGCACTTTTATTTGCAACCAGAAAGTTCCTTTTTATTGAATTTGATGAATCTGAAAAAATCATTTTCCGTGCTACTACAAAAGCACGGATTGTAAACAGCATCCTTCACGTCCATATTCCGTATGAAGATGAACAAACCTTATATGACGTGATCACTAAAAGATTTGAACAGGAAAAAACAGAAATTGGTGTTGGTGCAAGTACACTCTTCGATAATTTTGGTCTGCGCGTTGCCAAAATGCATAACGGCAAGATCAGTCGTATCGAAGTAATCCGCTCCATACATTGACAGAATTTTCTGATAATTCAGTTTTCTTTACAGAATTTTAATAATTTTTTTGCATTTACCATTGCATCTCTCCCCTATGATAGAGTATAATGTAGCTATAGCCGGAAGGATATAAAAACTATCTATACATCCTGCTGGTCAAGCTCTTATAGATGCACTTATCTCCGTACATACTATGAGAAATATGAGAAAAAAGGAGTTGAGCTGTATGAATTTTATCATTAGCGGAAGAAACATTGACATCACACCTGGTCTCAGACAGGCTGTAGAACAGAAATTAGGAAAACTGGAAAAGTATTTTACTCCTGAAACTGACATTATCGTTACACTCAGTGTAGAAAAAGAACGTCAGAAAATCGAAGTTACGATCCCTGTAAAAGGAAACATTATCCGTTCCGAGCAGGAAAGCAGCGATATGTATGTATCCATTGATCTCGTAGAAGAAATTATCGAGCGTCAGCTCAGAAAGTATAAAACCAAACTGATCGCAAAACAGCAGGGCGGACATGATTTCCGTCAGGAATTTATTGAATCCGATACTTCGGCAGCAGAGTCAGACGAGATTGAGATCGTCCGTACCAAACGTTTCGGCATCAAACCAATGTTCCCGGAGGATGCCTGCATTCAGATGGAACTTCTCGGACATAACTTCTACGTATTCAGCAATGCTGAGACAGACGAAGTCAATGTCGTATATAAGAGAAAGAATGGAACCTACGGTCTGATCGAACCGGAATTCCAGTAAACCAATAAGCTCATACAGAGAACCTGCTGTCTGCAGTTCCTCCTGTATACTAAGACATTAAAGCCCCTATACAGAACGGATTCTCCGTTCTGTATAGGGGTTCTTTTTCCTGTTCTATTCCTCAAAAACCAGGATTTCTTTTCCATCCTCCGCAAAATAGCAGCTGTCTCCTTTTTCGATCACAGCCTGTCCATTTGTTCCCTCTGTAATCTCGGAAACCACACATTGCTCCTGATCATAAGGCAGAATCACTTTCATCAGCACTTTATCCGTATACTGTGTATCCTGCACACTGATCTGCCGTTGTCCGAGGATATACTGGATCTTCCCAAGTCCGGTATAATCCGTTCCAATCTCATACCGGTAACCCAGGCGCTTTGTGATCACAGTACTTGCCTGAAGACCTTCCTTTACTGCTCCCTGATAAGCCCGCACCAGACCACCTGTTCCCAGAAGCGTCCCGCCAAAATACCTGGTCACAACAACCGCCGTATCGTGAAGACCTTCCCCTGTAAGCACATCCAGCATCGGTTTTCCTGCTGTACCTGCAGGCTCCCCGTCATCACTACATCTCAGAGTTGGATTTGTTACACCGATCACATAAGCAAAACAGTTATGTCTTGCGTCCCAGTATTTTTTCTTCACTTCTTCTATAAATGCCAGTACTTCTTCTTCTGAGTGTACCGGTCTTACCGTTGCGATAAAACGGGATTTCTTTTCAACAATTTCCCCTTCTCCTCCCCGGTATACTGTTTTGTATTCTTCCTGCATGTCTGCGTTTTTCCCTTCATTTTCCTTATATTTTCACTATTCCCAGTATACAAATCTATTTCTTCAGATGCAAGAAAATTACAAAAATGTTACAATTTCCCTATATTTCCGAAATTTTTCTTAATTTTGTAAAATGGAACATTGAAGTTTTCAATTTTTCCTTTATTTAGATTATCAAGTTTGATATAATATTGCAATATGAAGGAGGAAGCATTCATGAATTATGGAAAGCGAAAAGCTTCTAAAAAACAAAAACGCATAACATCGAAAAAGAATATGCACAAAAAGAAACTGGGCGTTCGCCTTTTTAAAGGTTTTCTATTATGTATCTTTGTCTGCTGTATCCTCGCAGCGATCGGAGGTGGCTTTATCATCAAGCATGTGATTGATAATGCACCTGAGATTACAGCTGACAGCATCAAACCACAGGGTTATACGTCTACCGCACTTGCAGATGACGGCACGACAACAATAGCCGAATTCACCGGTGCAGGTGCCAACCGTGTATATAAGACGATTGATCAGATCCCGGAGGATCTGCAGCATGCATTCGTCGCAATCGAAGACTCCCGTTTTTACAAGCATAACGGTGTTGATATCCAAGGTATTATCCGTGCTTTTGTTGTTGGTATCACTCATGGTGGCAACTTCTCTGAAGGAGCCAGTACCATTACCCAGCAGCTGATCAAGAACAATGTCTTCCCTGACTTTGTAAATGAAAGCACTTTTGAAGAAAAGCTGGAACGTAAGATCCAGGAACAGTATCTCGCAATTCAGGTTGAAAAGCAGCTTGATAAAGATTCAATCCTTGAAAGCTACCTGAACACGATCAACCTTGGTCAGGACTGTCTGGGAGTACAGTCAGCCGCACAGAGATATTTTAATAAGGATGTCAATGAACTTAACCTTTCCGAATCTGCAACCATCGCTGCAATCACACAGAATCCGGGAAGATACAATCCGATTACCAATCCGGAAGACAACGCAACCCGCCGCAAAAAAGTTCTGGATAATATGCTCGATCAGGGCTGGATCGACCAGGCTGCCCATGATGAGGCACTGGCAGATGACGTATATTCCAGAATTCAGAACGTAAATACACGGATCGAAGAGACCAACACCGTCAACTCTTATTTTGTTGATGCCCTGTCTGAGCAGCTGATCGAAGATCTCACCTCAGAAGACGGACTTGGATATTCCCAGACACAGGCAGAGAACGCACTGTACAGCGGTGGTCTCACCATTTATTCAACTCAGAATCTTACGATGCAGAACATCTGTGATGAAGAATTGAATGATGACAACAATTATCCGGCCAATATTGACTGGGGTGTTGATTATGCCCTCACAGTCTATCATACTGATGGCTCGGTAGATAACTACAGTGCCGGACACCTGAAACAATTCGGGGCAGATCAGTACGGTGATGATGAAGGACTTCTCTTCGGATCACAGGAAGCTGCGCAGGAAAGAATTGACGCATTCCGTAACAGTCTTCTCCAGGATGGCGAGACCTATGATGAGTATGTCAACCTCTCTCCACAGCCGCAGACTTCACTTACCATCATCGATCAGAAAACAGGGCAGATCAAAGCTCTTGTCGGTGGCCGTGGACAAAAGACAACCAACCGTGGACTGAACCGCGCATACAAGGGTTCTACCCGTAACGCAGGTTCTACATTCAAGATTCTTGCCGTATACGCTCCGGCATTGGACAGCGCAGATCTTACACTTGCTACCACCGAAGTTGATGAAGAATACTACTATCAGCACGACCTGGAACATCATCAGGTTCATAACTGGTGGGGCGATTACTATAAAGGTACCGTAACATACCGTCAGGCGATCGAACAGTCCATGAACATCATTGCGGTAAAGACATTGAATAAGATTGGTATCAATCTTGGTTTTGAATACTGCGAGAAATTTGGTCTTTCCACACTTACCGAAGACGATGCTGTAGAGTCTCTTGCTCTTGGTGGTATTTCCCATGGTGTTTACAACTATGAACTGACAGCAGCCTATGCATCCATTGCAAACGGCGGTGTATATAACAAACCATCCCTGTACACAAAGGTATTGGATCATGATGGTAATGTCCTGATCGACAACTCCAATCCGGAAAGCCACACTGTGATCAAAGATACAACTGCAGCACTTCTTACCAACGCCATGCAGGATGTTGTCACAAAGGGTACTGCAACCGATGCACAGCTCAATAATATGCCTGCATCCGGTAAATCCGGTACAACCTCCGACAACCGTGACTTCTGGTTCGAAGGATTTACACCGTATTATACCTGTGGTATCTGGATGGGTTACGATGGTAACCAGGAAATGTCTGAAGGAAGCTGGAACTATCATTTCAAGATCTGGGCTAAGATCATGAACCGGATCGATGAAGCTTTGGGACTAACCTACAAAGACTTCGCGATGCCAGGTTCTCTCGTTCAGAAGAGCGTATGTACAATTTCCGGTAAACTTGCCGGTTCCGGCTGTCCGTCACAGACCGAATGGTTTGATCCGGATACTGTCCCGACCGAGACATGTTCCGGACATGCAAGCAAGTCAACTACCACAAACAGTACAAAAAATTCGAATGACAAATCCGATTCTAATAGTACAACGGGTGGAAACTCCTCCGGTAACTCTACCGGCACTAATGGGGATACTACCGGTGGTACCGGCGGTGATTCCGGCAATACCGGCGGCGGCACTGATTCCGGTAATAATAGTGGCAATTCTGGTAATACCGGTGGCGATTCCGGTAATACTGGTGGCGATTCCGGTAATACCGGTGGCGATTCCGGTAATACCGGTGGCGGCACTGATTCCGGCAATACCGGCGGCTCAGATTCTGGCAATGGACAATAAGAATCTATCATCCAATTAGAAAAAGAGATCAGTGAATATTTGAAATTCACTGATCTCTCTTTTTTATCTATCAATCTGGTTTCTATTTCTGATATACGATCTTACCTTCAATCATCGTATAGTATACCATCGCATCGGTATCAAGTCCGAGTTTTCCTTTCATTACAATAATATCTGCATCTTTTCCTTCTTCCAGGCTTCCCAGACGGTCTTCTACGCCCAGCACTTTTGCAGCATTGATCGTAACCGTTCTTACTGCTCTCTCCTGTGCAAGTCCTTCACGCACTGCTTCTCCCACATGATGATACAGGGATTCTTCACTCAGAATCGGTGAATCAGTGATCATCGCCACATTCACCCCTCTGTCATCCAGCATTTTTACAGCTTCCACATCGATTTTTCTACGTTCTCCAGGGCTACGGTAAGTTGCAATCGGTCCGTAGCATATATCGCATCCGCTTTCCACGATTTCATCCAGATAATCGGTTGCTCCCCATGCATGTTCTAATGAGAAGTGTACGTTGTATTTTTTCGCAATCTCGATTGCTGTGAGCATATCATACTGTGTACAGTGGATCTTACATGGAATTTCTCCTTTTAAAGCCAGGCAAAGAGCTTCCATATCCGGATCATACTCCACTTCTTTATTCTGTTCTTTGTCTTCCATGTATTTCTTTGCTTTTGCAAAGGTATCATCCAGAACCTTAGCGATTCCCATTCTTGTCATCGGAAGTCTTCTCTGATCTCCGTATGTATTTTTCGGATTACCGCCAAGAGCAATCTTTACAGCACATGGAGATTTGATTGTCATATCAAACACATTGTTTCCATAAGTTTTAAGTGCAAACGGAAGTCCGCAAAATACATTTCCGCTTCCCGGAGTCAGAAGCATGGTTGTGATTCCGTGCTCATAAGCTACTTTAAATTCTCTTGCTTTTGGATTTGTTCCAAAACGTGCATCAACAGAAAGAGTAACCGGATTTGTCATCTCATTGGCATCGTCTACACCCGGATCCACATTGAAATCAAATAATCCGATGTGAGAATGTGCATCGATAAGTCCCGGAAGAACATAATATCCTTCTGCCTCAATGAGCTTATCTCCATCCTCTAAGCAGTCTTCACTGATATGTTCTGCTACTTCTTTGATCTTTGTTCCTTCGACGAGAATATCCCCCTGAAAGATGCCCTTATCCTCTGTCATTGTATACAAAATACCATTTTTGATTAATGTCTGCATTACGATAATACCACCTTTCCATTTATCATACAAAACTGTACGTGTGCCGCATAAGATTTTACAGGATGATCACTGTAAATTGTGATGTCCGCGTCTTTTCCAACTTCGATACTTCCGATCTGATCTGCAACACCAAGCATCTCGGCTGGCTGGATCGTCATCATTTTTACTACATCCTCGGCATCGATTCCTGCACGATATACTTCGATTGCACTCCAGATGAATACTTCTCTACCTTCAGAAGCACCTTTGCATGTGTTTGTAAATGCGATGCGGTTTCCGTTTTCTACCAGTTCTTTTAATCTGGAAAGGTCGATTTCATGTTTGGAAATCTGTGACAGATTGCTGAAATTACCAAAGATAATTCCAACTTTCTTTTCTTTCAGTTCTTCAATCGCATCGCCGAATTCAAATCCATCTACGATTGTAAGCTGGATATCTTCATCTTTCAGAAGCTCCATAAGACACTGAATCTCACCTGCAGTTTCTGCAGCGATGACAAATGGCATCTGATATTTCTTCAAAAGGTCATCTTTTCTGATTGCTTCTTTGAGCAAATGGAAAATTCCCATTCTTGTTTTCGGCATCTGGTTACTTGCACCATATACATCCTTAACGGTTGAGCATACGCTCCCCTTCATTGCTGCGTGCTCTTTTACAATACGGTTTGCCATATGATCCGGAGCTGTCTTACACACTGTAATCTGTCCTCCGATCACATTGCTGTGATCCGGTGAAAATCCAACAGATGTAATTCCTGATTTGTAGAATTCCTGTGCATTCACTTCATCTGGATCGATGGCATACTTCACGCTCAGATCCGGATTGATTACATTTGTAGTTTCTGCATTATCTCTGTAACGAGTCGGAATCCCCATAGCTCCGATAGAAGAATGTGGATCGATGAAACCAGGGAAAACTTGTTTTCCGGTTGCATCGATAATTTCTGCATCCGCTTCGCAAATATTCTTTTCGATTTTCTTAATCTTTTTCCCCTCGATTAAGATATCATAGTTTTCGAGCACTTCACCCGTTCCGGTATGAATGGTTCCATTTTTAATTACATACATAATCATTTCTCCATTTACTTTTATTTTTTACCTTAAAGTGCCATAGAGGTTTTGCAACCTCTATAACATTTTTGTTTAATTTATATCTCTAAAAGACATGCTATTTTTCAATATAAACCTTTGAGAAATCAACCTGACCAACTGTAGAAACGAAGTAGTTCTTCACATATTTCTTAACAAATGTAGGTGCTTCTTCAACATAAGTAGGTTCGATCAGTCCTGACTTAACAACCAGTTCTTCTGCCTGCAGATAAAGCTCTGCCTTCTTCTGGTCATCAACTTCAAATTTTGCTTCATTCAGAAGTTCCTGATATTTCTTAGGATCTTCTCCAGACCATCCTGTCTTTTCTGCGTTGAAATATCCATTATCCGGATCGAATAACTGAAGAAGAGCACTTGGTTCATTGTAGTATGGTCCCCAGCCGCCTGTTGCGATATCGTAATCACCGGCGTCAATCTTATCCCACATGATGTTCCATTCCATCATATCGATTTCGATATTGATTCCAAGAACGCTTTCCCACTGCTGTTTCATCCATTCAGCAATCTTTTTAGATACTTCAGATGTACCACGGCTTGCATAACGGATTGTCACTTTTGACGGGTCTGGATCTTTACCAAGTTCTTTTAACCCTTCAATAAGTAAAGCTTTCGGATCTTTGATTTCATCCTGAAGTTCCTGAACGAAATGGTTCTTTCCGCCAACTAATTCTGTGTATGTTTTTTCCCCAACCTGAATGGTATCTGGCATCATAGAATAAATCGGAACACCTTTTCCATTACGAAGAGTATCGATCATTTCCTGACGGTCATAAGCTACTGATAAAGCCTGTCTGATCTTTTCATTGCACAGATATTCGTTTGCTGCATTCAGCATGAAGAATTCCGGTGCACTATCCGGAACCTGATAAGATTCAGATTCTCCCTGTTCTTCGATAGTCTTTCCCCAGTTTGCATCCGTTGTACCGATCACATCCAGTTCACCGTTGATATAAGACTGAACTGCAGTACCTGATTCCTGAATGATCTTGCTATTGATCTTGTCAAGCTTCACATCGTCGGCTCCCCAGTACTGATCATTTCTTACCAATACCATCTCTGTATTCTGACTCCAGCTTTCAATCTTGAAAGGTCCGTTAAATACAGTCTTTGTTTCTGATGTTGCATAGTCGCTTCCGAGTTTTTCATACATTGCTTTGTTTACCGGATAAGCTGATGAGGAAACCAGTTCCAGGAAGTAAGATGCCGGGTGGATAATTTTGATTTCCAGTGTATCTTCATCAATGGCATGTACACCGATTTCTTCCGGTTTCTTTCCCTGATCGTAAAGAGCTTCTGAGAAGTTCTCGATAATTCCATCAAACAGCCATGCATTTGTTGCTGCAACGGATGGAGTTGCCATCTTCTGGAAAGTAAATTCAAAGTCATTTGCAGTTACTTTCGTTCCATCGCTCCACTTCGCATCTTTGTTCATGTGGAAAGTATAAGTAAGTCCATCTTCACTGATATCCCAGCTCTCTGCTGCAGCAGGCACGATTTTATAGGTATTTCCTTCCTGAGTTACTCTTTTAACGAGTGGATCCAATACCATGTTAAATGCTGAGTTATCCGGGCCAGTTGTGTTGATCAGCGGGTTCAGTCCGACAACCACACTGTTGTTGGAGATATTCAGAACCTGTTCTGTTTTTCCGTCAGAACTAGCTTTTTTGTCATCTCCGCCACATCCGGCAAGACAGCTGACTGCCATTGCTACTGCGAGTCCCATCGCTAATGTTTTTCTTTTTTTCATAGTCTTCCTCCTTTATATCCAGCAAGATTACTCTTGCGGGTGATCTTCCATCAACTCTTTTGCTCTATGACAAGCTACAAAGTGTTCCGGTTTGAGTTCTTCAAGCTGCGGTGTCTCCTGATGACATTTTTCTGTTGCATATCTGCATCTCGTCACAAATCTGCATCCAGGTTTTGGATTAACCGGGCTTGGGATCTCTCCCTCGAGTCGAATTCTCTTCTTCTGTTCTTCTGTGTCCGGATCCGGGATCGGAATCGCTGCCATCAACGCTTTTGTATATGGATGAAGTGGATTCTGATATAATTCATCACTCTCTGCAAATTCAACCATATTTCCCAGATACATTACACCGACACGGTCTGAAATATGTTTTACCATAGACAGGTCATGTGCGATAAAGAGATAGGTCAGGTTTTTCTTCTGCTGAAGTTCGATCAGCAGGTTGACAACCTGTGCCTGAATGGAAACGTCAAGAGCTGAAATCGGCTCATCGCAAACGATGAATTCTGGTTCGATAGCAAGTGCTCTTGCGATTCCAATACGCTGTCTTTGTCCGCCTGAGAATTCATGAGGGAAACGAAGCGCATGTTCTCGGTTAAGTCCGACCAGTTCCAGTAATTCATAAATCTTTTCCTGGCGTTCTTTTCCGGTATAAAGCTTGTGAATGTCAATTCCTTCCCCGATGATGTCACCGACTGTCATTCTCGGATTCAGTGAAGAATATGGATCCTGGAAAATAATCTGAGCTCTCTTTGTAAACTCTTTCTTTTCATTTTTATTCAGTTTATTAATATCAACTCCGTCAAAAAGAACTTCACCGCCTGTAGCCTTGTAAAGCCCCATAACTGTCTTTCCACAGGTTGTTTTACCACAGCCGGATTCTCCTACGATTCCAAGAGTCTCACCTTTATAGATCTTAAAGTTTACCCCATCCACTGCCTTCAGTGTCTGGTTTCTTCCAACCTGAAAATATTTCTTCAGGTCTTTCACTTCGATCAGTACTTCTTTTTTATCCATGGTTACTGTCTCCTCCTTATCATATTCTCAGGAAGATTGCTCACATCCGCTCTTGGATCATGAAGCCAGCAGTTGCATTCCTGTGTATCACTGAATTTTGTAAGCTCCGGATATTTCTTTCTGCAGATATTCATTCCATACTCACAACGCGGAGCAAAAGAACATCCAACCGGCGGATTGATAAGATCCGGCGGCGTTCCTTTTAAGGAATATAATGTTTCTTTGTTTGTAGAATGAATCTTCGGAACGGAATCCAGAAGAGCTCTCGTATAAGGATGTGTAGACTGATAGAAAATCTCTCGTACATCACCACGTTCTACAATTTTTCCTGCATACATCACCTGAATCTTATCTGCAACACTCGCTACAACACCTAAGTCATGGGTTACGAGGATCATCGCCATATCCAGTTCTTTTTGCAGTTCTCCGATCAGTTCCATAATCTGTGCCTGAATGGTTACGTCCAGAGCAGTTGTCGGCTCATCCGCAATCAGGATCTCCGGTTTACATGCAAGTGCGATTGCGATCATCGCTCTCTGTCTCATACCGCCTGAAAATTCAAACGGATACTGTTTCATTCGTTTTTCTGCATTTGGTATTTTAACCAGCTGCAGCATTTCTAAAGCTTCTTTATATGCTTCTTCTTTAGAAATCTGTCTATGAATCAGAATACTTTCTGCAATCTGATCTCCGATCTTCATGGTCGGATTCAGTGAAGTCATTGGATCCTGGAAAATCATTGAAATCTTGCTTCCTCGAATGGAAACCATTTCATTTTCTGACTTTTTCAGAAGATCTTCCCCGTGGAACAATACTTCAGAGTTTTCACCTATTATTGTGTTCGATTCTGGAAGCAATCGCATGATTGCTTTTGAAGATACTGTCTTACCACAGCCAGACTCTCCTACAATCGCAAGAGTTTCTCCTTTATGCAGATTAAAATCAATTCCTCTTACTGCATGTGAGATTCCGGCATAGGTCTTGAAAGATACCTCCAGGTTTTTCACTTCCAGTATTTTTTCTTTCATCTTGTAGTTCCCCCTTTTATTTTCTCAGCTTCGGATCCAATGCATCTGAAAGTCCATCACCGATCAGATGGAAAGTCAGCATTGTAAGTACGATCATCAGACATGGGAAGAACAATTCATGTGGGTAAAACATAAGCTGCTGCTGTCCTGCTGATGCAAGTGCTCCCCAGCTGGTTTCCGGTGGTCTTACTCCAAGTCCGATATAACTTAAGAAAGCCTCACTGAAAATAAATCCCGGAACTGACATCGTGATATCAACCATAATAATTCCAAGTGTATTCGGAAGAAGATGTTTGACAATAATACGTCCGGTTGATGCACCAAGTGCTGTTGCTGCCTGCACATAATCCTGTTCCTTGATCTGAAGGATCTGTCCTCTTACCATACGCGCGGTTCCTACCCACGCGGTAAGGCTCATTGCAAAAACAAGGGAGAACATACTTCTTCCAAGTACCATGGATAAAATTACTACAATGATCAGATATGGCAGGTTTCCGATAAATTCGCAGATACGCATGATGATGTCATCTACCAGTCCGCCTTTTAATCCTGCCAGCGCTCCAAGAAGTGCTCCGATCACAAACATTACCAATGTACAACATAAACCAATATAAATTGAAATACGTCCACCTACACAGACACGGGTAAAGAGATCTCTTCCCATATCATCTGTACCAAACCAGTGTGCACTGCTTGGTCCCTGATTCTTGATCGACGCATCGATCAGCTGATAATCCTGTCCTGTGACCATTGGTCCGATAAACAGGAGCACTACGATCAGGCCTAATAATATAAGACCAAATATTGCAAGTTTGTTTTCCCTGAATCTTCTCCAGACATCCGCCCAATAGGTCAGGGATTTCTCTCCGATATCTTCACCAGATAATCCTTCCGTCCCAACACGTTTAAAATCATCTGATTCATTCCATTCTTCTGTCATTACTACCTCTTTTGTACTCATCAGAAGCCCTCCTATTTCTTACCTTTTGCAACTCGGATTCTCGGATCGACGATTCCATACAGAATGTCTACTACAATCAGCGAGCCAACGAACAAAATAGCAAAGAAAATTGTAAGACCGATTACCATCGTATAATCATTATCCGAAACTGCTTTTACATAGTAGAATCCAAGTCCCGGAATCGCAAACATACGTTCAAGGATGAATGATCCTGCAAAAATTCCTGCCAGAGAAGGTCCGATCATAGTAATGATAGGAAGCATTGCATTTCTCAAAACATGTTTCCGTACAACTCTCTTCTTTGTACATCCCTTTGCTTTTGCTGTAATAATATAATCTTCTCCGATAACAGATAAGGTACTGCTTCTCATATATTTTGTATAAGATGCGATACCGCCGATCGCATATGCGGCAACCGGAAGAATATAATGTTTCATTTGTCCCCAGCCGAATACCGGCACCAGTTTCCACTTAAATGCCAGAAAATACTGCAATACAGATGCAAATACGAAACTAGGAACACAAATAGCTAATACAACGAGTACCCTTATGACATGATCCACCGGTTTTCCCCTGTTAAGAGCCGCTACCATTCCAAGACATATACCAATCGTTGTCTGGAAGAGTAGTCCCAACAAACCTATCTTCGCTGATACCAGCGTATTGTTTTTAATAATGTCATTTGCTGACTGACCGGTATAAATAATAGATTCTCCGAAGTCTCCTGTTGTAAGAAGATTCTTCATATAAGTTGTATACCGTTTTACTACCGGCTGATCGAGTCCGTATTTCTCACGGATAATCTGCTGTGCCTGTTCAGGCATCTGACCAACCTTCGCAGCGATCGGATCTCCGGGAGCACCTGCTACCAAGAAAAATGTCGCTGTCGTAATCAAGAACAATGTCAAAACAGCATATGCCAGCCTTTTCCCAATAAATTTAACCATACCTTCAGTTCCTTTCTCCTTTTTTCTTTTGATTTTCATACAGAACATGCGGGACAACCATGTAGTGTAATTCTATCTCTTTACAGATATCTTCGACTGTCCCTTTATGAAACAGATCCAAAATTCTCTGATGATTGATGTGGACCACATCAAATGGTACCAGAGTTTTTGTATCCATCGTATAATATGCCGCCGTATTCCCTCCTTCCAGTATTTTCCAGATTCTATGAAGTTTTTCACTGTGTGCGGTCTTCACAATACATTCATGGAACTGTTCATCGAATTTTATAACATCATACAGATTTTTCTGATTGGCCGCTTTCTCCATGGAAAGAACAAGCTTCTGCATCTCTTCATCCTGTTCTTTGCTGATCTCTCCCCCGCACATCTGCACTGCCAGTTTCTCAAGCGTAGACTGGATCAGGTATGTTTCCTGCATCTCTTCATAAGTCATCGTCTTTACTACGCAGCCTTTCTGCGCTTCATATACAACCAACCCTTCTTCTTCAATCTGCCTGAGAGCTTCTCTTAAGGGACCTCTGCTGACTTTCAGCTCTTCTGCTACTTTTGCCTCTATAATTCGTTCTCCCGGTTTGATCTCTCCTGATAAAATCTTATGTCTTAAAATTTCAACTACTTGCTCTCTTAATGTTTTATGTATTATCATTTTGTCTTCCTTTTCACAATTTTTTAGAGTTCATAGGCTTATTTAATAATGTTACTACGATAAGTCTACATCATTTTGTGCAGAATGTCAAATGTAAACATTTGTTATTCTGCATTTTCTTCTATAAAAAACAAAAATCTTGCAAGAATGTTAAATATTTCTCACAAGATTTTTGTTTTTTTATAATATCTTTCACTTATTTCAGTACCAGTTTTGCTGCTCCGCAGATTCCTGCATCATTTGCAAGTTCTGCGAGTGCAAATTCTGTATCTTTGTCTGCAAAGAATGCCATTTCTTTAAATGGACCTTTGATGTAATCCAGCAGAACCTCTCCGGCTTTTGATACCCCTCCGCCGATTACGATAACCGCCGGATCACAGGCAGCTGCAAGGTTCGCCAGCGCATGTCCCAGATACTTTCCAAATTCAGTTGCGATTTCGATTGCAACTTCGTCTCCGGCTTTCACTGCATCAAACACTTCTTTCGCAGACATCTCTGCCACATTTCTGAGGGTACTTGGTTTCTCATCTTTTGCAAGACGCATATTGGCAAGTCTTGTGATTCCTGTTGCAGAAGCATACTGTTCCAGACAGCCTTTCTTTCCACATCCACAGGTTTCTGTCTCCTGGTAGTTTACACACAAATGACCGATCTCTCCGCCAGCACCGTGTGCCCCTACAAGGCACTTTCCATCCACGATGATTCCACCGCCAACACCGGTTCCAAGGGTAACCATAATAACATTCTTGTGGCCTTTTCCGCCACCTTTCCACATCTCACCAAGCGCAGCTACATTTGCATCATTCCCCGGAATCACTTTCATTCCGTCAAGAAGCTCTTCCAGTTCACGTGTCACTTCTTTGTATCCCCATCCGAGATTTGCTGTATTCTGAACAATTCCATCCTCGGTTACCGGTGCCGGAAGCCCCATTCCAAGTCCGATGATCTGTTCCTTCACCAGTTTCTTTTCTGCCATCTTTGCTTTCACTGCCTGCGCAATATCCGGGAGGATTGCTTCTCCCTGGTTCTCCGTACGTGTCTTAATCTCCCATTTGTCAAGAAGCTCTCCGTCTTCCTGAAAAAGTCCCATCTTTACTGTCGTTCCGCCTATATCGATACCAAAACAATATTTCATCTGTCTCCTGCTCCTTACATATTCTTTTTTAGATTTTCCTGTACCCGGCGGTACAGCTCCTGAGCTGCGTTATAGCCCATTTGTTTCTGTCTGTGGTTGACTGCCGCTGATTCTACGATAATGGCAACATTACGTCCCGGGCGGATTGGAATACTGTGGCATACAACCTTATTACCAAGAAATTCTGTATACTCCTCAGTAAGTCCAAGCCTGTCGTACTCGCGATCCTTGTTCCAGTCCTCAAGCGTAATGACGAGATCAATATTTTGTGTCTCTCTTACACTCTGCACACCAAACAGCGTCTTTACGTCAATGATACCAATTCCGCGAAGTTCAATAAAATGGCGGGTAATATCCGGTGCTGTACCAACAAGAGTATCATCACTGACCTTCCGGATCTCCACCACATCATCTGTTACCAGACGATGGCCTCGCTTGATCAGCTCCAGTGCCGCCTCACTTTTACCGATACCGCTGTCTCCCATGATCAGAACACCGACTCCATAGCAGTCCACCAGTACCCCGTGAATTGAAATACACGGTGCCAGTTCCACTTTCATCCAGCGGATCAGTTCTGCTGAAAAGGAAGAAGTCTGTTTATCCGTAATAAATACCGGAATATTGTTCTTCACTGCTTTCTCCAGAAATTCCGGATCCGGCTGCAGATTTCTGCAGAAAATAAAGCATGGAATCCCATACTCAAGCAGTGTATCATATATTTTCATCTTATGCTCATATTCCAGTGTCTGCAGATAAGTGTACTCTACATATCCGATAAGCTGAATCCGTTCGCAATCAAAATGATCAAAAAATCCGGCGAGCTGAAGTGCCGGACGGTTAATATCCGGAATTTTTACTTCCCGCTGTGTCATATCGACATCCGGAGTAAGATTTCTAAGTTCCATCTTCTCTACGATTTTTGTTAATGTAACTCCCATAGTCCTGTCTCCTTTTATTGTTCTTCCATCAGAGTAGCTTCTGTACCTTCCTTTTCGCTTCCTCTGAAAAAATTATACACGCTTTTTGCCGATTTTTCATCCATTGATGGAATTTTTTTCAAATCTTCCACCTCTGCATTCTTAATCTCATCCAGGCTGGCAAATGTCCGCATCAGTGCTTTCCTTCTCGCAGGTCCGATTCCCGGAATATCATCCAGGATCGAATGCACTTGTCCCTGACTACGCAGTTTCCGGTGAAATTCTATAGCAAATCTGTGTGCCTCATCCTGCACTCTTGTGATCAGCCGAAACCCTTCGGAATTGCGGTCGATCGGAATCTCGATATTCTGATAGTAGAGTCCTCTCGTCCGATGGTGGTCATCTTTGACCATACCGCATACCGGAATGGATAAATGAAGTTCATCCAGTACTTCCAGTGCTATATTAACCTGTCCTTTTCCACCATCCATCATGATCAGATCCGGAAAAACATTAAAACTTCCCAGCTCTTTCCCGCTTTTCTGTTCCTCCAGACCATGCCGGAATCTTCTGGTGAGGACCTCACGCATACTTGCATAATCATCCGCCCCCTGCACACCCTTGATGTGGAACTTACGATAATCGTTTCGTTTCGGTTTGCCCCTCTCATAAACGATCATCGACCCTACCGAGGTAAATCCATTGGTATTGGAAATATCATACGCCTCCATACGCACCAGGTTATTAAGACCAAGCAACTTTTCTATTTCTTTTACTGCACCGATCGTTCTTCCTTCTTCACGCTTGATACGTTCCTTATCTTTTTCCAGTACCATCTTTGCATTCTTCGCCGCAAGCTCAACAAGCTTTTCTTTTTCCCCTTTTTTCGGGATACGGAAATGAACCTTATGCCCACGTTTTTCTCCAAGCCATGCTTCCAGGATCTCCCGCTCTTCCGGTTCCACCGGAAGCATCAGTTCGCCCGGAATATATGGCGTTCCGGCATAAAACTGCTTGATAAAGCTGGAGAGGATCTCTGCATTTTCATCTCCCTGGGCAATCCGCAGATAAAAATGATCTCTGCCGATCAGACGACCATTGCGGATAAAGAATACCTGTACCACCGCATCCTCATGCTCTCTTGCAAGAGCCACAATATCCCGGTCCTCGCCCCCTGTATCGGTAATCTTCTGCTTCTGTGCAATCTGCTTCACGCTGTGCAGAAGCTCCCGGTATTCAATTGCTTTCTCAAATTCCAGATCATCCGATGCCTCCTGCATCTTTTTCTCCAGATCCTTTAAGATTCTATCATAATTTCCTCCCAGGAATTTGAGTACTTCATCAACCGACTCTCTGTATTTTTCCTGCGAAATATACCCCTGACACGGTGCATCGCACTGCTTGATATGATGATAGAGACAGCATCTTTCTTTCCCGATATCGCGCGGAAGGATGCGGTTACAGCTACGCAGACGGTAAAGCTTCCGGATCAGTTCGATCGTATCTTTTACCGCCGTCACACTGGTATAAGGGCCGAAATACTTTGACTTGTCCTTCTTCATCTGCCTTGCCATCATAATCCTTGGATATGCTTCGCCGGTTGTCACTTTGATAAATGGATAACTCTTATCATCCATCAGCATCGTATTGTACTTTGGCCGGTGTTCCTTGATCAGATTGCATTCCAGAACCAGTGCTTCCAGTTCCGAATCCGTCACGATATACTCAAACCGGGTGATATGCGTCACCATCTGGTCAATCTTGGCCCCCCGATTCCTGCTCGGCTGAAAATACTGTCTGACACGGTTCTTCAGGCTGATCGCCTTTCCAACATAAATGATCTCGTCCTTTTCCCCATGCATCAGATAGACTCCCGGTTTCCCAGGAAGTTTTTTAAGTTCGTCTTCAATAATAAATGTCTGATTTTCCATAGTCACATTATACCTTGCTTCCTGCAGACAATACAAGTCATTCTTTCAAAAGAATCTACAGAAAAAAGAGGCTTCAGAACCTATTGTTCTGAAACCTCTGCATCTTCTATTATTTTAGACTAGTCACGCTTCTGCGGAAGGATGAATCCGTCTTCATCTCTTTCTGCTTTCTTCTGCGTTTCTTTCTCTTCCTGCTGTGCAGCTTCGGTATCTGCCTCTTTCTTCGGCATCTCGATCGTCTGCTCTTTTACAGGATTCTCTTCTTTCTTTTCTTCCGGTTCCGGAATTCCTTCACATCTGCGGTAAATCTTCATGAATTCTTTTCCGGTGATCGTCTCTTTCTCAATCAGGAATCCAGCGATCTGATCCATCGTTTCACGATGCTCGGAAAGCATTCTCTTCGCTTCTGCATATGCTCCCTTCAGCATCTTCATAACTTCCTGATCGATTTCTGCCGCGGTTGCCTCTCCGCAGTTCATAACAGCTCTTCCGTCCAGATAACGGTTCTGGATAGATTCCAGTCCGATAAGTCCGAATTTTTCAGACATACCATACTGTGTTACCATCGCTCTTGCGATCTTGGTTGCCTGCTCAATATCGTTCGATGCTCCGGTTGTAACTGTGTCAAACACCAGTTCCTCTGCTGCACGTCCTGCAAGGGCTGTCACCAGCATTGCTTCCAGCTCAGCCTTGGTATTCAGGAACTTTTCTTCCTCCGGTGTCTGCATCACATAACCGAGTGCACCCATGGTTCTAGGAACGATTGTAATCTTCTGTACCGGTTCTGCGTCCTTCTGAAGGGCAGTTACCAGTGCATGACCGACTTCATGGTATGATACGATACGGCGTTCTTTCTGGCTCATGATACGGTCTTTCTTCTCTTTACCCACAAGAACGACCTCAACAGCCTCAAAAAGGTCTGCCTGGGATACAACATTTCTTCCTTTTTTTACTGCATTGATCGCAGCCTCGTTGATCATATTGGCAAGATCAGAACCGACTGCCCCGGAAGTTGCAAGTGCAATCTCTTCCAGATTGACTGTCTCATCCATCTTAACATCTTTGGCATGTACTTTCAGGACATCAATACGTCCCTTGAGATCTGGCTTATCTACGATGATACGCCTGTCAAATCTTCCCGGACGGAGAAGCGCCGGATCCAGGATTTCCGGACGGTTCGTTGCCGCAAGAAGCAGAAGACCTTTATTACTGTCAAATCCATCCATCTCTGCAAGGAGCTGATTCAGTGTCTGTTCTCTTTCATCATTGCCACCAAGCTGTGAATCTCTGCTTTTTCCGATCGCATCGATCTCATCGATAAAAATAATACACGGCGCCATCTGCTGTGCCTGCTTAAAGAGGTCACGTACTCTTGACGCTCCGACACCGACATACATCTCAACAAATGCAGAACCCGAAAGAGAGAAGAACGGTACTTTTGCTTCTCCGGCAACTGCTTTTGCAAGAAGTGTCTTACCGGTTCCGGGAGGACCTACAAGAAGTGCTCCCTTCGGAAGCTTCGCTCCGATTCCGGTGTATTTGCCAGGGTTATGCAGGAAATCGACTACTTCCTGCAAGGATTCTTTTGCTTCATCCTGACCGGCTACATCCTTAAATGTGACTCCGGTAGATTTTTCCACATACATCTTGGCATTGCTCTTTCCAACGCCCATCATGCCGCCACCCTTTGTCATACGGCGCATCAGCATCACGCCCAGACCGATCATGATCACAAGCGGAACAATGTTGACCAGAAGATTCATCACCATATAAGATGTAGAATCCGGTATCTTCTGTTCATACTCAACACCTGCTTTATACAGTCTGTCCGAAAGGGTATCATCCTTCACAATACCGGTATAATACTGCTTCCTTGTCACATTACTGAACAGACCTGTACTGTCATCGCTGCTGTCCTTACTGCTGCTGTCGTTGTTATCTGCTACAGAACCTTCGACCACATCGCTCTCAGAAGCGCCTTTTTTCTTGCTGTTCTTCATCTCAGCTTCTGTCTTCGCTGTGATCACAATCTTGTCATCCTCGATCACAACTTTCTTAACTTCCCCGGAATCTACCATGTTCAGGAACTGATCATAGGTAATCTCCCGGGCATCTGTGTCTTCCCGGAACTGATACAGCGCAAATACGATAAACGAGATCAGCATAACGGTAAATAATATAACATTCCATCTTTGGCGGTTATTTTTATTATTCGGGTTATTATTTCCCGGAAGGTTTTGCTTATTTCTATTATTCTGGTTATCCATACCTACCTCCTAAGTGTCGTCTTCTCTATTATAAGTAGGCGTTTTTTAGAAATCAATGAAAAATTTATGAAAAGATTGTAAAAAAGTCATATTTTATAGTATACTAGGTTTGGATTGCTTCTATGAAAGTAAAATTATGGACAAAAAGGATGGAACTTTATGAAAATTGGGTTTGATAATGAAAAATACCTGCAAATGCAGTCTTCTCACATTCGTGAGCGAATCAATCAGTTTGACAACAAACTGTATCTCGAATTCGGTGGAAAGCTTTTCGATGACTATCATGCTTCCCGCGTGCTTCCGGGATTTCAGCCGGACAGCAAATTACATTTACTAAAAGAATTATCGGATACCGCAGAGATTGTGATCGTTATCAGTGCAGCCGATATTGAGGCTAACAAAGTCCGCGGTGACCTTGGGATCACTTATGACACTGACGTTCTCCGCCTGAAAGACGAATTTGAAGCCAATGGTCTCTTTGTCGGAAGTGTTGTTATCACACAGTACTCCGGACAGAACAGTGCCGATCTTTTCAAAGGACGTCTGGAAAAGCTTGGCATTAAAGTTTATATCCATTATGTAATAGAAGGTTATCCTTCCAACATCCCGCTGATCGTAAGTGACGAAGGATACGGAAGGAACGAATATATTGAGACAAGCAGACCTCTGGTTGTCATCACCGCACCTGGACCTGGAAGTGGAAAGATGGCTACCTGCCTTTCCCAGCTCTATCATGAGCACAAGCGCGGAGTCCGCGCAGGATATGCCAAATTCGAAACCTTCCCGATCTGGAATATCCCGTTAAAGCATCCGGTCAACTTAGCATATGAAGCAGCTACTGCTGACCTTAACGATGTAAATATGATCGACCCGTTCCATCTGGAAGCTTACGGTGTTACTACCGTCAACTACAACCGTGACGTAGAGATCTTCCCTGTACTGAGTGCAATTTTTGAGCGCATTTACGGAGAAAATCCATACAAATCACCAACAGACATGGGTGTTAACATGGCTGGTAACTGCATCTGTGACGATGAAGTCTGCAAAGAAGCTTCCCGTCAGGAGATCATTCGCCGCTACTACCGCACCATGGACCGTTTTCTTTCCGGTGAATGCCCGAAGGAAGAGACTTATAAGGTCGAGCTTCTGATGAATCAGGCAGGAGTTACCGTACATGACCGTAAGGTTGTTGATGCCGCCCTTGCACGCGCTGAAGAAACCGGTGCACCGGCTGCCGCTCTGGAGCTTCCGGACGGACGCATCGTAACAGGAAAAACCTCTGATCTGCTTGGCGCATCTGCTGCCCTGATCCTGAACGCCTTAAAAGAACTCGCCGGAATCGATCATGATATGCACCTGATCTCACCGACTGCCCTGGAACCGATCCAGAAAGTTAAAACCGAATTCCTTGGAAGCAAGAACCCAAGACTTCACATCGATGAAGCTCTGATTGCACTTTCTATCAGTGCCTCTTCCAATCCGGTTGCTGAACAGGCACTCAGACAAGTCCCGAATTTAAAAGGCTGCCAGGCTCATGTATCCGTTATGCTTGCAAATGTAGATATCCGTCTGTTCCAGAAGTTATCCATCCAGGTTACATCTGAACCGAGATACGAGAAAAAACCGATCTATCAGTAGACAAATATTATATTTTTGATTTTTATACACCCATTTCAAAAAAAATTGTTGTATTTTTTTCTGGAATGGGTGTATACTTTTAAAGTATTTTATAGGGGAATTGATTTCAAGGGGAAATCAAAGTAGCGAGGGAGCCACATAAATTTGTTTTTATGGGGTTTTTTTCTATTTTTATCTGTCAGAAGGTTATACCGGACTTTTCTGATGAATAGAAATCGCATTCTATCTTATTTTTTACAGAACACAATGAGTAGTAGACAAAAAAAATTACCATAAGGAGGGAACTGGAACTATGGCAGTTAAGTATGTATTTGTTACCGGAGGCGTTGTCTCAGGTCTTGGAAAAGGAATCACAGCAGCTTCTCTTGGGCGTCTGCTCAAGGCACGCGGGTACACAGTTACAATGCAGAAATTTGATCCGTACATCAACATTGACCCGGGTACAATGAATCCGGTACAACACGGTGAAGTTTTTGTAACAGACGATGGAGCTGAGACAGACCTTGACCTTGGACATTATGAAAGATTTATCGATGAAAGTCTTACCAAGAACTCGAATGTAACGACAGGAAAGATTTACTGGTCCGTTCTTCAGAAAGAACGTCGTGGAGATTTTGGTGGAGGAACCGTACAGGTCATCCCGCATATCACGAATGAGATCAAGAGCCGTTTCTATCGTAACCCTGCAGCTACAGATACCGAGATTGCGATCATCGAAGTCGGTGGAACCGTCGGAGACATCGAAAGCCAGCCTTTCCTGGAATCTATCCGCCAGTTCCAACATGATATGGGACATGACAATGTTGCGCTGATCCACGTCACACTGATCCCATATCTGCATGCTTCCCAGGAGATGAAGACCAAACCGACTCAGGCAAGCGTAAAAGAATTACAGGGAATGGGAATCCAGCCGGATATTCTGGTCTGCCGTTCTGAGCATCCACTGGATCAGGGAATCAAAGACAAGATCGCCCTCTTCTGTAACGTGCCATCTGATCACGTTCTTCAGAACCTGGATGTGGAATACCTTTACGAAGCACCACTCGCCATGGAAGAAGAACATCTCGCTTCCGTTGTATGCGAATGCCTGAAGCTTGACTGTCCGGAACCGGATCTGAAAGACTGGAAAGAGATGGTCGAATGCCTGAAGCATCCGACACAGGATGTAACAGTCGCCCTGGTCGGCAAATATATCCAGCTCCATGACGCATACATCAGTGTTGTTGAAGCATTAAAACATGGTGGCATCTACAGCCACACAACCGTAAATATCAAATGGATTGACTCTGAAACTGTCACACCGGAAAATGTCGATGAACTTCTCGGTGATGTAAGTGGTATCCTCGTACCTGGTGGATTCGGTGACCGTGGTATCGAAGGTAAGATCGAAGCCATCAAATATGCAAGAACACATAAGGTTCCGTTCCTCGGACTCTGCCTTGGAATGCAGCTTGCCATCGTAGAATTTGCAAGAGACGTTGTCGGATATCATGATGCACACAGCGTTGAACTGAATCCAAACACTACACATCCGGTCATACACATCATGCCTGACCAGATCGGTATTGAAGACATCGGTGGAACCCTTCGTCTTGGTTCTTATCCTTGTGTTCTTAACAAAGAATCAAAAGCTTATAAATTATATGGAAAAGAGGAAATCCACGAACGTCATCGTCATCGTTATGAAGTCAACAATGACTACCGTGATGCTCTTACCCAGAACGGTATGCTCTTATCCGGACTTTCTCCGGACGGAAGAATCGTAGAGATGGTGGAAATTCCGGAACATCCTTGGTTCATCGGAACACAGGCACATCCGGAACTCAAATCCCGTCCGAACAAACCACATCCGCTGTTTAAGGGATTTGTGGAAGCTTCTCTGGAATATAGTAAAGAGAACTAAAATTATATTGTTTCTTCTAAATAAGCTCCAGGATCAACAATTATTTTGCTGATTCTGGAGCTTTTTCTTTATTCGTTCTTTTTTAGCCATTTTAGAATTCCGTACAAACATACGACTAATAAAACCGGGCCAAACCATTTCAGTATAAAAAGAAACGTGTATTTAATAGAGAAAATCCATTCACTATTTGCTGCTGAAATGCCATTTCCTGTTCTAATTTGAAATTGGATCCAGGTATCCAATGCAATGTAACCATAATATAAAAGCAACAGAACACCTAAAGGAATCGAAATCAGTAAAATATTATTTTTTCTTTTCATGCGATCATCTCCTCTTCCATTATTATTTTTTTATTACTTTAATTCTATATTATTTTCAGATTTATTTCAATATTTTTTCGTATTTACAGATTTTTCAGTCATTATGCACTATAAATTGTAGAAGTCGTTTGCGACATCTTCATTATACGCCGCAGTGCGCATCCTGCCGGAGGCTTTTATTACATAGGAAACGAAATTTCCTATGTAATAAAAAAACTGCCACCATCATCGGCGGCAGTAATAAACATTCTTCTATTCTTTTTAACTAGTTCTCATCAGCAATCTCAATCAGTTTATCCAGCAGTTCAGAATAACTATATCCCAAATCTTCCATCAGCTGTGGATACATGGAAATACTTGTAAATCCCGGAAGAGTATTGATCTCATTCAGGTAAACGTGATTGGTCTTCTTATCCAGGAAGAAATCTACACGGCTCAGTCCGTGTCCGTCAATTGCCTTAAAGGCACGAACAGCATACTTACGGATCTGTTCCTGAATCTCTTCATCTACTTTCGCAGGGATACATGTCTTACTCTCTGCATCTTCGTATTTGGATTCAAAGGTATAGAATTCACCATGAGGCATGATCTGTCCGACTCTGGATACGATGATGTCATCATTTCCAAGAACGGCTGTCTCAAGCTCGATACAGTCTACACATTCTTCTACAACGATGTGTGTATCATACTTCGCAGCTTCTTCCAGCTTTGCCATCAGATCTTCCTCTTTATCGCAGCGGTAACATCCAACACTGGATCCGGAACGGCTTGCCTTGATAAAGCATGGCATACCAAGTTCTTTCATAATCGAAGCTTCTACTTCTTCTGTTTCTTCCATGTCTTTTTCGACAACGACCAGTCTTCCGTCATTTCGTTTTTTCACATATACGGATTTAACCTGCGGAATTCCTGCACTTTCAAATACTTTCTTTGCAAAAATCTTATCCATACATGCACTGGATGCAAATACACGGCATCCTACATACGGAAGCTGTGCCAGTTCAAATAATCCCTGGATAGTTCCATCTTCTCCGTAAAGTCCGTGAAGTACCGGGAATGCAACATCCTGACTTCTCAGAAGATCGAATACACCTTCTACCACTTCTGCTCCGTCAAGCCAGGTATCTTTTGACAGGTCATTATCTTCCTGCTTTAAGATGTACCATTTCCCATCTTTTGCAATGCCGACAAGTGTAATCTCATATTTATCTTTATCCAGATGCTTCATCACTGAATTACAGGAAATTCGTGAAATTGAATGCTCACTGGACTGTCCGCCACAAACAACAAGTAACTTTTTCTTCATATCAGTTTCCCTCTGTTTCTTATCATATACTCTTCTCCGGTTCCCTCCGGATACTACTTAGAATAATTTACCACGTCCGCCATGCATTTACAATAAAAGTTTGGAATTTCAATAAATTTTTAAGCATTTTCCAGGCTTTCCACAAATGCAAACAGCTCTTCCATCGATCCCTGGTAATCGCTTTCGATTGGAAGATCCTTTTTATTTTCCTTCGTATCTGTAACAAGGAATGTCTTTACGCCGAGTTTCCGAATTGCAAGATCCTCTTCCACGTCATTTCCTACCATCAGACACTCTTCCGGTCTAAGATGAAACTGTTCAAGAATTGTTCGGTAATAGTCCACATTTGGCTTGCAGTAACAATTATCCTCATAAGTTGTGATCAGCTCAAAATCCTCTGCATCCAGTCCCGCCCATTTGATCCGGTTCATCGTTGCCACCTTTGGAAATACCGGATTGGTTGCAAGGTAGGTGCGGATTCCTTTTTCCTTTGCCTTTTTCACAACCTTGTCCGACAGACTGTTTGGCTGCGTCACCGCAATTGCCTGGTTAAATTCATTTGCATAGAAATCAAGGGCAATCCGTTCGGAATTCTCCGAATCCGTCGGAAGCAGTTCGTCCATATACTGCCAGAATGCTTCCCGGTTGGTACAACTTCCGTCATTATTCACCATCGCTCCATAGCCCTTCCACACGGATGCGATAAATGCTTTCGGATCAAAGGAAATCCCCTCGGATATATATTTTTTTGCCAGAAGCGGCATATAAAAGGTAACAAATTCGTCCTGGTTCATCGGAAGCAGCGTTCCGTCAAGATCAAATAAAATATGTCGAATGTGCATTATTCTTCCTCCAGATTCAGATGATGTAACTTTTTGTAATAAGAGTCCAGCGTATACAAAGCAGCCACCGGATTATTTCCAAGCACCCGATCCTTTACAACCAACGTTGTACTCGGCGCCTCGGCATATTTGTAAAAGAGGCTGTCATGTCCCACGCAAAGTCCCATCACGATATTGATGTCCGTCTTCTCTTTGTTCAGCATCTGCGCCTGCAGGATTGGGTTACACATATGAACTCCGACCTCCTCGCAGCGTTCCGGAATGCCGACCTCGGTCTTTGGAACTTCTCCGATCTTACAGCCCACACCGTACACTTCAAAGCCGTATTCTCTCAAAAGTCCTGCCAGCAGATGGCTTTCCTTTAAGAGTCCCACACAGCTTGCAATTCCGATCTTCTTGGCACCCAGTTTTTTTGCCCAGCGGATCGTCTCCTCCACACGGGTTGCCTGGCAGTAAAAATCGTGCTCGATCTCGGCACTTGCACGCATGATCTTCAGATCTTTTTCATCTCCCAGATAGGTATCAAGCGCCCTCTGCCGGTCTTTCAAGTCCATATTATGTGACACGCAAAATCCCGGATATGGTTTGTTGTTCTCTATATTCTGCTTTGCATTGCATTTCTTAACATTACAGTCTATACATGATAACTTTTTTGTTTCTTCCATGTTTTTGTGCCTCCTCCTGATATACTGATAAGGATAACTGGTATTTTGGGGAAATGCAAGTTAAAATACATCTGCTTTACCAGTCCCTCTGAAAAAAGACTAACCACCACCGTTATGATAGCACCCATGCTTTGATTATATCAGCCGTGAAATTTCACCACAGTAAATTTATCAGTTGGATTCCAACAAACTCTTATCAATGATCTGGAAATTCGCCCGGTGTATGTACAGCGCTTTCCCATCGATCATCAACTTCGTAAACTTTGGCAGATCATCCGGGATTTCCCAGTACACATCTTCTCCACTATACGCTACGATCGGCTGTCCCAGTTGGGATTTGATAACAACAACTCTGGCTTTTCCAAACATATTTTTATACTTATTCAGGACACCTGCAATCGCAGTATTGTCTGTAATCTTACCGCTTGCATTGCTTTCAATATCCTCCTGCGTAAAATCCACATCCGCTTTCAACGCGTCCTGCGCAAAAATACAGGTATCACCACAACTCTCGATTTCCTTTCCATCGATTGTAATCGTAATGACAGAGGAAAGCTCATATCCCGTGATAACATTACCGTCTGAATCATAGCTTGAAGTTTCCACTGCATTTCCCTGCACATTGATCTTGTCTCCTGTGGTTGTCATTACACGATTCCCGTAATTATCATAGGTCGTGATCGTGTACGAATTCCCCACTAATTTTCCTGTAATATCGTTCAATTTGGAGCTGAGCATACTGCATCCCGCAAGCGCTATAGTCATGACTGCGCATACTGCTGCCATTGCAAATCTTTTCTTTTTCATAAATTTTCTCCTTTGTCCTTTCGCAGAATCATCTTTTTGCCATTACCTTACTTTATCTGAAGTATCCCTGTATAATTATGTAAAATGTCGTCCGGCTGCATCGCATCCGATACCATGGCAATCTCAAGCTTATACTCTGTATCCTCATCACCAATTGATCCCTGAACCGGCACATACCGGTCAAAGCAAACATTTTGTTTCTTTTTTGTTGTGACAATTATCGTGACATAATCCTCCGTTGTCTGAAGCTTGTAGTAGATATCTTCTTCCGGGAATGTATCCCTTGCCCGGTCGATCATGTCCGCATAATTGTAATATTCCGATTTTTCACCAAGATCTGTCGTTTTTTCATCGATCGCATTCTGCAGCTTTTCTAAAACTGCTGCTGTCCTTGCCTCATTTTGCCTGCACTCGATCGCTGACGTAATATTCACATACAGTGAAATAACAAGTATAATCCCAGCCATAACCGCTATTGATGTTAGCCAGACCATGGCAAGCTTTGATTTCTTTTTCTTTACTTCCTCTTTTGTGAGATGGATATTCGAAAATTCGTTTACAAAATATATCGGATTTTCATTTCCGTAAGCAATAATCGCATCGACCGTGTCATAACCTCTTTCAACACTGTATTTCTGCCATACACCATATTCTGAGTAAAACTTTTCCAGCCTGTAATAGAACGATAAAAACCATCCTGTATATCGTTTTCTCCGGATAAAAAACGCACAAATCCCGCCAATAAGAATTGCAAAATATCCGACTCCCATTACGCCATAATAAAGACCTTCTATTTTCGATACCTGCTTTTCCGGCAATACCGCAAGTAACTGATATTCCCCATTCTTTTCTTTTTCCCAGTATGTCTGAAACCGACTGCCATAAGAATATTTGATCGGATCCATTCCAAGTTCTGCAAGTGTGTAACTTACATGCTCACCTTTATTCGGATTTTTCAAGCGCAATGACTCGCCATCCTCCTGCACAACTCCAATTACGCTCTTTTTTCCTATGAGAGAATATCCTGTTACACTTTCAAACGGATCATACTGACCGGCTCCGAAAAACCATACCAGTGAAAGGATCATATAAACGACAAAGAGTTTTATGAGTTCTTTCCACACGTTATATTTTAAAGACCTTTCTATGATCTCTTTTTCATGTGCCGGGATTCCGGGCAGTGTGCTGTACCAGGAAGCGAACCGCTCTCTTTTGGTTTCCTCATCCATTGCTTTTCTTAGATTCATTGCTGTTGCAAGCTGCATCTTCTTTTCCTCCTTTGTACATCTTCTTAAGGATAACTTGTATTTTTTTGAAATGCAAGCGTCCTCTGGTATTCTTCGAAAATCACCAAAATCATACGAACTACTTCATTTTCAAAAAATTCCTTTATATTTTTTGACATCATTTTATTTTTGTGTTAAAATTCAGATACTAAGACATATACGTCATTTAAATTCAATTAATTATACTTTGTAATTTTTAAGGAGGGATCATACCAATGTTCAATTTTAAATTTTATCTTCTTCCACTCCTCATCCTTTCAATTGGATTATCCGGATGTACAAAGCTAAATAAAGATGTCTCCAAAACACTCTCTATTGTTATAGAACCTGCTTTTAAGGAGCAGGTTCTTGATGCTGTAAAATATGCCACATCCAAAAATAACTCTCTGGAATTTGAAATTAAAATATTATCTCCTGATCCTGATAAAAGATCTGCAGAAATTCAGAAACTCCGTACACAGATCATGTCTGGAAAAGGTCCTGACTTATATCTTGTTAACTGTTCCACCGATGGAGCTGCGCAGATGAACGAACCTCTTTTTGAAAATCCTTATAAGGCAATGCAAAGTGGTGTATTCGCCTCATTGGATAAATATATGAAAAAAGATTCTTATTGGCAAAAGGAAAACTATAATCCGTCTTTTCTTCTCCCCGGTCAATATCAGGAAAGACAATATATTCTTCCTCTTTCCTGCCACTATAATATGTTAATCTCCGATACTGTACTTGATTATACACAGGAAAATGATACCTTAGAAGATTGGATTTCAAATATAAAAAGTTCTTCTGACCACGCTCTGAAAAATGCACTATTCGAATTAGATAATATCAGTGGTAACTGGTTTCAACCTGCTGCGGATTACAATTCCGGTCAGATTTTCTTTGATAAGGAAAAGTGGAGTAATTTCGCATTAGAATACTTATTATTTAAACAAGATTATTTAGAAAATGAAAAGACAAATAATACTGATACTAGCTCTTCGCATATTTTAATCTCATCTTTGGATGACATAAACGAACACACAACGCAAATAGACATAATCCCTGATATTCAGGGGAAAAAAATGGCTGCCATTCGTTGCTTTGGTGCTGTAAGTATGGCATCTGATTATAAAGAAGAAGCTTATCACTTCTTAATGTATTTTTTAAATAGCGTAATTCAAGAATCAACTAGTACTAATGGAATGTCACTAAGCGCAAATGGTGTCCTTGGAACAGATTATCCGGTACAAGTATCTGCCATCCGTACAAAACTGTCCTTCTTAGATCAGTCAAAACAGGATTTAGCTATAAAAGCATTTCAGTCCTTAGAAGGAGCATATTTTCCGACAGAAGTTGAACATTTTATTTATGAAGAGATTATAGAAAATAGTAGTTTATTATATGGTCCGCAAACTGATTTTAAAAAGATATGGCAAGATAAGCTCTCGGCTTTAGCAGACAAAGCATGGAATGATTATCATACACAGGTGACAGAATAGTTTTAAGTGAAAGCGAGCGTGATGCAATGAAAAAAAAGAAGAAGGGATTCTTACTGGCTTTCCCTGCAATATCAGGATTTCTTTTCTTTTATCTGATCCCATTTTTGATTGTTTTGTGGTATTCTGTTTCTTTTGGTATCGGAAAACGCGAATTTGTAGGTCTTGATAATTATAAAGAACTATTTAAAAATACAATGTTTTTACTGGCAGTAAAAAACACTTGTAAATATATGCTTGTTACAATACCAGTTACTTTAGGGACAGCTCTCTGTATTTCTGTAATTTTACAACAGATTACGAAAGGTCAGAAAATTTTCCGACTCTCTTTTCTTTATCCAATCATCATGCCAATCGCATCTATAGTTTTAGTCATCCAGTTTTTTTTCAAAAATAATGGTTTTTTGAATCTGATACTAAACTTTTTTTATCTTCCTGAAAAAGACTGGCTTCATACATCAAGCGCTTTTTGGATCATCTGTATTTTATATTTCTGGAAATTTGTTGGATATTATATTTTCATTTATTCTTCCAGACTTCAGATGATTCCGAAAGAATATTATGAATATGCCAGTCTTCACGGAGCCGGAAAATGGCAGAGCTTTTATTATATTACCTGTCCTATATTGTTTCCGGTTATCCTTTTTACATTAATACTCTCCATAATGAATGCGTTTAAATGCTACAGAGAAGCCTTTTTACTTGGCGGAACTCATCCAGACAACAGTATTTATTTTTTACAACATTTTATGAATAATAATTTACAAAATCTGAATTACCAAAAGGTTTCCGCCAGTGCAACTATTATTACCGTATTTATTCTTTTTCTAAGTGGTCTTATCTATATGATATACTATTTTCTAAAGAGGAGGACTGCCGATGCATAAGTACAAACAGTACACCCGGCTCTTTGTTTTTTCGATCATAGCCTTTATTTTTTTATTTCCAATTATCTATCTGATTGTATTTTCAGTTTTTCATTCAGATACCGGATTTTCTCTGATGAATTATTATAAAGTTTTTCTGGCAAAACCTGATTATCTGATAAAATTTTGGAGAAGCCTTGCCATGTGTCTGATGATTGCGGCAGGACAAACCCTTTTTTCCTGTATGTCAGGAACAGCATTTGCAAAATATTCTTTTCCTCTGAAAAAATTCTGGTTTATACTATTTGCACTATTTATGATTTTACCGATTCAGGTAACACTGCTGCCGAATTATATTTTATTAGAAAAACTAAAACTTTTAAACAGTTGGAAAGCTTTGATAATCCCTGCAATATTTTCACCTTTTGGAACTGTATGGCTTACTTTCGTTTTCCAGGCAATCCCAGATTCTACACTTGATGCCGCAAGAATGGATGGCGTAAATCAGCTACAAATGATTCGCTACATTATAGTTCCAAATTCAAAACCTGCCGTTATCACATTATTTATATTAGTATTTACAGAAAGCTGGAATATGGTTGAACAGCCTATCCTTTTTCTCGAAAAAGAAACCGACTATCCCCTTTCTGTTTTTCTCGCATCACTCAATCAAAATGCTGTTGGAATTCAATCCGTCTGTGGTCTACTATGTTTACTTCCAGTGACATTTTTCTTTTTATATTACAATACAGAATTGACGGATGGACTAAAAGATATTTTATGGAGTTGATAAAATGATGAAAAAGAAAACCTGGAATGCCGGATGTATGATCCTGATTTCTTTAATGATCTGTACTATTTTATCCATCCGTATAGAAAAATGGATGCAGATACCTGTAGAGATTGCAACGATCAGTCAGACAGAAGAAGAAAAGCTTAATTCTACCATCCGTATTCCCAAAAGTTGCTATAATACCGATACAAATATGATTTTTTATCTGGCAGAGCAAGAAGGAGTATTCGGAACAAAATTTCTCGCCTTTTCAAAGGCTGTCGATCCTCTTTCCATAACCGCAGATAGTATTCTTCTTCCGGAAGAAAAAGATGAAAAAGGACAACTTTTGCAGATCATAAAATGGTCTACATATCCATTAAAAGATGGAGATGAAGTCACCATCGACCAGGAAGGGGAACATAAAAAACAGTCTGGTGAAAACAGACGTATTTTAGAAAAGCAAAAATCTTTTTTCTTTTTGTTTGGAATAACCGTCCTGATTTTAATTTTTATCTTTGCTTTTGGAATTAAAGATTTGTATAAGTTTCCTGCCGGAGATTATAGAAAATGTGTCAGAGGAATGCTACTCATTCTGATTGGATTTGGTATCTTATGGAAAATTACTGCACTTGTGAATATTCCGCGAGAATATCTGCCTCCGGAATGTATATTGGATCTGGGATTTTATTTACATTAATCTATAAAACGGATAAAGTCAAACTGCTATATGAAAAAGTTTTAAATCGCAATAGCAGTTTGACTTTCTTCTTTTTATCCTATCAATACTTTTTTTCCTTCAAATGCAAAACCATAATGATGAATCTCTTCTTTTTTTAGACCTCTGTCATATAGTTCTGCATCATAACATTTTTCTTTAATCTGTGTCAGTGCCGTCTGCACAGTGTCTTCCAACGATTCTTCTCTTTTTATATTTCTCACTTTAATATCAGTCTGATCCGCAATGAGTCCCAGAACAAATCCATGATAAAATCGTTCCGGTTCATTTTGTCCTACATCAAAATAACTGAATGTTGTCATTATAATCTGATTCATATAATAGTTCATAGCATCTATATCATCACTTAATAATGCCTTCATGAACTGATTATAATTGGATTGATTCTTTGCGAACCATCCTTTAAACATAGTTGTAAACATTGCTGTTGTTTCCAGATTGGTGATTCGCAGATGATACCATGGCTCTAACAAAACGCCCCGATATTCTATCTGCTCTGCTTTCAGATAACCACTTACCAGCATCAGGCTCCAGATTGCATTCTCATCTTGATCAAGCTGCTCAAATACGATTTGTTCATCAAAATTAACTACGATTTCTTTTCCCTGCAGCAATTCTTCCATCTTTTCTTTGATGTCTGTGGAAGCTTTTCGAATCAGTTCATCAATCATACTATTTGAACTGGTATCTGCCCAATAAGGACGGACCTGTTTTTTATCTAAAAAATTAGTAATTGACCAAGGATTATAGATATCATGCGTATTTCCAAATACAAAACCATCATACCAGGACTTTACAAGCTTTTTCTGATTGTTCATCCCACGCTCTTCTAACGCCTGAAATACTTCTTCTTCCGAAAATCCGAAACAGGTTTCATACTCCGTTGATGTCGTTGTTACAACGTTAAGATTATTTAAATCTGAAAATACAGATTCTTTCGACACGCGTGTAATCCCTGTCATCATTGCTCTTTCCAAATATGGATTTGTCTTAAACGTTGCATTAAATAAACTTCTGATAAATGCTGTAAATTCTTTCCAATATCCATAGAGATAAGCTTCCTGCATCGGGGTATCATATTCATCCAGCAAAATAATAACTTTCTTTTTATAATACCGGCTCAGGCAATTTGCCAGATTTTTTACCGCATTACAGATTGTATCATTTGCCACCTGTTTTTTGATTCCTGGATTTTTTGCATAATAATCTAACTCTTCAAAGCATTTCCTCTCACCATCCGTAAGTTCATTACTTTCAAGCAGATACCTATGTTCTGAATAGGCTTCATTGATCGCCATGATAATCCCATCTCTGGCATCTTCATAATTACTGCCTTTAATTGCGGCAAAACTCAGAAAAATTACCGGATAGGTTCCTTGCATTTTACGATACTTTTCCTTTTTCCAGACTGCCAATCCTTTAAAAAGGTCTTCCCGTCCTGTAAATTGATTGGAAAAGAAACAATTCAGCATACTCATATTCAATGTTTTTCCAAATCTACGCGGTCTGGTGATCAAAGTAATTTCATCTTTTGATTCCCACCACTTACAGATCAGATCTGTTTTATCAATATAAAAACAATCATTCTCCCGAAGAGATACAAAATTCTGTTTTCCGATACTGATTACTTTTTGCATGAAAGATTTCCTCCCTTCCTGAATATCTATGGGTTATTATATCCTATTTGTTTCTTATCTTTCAACCGCTTATTTGTGTTAAATTTCTTTTCCTTCTGTGATGGTAAAATAGGTAAACTTTTTATGATCCATTTGAATTTTTATTGTGATGGAATGATTCTTTGATTTTTCTTCTTTTATCAATTCTAAGTCTACTTTTACAAAGTAACTATTAGATTCTTTTGTTATGTTAATGTCTATTAAATTGTAGGAATCGTATTGTTGCAGAATTTTTACTGGTAAATAATAAAATGTCTTTAAGAAAGATTGGAATGCCGCTTCTGTTATGAAGTATTTTTGCAAAGGCTGAGATAAGGATTGATTATCACTTCCGGTTTCCAGAATTTTTTTGTATTCTGTCTCTGCCCTGGAATCGTCATTTAGCCATTCATATATGAAAGTAGTAATTACTTCTTTGTCCGGCTGATATTTCTGCAACGATATTATGATTATCGCACAGAGAACAATAATAGTACCAATGGAACTGGATAATCTTTTTTTCATAGGCATTATTTTAAACCTCCTTTGTTCTTTATAAATATCATATATATGATTTTTATTGATGGCAATATTTTTTACAGTTTTTCATATTTATTTTTTGCTTCATTGATACACATTTTTACATGCGTTATACTGAAAAAAATGATTGCAAAACTTAAAAGCCGAAAATGAATCAACGAAATAAGGAACTATTATTGATCTAGATACTATAAAACTCAAAAACAAGTCAACAGAATAAGAATATTTTATTGACTTAGATACTGTAAAATTCAAAGCTAATCAACGAAATATGCAGATATAGTTGATTTAGAATTTCAAAAATTAAAAACAGATCAACAAATTCGTTTAATCTGGTTGATTGAAAATTACAGAAATCATAAATAAATCAACAAATTCGGCGTTGCTAGAGATGTTGGAAAATAATTGAATTAAATTTAGGGAACGCAAGACAGGCGCGGGAAGCGGAGCTGAAGCTCCTGTTCCGCTGGAGATTGATTAGTTTGTGGAATGATGCACTCTACTCTTTTGTCCCGACACATACGCTGTGCTGCATTCGGCTAATGCTGTCGCATCATCCGAATGAGAGCTGGCGCTCTATATAAAAATAAAAAGATGCCAAAAATCATGCGAGCATGATTTTTGGCATCTTTCCATCTTTATGCACAGCTTGTAGCGTTTTCAAATTGCGAGTTATACAGCTCTGCGTAGAATCCATTTTTTGCCAGGAGTTCTTCGTGGTTTCCTTGTTCGATGATATCGCCGTCTTTCATTACCAGGATGAGATCTGCGTCTCGTATGGTGGAGAGTCTGTGGGCGATTACGAAGCTGGTTCTGCCTTTCATGAGGTTATCCATGGCTTTCTGGATCTGGACTTCGGTTCTGGTGTCTACGGAGCTGGTAGCTTCATCGAGGATCAGGATCTTAGGGTCAGCCAGGATGGCTCTGGCGATCGTGAGGAGCTGTTTCTGGCCCTGGGATACGTTGCTGGCTTCTTCGTTGAGAATCATGTTGTATCCGCTTGGAAGAGTCTGGACGAAACGATGTACGTGGGCAGCTTTGGCTGCTGCTACGACTTCTTCGTGGGTGGCATCGAGTTTTCCATATTTGATATTATCTTCGATGCTTCCGCTGAACAGCCAGGTATCCTGAAGTACCATTCCGAACATCTGTCTGAGTTCGCTCCGGTTGAAGTCTTTGATGTTGTGTCCATCGATCTTGATTGCCCCGCTGTTGACATCATAGAAACGCATCAGCAGTTTGATCATGGTTGTCTTTCCTGCTCCGGTTGGTCCTACGATGGCGATTTTCTGTCCTTCTTTTACTTTTGCAGAGAAATCATTGATGATGATATGCTCCGGATTGTATCCGAAGTGTACGTGTTCAAATTCTACATTTCCCTGTAATCCTTCTACAGATACTGGATTTTCAGCAAACTGATCTTCTTCTTTTTCGTCCAGGAATTCAAATACTCTCTCTGATGCAGCGGCTGTCGACTGGAGCATGTTTGCTACCTGTGCAACCTGCTGGATCGGCTGTGTAAAGGATCTTACATACTGGATGAAGGACTGGATATCTCCAACTTCGATGGTCTGTTTGATTGCAAGGTAACCACCTAAGATAGAAACTCCTACATATCCAAGGTTTCCGACAAACTGCATGATCGGCATCATCATTCCGGAAAGGAACTGTGATTTCCATGCAGAACGGAACAGGATATCATTAGTCTCATCAAATTCGCGGATCACGTCTTCTTCTTTATTGAATGCTTTGACAATATTATGTCCGCCATATACTTCTTCTACCTGACCATTGATATGTCCCAGATATTCCTGCTGGCTTTTGAAGTATTTCTGTGAGTGTTTTACGATTACAGAAATCAGTACCATAGATACCGGCAGGATCAGAAGTGCGATCACAGTCATCAGCGGACTGATACTGATCATCATGATCAGTACACCGATGATCGTTGTCACGGATGTGATCATCTGGGTTGCACTCTGGTTCAGGCTCTGGCTCAGAGTATCTACGTCATTGGTTACTCTGGAAAGTACCTCACCGTGTGTAGTCGTATCAAAATAATTCATCGGCATACGATTGATTTTTTCAGAAATTTCTTTTCGCATGCGATAGGTCAGCTTCTGTGATACGCCTGTCATGATATATCCCTGGATAAAGGAGAAACATGCGCTGATCACGTACAGACACAATAAAGTTAACAGGATTTTACCAATCTTTGTAAAATCAATTCCGCTGCCGCCGGATACTTTTCCGACCAGACCTTTGAAAATTTCGGTCGTCGCTTTTCCGAGAACCTTTGGTCCAATAATATTGAAAACCGTACTTCCGATTGCAAATATCATAACAAAGAAAATACCGATTTTATATTCACTAAGGTAAGTAAAAAGTTTCTTCATGGTACCTTTGAAGTCTTTTGCCTTCTCGCCGGTTCCCATTCTTCCATGTCCACCGCCCATAGGTCCTCTTCTTCTTGGCTGATTACTCATACTATGCTTCCTCCTTTCCGTCATTTTCGTTATTTAAGTCTCTCGCAAGCTCTGCTTCAGAAAGCTGCGATGACGCAATCTGATAATATGCATCACAGGATTTCAGAAGCTCTTTGTGTGTTCCGATTCCCGCAATCTTTCCATCATCCAGCACAATGATCTGCTCCGCATGTAAAATGGTGCTGATTCGCTGTGCTACAATGATCACTGTGCTGTCCTGTGTCTTTTCTTTCAATGCAGCACGAAGGGTTACGTCTGTCTTATAATCCAGTGCTGAAAAACTGTCATCAAAAATATAAACTTTTGGTTTCTTTGCAATCGCACGTGCGATAGAAAGACGCTGCTTCTGACCGCCGGATACGTTGGAACCGCCCTGTGCGATCGGACTTTCGTATTTTTTATGTTTTTCTTCGATAAATTCGGTTGCCTGTGCGATTTCTGCGGCTTCCTTCATCTCGGCTTCGGATCCATCCGGATTGCCATACAGAATATTGGACTCGATTGTTCCTGAGAAAAGTACACCTTTCTGTGGAACGTATCCAAGTTCATCCCGCAGATCATGCTGGGAAATGGTACGAATATCTTTTCCATCCAATGTGATCGTACCTTCTGTTACATCATAAAATCTTGGGATCAGGTTGATCATCGTAGATTTACCACTACCGGTACTTCCGATGATCGCCGTTGTCTGTCCCGGTTTTGCTGTAAAGCTGATATCATGAAGTACGTCTTCTTCTGCTCCCGGATAACGGAAGGATACGTGGTCAAATTTTACTTCGCCTTTTCTGGATTCTTCCAGTTTTTCCGGTGTTTTCGGATCTTCGATCGCTGTCCTGCTTGTCAGGATCTCATCCACACGGTCTGCTGCAACAGCTGCTCTTGGAAGCATAATAGAAATCATACAGATCATAAGGAAGGACATGATGATCTGCATTGTATACTGGATAAATGCCATCATATCACCAACCTGCATCTGCCCGTCACTGACACCATGTGCGCCGCTCCATACAATCAGTATGGTAATTCCGTTCATGATCAGCATCATCATCGGCATCATAAATGTCATGGCACGGTTTACAAATAAATTGGTTCTTGTCAGATCTCTGTTCGCTTTATCAAATCGTTCTTCTTCATGCTTTTCTGTACTGAATGCACGGATAACCGGAAGTCCGGTAAGGATCTCACGGGTAACAAGGTTCAGTCTGTCAACCAGGTTCTGCAGAATCTTAAATTTTGGTATTGCCACAATAAATAATACAGCAACAACCATCACGATCAGGATTACCCCAAGTACGATGATCCATGACATGCTGACATTCGTATGGAGAACCTTGAAAATACCTCCAATTGCCATGATTGGTGCATACATCACCATTCTCAGAAGCATAACTGCAAGCATCTGGATCTGCTGGATATCATTGGTACTTCTTGTGATCAGTGATGCAGTTGAAAACTTGTCAAATTCTGCATTGGAAAATCCAACAACTTTTTTAAATACCTTTCCTCTCAGATCACGTCCCGTACTTGCTGCCACTCTGGAAGCAAGAAGTCCTACGGTAACACTTGCGAGCATTCCAAGAAATGCAAGTGCAAGCATCTTACCGCCAGTTGTTAAAATATATCTGTTCTGGATCTTATCTGTATTCACGCCCAGAACACTGTAGGTTTCTTTAATATATGAAGTTGCTGACTGTTCCAGCATAGTATCCGGCATATCGTCCATTTTTTCTGATATTTTATCAATAACGTCTGCTCTCTGTTCATCCGGTATCATGTTCAGGATCTCAAAGATATCTGCATTTTCGATCTTTTTCACCTGTTCATCAATGTTTTTCTGCATTTCATCCTGCTGCTTCTTGGCAAGCTCCGGATTTGCCGCAAGTGCTGCTTTCTGCTCATCTGTCATCTGGGACTGCATACTCTCTGCCTGCTTTTCTGCCTGCTCTTTTATAGAAGAAATCATGTTTTCTTTCATAGATTCTTCCATCTTCTTTGTTGTATCGCTTCCAGATTCAAATCCATAAGTCAGAAGCATCGGCTTTCCAAGGATGTCAAATACCTTTCCTGACTTTTCTTCATCTTTTTTCACGGAATCCTTCAGAACATAAATTGCTCCATCATACTTATAATCCGAATCGGATTCCTTTTTCTCATATGCATCCAGCACTGTCTGCTGGTCTTCTTCTGCCACAAAAAGCAACAGCTTATTCATCTCTTCCTCTGCGATTGCATCCGGAATCTTCTCATCAATTCCTCCCTGCTGGATTCCGACATTGACAATGTCTGAAGTATAAGAAGGCAATGACAGATCGCAGTACGCCTGAACGATCAGGATAACAACAATCGCTGCTATAGTTGCTGCATAAGGCTTCAAATGTTTGAACAACTTTCTCATATAGCAATTATTTCCTTTCTTAGTAACTATTTTTATTCCTTAAATGGATTTTTACATGGCATATCACGGAATTCTTTTTCCTGGAAAAGATTGTCACTCATCTGTAAAAGCAGTCTTCTGCACAGTATTTTCTCTTCTGTGCTCATATTCTTCAGGAGTGTATCTTCCGTGCTTCGGAGAATCTCATGCATGTTGCCAAGAATCTTCTCTCCTCGTTCTGTCAGATGGATCCTTGTCATCCGCTGGTCTTTTTCGTCCTGCTCTTTTCTAATATATCCGAGCTTTTCCAGTTTCTGAACTGCTACATTCACCGATGGCGGCGTAATATGAATATGATCTGCAAGCTCTCTCTGTGACATCGGTCCTACCATCTGCAATATTGCAAGAATTCCTGCCTGTCCGGCTTTCAGCTCTGTATCCTTCATCTGTTTCGTCACATACCATTTATACATATGTCCGACCTGTGCAAGAAGAAGTTGTACCGGCATATTCTCCCTGGTAAAATCCCCACACTCAAATTTATCCGACTTCACCCTTTCACCTCCCGCAATTTAATTAGATGTCTATTCATTAGAAGTCTAATCGTTATTTTATGCGTATCACACATATAAGTCAACATTTATTCTCAATAATTTATATTTTTATAATATTTTTCACAAACAAATAATTAAATGCCTAATTATTATTTTCTCATATTAAAACACTACGAAAAGCAAAAAAGGACTCTTCTGCCATTTTCTGTGCAAAAAAGTCCTTATCATTTACCATATCTGCCTTACCTGTAAAGCTTTATTCAATTTTTCACAAATTACATATCTTGCAGGAATGCCTTCACATTTTCCTCTTTTGTCGCCCAGGAAGTGCATAATCGGATCACACTATGGGTCTCATCGTACCTTTCCTGATAAGTTACGCCATATTTTTGACGGATTTCCTGCAATTTGGCATCTTCCACAATAATGAACTGCTGGTTGGTATTGCTGTCCATGAAGAATTCATATCCTTTTTCTTTCAGTCCGTCTTTCAAAAGCATTGCCATATCAATCGCATGTTTGGAGATTTCAAAATAAAGACCATTTTTAAAAAGCTCCAGGAACTGAACGCCAAGCAGTCTTCCTTTTGCAAGCATTCCACCTTTTTGTTTAATGCAGTAACGAAAATCTTGCTTTAGACATGGATTTGTGATAACCACAGCTTCTCCGAACAATGCACCGACCTTTGTTCCTCCAATATAGAATACATCACAACACTTTGCAATATCCGGAAGTGTCACATCTGTCCCCGGTGCCATCAGTCCATATCCCATTCTCGCTCCATCCAGAAAAAGATAAAGTCCACATTCCTTACAAATAGAAGAAATATCTTCAAGCTCTGCTTTTGTATACAATGTTCCTACCTCTGTCGGATGTGAAATATAAACCATCTTTGGCTGTACAATATGTTCACGAGACTCATCACTCCAGTGCAGGTCGTAATATTCCTTGATCTGCTGTCCTGTGATTTTTCCTTCCTTTGAAGGAAGTGCCAGAACCTTATGGCCAGTCGCTTCCACTGCTCCTGTCTCATGGACATTGATATGTCCGCTATCTGCACAGATCACTCCCTGGAACGGGCGTAAAATAGAAGAAATTACCGTAAAGTTCGTCTGTGTACCTCCCACCAGAAAATGCACATCTGCATCTGGTGCATCGCATACTTTTTTGATGGCTTCTCTTGCAGCTTCACAGTATGGATCTTCCCCATATCCTACTGTCTGCTCCATATTGGTCTCGGCAAGCTTCTCGATAATTCTCGGATGTGCCCCTTCTGTGTAATCGCTAGTAAACAAAATCATTTCAACATACCCTCTACTTTCTCTTTTAATTCTTTTGTAGCCTGCTCAATATCCGGCTGTCCGAAAACTGCACTGATCACGGCAACTCCGCAGATTCCGTTTCCGGCAAGCTCTGTCACATTCTCTCCCGTGATTCCCCCAATTGCCACAACCGGAATGTCTACCGTCTCGCAGATTTCCTTTAAAACCTTATGATCCAGCTTTGTTGCATCTGCCTTTGATGTCGTGCCAAAGACTGCACCGACTCCCAGATAATCGGCTCCATGTGCCTGCGCCTTTAGCGCCTGCTCGACCGTCTTTGCCGTAACACCGATGATCTTGTCCTCGCCCAGTGTTTTCCGCACATCAAGAGCTTCCATATCGCTCTGCCCCACATGCACACCATCGGCATCTACCTTCTTTGCAATCTCTACATTGTCATTGATCACAAATGGTACATGGTAGGATTTGCAGAGTCTGGCAATCTCTTTTGCTTCTGCCAGGAACTCTTCCTCACCCAGATTTTTTTCCCTGAGCTGGATAAATGTAGCCCCACCTTTCAGCGCTTTTTCCACCTGGCTGTACAGGCTTTCTCCATTCAGCCAGTGGCGGTCTGTTACCGCATACAGAACCATATCTTTCTTATCTAATCTCATATTTTGCACCTTCTTCCAATTCTTTTCCTTCCATATTATAAATCGCATCGATGATCCGATTACGGTAGGTTGCGTTTCCATCTCCCGGCTGCATATATTTCCAGCCAGTCTCACCGGCAAGCCCCATGGCACAGACCGCTGCTGCCGCTGCTTCCAGATTATTCTCCGGATTCGCCGCAAGGAATGCCGTCATCATCCCGGAAAGCTGACACCCGGTTCCGGTGATCCGTCCCATCTCCGGACGACCGTTCCGGATCACAAAGCACCTCTTTGCATCACTTACAAGGTCTATTCCTCCAGTCACAGCAATCACGGAACCTGTCCTTCTGGAAAAATCCTTTATAAACGGAATCATTTTCTCCAGATTCTGCTCCGTCAGTGTATCTGCCTCGTCTGCATCCACACCACTCGTTGTACCATGTCCTGCTGCTAAGGTCTTGATCTCAGAAATATTTCCCCGGATCACATCAAACTGAATATCACGTATCAGATTCAGTGCCGCCTCTGTTCGGAACGAACTCGATCCTGCTCCAACCGGATCTAACAGTACTTTATGATACAGTTCATTGGATTTCTTTCCTGCTTTTTGCATGCTTTCAATCTTACGCGGATTCAGCATTCCCATATTGATATTCAGTCCCTGACAGATGGATGTGATTTCTTCAATATCAGTCGGCTCATCCGACATAATCGGACTTGCACCGCAGGCAAGAACCATATTTGCCACATCATTGATCGTCACATAATTGGTGATATTGTGTATCAGTGGTGCTTTTTTTCGTACTTCATCCAGATAGTTTCCAAGCATTCTTTTCCTCCGGTAAATCAAATTATTTCTTATATCTTTAAAATTGTCTCTATAATTATAAAAAGACAGATATATGTCTGCCTTTCTTCTTTTCACTATTTCTTATTATACTCTTGATTTTCTGAAATGCAATCTGCATTTACCTGAAACATATGTCATTTCCATTCTCATCCCTGTATCCGGCAGATTTATAAAAGACTTCTCCAGATAACAACCGGGGCAGATGCTTTTTCACATCCGCCCCGGCTTCTTATTCACATGTTCACATGGATTTCAATATTCTATTTGCTTTCTGCTGCTTTCTTGCTCATCTCCGGTTTTACAATGAAGATTACCAAAAGAAGTCCAATCAGAGTAACGACTGCTGCTGTCCAGAATACAGATTTTACACCATTCTGGATCAGTGCTACATTGGTCGGATCAGCTGATGTACTTGCATTATATGCGACTGCAAATACTGCAACTGCAATTGTTCCTGAAAGTGAGTTTGCGAAGTTAACCAGAGAAGTTCCGATTCCCATATCTTCCGGTGCCAGCATTGCCTGTGCTGTTGGCGTAATGGATACAGCACGGAAGCTTTCAGCAATACCTGTAACTGCAAGTGCTACAAAATAAATCATGATCGAAGCACCTGAATTTGTTACCAACGCCATCACAGCCATCGGGATCATTGCAAGACTTGTACCAATTACCATTGCTTTCCATGCATTGGCAGCTTTCTTTCCTACCCATGCACCTGCGATAGTAGGAAGAATGATTGTAATCAGTGTACGAGGCATCTGCAGTGCACCTGCTGCACTCGTGGATGCTCCCATAACCTGCATGGCACCGATCGGTGCATAATAGTTCATGGCATTCTGATAGAAATAGCAGATAAATCCTACAATAAGGAGTACTGTGTAGTTTTTATTTTTAAATAATTTCATTGGAATCAACGGCTCTGCAGCTTTATTTTCAATCTTAACAAGTGCAATAAGAGCAATGATACCAATTACAAGACCTGCAAGAATCATTGGATTTGTCCATCCCATAGAAGATCCAAAGTTCAGTGCAAGCAGAATTCCGCAAAGTGATACGATGAGTGCGATCATTCCCGGAACATCAATCGTAACCTTTCCTTCTCTTTTCTGATTCGGCATGTTCATTCCGATCAGTACTATACCAAGAATAAGTGGAATTGCCGGCATAAGGATTGCCACAGTCAATAATCCCATATCTGTTAAAATACCTGCGATGATACTTCCTCCAAATCCACCAACAGCGATTGCGGTTGCAAGCATACCCATTGCCTTTGGTACATCTTTTCTTTCATTGATAAGACCTGCGATAATGTATGGTGCTGCTGTAAATGCGCCCTGTGCAAGGCTGACAATCAGTCTGAGGATCATCAGTGGAATCAGAGATCTCACAAATGCAAATGCAAAACCTGCAAGTGCACAGATAATTCCAGGAATCACTACAATGTTTCTTCTACCAATAAGGTCACCTAATTTTCCTCCGATCGGAGTCATAATCGATACACCGATCGCACCTACGATAGAGAAGAGTCCTACATATCCCATCGCATCAACTTTTTCAAGGATAGGTGCTGTTAACGTTGCAAATACCAGTCCATACATTGCTACAGAAAGCATCATGCAGATACATCCGATCTGAACCAAGTTTTTCTTTGCCTTCGGAAGCGGAATCGCAACCTGTGGCTGTGCCTGAGCCTGCTGTTCTTTACTCATATTCTTTTCCTCCTGTTCCTAAAGAAACCTTTACTCTCTATTTGTTATTTTTAAGCCACTGTGAAGCGCAATGGGCAAGACAAGCTGCTCCGATCGGGCAAACATCTTCATTAAACTGTGCTTTCGGATGATGTGCCGGATACTGTCCTCTTTCATCCAGATATCCTGCTGACAGATACATAAATGTACTTGGAACCTTTTCAGCGATCACTGCGAAATCTTCAGAAGCACTTGCAGAAATTCCCGGATATGGTGTGAGTCCCGGAATTCCAAGCTCCTGCATATATCCAACCACTTCGTCGGTAAGCTTCGGATTGCAGATCAGCGGAGGAACTTCTGAGATCATCTCAATATCAACGGTTCCATTATATACAGCTGCTGTCTTTTCAGCGACTTCTTTCATTCTGCGGACCAAAAGTTCTCTTGCTTCCGGCTTATTGGTACGGATCGTTCCCTGGAGAACAGCGGTCTCAGGAATGATGTTTGCTGCAGTTCCGCCTGCAAACTGTCCGATTGTAAGTACACAGGAATGTGTCGGATCACTTTCTCTTGCGATCAGTTCCTGCAATGCAAGATGGATATGAACTCCGATGTTGATCGGGTCAACTCCTACATGTGGATAAGCACCATGGGATCCTTTTCCATGGATGGTGATCTTAAATCCATCTACAGAATACATCATCGTATCCTTATCATTGTACATAAAAAGTCCGATTGGCATTTTTCCCGGTGATACATGGTATGCAAGTGCTGCATCAACCGGAGGATTCTCAAGAATACCATTCTCGATCATATTCTTGCTTCCTTCAAAAGTCTCTTCTGCCGGCTGGAACATGAATTTGATAGTTCCTTCCAGTGTATCTTCTTTTTCTTTCAGCATCTTTGCTGCTGTAAGAAGCATTGCAGCGTGGAAATCATGTCCGCATGTATGTGCTTCTTTTCCTGTAGGACATGCAAATTCTTCTCCGCTTTCTTCCGGCATCGGAAGTGCATCCATATCTGCTCTCAGAAGAAGAACCTTTCCCCCTTTGCCGAGTGTAGCTGTTACCCCGTAGCCACAATCCTTCGGCTCAAGTCCGTATTCTGTCAGCTTTTCCATAACATAAGCTTTGGTCTTTGGAAGATCCAGACCAGTTTCAGCATTTTTGTGGATGTGTCTGCGGTTTGCAATTGTTTCATCCTTTAATTCCAATGCTCTTTCATAGTAATTCATACTAAGCCCTCCTTTAACTTTGTTCCTGCCATTTACATTAAAAATACTGTTCTACTTTTAGAATATTTACAGAACATTTTTATTAGTTTTTGGAACATTTACAGAATAGTTATCACGATTACATAATACCAACTTCTAAAATTTTAGTCAATAATATTACAGAATATTCTTGATTTTCGTTGTTTTTACCTATTTAATCGTTATTTTTTAATTTTCAGAATATTATGGTTGATTTATGGAAGATAATTTTATATGATACTTTTTGAGAGGTGAAAGAAAATGAGAAGAAAAATTGTGGCTATTACCAGCCAGTACTTAAAGGAACCTATCTCGCAGATCGTCTCAGAACTAAAACTAAACTGCGACATCCAGGTGGTTTCCTACAACAAATTTGACACAATATCAGAAGTTTACGATTCTTACGCCGGGGACACTGACGGATTTCTTATCAGTGGTAAGATCGCAAAAGCTGCCATTGAGTCAACTGCGCACGCTTATAACCGTCCGATTGTATCCTTTGAAATTGATATAGCCGGTCTGTACCGTGCTCTTTTGAATCTGCTGATTTCCAACCGGGATCTGGATATGGACCGGATTATTCTGGATTTCCTGATTCCGATCGATGGCGGCTGTACTGCAACCGCTTTCCTTAAGGAGCTGGACATTGATACAGTTCCACCACATATTAACAACTGGACCAAGGCACTGACCCGTACCAGTATCAGTACGATTGAAAATCATGTCCTTTCAGAGCTGATCCGTATGTGGAACAACAATGAAATGGATATGGTTCTCTGTCAGTACAGTAATATCCTGCCGGAGCTTCGTGCGCACGGGATCCCGACAATCTATCCGCTGCCAAGTGTCAGCCATATCCGGGATCTTGCAAATGAACTTCTGTCCACGATCGAGCTGGAGCACATGCGTTCCAACCTTCCGGTTATCATCAATGTATCTCCCCGTAGTTCGACAGATAACACACCGGAAAATATCCAGCAGATCTATGTCTGTATGGAAGATTTCTTTAAAAAGAATCTGATGAATTGTATCTCTCAGAAAGTGGATAATCACTGCAGTGCCCTGACCACTGTGGAAATGCTGCAGCATATTACACACAATAACAAGGTCTGCGAACTGAATGAATTTCTCACCGACAAACTGCATTTTGAATGTGCTGTAGGATACGGAATCGGGGCAAATTTTGACAATGCGATCCGTAATTCTGTAAATGCCCGCAAAGAGGCTGTTCAGTTTGGAAAAAGTTTTATCCAGAATGAAAACGGGGATATGATCGGACCCCTTGGTTCATCCGACCGAAGAGTGATCCAGAATCAGTATGTGCAGAATCTTGGAAAGATTGCAAAGCAGTGTAATCTTTCACCGGTTACGATCAAGAAAGTCCTTGCCAGTACGCATGCTGCCGGATCAAATAAGATTACAACGCACGAGCTTGCCGAACGTATGGGAAGTACGGTGAGAAATGCGAACCGGATTATTCAGAATCTGGAAAATGGAGGAGTCGCGAAGCTCGCTTATACGCAGACGACCAATGCGAAGGGGCGGCCGGTTAAGGTGTATGAACTTTATTTTAATTTCTAAAGAAATATATTGATTTACAAAAATATAGGTTGTGTCAACATCAGACAAAACTAATTCCCACCAGATTCTTTGTGCAAACAATTGAATCTGGTGGGAATTATAGAGTATAAAAAACCTCCCGGAACTACTTCCGAGAGGTTTCTACAGGGGATGACAGAATCGAACTGCCGCTAAGAGTTTTGGAGACTCCTGTCATACCATTTGACCAATCCCCTATTTGATTTTATGATCTAAAAAAGACCACTTGTTATTTATATCACAGTGGTCTTTTTTTGTCAATGAATTATTTTAGTTTTTCGCATCTTGGCGGATTTCATCAAGGTGAAGGATTCTCTGGTTGCGGCTTCCGCGGAATTCCAGGGTGAGATCTTTTTCGGCTTCGATGAACTCGCCGTCTACGAGGGTATCGATACAGGCGAGCATCTTGTCAGTGTATTCGGTGTAGACTTTTCCGCCGGGGATGAGGTCTACATCATAGAGATATCCGGTGTAGCACCAGACATTTTTCTCCGGGTAGCTTTCTTTGATCTTTTGCAGGAGTCCTGCGAGTTCTTTCTGATTCTCCGGCTCGAAGGGTTCGCCGCCTAGGAGAGAAAATCCCTGGATATATGCCGGTTTGAGTGCTTCGAGGATCTCTGCTTCTACTTCTTTGGTATATGGATTGCCGTAATTGAAATCCCAGGTCTCGGAATTGAAGCATCCTTTGCAATGATGCCGGCAGCCGGATACGAAAAGGCTGACCCTGACGCCGGTTCCATTTGCGATATCGTAATTTTTGATTGTTCCGTAATTCATATCTTTATACTTCCCTTTTTCTTATTATAGCAAAACTGCTCTGCTGTCCGTTCATACTCTTCTTATCAATTATAGCAAATCGCACCCGAAAATCAACCGTATTTCTTTGACATCACTTTCTGTCTGTACTATTCTGATAGTATCAGGTGAAAACTTTTTTCACACAAAGGATGAGTACGCATTATGATTGAAAAAGTAAATCATAAATGTCTTAAAAAAAGTTTACCCATACTATAATATTTAATGTCTGACACTCTTTCGTATAGGAATATTCTCCAGTCCATCCGGAATCTCTTTCACTTCTCCCCACAATTTATTATTTACAAATATCTGATAACCTTCTCTCTTTTTTAGAAAATATGTATTTTGCGGAGACATTTCTATTGAATTTTCCTGCTTATCTGGATCTATCGGATGTGTTGCTTCCGGAACCCAAAAAACAGACAATAACATTACGCTTATCATCAATATGTTAATTATATACACTACACTCTTTTTCTTCTTATTCTTTTTTAAGATATAATCTATTCTTGTTTTTAAATTCGTTTTATTTTTCCCGACAAAGCAAGTAACAAAACTTCTATCAATTGTTTTAAAATACTCTTTTTCTTTGGCTATTTTTAAAATTAATTCTGCATACTCTATTTTTTCAGCATCAGATTGATTTTCTATAATTTGAAAATCATTAGATAGTTCTAACGCTAAAATTAGTTCTTCCTTAAAAAAATGAATTACAGGATTCCACCATTGTATACAACTAACAATATTTATAAGTGCCATTAATATTAAATCACCTTTTATATAATGATTTATTTCATGTTCACATACCAATTTTAATTCCTGTCTTGAAAAACAATATTTTTCCGAAATGATTAATATTGGTTGTTTAATACCAATAATTGCAGGTGATACAAACTCTGGCAATACAGCTACTTCTATTTTTTCAAAAAGTAACTCATTTTGTACTATATCTATTATTTCTTCTGCTATTGGATTTTCCATACTAATCACATGATTTTTAACATATCTTCGTAATCTTATATTACTTCGTATCATTATTATGATCTGAAATATACTTCCTATCCCCCAGATAATCAAACCAATATCTAATATCATTATTTTCCCATGTTGTAATTTATAATAAATGAAATCTACTATTTTGGGTAAAATATTGTCTGAATAAGAAGTATATGTAAATGGAAAATTAAATGGAAGTACCATCCTTAGTAATATAATTCCTATTATCCAGAATATAAAACGTAAACTTTTATCAAAAAATATTTTTTTCTTATATATCAGATAATGTAATATTATGCAGAGAATATTTGTACACAAGAAGCATGTGATAAAAGGTCCCAATGACAATGACATATCTGGCTACTCCTTTAATTCTTCTTTCTTCTTCCTAATTAAAT
>ERZ780162.21-NODE-21-length-168618-cov-4.547291_pt1 | contig 168618 bp, 102 predicted proteins | sample MGYA00511474_ERZ780162 | MGnify/ENA primary metagenome ERZ780162 (study PRJEB29588, sample SAMEA2143633) | human gut metagenome | biome: human gut; feature: human-associated habitat; material: faeces | place: Denmark | collected 2008/2010 ...
GTGCCGTTATAGTCGGTCTGGTAGTCGGCATCATCATCGGACGTTCTACGGAATACTATACCTCACAATCCTATCGTCCTACTCAGAAGTTGAGCGAAAGCGGAAAGACTGGCCCGGCAACGGTGATTATCTCCGGTATCGGTTTGGGTATGCTGTCTACTGCGATTCCTGTGATTGCTGTGGTAGTCGGTATTATTGCTTCCTACCTGTTTGCATCAGGGTTCGATTTCAATAATGTAGGTATGGGACTTTACGGTATCGGTATTGCTGCCGTAGGTATGCTTTCCACCCTGGGCATCACGCTTGCTACGGATGCTTACGGCCCTATTGCTGATAATGCGGGCGGAAATGCTGAAATGTCCGGTCTGGGTGCGGAAGTACGTAAACGTACGGATGCTCTCGACTCTTTGGGTAATACTACTGCCGCTACCGGAAAGGGTTTTGCTATTGGTTCGGCTGCACTTACGGGACTTGCCCTGCTTGCTTCTTATATTGAAGAAATCCGTATCGGGCTGACTCGTTTGGGAACCACTGATTTAACGCTTCCTCATGGGGATGCCGTGGCGCTTCAGGATGCCACTTTCTTCGATTTTATGCATCATTATGATGTGACATTGATGAATCCGAAGGTTCTTTCGGGTATGTTCCTGGGCAGTATGATGGCATTCCTTTTCTGCGGATTGACAATGAATGCTGTTGGCCGTGCTGCCGGTCACATGGTGGATGAGGTGCGCCGCCAGTTCCGTGAAATCAAAGGTATACTTACCGGTGAGACAGAACCGGATTACGAACGTTGTGTAGCTATCTCCACAAAGGGGGCGCAACGTGAAATGGTAGTTCCTTCGCTGATAGCCATTTTAGCTCCGATTGCTACGGGACTTATCTTTGGTGTTCCCGGTGTGCTGGGCTTGCTGATCGGTGGATTGAGTAGCGGTTTCGTTCTTGCCATCTTTATGGCGAATGCGGGCGGTGCATGGGATAATGCAAAGAAATATGTGGAAGAAGGTAATTTTGGCGGTAAGGGTAGCGAAGTACATAAAGCTACTGTGGTAGGCGATACGGTAGGTGACCCGTTCAAAGATACTTCCGGTCCGAGTTTGAATATACTTATCAAGCTGATGAGTATGGTAGCTATCGTGATGGCCGGACTGACGGTTGCGTGGAGCTTATTTTAAATTAATTGTTAACTGAAAAGTTGCAGAGAATAACCTCTGCAACTTTTCTTGTGTTTAATGTGACAGTTCAGAGTGTACGAAACCATATAATCATCTGTTTGCCTTGATCCTAAAAGACTATGCTGTAGCCATGAGTATAATAAAGAAGAGGACGAAAAGGAAAATATTTGCGATAAATAATCCGATTCCCCATTTCTTCCAGCTATCTTGGACCTCTACGAAGTGATTTATGTCATTCCAACGTTTATTTTGCCATGCCCATTTTGACCCCATAATACCGAACAGTAGGTTCGGAATGGGGAAAAACCATCCGAAGAAAAATGAGATAAGGAAGAGCCACCACATGCCATTGGCGAATCCCCACAGAGGATAAAGGAAGAAAGCGCCCCAATTGAAGCGGGTAATTTCGACTTCTACATTAGTTGTATTACTGCTTTTTGAAGATATATCTTCATATTTCTGTGGTGAGTGATAATCTGGATTTGCAACGGTTTTGTTGTGTATATTCGGATTATATCCTTCATTGAATTGTGTCGGTTTCTTTTCCAAGGGGAAAAATATACAGATTCTATCCCATGTTAATGGATATTTCCCGGCCAGTAAAATCATATCTCCATAATTGATGACAATGGATTGGTGATGGATTTGCATATTGTTGATAAGAGTACCGTTTGTACTGGTGTCTTTAAAAATTAATTGATTGCCGTTAGAATAAATTACGGCGTGAGCATTACTCACATGAATGCAATTCTGGTTGTACAGAATATCGCTGTCTGGTGCTCTGCCCACTGTCACTTCACGTAATAACATATTGATTCGGTTTTTAGATTTTTGAAAAGCTAAGCGATAAAATAAAAATGTGGTTACCTCATTGCTATTTAACTTCAAAAGGAATTACAGTTTTCTTTTGTGGATTGTAAATTACATATAAACCGGTATTGTCTATTGAATATACCAATTTAGTGGTTTTGTTTATGCTTGTCTGCACTGATAAAGGATGGATATTTGATTTCACAATGTCTTCATAAGTAAAAGCAAAAAAACTTATCTTTTTCTTCTTATCCATTCTCTTTTTGGCTTTTACTATCTCTAAAGTTTGATTTTGATTATTATCCGTAAAACGGGTCTCTATAGTAACTTCTGTTACGGGTTGTTTTCTCTTTATCATGACAGAGCATGTATCGTTAGGTAATATGATGTACGAATCTTCTTCTTCTACTTTTAAAGTTTTGGTCTGTTGCCTATCTACGACAAGCTCTCCTTCTCTTAGTAAAATATCAAATAAAGGTTTGAACTTGGGATTTACTTCTTTTCTATATTCTTCTATATCAGAAAAATCAATGCTTTGGATTTCTCCACTTTCTTTTTGCAAAAGCAGATAATTGCCGGAAGCTGCTTTGGCGTTGAAGTTGTGCTCTACAATAATGCCTTTCAACATGCTATTGTCTTTTAGCAGAACGATGTCCAGTAGTTCATTTTGTTCAAACAAATCTTGGCTGGGATTAATCTTGCGCATGGAATACCTTACAACCTTATCAGTCTCAAACACCTCTACTACACCGTTGTCTTGATATAAACTTAATGTTTTTCCGGGAACTTCTTCTACATATTGTCCTTCGTATTCTTGTCCATTTTCTAATTTGTAAATGCGGTTGATACCGGTTAATGCAGTTTTCAAACGCTTTTCTGCTTTCACAACGGCAATTGTGTCCCAATTTAGTGAATAACTATTATTATTCATTTCCAAATACTTTATTTTGGCTCCTTTTTCCAATATGCGTACTCGGCTGATAGTTCTCTCTTTTGTTATAATATCGCTTAAAATCAAGATACGATTGTCTCCCAACCCCTCAAAGGCATCGTTTTTCTCGGCCCATTCTATCCATCCAAAAGATAGTTGTTTGATACTTACTTCATGGTCGACAATTGATTTTATTTCTGTCCCAGGCATATAGATGATAGCCTTTTCTGCTATGAATGTGAAATCTTTTCCTGGGCGTTGCATGGATATATATCCCTCTAACTCAGAACCATTCTTCAGTAACAGTTTCTGTACAGTGGTTGCATGTACGATTGTCATTCCTTGCAATAATAATGCGAAAAAGAAAAAGTGCTTTAGTTTCATATTATTTGTTCTTTTAGTATTCTACTTTTGTTTTATTGAAGAAAGATGGTTTGCCGACAGGGATTAGTCCTGTGCTTCTTGTTTGGAGAGTTATGATAGAAGGATACGGTGCCTCGTTCTTGATACAACTCAATGCTGTAGCCAATAAAGGTTCGTTCATGTCACCCAATTCTTGTTTTATGGTTTCATATCCTCCTTTTACCTCCCAATTTGCAGGAATCCCATCGTCTGGGGTTGTTTCCATCGAGGCATTGTAGTACCTCATGATGATAGGGTGTAACATATATTTATATTGTTTTTCGCTGATAGTCCACGAGCCAACACCTTTCCCATAGGTCTGCTCTCCGATTACTATGACATCCATGAATGGTCTGAGGCAGACTATCGTAGCTTCACTGGCAGAAGCTGTATTTTGTGAGGTCAATACATAAAGCCTTTTCAGGTTCAATCCGTATATTTCACTACCTAGTATTTGCTCATTTCCGTTAGTCGGTATATCATAGTACTCTTTAGTGATGCTACTGCCGTTTTTTTCTAAATACTCTTTTGAAATTCTATCATTATAGGTACATTGCTGAAATATTTTGTTATATCCCTGTTCATGGACAATTGAATTGCACAAATAACGACAAGTCCGTACATAACCGCCCGGATTATAACGCAAATCTAAAATCAGTTCGTCAATATGGTTATTATAGAACTTTTTGAGTGGTTCTTCCAAATCTTTTGTGCCATCAAACTCCAGATAACATAGGTAGCCTACTTTTGCATCATTGACGGAGTAAATAGAGTCCATATAAACAGTATTTCGATTTTCGTTCCATGATATGGCTTCAATGGACAAAGTGTCGCGCACATGAAAGATGCCTACTTTTACTTCTCCCAGTTCATAAAATGTATGCTCTTCCCGCGAGAGCTTTCTTAACCAATCACCTCTGCGAAGTCCTCGTTTTTTCAAATTTCCAGAAGTTACATATAGCACTTGCAGTAAGTCTCCGTCTGTTGCACTTTTATATTTTTGATAAGCGAAGCCGTATGAAATACTCTCAGCCGGTCCTGTGTAATTTGTATTACGAGAACAATAGGAAAAGCGATCTTTGGGTGATAAAAGTGCTTTGTAAAATGTTACGGGATCTGTTGTATAATCGCATGATAAAGAATCCTGTAAGTCTTCACGCCATAGATAGTAATGGTTCATTTGTTCGTAAATCCATTGGTTCTCTTTAGTATATACGCCAATGGCAGGAACCTTGGCAGGTTCATCCGGCAGTGAGATATCACTGTCGGATGAACAACTATTGAAGGTTATTAGTGCTAATCCTATCAAGGGAATAATCCTTTTCATAAAAAAAGTGGTAGTTATTTGATATCTTTCAAATACAACTTTTGTTGGTTAACCAAAATATTATTTCCTTGATGAACGTTTTTTAATTGCGTCCGAAATGTGGATTTTGATGTTGGGTTATCATTAACTAGTTCATAGTTATATGTAACTCCGTTATCATTATCTTCATCTTTCAAATTAAGAATAAAGGCCCATTCTTCACCAGCTTTAGGATTAATAGTCATGACAGGAGTAATGTCTTGGTTACCGCTTTCGGAACTACTGACATATTGAAATTTTAGGTTTAAATTAGATACTGGAAGGACATATAAATAGCTGTAAATTCCGGAATTTTGCGAATAATCTTCTACATCTATGTAACTGATTCTCCAGTCATAGCTTCCATTATTGTTTTCTGCTGTAATAGAATAAGAACCGTCCGTGCTGAATATGCAACTTTCTGCCGTTTTTGCACAGGATAATATATATCTTGTTACGTCGCTAAAAGTGTGAATATTGCGATACCATACAAAGAAGATGGATCCTACTGGTTGTACATTGATAGAAATGTCATTTTGGCTTTGGTCATCAATGGTGACATTGCTCTTGGAAATTCCTAAAATCTTGTTCTTGCCACCAATATATCCGGCATCATCAATGTGAGTATCTGCCAATTTCTGATAATCCTTTAATGTCCAATATTCAAAATCAGAACCTTTTTCAATAATATCTGTAATAGCTATAGCGGTATATTTCCCCTTAGGCAGTGCTATGGAAGAGTTCATCATTACTGAGTAATTGGTAAAATACTGTGTATCCTCCTCTTGTAATATGCCGTCTGAGTTATATACCAACAAGCGTATTCTTAATTGATAGTCTGTATCGAATGATTCTAAATCTCCTGCTTGCCATTCCCAAGTAAATGGCGCAATTACTGTGGAAGGATTAATTTTAAAGTTCGTAGCATAACTGATAGTTATGTCATCGTTTGTACATGACGTAAAAGTTGCTATAATAGCAAACATTACTAAAATATACTTTTTCATACAATTTTCTTGTTAGAGGTTATTATTATATTTATTTTACGAGGCTGAACAACCAACCGACAGATACGGTAACAGTATTTACCTTACCGTCAAAATTTCCGGCCAACTTGCTCATCCCTAAGTTGTAGCGGAGACTTGCCGTGAGACAGTTTTCATGCTTATTACTCACCTTAAGCTTATAACTTACCCCCGCAGTAAGCATAACGTCGAAACCTTTTAATTCGCCTGTGGAGATAAGTACACTGTTGAATTTCATTTTATCAGGTGAACTGCTCAGGCTTCCAGTAATAGAGGGACCCACTTCAATACTTAAGTCCGGTGTCACATAATATTGTGCCAGAATGGGAACCTCAAAATAACTAAGTTTCAGATTCTCTGCATCGGTCTTAATTGTCCGTTGCGAATACATGGCCTCAACTTGGATACCGAAAGCCCCTGTACCGCCAGGACTCTTTTCCCGACCTTTATAACGCCCAAAATGGATGTTTGCGGCCAAACCTCCCTGAAATCCTATTCCGCTTTTAGGGTTCAATGCAAACTCATCGGACAATCCACTCATGGATGCCATGTTGAATCCTACCTTCGGACCTAAATAAATTCGATAAGAAGAGTCGATAATGTTGTCCGTTACAGCATCTTCTTCTTGTGCGGATACGTTGATGGTAAATACCGTCAGCGCCAAAAGAATTAAAATTTTTCTCATAACTATAAGTGTTTTATTAAATAAATGGTTTTACCTTAATGATTTTACTTTGTTTCAATCCTGTGGATGTCTTTACAAAAACTTCTACAGGCTTGCGTTCTTTGATGTCATTGATTGAAGTCGATATTCTGCCGTTACCATTGGCAGCCACAGATAAACTTCTTGTTTGTTCAGTTATTCCGTTACCCCCTATTGTGATTGAAATGTGGAGCGTTTCTGAAGATTTGTTTTCTATGGTGGCATAAATATCTACTTTATTATTCTTGTCTGCCCGTACGTAACCTTCCGAATCTGCCTTGAATTCACTAGTGACTTGTGGCAAGGATAACACAGGGGGATAAGATTCTATACGTTGTATGGTGATATGTTGTGAGTCTTCCCACAAAAGAAGCCCATCAGCCTGCAAAGAAAAAAGGTACGATTTCTCAGTTTCCTTGTCTTGCAATGTTGGGATGAAGGCATATTCTTTGCCATCTCTACCAGATTCGGTAGGGCTAAGTACAATCTTATTGCCGCTATTTTCTTCTTCAATTTCAACCTTTACAGGTTTATTTAAGTATTCGGTTGGCATTTGTATACGGTAGTTCGCGGTTTCGCTTTTTCCGTTTTCTACTTTGATAGTATTCTTGACCATCATCCCTTGAAAGTTTCCCGAACTCAATTTGAGTACACCGTATTTCCCGTTTTTCTTCACCTTGGCATAGCCTCCCTTGAAGGGTGTAGCTTCGGTAAATTGCGCGGGTAATATGGTGTTATCCTTGTTGACAAATCCGTATTTGCCCTTTTTTAAGAATATATCTATTTCATCTATAGGTAAAGTAGTGCCTTGAATTGGGGGAAAGTAAAAGGGCTTGCGAAATTCATAATTTTTGAGCTTATTACCGGAAAACGTTGCTTCACGAAGGGTTTTTCCTTCAGTATTGATGATACAGCGCTTCACGCCTACAGCTTTCCCCTGCACATACGCTTCTCCTTTTTCGTTGAAAGATGTTCCAGTCAGTAAAATGTAACTTTCACTCTCTAACTGTGTGGTCAGTTCACTTCCGTTTGTTTTCAGGTAGGCAATTTCGTCTTCTTTCTTTTGTATGCAGGCGAGACCCTGATAGAAAGGATAGGTTTTGCGATATTGACATGCTTTGAACAAAGAGCCATCGGACTGTAAATAGCCATACTTGTTGCTTTCATTGAAAACAACAACCTTACCTTCGGAAAAGAAGGGGTATTTTTCCATTATATAATATCGTTCTATGATTTTCACCATACCGTAGTTATGTTGGTTTATGATTCCTTTTATGGAATATTTACCTTCATCATATTCTAAAGCCAACGCAAGATTCTCATAGAATGGAGTTATGGAGTCGTATACAGCCGGGATTAAAGTTTTTCCGGTAACATCAGCCAGACCGACTTTCCCATGCTCCCTGATTTTGTAAATATCGCCATATTCTTCTAACGATTCATACGTTGGAGGAATAGCCCACGTCACTGTCTGAGCAAAGGTCAGATGACTAAAGCAGCAAAATAAAAGATGAATAAAAAAGAATCTTAGCATGCTTTTATTGTTTTTCTATCTTGTCAAAAAGGTCTTTAGCATGTTTTGCAAGTACCCCTTTAGACATTGTGGTATACCGGATTGACTTATTAACAACACCAATTAAGTGCCCATTCTTATCTAAAATAGGAGATCCACTGGCACCGCCGAAGACTTCTCCTTGTAAATCAAATTCGTATCTACCAGGAACTCTGCTGACCTTTACTTCATTGAGGCGAGGTTGTAAGCCTCCATCGCTGTTATCCAGATTCAAACTTGTTCCTAAGGGGTAACCAATGTAGTAGTAGGCTTCTTCTAAAGGGCTTACCTTTTTAACATCTGTTGTCGCTTTTGATATGTCTACAATTTTGTTAATAGTGGCAGGAGTCTGCTTGTTGTTTAATTGTAATATAGCCAAATCTATTTTATCATCTTCAGACTCGGCTAATACTGTGCAACGTTCAAATTCGTCAATCGAATTATAGTTATGATCTGCATATCCTACTGCTATATAGTCATGAATACCGGTTATCTCAATGGGAGATTCTTTGTAACCGGATATAAGACTGCTAATTTGTGATATAGACATACCCGATTTATATAATGCCATTAAATATTTTTTTAATAAAAAATCGCTGTTGTTGAAAACGTCAATTTCATTAGATGTTCTTAAAGAATTGATTGGTAACCAATAGTCTCGGAGTTGTCTGATTTTTTGATCTATTTGGGTCTTCTCTTCTTTTGTAATATATTCCCAAGGGCAAGCTATATGTCTATTGGTCATCATTTTTCCATCCTTAGAAATGAAAAATGCAGTACCGGAATACCCTATGGGACCATAATCACTTCCGTTCTCTATAAATCCAAAATTCTTAGCTTCATCACTTCCAACAGAGTACTCTTGGGGATAATCTGAAATGTTGGATTGTTGCATAATCTGAATAAAAGGGTCATTGACTATTTTCACATTATAATGATAATAACCATGTACATATGTCACAGCTTGAATATAATCTTTCGGTTTCCCTTCTCCGTCAATAATGAATTTGATACCGAAAACAATTCCAACAAGTATTGCTGTAGTGACTACAACTCCAATAGCTTTACTCCAAATTCTTGCTGGTATGTGCTGTTTTATATCTACAGGCACACCGCCACACACCACTGCATCACTACGTTTGACTTTTATATTTTGTCCGGTTGGGATTTTTCTGCCGTTGACTGTAGTGCCGTTTTTGCTATGGTCTTGGATATAGGCTTTTCCGTCTTTTCCTATTTTCAATGTGGCATGAAAGCGGCTGACAGTATTTCCGGATATCTGTATTTCGTTACGGAAGTTGGTTCCTACTCCGAACAAGGCTTTATAGTTGCTGTTATTTTCGGGCATGGGTATTTGGTTCCACATCAATTCCACATCAGCAAAGCGAATGGCATCGCCCCGTCTTACGGTAATGCCTGTTCCGGCTTTGATGGGTTTGTTCATGAGGAATGTGCCGTTTCGGCTGTTTTTGTCTTCCAGCAGGATATCCCCATTATTGAGGATGGTTATTTCAGCATGGAGTGAACTTACTTTATCGCTATGCAATACTATATCACATGAAGCGTCTCTTCCAATTTTAAGTAATCTCATGATCTTTATTAATTATTGATTAGCCGATAGGTCTATTATTCCGGGTAGAGTCTTTCGGAACAGAAGGAGTAGGCTCTTTCTTATTTTCTCCTTTTTTCTCTTTTTGTTTTTGAGGCTTTGCGGAAATAGAGTCTTCTTTTTGTTTAGAGGGTTCTTTTTTTATGTTGATAGAATCTTTGACTACTCCCGGCTTTTCCACTTTGAGAGAGTCCGTAACACTGACAGTATCCTGCTTTGGCTCTGGGGTAGACGGATTGTCCAGCATATATTGATAAGCAAAGATACCGCATGCTACGATGAATATTCCCACTCCTCCCATGACTATATACCGTGTCATGCTGTTATATGTTGGTACTGCATTCCAGTCCAACTTGTTTACGTGTGCAAAAGAGATAATATCTTTTCTGCTCACGGGTACAGGTACATTTGGGGAAATACGAATCCCGTTGACATACGTACCGTTGCGACTTAGGTCTACAATTGTGATTTTTCCGGAAGACGAAATGTTTAGAGTAGCATGTCGCCTGCTTATAACATCGGTTGCATCATTTATAATGATGTCACACTCTTGGTCTCTTCCGATAGATAATGCTTTCATTGTTGTTGGCGTTTTTGGCTATTGATAATTTTGGAAACCTTTGCGCTGTCGCCATTTACTTTCTCTATATTCTGAATAAGTTTGGCCGTTTGGATTGAGTCGTTTTTTAATCTTTCGCACATTGTGTGCAATTTGCCCTCATTAGAATTATTGAATTTAGCGACCTTTACAGTTAAGTATATATTGGCTATAATGCTTACACTACAAATTATTCCGATAATCAGCAAGATTTGTTTAATTTTTCTGTTCATTTTTTCTTTCAGTGTTGAGTTAGACTTCGTTTCTACGATTGCCAATGTTAGGTTATCATGACCTCCGCCTGTAGTATGTCCGATGTTATCGATGTCGGTGGCAATACTGTCTACCACTGGTCCCAGATTGGATTTCCGGTTGGTAGCCAGTTTTATCAGATGTTTTTCTTCTACTGCTCCATGTATTCCGTCCGTACAGAGTAGAAAGCGGTCTCCCGTTTCGAAAGGACGTTCTGTGACTTCCACCTCCACATCGGGTTTGATGCCCAGTGCGCGGGTAATAACGTTGGATTGTGCCGAAAGGCGTGCTTGCTCTTCAGTAATCACTTTTTGCTTCACGAGTTCAAACACCATGGAATGATCGAATGTACGGAAGATTTTCTCATTTCCTCTGAATTGATAGACTCTGCTGTCGCCCACATGGGCTACAGTGGCAGATTTTGGGGTTATTAGTACTACGGTGCATGTTGAACCCATGCCTTGGAGGGCAGGTTGCTCGGTACCACGATTTATAATGGCCATATTGGCTCGGCGGATGGCTTTGATCAGGATGTTTGAAGGGCTCTCCTGTTGATCGGCTTCCATAACTCCTGCTATGATTTCTTTGACAGCGATGGAAGATGCTGTTTTCCCTCCTGGCCCTCCGCCCATGCCGTCACATACGGTAACGAGGAATCCTAAGGGAGTATCTGCCCAGTCGAACGAATCTTGATTTTCCGAACGCCCTCCTATTCTTGATTCTGCGAATCCTAGAATCAAGGGAGATTCAGTCTTTAGTTGTGTCAAATCCATAATGACTTATTATAAAATGAATGTTAGTAATCCGATAATTATAATCAGAACGGCTATTCCGCCTATGCAAATGCCAATATTCGCCTCTACCCACTCTTGTATTTGGGTTGATGTTGAAACTGGAGCTGCCATGGCTTCCTTAATGGCTTCCTTGAATTCGGAAGCGATCTGATATCGTTTCCCCTGTTCCTTTTCCGTAGCTTTCCATATCACTTGCATCAGTCTTCTCGGTATTTTGTCATTGTTTGGGAGAGCTTCTTTCATTTGCTTTGTCAGCGTTTCCGTTTCCGTCGGCATATCAAAAGGATTTACTCCTGTCAATAATTCGTAGAAGGTAATGCCCAGTTCATAGATATCTGTTGCTGCATTGATTTGGATGATGCTATTCTTGTTACGGGTGATTTGTTCTGGTGCCGAATATTGAGGAGTTCCAATGAATCCGTATGCTGAGAATTTATTACCACCGTTCATTCGGGCGATACCTAAGTCCATCAGTCGGATATTCGATTCATTTTCAATCATGATATTGGAGGGCTTTATGTCACGATGAATTACTCCACGGGAATGTACATAGTCCAGAGCATCAAGTACAGGGTAAATGATGTTACAGATTTTTTCCACTCTGTCAACTACATCCTCCAGATTCAGTTTCACGTAATCGTCAACTTGCATTCCCGATACAAATTTGCTTAGAATAAATACAGGACCATTGTCCGGTGCATATTCGCAGTAGCCTATCATTTCTACCAGATTGTGATGCCGGAAGGCAAGAGAGGCTTCTTGCTTGGCCCGGTCGCGTATCATTTTGTTATTGGCATAGCAATCTTTTACGCGTTTCACAGCTATCTTCTCGCTGTTCTTGCATCGATATCCTAAATAAACCGTTCCCATGGCACCACTTCCTAACGGTTCGTCCGCAGGATTGTAGCAGTACCATTCACCCATTACAAACAAATAAATATAGGGATCATTAGGACGTTGGACAATATTTTGTCTTTGCATGGTGCTTCTCCTTCTTTATTTTCTTATTAGTTCCGGATACTCTTCATATAATTTTTCCACAGCTTTTACTATAGTTTGGTTTGCGCTGTTGGTGGCAAGTTGCAATGCTTTGTCCAGACATTTTTTTGCCTCAGCGAGATTCCTTCCTTGATAAGTGACCCGGTCGCCCACCAAGTAGTCGAAACCTAAAGCATAGAGAGAGTTACAGTCATTCGGATTTATCGAGACGGCTTTCTCTAATAGCTTATGGGCTTTTTGATAGTCGACATTGACTTTAGAAGTTAGTTGCAGCACCCAGATGGAATCGGGCACATTGTCATATTCTTTTTTGTTTTTTGCATCGAAGCTGAGGCGACTGAGCAGATAGGTTGCATCGTAGTTATTGTTTTGTGACAATGTTTCCAGTTCACTTAATCCTTCTTGAGCTGTTTCTGGTGACTTCAACTTTACAACGGCTCTGTTATATGCAGATAGAGTAACGATTTCCGTGTTCGTATGTCTATTATCTGGAACTGGTTTGGGGGTCGGTCTAAATATCAAGTATGCCACAACTGCTACACCAACAATTCCTATGCCGCTTCCTATCCATTTAAGAATCGGATTGGGGGAGGGAGTAGGAGTGGGGGGCAGTTTGTCAACATCCACTCTAAACTCTGCGGCACTCTGGTAGCGTAACTCCAGCTTTTTGTTTGTGGCTTTCGCTATGATTGTTCTGACATCTTTCCGTGGAATCACTTTTAGTGGCATCTGTTTGTGTAACTGCATGTCTAATACTTCGTGGTTGGCTCCTTCGAAGGGGCGTACTCCCATATAAAGTTGGTAGAACAAGATTCCGATGGCATAGATGTCTGTTGTCATGCTTTGATGTTTTACATCACCCAATACCAGTTCGGGAGCGGCATACCACGGCTTTCCCATGAACACGCCGGCTGTAGTCAGTGCTTTGTCGTGTGTAGTCAAGGTGTTGATAGGTTTGGCTATGCCGAAATCTATCAGTTTGATGTGCCCCTTTTGGGTTACCATTATATTGGTAGGGTCAATGTCTCGATGGATATAACCGGCATCGTGCAGTGCCATTAACCCTGATAGCACACTGCGTATAACACTGATGGCAAATTGAAGAGGATTATTCTGGTAGTCGTGGTATAGTTTTTCAGCAAAAAGAATAGGGTGGCCATTCTGGTCGGTTGTTTTACCTTGTAGTAAGTCATCAAGCATTACGCCTTCAAGTAATTCGCTTACCACATGATACCGCTTTGTGATTTCCCCTATTACGTTTCTTTCGGCAGTCTCGATAAAGCCTAACATTTCCACCAAATTGTCGTTACGTAATTGGATGGATGCTTCGCGGCGGGCACGTTCAATCGCATGTTCGGGTAAATCGCTGAACATGAATTTAATGGCGACTTCCCTGAACATGCCGGTTTGCTCATTTACGCATTTCCCTTTATAAACTTTTCCCATTCCGCCTTCACCCAGTGGCTCACTTGCGGAGTCGAATTCGTAATAAAGTTTTTTTTGCCGTTCTATATTACTTTGTAATTTAATGATAGCCATTCTTTATTTCTGTATTTGAATTACATGCCTACTGTTCCACCGGATTTGATGTTGTCTCTACCGTCTATGCCTACTGTGCCGTTTGAACCATTGTTGTAGTTGTCGTATGTGCCGTGCGAACCTTCAAATGGAGGCGGGTACATGCCTTCACTTCCAGGCTGTGTATAGCCGGGAGTGTATGGGTCAGGAACATTCATGTCTTCCTCTTCTTCCGGCTGGTTGTCTATTGAAATGAATCCTTCCGCAACCTTTAGCCCTAATGCTTTCACATCTACTAATAGCAACACCAATTCATAGTTCTCTCCTATTGTGATGATGTTTCCGTTGAAGCATTCCATGGCCGAAAATCCTAAACTCTCGCCTTGTACCATTGTCCCGTTAGTGGAGCGTGTGTCGCTAATAGAGGCAATTGTCTTTTCCGGATTTTTCATCTTTCGTACAACTATGACGGCATGCTCTCCCGAAACTGTTCCTTCCCGTAAGCAGATGTCGCATTTAGGAGAACTACCTATGGTATTTTGCCCCAAATAGAGTGGCCAATATTCTCCTATCCCTTGGCGTGAAATAGAATACAGAAAACCGGCTACAGGTTTCCCGGATTGACGGGAGGAATCGGACGAAGGGTTGGGGATGTTTTGACCTTTATGCGAGGGAGCGTTGACTTGTTCCATACCGGGAACTACCGTTCCTTTGGCTGCGTTTCTTGCATAAGTATTTCTCGCATAAGGTTCTGCGGGTTGGGCTTTTCCGTAAGAATTGCCGCTTTCCATGCCTGGGACTACTGTTTTGTTTTGTGACATAATGCAATATTTTATTTGTTAGCAATCAGGTGAATGCACGTAATATATTGCCCGCAGATTCCCGAACCGGACGGTTCATTGTGTTAAGATTAGAGGATAACTATATATAAAAGAAAAGCGCGGGAATCTGTACCTGTTACTCGTCCCACGCATTAAGGCCTTCGCATTGCCCTCCAAAGTCTGAACGAGCAACGCAGAAGCCCACGCCGATATGTATAACAACTAAACATACCTTATTGTTATAAGGCATGCAGAAGATATATAAACATATCCCGCAGACACCTACTGTTGCCTTGTCCTTTGACTTTGGATTAAAATTTGCGAAGTTTTAATGCGTCAAAGACAAAACGTTAAGTAAACGTCTTTCTTAAATATATGTCTTGCCCTCCCACCCCATTACCTCTATAAGAGGTATCGGCGAGAGCGCACTGCAAAATTACAAAAAATATTTTAATAAAAACAGGAATAAATAATTTGATAATAGGAAAAAAGACGAATTTTGCGCTAAATAATCGTTTTAGCCTACTATTGTGGTAAATTTAGTGATTATTCGTTTGTGTTATTTTTGAGTTTCTTTGTAAAAGTTGTATTTGTTCTGGGTGATTGCGCCAAAAGTTTCTTTCTTTTCCAAAAGATTATGTACTAAGTAATGCTTAAAAAATAACTTGGTATAAATGTGATTCTATTTTTCCTGTTGGAAAATTATTTCTTCAATAGGCTAATAATAAATAGGGGGATAAACGATCATTTATGTACCAAGTTGTTTTATGAAGAATGATCAAGTTCTTTTTGAAGAATATTTGACCTGAAAACAAGTAATGATGTGATCCGGTACAAGTAATGTTGTGGGTGATTACATTGCTTGTTCTCATCCATAACAAGCAATGTAATTTCAGGCAATAATCGGATCCTGACGGATGATGTAAGAGGCACGTGAACTCTACAGAAACTATACATTTATAGGAGAATAATCCTTGGAAAGGGTTACATACCGCCATCTATGCGGGGAAAAAAAGCTAAAAATGCCGGATTACGGACCTATACGGTATCTACGTTAAACGTGGGATATCTTATTGTGTTATAGCAAGTTGATCTGTAGAAATGTTTTTTTTGGCGCGAGGGTAGGGAACTTACCCTCACGCCAAAAATTTACTCTCACTCACACTTAATATTTTGTCTATCAACCGCTTATTTCAAGAGTGAGAGTAGTGAGGGTAAATCACATCAACTTTTATTTAGTCCCCCCTGAGTTCAAGTTATAAATGCGACACTTAAGCGTTTGAAATGCCACATCTGTGTACCTTAAATGCCACACTTAAACACCCGGAATGCCATACTTCGCACTTCTTCAAGTGTGGCATTCCGGTTACCGAGATGTGGCATTTCAAACACTTAAGTGTGGCATTTGGAGAACTGTTTTTCGAGGATATAGGAGCATCTGTATTGGAAAGACTGAATGCTTTTATTTCATTTCGCTCTTTTAGCATCTATATATCGGTGGTATTGGATATATAGATACTGCATGCCCGATATATAGATGCGACATGTTCGATATATAGATGCTGCGCGTCCGATGTATATAGCTAATATCCAGAATATGAGTTGAATTTCTGTTGGTTATGTTTTGTGCACTTTTGTAGGGTTATGAATTAATTCACCACAGAGTAACACAGAGTTTCACAGAGTTTAATCAATTTGAAATCAAAAGAATATAACTCCGTGAAACTCTGTGTTACTCTGTGGTGAAAACTCATTACTAATACAAAAAAGAGTTTTTTCTATCTGCCGCCATCGTATTCCGCAAATAATTTGATATATTTGGAAACTTAAAATCTGGATGGTCAACTTATAGTCTGAATACGGTTTATGGAACAGCAACATCAATCTTTATCGGAACAACAGATAAAGGCGCAACAGAAGACTTCGGAGAAACAGGCGGAACAGCCGCAATGTTGTCCTAATTGCGGGACACCTTGTCACAGTGGTGATAAATTCTGTGAAGAATGTGGCATGGCACTTAAAGGAACTTCATGTATGCGTTGTAACTCTCCTGTTCAGCCTAATTGGGAAATATGCCCTCATTGCGGACAAGGGCTTCATGCAGAATTGTGCTCATTCTGCGGTGCCTCGATGGAAGCGGATGATTTCTTCTGTCCTGATTGTGGTAATCCTCGCACAGGGATTATCTGTCCTGACTGCAATACCCTTAATTTCCGCAGTTTTTGCCGAAAATGTAATCGTCCCCTGAATGAGATGGCAATGCAGGAAATGCAGAAGGCGAAGAAAGACCCCGTCTTTCAGGAAATGCTGGCATTGGCGCAGGAACTTGCCGATTTGGAAGAACAAATACTGAATACTGTCTCTGAAGAATTTCCGGTAGGGGAACCGGAACTGCCTCCTGTAGAATTGAGTGAAGCCGATAAGAAACTGATACAACAATATAAAGATCTCTTTTCAGGAAGCGGTTCTCTTGAAGGAATGCAGGTTGCCAGACCTGAACCGAAAGTGGAGGAACCTGTTCAAACTCGTCCGAAGATACAATTGAATGTGAAGAAGGTAGATCTTGACGAAGCAAAGCAATCTTATAAAGAGAAACTGGAAGAGATGAAGTTACTGATGGAGAAACTTCGTCCGGAAGGAGATATGACGCCACAGATGCAGCGGAATTACTATTCGGCAAGGAAATTGCCTGTTTTGCGGAAATCCGTAACAAAAGCGCCTGTTTGTTGGATATGTAACCTCTGCGGTTGCCACCATAGCCACCCAAGTGAGTGTGCCCAGCCGGAACTGGGGGGTACTTGGGTATATGAAGATGTGGTGACTGTTACAAAAACCTTTGAGTATCAGGATGATTGATCCTTCAGGGTGCCTTGCCGGATTGGCTAATCTTAAAACTATATAGAATTATGAGCGACTTGAGAGACAGTGATAAAACACTGCGTCCCGGTAGTGCGGACGGTGATAAAACTTTGCGCCCTGCCCTGAAAGCCGAGAAAACCCTTCGTCCTGGTGAAGAAGAAAAAACTCTTCGCCCGGAAGATGATAGTAAGAAGACCTTGCGCCCTGGTGTAGCTAACATTGACAAAACTCTGCATCCCGGTGGAATGGAGGATAAGACGTTACGTCCGGTTTCGTCAGATGATGCGACCTTACGTGCCGAACAGCAAAAGGCGATTGAGGCTATCACTCGCCAGCATGATACGGAATATATTATTAAAGGACTGAATTACAGGGTTATAAAGGTAATCTCGGATGGGACGGGAGAAGCTCAGATCTTTCTGGTGGAAAATAAGGGAAAGCAGTACGTACTAAAACTCTATTATGTTGGTATTGAGCCGCCTCCTAATCATCAGATACTTGAAATTATAAGACAAACTCCGCGCTCGGGATTATTAGTGGATATCATAGATCATGGTCAGTGGGATAATCCGCGTGTTTCCGGTGAATTGAGGCATTATGAAGTAATGACTTACTGTAAAGGAGGCTCTTTGGATAAAATAAATCTGAAAGGAGACGAAAGAAGGCTTTGTGAAATTGCTAAACAAGCTGCTGCCGCCATTGATTTCTGCCATAAGCATGGGTTTATTCATCGGGATATAAAGCCGGGTAATTTCTTTTTTGCCGATGAGAATCAGAATCAGGTACTGCTGGGCGATTTTGGTATTTCTGTAAGATGCGATCAGAATGGAGTTGCCCGTACGGACCAGGCTCGTACCCGCATTTATGCAGCTCCCGAAATGTATTATACGGTTCCCGGTGAGAATCGGGTGGAGATTGATACGAAGAGCGATTTTTACTCTCTTGGTATGGTTTTGCTCTGTCTGTGGATGGGCGAGAAAGAGTTTAAAGAAAGAGAATTTGAACTGATGAAGCGTAAACGCACGGGGGATTTGCCTTTTCCTGCGGATTTATCGGGACGAACGCTGCAATTAATAAAAGCATTGACCGCACCTCAGCCGGAAAAACGTTGTGGATTTACCGAAATCGTTCGTTGGGCTCGGGGAGAGGATGTATTCAGTGATTTTGTCGGGCAGGAAAGTAAACGTCGTTTCAGTATTATTTTTAATGCCGGAAAGAATCAGATAGCACATTCACCCGAACAATTGGCTGATTTTATGCGACAGGATCAGAATCTTGCCATTAAATATCTCTATACCGGTAAGCTTACTAAATGGCTGAATGATAATCAGCGGCCGGAATTGGTTTCGGAAATCGAAGATATTGTGGAAAAGCGCTATCCGAAAGACCAGACTGCCGGGCTGTATGCCGCCTGTTATACGCTCAATGTGGATATGCCCTATTATGATGTCAAGGGACGTCCGCGGACTACCGCCGAAGAAATAGCGCAATCTCTCATTGAGAATTTCAACACTTACCAGACTACCTTGGCGAATGCGAACGATCCCCTGTTTCTCTTTTTTAATGCGCACGATCTGAAGCGGCTTACGGATAATGCAGCTCCCTTGTTTAATAAAAAAGGTCGCCAAAGGGAGGCTTTATGGCGTTTGATCTATGAACTTGATCCTTCACGTCCTTATGAATTGATCGATGAAAAGGGGAATTTGGGGCGTTGTAATACACCGGAAGAAGTTCTTCATTATGCTTATAATCATATGTTGAGTGCCGACTCGTGGAATGATTTGGCAGAAGAGTCTTTCCTGATATGGTTGGCAGGCCGTGATAAAGGATTGGTAGGGAAGATACGTACTCAATTGAAAGGCTTCAGTACATCGGATGCTGCGGTAACTTACGGTGTACTTTATAATTTGAGTCCTAAAGTTTCTTTCACCCTGCAAATGGACGAGACAGCAAATAATTATTATTTCACACATACTCAAATAGCCCAATTCATCAATCAACAGTTGATGGTTTACAAGAATACACCGAAGAATGATCCGGATCATGAATATGCCGATTATATTCTCGGTATGCTCTCAAGTCTGAAAGGTTCGCGGCTCTATTTCTATCTGAAGTCTAAGGGTGTGTATGAGGATAAGATTGAATGGATAAATTATTGCTTTGAACTGAAATCCAAAGATAATCTCCGGAAAGCAGGCCCTTACAACTGGATAATAGCTACTTTCAAAATGATCAAGGGATTGGGTGCTTTACCTTATTATTACTTCAAGGATAGTGATAAGAGTATAACCGATTTGGACGGATTGAGGTCCATTCCATCGAAAGAAGTTAAGGTAGAATTGGAGAGTGGATATTTGAGAGACTGGCTTACTACTTTCTTTCAGGAGAATCCGTTGAAGAATCTTTCTCCCAAATTCGCATATGAGCAGGAAACGGTGAAATATCTCGAATTCATCGAAAAAATAGATAGTAAAGATACAGATGTTTCCAATTTCCGTATTGCCACCAATTTTGTGAATAAGAACCTGCGGAAAGTGCGTTTGCGTTGTAGGACGCTGACGATGATGCGTGTCTTGCTGGGAATACTGTGTTTCATTCCTATTTTGGCTTTTGCGGTTGCATTATGCTTCTACGGGCTTCCGTTCACAGAAAATCCGTTGTCCGGTTTCTCTGTCGGTTCCATTGTGACGATGGGTATCATCTTCGGTATCCTTATTTTTGTAACTTCTGATTTTGAGAATCTTATCGGAAGTGCTATTTTAGGTTTTATTGTGGGGGCAATTATCTACTATACAGTCTATTTTGTGCTGGATCTCATCATGCCCTATGCTCATTATGTACTGGCTGGACTTTTGCTCCTACTGGCTTATTATCTGATGAAAAGCTGTTATTTCAAGCTTCCGGTTGAGCGGAGGTTGCATGATCATTTGCTGAATCCCGGTTTTGAGGAAACAGGCTTGGAGCCATTGCATTTTGCTTTTAAGGCGAGTGTGGGGACACACTTTGAGTCTTCTATTGGCGGTGAATCGGCGCAATATGCTAAATATCTGAAAGATTGTATCCGTAAGTTTTCTTATCGTGCTGTACTTTCCATGGTGGTGGTAGGTTGGCTGGCCTATTTGTTTGTGCAATATACTCCGGCATTCGGACTGGATGCCTCCCGCTTTCTGCAAAACGATGGAAAGCTTAAAGAACTGGTAGGTACATGGGAGGGTACGTTTGAAGGGCGTAATGCTACGCTGAACATAACGACAGCAAACTCGGAAGGCTTGAAAGCTACCATACATGTGCAATATACGAATCTGACCAACGAAGCATTGACGGGCACTGTGAATACCGTTACGAATACTATCCATTTTGACGATGTATACAAGAACGGTACTCTCGACGGGCAGTATAACGGTACGTTCACCGGCGATGGAATGGATGCTTTTGAAGGTACTTATGAGAATTATACGACCAAAAAACAAGTGAACTTCAGTTTCAAAAAAGCGAAAGCAGATGTAGAGAACTGATAAATGAAGATGACTATGAATTGTCCGAAATGTAATAAGCCGAACCGTGAAAAGGCTGTTTTCTGCAAATGGTGTGGTACCAATGTGGTTACTAAAGCTACCGAACCGCTGCGTGAGTTGGTGGGGATGGAAACCGTCAAGAACCAGTTGCAGGATTTGGTAAATACTTGTGAGTCGCTTGCTTTGCGTGCACAGCGTAGTGGCATTTCCATTCGTCTGGGCATGGACATGATTATTACGGGAAATACCGGAACCGGTAAAACCAAACTGGCAGAAGTATTGCAAAAACTATTGTATTCCAGTGGTATTATCAAGAAGCCTGCCATGAAAGTAGTGGATGCAGTGGATTATGAGGAGTTTGCCAAAGAGTGGGAAAAGAATACTGCCGATCTGAAAGGGGGGATTCTTTGCATTGAAAATGTGCAGAAGCTTTTGCCTTCGGGTGCAGCCAATGATATCAATAAGCTTGATAAGCTGTTCAGCTGTATGGATAAGTGGAACAATGATCCGATAGTCATTCTTTCCGGGCTTTCATCGGCCTTTAAAGAGTTTCTGGTATCCAATCCTGATGTGCGCAATCGCTTTGAGTATTACTTCGATCTGAAAGATTTCAGTATGGAGGAACTGAAGCAGCTTTGTATCCATGAACTCAAAAAACGTTATGGGATTGCATTGAGTGAGGAAGCGGATGCTAAATTGGAACGTGTGTTTAAGAATGAGATGCGACAGAAATCAGATGATTTCGGGAATGGGCATTTGGCTGTGAAAAAGGCGGCTGATATCTTTGCCAATACTATCAAGCGCGATCCGAATGCATCGGTTGCCATTCCTGAGGATATTCCCGGTAAAGAGTTCCGGCAGAAGAGTTATGAGGAGATCATGGCAGAGCTGGATGAGTTTGTCGGTATCGATGAAATCAAGGCAACGGTGCAGAAAATCATTAATAAGATAGATTTTGAACGGGAACGGAAAGGTGCCGGAGCAAAGCGGGAGGTCAAAGATCATTTTCTGTTCCTTGGTAATCCGGGGACGGGAAAGACAACAATTGCCCGTATCTTTGCTGATATCCTGAATTCGCTGGAAGTGCTGCCCATCGGTCAGTTGGTGGAAGTTTCGCGAAAGGAGCTGGTTGCGGGATATGTAGGTCAGACGGCCTTGGCAGTGGAAAAATATGTGGATATGGCTATGGGCGGAGTACTGTTCATTGACGAAGCCTATACATTGAAGCAAGGTGATAATGACCAGTTCGGCCAGGAGGCAATTGATACGTTGCTGAAACTGGTAGAAGATCGTCGCGGGCAGTTTGTGGCTATTGCTGCCGGATATACAAAAGAGATGGGAGAATTTCTGAGTTCCAACTCGGGGATGGCCTCCCGTTTCAATGAAACGGTGACTTTCCGCGACTATAAAGCCGATGAATTGACGGAAATCTTCCGCCGACAGGTGAAGAAAGAGCATCTGACCCTGGATGAAGAGGCCGAGGCATTTATCCGTAATTACTTCTCGAAGATGTACCTGACCCGTACACGCAATTTCGGTAATGCCCGTGAGGTACGGAACGCAATGGATCGTGCAATCAAGAATCAGGGAGTCCGGTTGCTGGAACTGAAGGGTACACCGGATTATGATGCGTCTATGGTGCATGTACTGACGCGTGCCGATATTGAAGGTGAAGAAAGCAAAAATATCAAGAGTCTGGACGTTGTACTTGCTGAATTGAATGAATTCGTCGGTATGGACAGCGTAAAAGCAGAGATACGTGCGTTGGCGAACAAGATAGCCATGGACAAGGAAATGATGGAAATGGGTATTGCTGACGCTGAGGTGACTCCTGTACACATTGTGCTGACGGGTAATCCGGGGACAGGTAAGACCACCATCGCCTGTAAGTTGGGAGAGGTCTTTAAAGCCATCGGTCTGCTGCCTACCGATAAAGTCGTGGAAAAGGAGCGTAAACATCTGATAAGTACGTATCAGAATGAGACGGCCAAACTTGTGGATAAGGCTTGTGACGAAGCAATGGGCGGTATTCTTTTTATAGATGAAGCCTATGCTCTGATGCCTATCAGTGCGGGTGGAAGTAAGGATCAGACTGGAGTAGAAGCCGTGGAGGCACTAATGACCCGAATGGTGAAGGATGCCGGGAAATTTGTGGTTATCTGTGCCGGTTATCGCGCTGAAATGGAGGAATTTGTCAATAATGCCAATCCGGGCTTCCGACGCCGGTTTAGTAATTTTCTGCATATCGAGGACTACTCGGCAGACCAGTTGATCTGTATTTATCGTTCTCTTATCAGGAAAAAAGGGAATATACTGACACCGGATGCAGAAGAGATGCTGATTAAGTTAGTCGATGAAATGGTGACATCGAAAGATGAGAACTTTGGAAATGCAGGGGAAATGGTGAAACTCTTTGAGAAAACCAAAGCCCGCCGTGCCAATCGGCTGGCACAATTACATGCCGGAGGACAGACCTTGACTCGCGAAATGTACTTGACCATCGAGGCGGAGGATATTCCGTATGATCCGCCAAAGATGATCGATGAAGAAGAGTGCATGGCTGAATTGAACCAATTGATCGGATTATCCAGCGTGAAACGTGAAGTGAAGGAGATTGCCGATTATATCAAAGTGGAGCGTGCTAAGGCGGAAGCTATGGGTAAGAAATTCCAGGGTGTAGTGGATCACTATCTCTTTGTCGGTAATCCGGGAACGGGAAAGACTACTGTGGCACGTATCATGGGAAATATTTTCTACTCATTGGGTGTATTGCCCAGCAATCGTTTGTTGGAAGTAACCCGTAAGGATTTGGTAGAAGGCTATGTGGGACAGACTGCCACTAAAACGGCACGGGTTGTAAAGCGTGCGGTGGGCGGTGTGTTCTTTATTGACGAAGCTTATTCACTGATGGGCGATAACTTCGGGCAGGAGGCTACGAATACCATTTTGCCGATGTTGCTTGATTATAAGGGGAAGATGGTTTGCATTGCTGCCGGGTATCCGCATGAGATCCGCCAATGGATTGATACGAATTCCGGTTTGGAATCCCGCTTTACCAAGGTGATTCATTTTGAGGACTATAATCCCGATGAATTGGCGCAAATTTTTAGGATGAAGGTGAAAAAGGATAAGCTTACACTGACTCCTGAAGCAGAAAATGCCATGCGTGTTTACTTCACGGATTTATATAATCGTCGTGAACGTAATTTTGCCAATGCCCGTGAAGTGAATAATTATTTCGATCGGGTGAAAAAGAATCAGAGTTCCCGTCTGCGTTACGAAATGGAGCGTCCTGACTTTGATCCGGCAAGTTACAGTATATTGTTGCCTGAGGATATGGGATAATTGAATCACTAATTGTTAATTACTAAAGAAATGAGTACATTAGTCAACTGCCCCAAGTGCAGAGTTGAAATAGAAAGTGATAGTTACTATTGCGATCAATGTGGTGTTGAACTGTATATTTGCCCTCAATGCCATGTGTTTGGAAAGGGGAAACGATGCACGCAATGCGGTCAGCCGTTAGTATCCGCTGCAAATCAAGTGGTGTCACCTGTGCATCCTTCGACTTCTTCCGTGAATTCCTCGGCTTCTTCTGTGAGTCCGGCTCCCTCTGAGCCTGAAAAGACAATGCGTCCGGGAGTATCCGTACCTCCACTTCCTGTACGCTTGGTTTGTTCTGCCGCAGGCATTCGTTTAGGTTTGGGAAATGGTGCGGTGATTGGGCGTAGAAAGGGTGATTATGTATCTGCATTCGCTTCTCAGGGATATGTTTCCGGTACCCATGCCCGCTTACAGAAGAGCGCCTCCGGACAATGGGAAATAGTGGATCTGGATTCTACCAATGGTACGTTTGTAAACGGTAACCGTCTTTCGCCGAATGTACCTGCGGTGTTTAGCATCGGAGATATCGTTCGTATAGCCAATCTTGATTTTAAGGTTGAATAGATTCGGATGGAATAGAGATCATTTTAATCGTAGGTTGTAATCATTAAATCGCAAAATTGCCTTATGTTATTATTGAAATGTCAGCTTGCCAGTGATATGGGGTGCATACGTACCAATAATGAAGACATGATACTTTTCAATGGAGGACTTTATCGTGACGAGACATACGAACAGAAGTTTGAACTCATTCCTCAGGCTCGATTTACGGCTTTTGTAGCGGATGGTATGGGCGGACACGAAGGTGGAGAATTTGCCAGTGAGTTGGCTACCCAGGCATTCGACCGTTTTATTACCGATCTTCCTTCCGATCTTTCCCATGAGGTACTGTCCGGCGAGATAAAGAATTGGGTGAATGAAACTCATGCTCTGATAACAAACAAGGGCGTTGAACTTCCTCAATACGAGGGAATGGGAACCACTTTTGTAGGCATGTTCAGTTATGAAGAGCGCATCTATATGGTGAATATTGGAGACAGTCGCCTGTATCGTTATCGTGGCGGTATTCTGAAACAACTTTCGTCGGACCATTCTATGCGGGAGCTGACCGGAGATATGACTACTCCATCCAACGTAATATATAACTCTTTGGGTGCCGGAACATCTGCTTTTGCCGATTTCACCGAATTAACCGGTCAATTATTGGATGAAGATCTCTTTTTGATTTGTTCCGATGGTTTAAGTGATATGCTTACAGATGATCAGATTGAAGAAGTTCTTCATCAAGAACCTACTGCAATCAATCTGATAGAAGCTGCAAAGGCGGCAGGTGGTAGAGATAATGTGAGTGTTGTGCTTCTGCGGGTAACAGAATAGAAAGAGGTAGCGGATCAAATGAACCATGTAGGTTTATGAGTCAGCTTTTTTTGAAATATATATTGCTATTTCTCTATATTTTTATTTTCTTTGCTGTCAGATAACCGAATATTTTAAAGTGAAGATGCAGTTTCCATTTATCTATCTGATCGTTTTCTGTTTACTCGTGATTCTTTTTCTGGTCTGGTATATTCAGCGGACAAAGCAGCGGAAGAAGTTTCTCGAACAGGAGCATAAATACGATCAGGCTTTATTGGAAGTACATGCGATAGAGACTGAGTATTATATTTCTTTATTGAGGGATAAACAAGAAGAAACTCAAAAACTGCTTTCTCAAAAAGAAAATGAAATCAGAAAATTGGCCGATGAAAAGGCGCAATTATGCAATGTGATCTTTAAAGAGACATCCATTTATAAAACAATAGAACGGCTTAGTCGTCAAGACAAGACTAAAAACAAACAGGATTTACGTATTTTATTGGAAAATGAGCAGAAGAAACTTCGTTCTACTATTATGGAGATATACAAGGACTATATAGAGTATCTGCACCAAACCTATCCTAAATATACGGAAGATGATTGTCTATTTTCATGCCTCTCAATTTGTGGGTTAGATGATTTTACCATTGCTCTTTGCTTTGGGAATGTCAATAAGCAAATTGTGGCTCAAAGGAGGCATCGGATAAAATTGAAGGTTGCTAATTAGCCTGCTTTTTGAAGATTGTTATTACTTCTCTTTGTAAGTAAGTGATAAATAGCTAATTGTGAAAATTAGATGTTATCACTTATATTCTCTTTTTATGCTTTTATGTCACTAACTTTGTCACATTACGAATCGGGATAAATGTGAAAGGCATATGGGTGAACGCATTACTATTAGTTTTTATCCGGCGGAAAAGCCTGAGAGGAAAAAAGGATTTTTTGCTCGCTTATTCGAATGCATAAAAAGATGGATTAAGAGACTTCTGAGTTTTAGTTAACATATTTAATAACTTCTTCAAAACGCATTATTATGGATACAAATTTATTGTCGATGTCGCAGCAATTCTCCGGGCTGCCAATGGAAAGCTTAATCGGAGGTCCTTTGAATGCAGCCGCTAAGGCGAATTCTGCAATGGCTCTTACGCAAACGATGTTTATGTTGGATACTTGTTTCAACATGGCGAAGGAGGATAAAGATGGGAAAACAATTCCGACCCAGTATGAGCCTATCATGATTGATATGATTCTTACTAGAAGTGTTATTTCAGAGGATAAAGATGGAAAGGTTTCTGTTACCCCTGCTTCTACAAAATTCACTTTGCCTCTTTTGACTATTCTGCCAATTAATTCATTAGCTGTGGAAACTGTGGATATTAATTTTGAAATGGAAGTAAAATCCAGTTTCTCTGAAGACGATAACAAAACATCTGAAAGCGCAAGTTCAGGTTCCGGTAGCTTTGAAACTAAATTGGGTTGGGGACCGCTATCTGTATCTATAAAAGGATCAGCCAGTTATTCTTCAAAGGATTCTGCTACTCATAATACACATTATGAAAAGAGCAATTCTGCCAAATATACGGTAAATGTACATGCTGGTCAATTGCCACTTCCTAAAGGAGTAAACACTATTATCGAAGCATTTACGCAAGCAATTCAGCCTATAGAATTGACGCCTGCCTCTTCTACTCCTACTCCTCCAGCACCCTGAAAGTAGTCTGAATGATAGAATGGTCAGGAAAGTTTAATATCAAGTCGAAATAAACGATTATGTCTGAAAACGAGCAAGGTACATTCAAACCTCAATTTGGGGCAGAACTTAACATTGAATCAATCATTGGCGCACCTTTGGTGGCGGCCTCGAAAGCCAATGTTATGATGCTGACCGGGCAGGCTCAGTTCTTGCTTGATTATTGCTTCACAAAAGAGGAGGGAAGCAACTTGCGACAACCTCTTATGATAGAGATGGTACTGAGTCAGCCGGTTGTTGATCATACGAAACAACCCACTGATCCGGGATACATCTCTATCAACAAAATGGCTTTTCAGGTTCCTTTACTGTGCTTATTGCCTTTAAATTCTCTTGCAATAGATAAGATCAATGTGGACTTTGATCTGGAAATCACATCGGTGGGTTCTTATGATTATAAATCGCAAGTAAATGCGGGTGTGCAGCTTGTAGAGAAGAAGGCGGTTCTGAATGGAAGAATTGCTCCGGCCAAACAGGAATATAAGAAAAACTTCCGTGAACAATATGATAGTACTTTGTCGAGCCGTCTTAAAGTGAATATACATGCGGGCAGATTACCTTTGCCTAAAGGAGTATTGACTTTACTTGATTTGTATACAAAATCGATACAGCCCATACAAAAGATAGATAAACAGTCGGAAAAAGAAGAATAGAAGTATGATAGATCAATATATCCCATGTCCGGTATGTAGGACTCAAATACCCATTGATTTGCATTTGCTAATTCAAGGTGTGCAATTCTCATGCCCTAATTGCCAAGCGGCGATTGGGTTGGCGTCGGAAAGTCGCTCAGTAGTGAGTGAGGCGGTCGACAACTTTGAAAAGTTGAAGAAGATGGCACCTCAGAAAAAGTAAAATAGCATAATGTCGAATCATAAAACTCATCGATATGATTAGCTTTAAATTGTTTGTAGAGGCTATCCATCATGCCATTGTAAGTGCCAGCGACTCACTGATGGATAAGAATGAAGGTTTGCTGGATAAGTATTTTGAAAAGCCTGTTGACGGGGAGGGGAAAAATAAAGGGGCATTGGTTCCGAAGATAGTGCAACTTGAATATCCCGCTTTGGATGATACCGGAGCAGTTACTACTACAACAGTTCAGGTCCCTTTAATCACATTGGTACCTGTTACGGCTTCTAAAATAGAGAAGGCTACTGTTACGGCAGAATTTGCCTTGGAAGTTATAAACGATGAACTACAGATCAGCTTCCCTAATAAAAAAATATCAGAAAATGCTACGGTGGGAAAATTGGAGATTGTTATTTCACCACAAGAATTAACGGATGGGTTGGAATTGATTATCGAGGGATATGCAAATGCTTTGAAACGACAGATTACCTGATAGAAAAGGAGCTTTTCTTGAGAATTAAGTCTTTGCAAGGTGTTAACCTCTTGTTTTCTATAATTTCCCATCTTCTTTATTTTTTGCTATTGGATCTCACAAATTGGTATGTTTTTCTTGTGTATCTTTCTATCTTAGCGAATAAATGGAAAGATTATTGCATTTATTGAGTCAATTGCGTTATTCTGAAAATGAATTTGTAGCTAACTTTGCTTCCAAACATTAAATAGAGTTACATACCATGAAAAAATTATTCATCTCGTTATTTTTAGTAACGTTTTTTATTTTGGAGAGTTCGGCTCAATGGAAACCGGCCGGAGATAGAATAAAGACAAAGTGGGCAGAGCAGATCAATCCTTCCGATGTATTGCCCGAGTATCCAAGGCCCATCATGGAGCGTAATGACTGGAAAAACCTGAATGGTTTGTGGGATTATGCTATTATTGATAAAGGTGGACGCATTCCAACGGATTTTGAAGGCCAAATTCTCGTACCTTTTGCTGTAGAATCGTCTTTGTCCGGAGTAGGAAAAAGAGTGAACGAAAATCAGGAAGTAATCTATCAGCGGAGCTTTGAGATACCTTCAGCCTGGAGAGGAAAACAGGTTTTGCTACATTTTGGTGCCGTTGACTGGAAAACCGATGTATGGGTGAACGATATTAAGGTTGGAAGTCATACCGGAGGATTTACTCCATTCTCCTTTGATATAACTCCTGCCTTGTCGGCTAAAGGCAGCAACCGTCTGGTTGTAAAGGTTTGGGACCCTACGGACAGAGGCCCTCAACCACGTGGTAAGCAAGTCAGCAGACCGGAAGGTATCTGGTACACTCCTGTAACAGGTATTTGGCAAACTGTATGGCTGGAACCTGTTGCTGGTAAACATATTGAGAATCTTCGTATTACTCCTGATATTGACCGTCATCTGTTAACGGTAAAAGCTGAACTGAACACCAACGGCACATCAGACTTCGTGGAGGTGAATGTGTATGATGGTAATCAATTAATTGCTGCCGGTAAGAGTATTAATGGGGAACCTGTAGAAGTGGCAATGCCTGAAAATGCAAAACTGTGGAGCCCTGATTCTCCTTTTCTCTATACTTTGAAAGTTACTTTAAAAGAGGGGAATAAGATTGTGGATAAGGTGGATAGCTATGCGGCCATGCGTAAATATTCCACTCGCAGGGATGCCAATGGTATCGTGCGTTTGGAACTGAATAATGAAGCGCTGTTCCAGTTTGGCCCGCTTGATCAAGGTTGGTGGCCTGACGGTCTGTATACGGCTCCTACGGATGAAGCTTTGCTGTACGACATTCAGAAGACAAAAGATTTTGGTTATAATATGATCCGTAAACATATTAAAGTAGAGCCTGCCCGTTGGTATACATATTGCGACCAGCTTGGAATTATTGTGTGGCAAGACATGCCGAGTGGTGACCGCAACCCGCAATGGCAGAACCGGAAGTATTTTGATGGTACGGAAATGAAGCGTTCAGCCGAATCGGAAGCTTATTATCGCAAAGAATGGAAAGAAATAATGGACTGTCTGTATTCTTATCCTTGCATTGGTACCTGGGTGCCATTTAATGAGGCTTGGGGACAGTTTAAGACCGTTGAAATTGCTGAATGGACGAAACAATATGATCCGACCCGTTTGGTGAATCCAGCAAGTGGCGGTAACCATTATACTTGTGGTGATATGCTTGACCTGCATAATTATCCGGCACCTGAGATGTACTTGTATGATGCTCAGCGTGCAACTGTTTTGGGTGAATACGGTGGCATCGGTCTTGTTCTGAAGGATCATATCTGGGAGCCGAACCGTAACTGGGGTTATGTTCAGTTTAATTCTTCCAAAGAAGCTACGGATGAATATGTGAAGTATGCCGATATGCTGTATAAGATGGTAGACAGAGGATTCTCCGCAGCTGTCTATACACAGACTACTGACGTAGAAGTGGAAGTGAATGGCCTGATGACCTATGACCGTAAGGTTATTAAACTGGATGAAAAGCGTGCTAAAGAAATAAATACACGTATCTGTAATTCGTTGAAAAAGTAATCTTCCGGGAAGGAGGAGGTTATGAACCGAACGATTATAAAGCTTTTCTTTTATTTGTGCATATTGACGGCGTTGCCGTCATATGCACAAAATGCTGTTCATTACTATTTTAAGACAATGGACATCCGGAACGGTCTCTCACAAAATACGGTATATCAGATTTTGCAGGACAGGAAAGGCTTTATGTGGTTTGGGACTAAAGACGGTCTGAACCGTTATGATGGTCTATCTTACCGCGTATACAAAAAGGAAAATTCCGGTTTAGGCAAGAATTTCATTACTGCACTTTATGAAGACCATGAAGGGAATATCTGGATAGGGACGGATGGGGGAGTCTTTATCTATAATCCGGTGCTTGATTCTTTCACAGCTTTCAATCAGACAAGTGATAAAGGAACTGTCATTAAAGACTTCGTAACCATGATTGGAAGCGATGAATACGATAATATTTGGATATCGGTGGAGAATCAGGGCTTGTTTTGCTACAACCATGAGAAAAGGTTACGGAATTATCTGCATGATTCGGGCATGTCCAATGTAGCTCGTTTCTGGCTTAACGAAAGTACCTGCTGGTTGGCTTTGTATGCTGACAATCTTTACTACACAAAGGATAATTTTGAAAGTCCGCTACAACCTTTTAAGGATGCAGATGGCAATGAGACATTTAAAGGAGATATCATTAACTGGCATGTCAGTGGTCCGCACAATTGCGTTTATATAGCTTCGGTTAACGGATTGACTGAGATAAACTTTACCACCGGCAAAACTCGCAGATTGTTGAACGCTTATGTACGCGTATTGCAATTCAAATCCGATGATGAGCTGTGGGTAGGTACGGAATCTGGTCTGTATATATACAATCTGGCAAATGATAAGGTGACACATCTGTCGGTTCCTGATCAGGATGATTCTTATGCATTGTCGGATAACGCCATTTATTCACTGTGGCGTGACAAGGAAAATGGTATGTGGATAGGTTCATATTTCGGTGGTGTGAACTATTATCCATATCAATGGACTTATTTTGAGAAATTCTATCCAAGAGATGATCTCAGACACTTCGGGCGTCGGGTACGAGAAATATGCGAAAGCAATGACGGTACGTTGTGGATAGGTACCGAAGATAAGGGATTATTCAATTATGATCCTGTGAACGGTAAAATAGTGCCTTTTGATCATCCTGCCATTTACAAAAATGTTCATGCACTTTGTCTGGATGGAGATGATCTATGGGTGGGCACTTTTTCCGGTGGGTTAAATCGGGTGAATTTGCATACCAGGCAAGTGAAGCATTATTCCAGAGGTAAAACTCAGAACTCTATGTCCGCTAATGATGCTTTTACCATTTGCAAAACCACTACAGGCGATGTCTGGATCGGTACAACGGCCGGTCTGCTGAAATACAACCGCTCTTCTGACGACTTTACACGCATTGCTGAACTGAAGAGCATGTTCACTTATGATATATTGGAGGATTTCAACGGCAATCTCTGGTTTGCTACTTTCTCCAATGGAGTCTTTTGCTATAATGTCCGAAGTCAGAAGTGGAAAAATTACCTGTCGAATGAAAAAGACTCTGCTTCGCTCTCTTACAATAAGGTGATCAGTATCTATGAAGACAGCAGAAAATGTCTGTGGTTTATGACCTTGGGTGAGGGCTTCTGCCGTTATAATCCGGAGACGGATAACTTCACCCGCTATGATATGTCGAAAGGTTTTCCAAGTAATACTATCTATAAGATGGTGGAGGATAAGCGGGGAAATCTCTGGCTTACAACTAATAACGGTCTTGTCTGCTTCAATCCGGAGACAGAGAGCAAGCATGTCTATACCACGGCCAACGGATTGTTGAGCAATCAGTTTAATTTCCAGTCCGGATATTGTGACAGAAAAGGACGTATTTACCTGGGCAGTATCAATGGGTTTATAGCTTTTGACCCAGAAACTTTTGTAGAGAACACTTTTCTTCCTCCGGTGGTCATTACTGATTTTTACTTGTTCAACAAGCGGTTATCAGTGGATAGTCCGGATTCTCCTATGGAGAAGAGCATTACTTATTCAGATGAAATAGAGCTTGATGCCAATCAGAATTCCTTTTCTCTTCAGGTGGCTGCCTTAAGTTATCAGGCTCCCGAGATGAATCGGTTAGAGTATAAGCTGGAGGGTTTTAACAGTGAATGGTATACGGTAGGCAGGAACTCCATGATCAATTACTCCAATCTGCCTTACGGAAGTTATACGTTGCGTATAAAGGGATCTAATAGCGACGGTAAATGGAATGAAGCGCAACGTGTGCTTAAAATACGTATTCTACCTCCTTTTTACTTGTCTACCTGGGCCTATGTCGTTTATGTACTATTGGCTTTATGTTCTCTGGTTGCCGTTATTTTCTATTTTAGGAGAAGGACCCAACAGAAGCATCAGCAGACCATGGAGAAGTTTGAGCGTGAGAAGGAGAGGGAACTGTACACGGCTAAAATAGATTTCTTCACGAATGTAGCTCATGAGATACGTACGCCGCTTACACTCATAAAGAGTCCGCTTGAGAATGTGTTGTCATCCAAATCGGTATCCGATGAAATCAGGGATGATTTGGAGATAATGGACCTGAATACAAATCGGCTGCTCGATTTGGTCAATCAGTTGCTCGATTTCAGAAAAACGGAGACGCAAGGATTCCAACTGAATTTTGTGGAATGTGATGTGTCGGATATCCTGCAAAAGACGTGTAAACGTTTTAGACTTTCGGCACGTCAGAAAGAATTGGAATTTGTTATTGACTCTCCCGAAACGGTGTATGCTTCGGTCGATAAGGAAGGCTTGACCAAGATTATCAGTAATCTGCTTTCCAATGCCATCAAGTATTCTGAAACTTATATCCGCGTTAGGCTGTATGTGGAAGAAGATAAACTGTTGTTTTCGGTTTGTAATGACGGTCCTGTTGTTCCGGCAAAAATGCGTGAAGAGATTTTTAAGCCGTTCATCCAGTATAAGGAGGGAGTCTTGAGCTCTGTATCCGGTACCGGTATTGGGTTGGCATTAGCCCGTTTGCTTGCCGAACTGCATGAAGGTGCATTATACATGGAAGATTCCATGGAATGTAATTGTTTCCTGTTGTCACTTCCGTTGAAGCATGTACAAACTGTTACAATAGAACGAAAAGAACCGGTAATGAATGAAGAATCATCCGGAGAAGGAGAACCGGAAACCGGTCGTAAACAATGCCGGTATACCCTGTTGGTTGTAGAAGATAGTTTGGAGATGCGGTTGTTTGTGACTAAACAATTGTCATCGGAATATCAGGTGCTGACAGCTGTCAATGGTATAGAAGCGTTGAAAGTGTTGGGAGAACATACGGTCAATCTGGTTATTTCTGATATTATGATGCCCGAGATGGATGGATTGGAACTGTGTGAACATCTGAAGTCGGAGCTCGATTATAGTCATATTCCCATTATATTATTGACAGCTAAAACCACCCTTCAGGCAAAAATAGAAGGTATGAGGCTTGGTGCGGACGTTTACATAGAAAAACCGTTCTCTGTGGAATACCTGAGAGTATGTGTGTCTAACTTGTTGAGTAACCGCGAGAAGTTGCGGGTTTCTTTTGCTCATTCTCCTTTTGTACAAGCTAACAGTATGGCGATGACTAAAGCAGACGAAACCTTTCTTAAAACATTGAAAGAAGTAGTTGTGGCCAATATGCAAAATCCTGAATTCTGTCTTGATGATATGGCGAGCCTGCTGAATATGAGCCGTTCGAGCCTGAACCGGAAAATAAAAGGGATATTGGATTTGACCCCGAATGATTACATTCGTCTGGAACGTCTGAAGAAGGCGGCACAGCTGTTGCAGGAAGGAGAATGTAAGATCAATGAAGTGTGTTACATGACTGGATTCAATACCCCTTCTTACTTCACAAAATGCTTCCAGAAGCAGTTTGGAGTTCTGCCTAAGGACTTTATAAAGTGACAACAGGGGCGATTGGTACTATTTTCGTATTGTTTGGATAAATATTTATACTCTATATCTCAATATTTTGCTATTTTTGGACTGTCATTTTATATCGCTGTTCCGCCTTCAGTAAAAGACGGGAAATAGGCTTTATTTTAAAGATTATATTATGAAAGATACATTGATCAGCAGGAGAGAGTTTCTGAAAGATATAGGGATGATTGGAGCCGGAGTGCTGCTATCGGCAAGCCCTTGGCTTTCTGCTTTTTCGGAAGTTGTAGAAACATCCGGTGAAAAGTGCCGTCTGGCTATTATCGGTCCGGGTTCAAGAGGACGTTTTTTGATGAGCTTTCTGGTACAGAATCCTAAAGTAGAAATTGTGGCATTGTGCGATATCTATCAGCCTTCTATTGAAAAAGCACTGGAGCTGGCTCCGAAAGCTAAAGTTTATGACGATTACCGGGAAATACTGGAAGATAAAACCGTTGATGCCGTACTGGTAGCTACTCCTCTTAATTCCCATTGCCAAATAGTGCTGGATGCTTTTGATGCCGGCAAGCACGTGTTCTGTGAGAAATCTATAGGCTTTACGATGGAAGAATGTTTCCGCATCTATAATAAGCACATCAGTACGGAGAAAGTATTCTTTACCGGGCAGCAACGTCTTTTTGATCCGCGATACATTAAGGCCATGGAAATGATTCATGCCGGTACTTTCGGTGAGATAAACGCCATCCGTACCTTTTGGAACCGGAATGGAGACTGGAGGCGGGAAGTACCTTCACCTGATCTGGAACGTCTGATTAACTGGCGTCTGTATCGCGAATATTCCAAAGGACTGATGACTGAACTGGCTTGCCATCAGTTGCAAATAGGGAGCTGGGCACTGCAAAAGCTTCCCGAGAAAGTGATGGGACATGGGGCTATCACCTATTGGAAGGACGGTAGGGAAGTATATGATAATGTAAGTTGCATATATGTGTTCGATGACGGAGTGAAGATGACATTTGATTCTGTCATATCCAATAAATTCTATGGTTTGGAAGAACAAATCATGGGTAATCTGGGGACGGTGGAACCGGAGAAAGGTAAATACTTCTTTGAAAGTGTTCCTCCTGCACCTGGATTTTTGCAGATGATTAACGACTGGGAGAATAAAGTGTTTGATTCCTTACCTTTTGCCGGAACTAGCTGGGCACCGGAAACTGCCAATGAAAACAAAGGGGAATTTATTCTGGGAGAACGACCTAAATCGGATGGCACTTCTTTGTTATTAGAAGCTTTTGTTGAGGCTGTTATTACCCGTAGGCAGCCAGAACGCATAGCTGAAGAGGGCTATTATGCAAGTATGCTTTGCCTGTTGGGCGATCAGGCTTTACAGGAAGAACGGGTATTATACTTCCCCGATGAATATAAAATCAACTACTTGAATCATCAAGCTAAAACACCTGAAGCCGTATGAAAAATACAGTCATTACTGCCCGCCGGAAAAAGATAGAACTGCTGACTTTGCTGGCGTGCTTCATTATAGGCAATCTGGCAAATCTGTATGCCATAATTTCTTATGAGACACCTTTCTCGGAGATGCTGACATCCTTTTTCTATGTCCTCGCGTTTTCGGGCGTGCTTTATGTCTTTTGGACAATCCTGCGCATTCTATTCTATGGGATAAGAAGTCTGTTTTTGAAGAAAAGAAATGCGGCCTGAAGATGATCAAGACTCAGTAACTTAATTAATACCAATGATATATGACGACACGAAGAGATTTTTTGAAAACGATGACAATGGCTTCTGCCGGACTGGCATTCGGAGCCGGTGATGTGCTGGGAGCCCGTGCTTCCACTACGCAAAGGAAAGTGACGGATAAAGTGAAGATTGCCTATATAGGCATTGGAAACCGTGGCGAGCAGATTATAAACGATTTTGCCCGTACCGGTATGGTAGAAGTTGTGGCTCTGTGCGATGTGGATATGGGAGCCGCTCACACCCAGAAAGTGATGAACCAGTATCCTAAGGCGAAACGCTTCCGCGATTTCCGTCAGATGTTTGACAAGGCGGGCAATGATTTTGATGCGGTAGCCATAGCTACTCCCGATCATTCACATTTCCCTATCAGTATGCTGGCTTTGGCATCAGGTAAACATGTGTATGTGGAGAAACCTCTGGCACGTACTTTCTATGAAGGAGAATTGCTGATGCAAGCTGCACTGAAACGTCCGAACCTGGCTACACAGGTCGGTAACCAAGGACATTCGGAAGCTAACTATTTTCAGTTCAAGGCGTGGATGGATGCCGGTATTATCAAGGATGTAACGGCTGTGACGGCACACATGAATAATCCCCGTCGCTGGCACAAATGGGATACCAATATCTATAAGTTCCCTTCCGGCCAGCAACTGCCGAAAGACATGGAGTGGGATGCCTGGTTGGGAGTAACTCCTTATCACGAATATAACAAAGACTACCATTTGGGACAGTGGCGCTGCTGGTACGATTTTGGAATGGGCTGTCTGGGTGATTGGGGTGCACATATCCTGGATACGGTTCACGAATTCCTGGAATTGGGATTGCCCTACGAAGTGTCTATGAAATATGCCAACGGACATAATGACTATTTCTTCCCTTATTCTTCCACTATCCTGTTCCGTTTCCCTCAACGTAAGGGTATGCCGCCGGTTGACATTACATGGTATGATGGTCTGGACAATCTTCCTCCTATCCCTGCCGGTTATGGGGTATCCGGTTTAGATCCTAATATTCCTGCAACTAACCAGGGAGATACGCCGGCCTCCAGTCTGAACCCCGGAAAGATTATTTATACAAAGGATTTGATATTTAAGGGTGGAAGTCATGGCAGCACACTTTCCATAATACCGGAAGAGAAAGCTAAGGAAATGGCAGGTAAACTGCCGGAAGTACCTAAGAGTCCGTCGAATCATTTCGAAAATTTCCTGTTGGCTTGTATGGGACAGGAAAAGACCCGCTCACCGTTTGAAATTAACGGTGTGCTGGGGCAGGTATTCTCATTAGGAGTGATTGCTCAACGTCTCAATACGCAAATATTCTTTGATCCTCGCACCAAGCAGATTACAAATAATGAGTTTGCGAATGCAATGTTGGCCGGCGTACCGCCTCGTAAAGGATGGGATGAGTTCTATAAACTGTAATTGCATAGTATTAAATAATCAATAGAAGAAATATCAATATGAAAAAGAATTATTTGTTGCTTTTGTTTGTGTTTTGTGCATCTGTGGTTTCGGCGCAAAACTGGGAGCCGCTTTTCAATGGGAAGAACCTGAGTGGCTGGAAGAAGCTGAATGGTAAAGCCGAATACAAAGTGGTAGATGGTGCTATTGTCGGCATTTCGAAGATGGGAACACCTAACACATTTCTGGCTACAAAGAAGACGTATGGTGATTTTATCCTGGAGTTTGATTTCAAAGTAGATGATGGCTTGAATTCTGGTGTGCAGCTGCGCAGTGAAAGCAAGAAAGACTACCAGAAAGGACGCGTGCACGGCTATCAGTTTGAGATTGATCCCTCTAAGCGTGCCTGGTCGGGTGGCATCTATGATGAGGCCCGTCGCAACTGGCTTTATCCGCTGACACAAAATCCGGCAGCTAAAAGTGCTTTCAAGAACAATGAGTGGAATAAGGCTCGTATCGAGGCTATAGGTAATTCTATCGCTACCTGGATCAATGGAGTGCCTTGTGCCAATATTTGGGACGATATGACTCCTGCCGGTTTTATTGCTTTGCAGGTACATGCTATCGGTAATGCTGCCGATGAAGGAAAAACAGTCAGTTGGAAGAATATCCGCATTTGTACAACAGACGTAGAGCGCTACCAGACAGACCGGAAAGCTCCGGAGATAAATGTTATCCCCAATACCATTTCTCCGAACGAAGCAAAAGAAGGTTGGACACTTCTTTGGGACGGTAAGACTTCAGAAGGTTGGAGAGGAGCCAAATTGAATTCTTTCCCTGAAAAGGGTTGGAAAATGGAAAACGGCATCCTGAAAGTGATGAAGAGTGGTGGTGCTGAATCTGCTAACGGTGGCGATATCGTAACTACCCGCCAATACAAAAACTTTATCCTGAAAGTAGATTTCAAGATTACTGAAGGCGCTAACAGTGGAGTGAAATATTTCGTAAACCCCGATATGAATAAAGGAGCCGGTTCGGCTATTGGTTGCGAGTTTCAGATTCTTGATGACGATAAGCATCCTGATGCTAAATTGGGCGTGAAAGGAAACCGTACATTGGGTTCACTTTACGATTTGATTCCTGCTCCGGCAGATAAACCTTTCAACAAGAAAGATTTCAATACGGCTACGATTATCGTGAAAGGTGATCGCGTAGAGCATTGGCTGAATGGTGTGAAGCTCATCGAATACACACGTCAGAACCAGATGTGGGATGCACTGGTTGCATATAGCAAGTATAGAGATTGGCCTAACTTCGGTAATTCAGAGTCTGGAAACATTCTTCTGCAAGACCATGGCGATGAAGTTTGGTTTAAGAATATAAAGATCAAAGAGTTGTAATTAATAGTATGTCTTTGAAAAGGGTGAGTTGCAGAATTGTGACTTGCCCTTTCATTTTTCTTTAGGAAACACAGACTTGAAAATGCCAGACGTTATTAAACATCTTTATAAATATTCACCTTCTCAGGGTGGCTTGCTTTATGCCTGGTTTCCATCTATGCATACACGTGTCGATATAATACTGTGTGGCAGGCAAGGGGAGGACATTTTACTGTCGGTAGTCGATGCGGTGTACAAAATGCTGTGTCGTTTAGAAAAGATGGCCAACTATTATGATGCGGATAGTGAACTGGCATATTTGAACCGGACTGCTTCTACACATCCGCAACAGGTCAGCCACGAGCTTTATGATATGCTTACTTTCTGTGTAGATTGCTATATCCGTACCGCTGGATGTTTTGATGTAACTATTCATTCGGCTGATTATACACCCAATTTAATCCGTAGTGTTCAACTATCACCTCAGGAGCATACCCTTCTCTTTTTGCAACCGGGAGTGACTATCAACCTTTCCGGATTCCTGAAAGGATATGCTTTGGAAAAAACACGGAAATTGCTGCAATATTATGAAGTGAAGGATGCATTGATCAATATGGGAAACAGTTCTGTATTGGCTTTGGGGCATCATCCCTTGGCTGATGGATGGAAGGTCGGTTTTGGACAGGGCGCTGTTCCAAACGGGAGGAAACCACAGGAGTTGCTTCTTCAGAATGAATGCCTCACTACTTCCGGTAATGATTCGCATGAGCGAAAACATATTATTAATCCCCGGAACGGAAAACCGGTGGAAGGGAAAAGAGAAGTAGCGGTGGTTACGGACAATGGTGCCATAGGCGAAGTTTTGTCGACCGGTTTATTTGTAGCTGATGCCCGTCAGCGGGAAATACTGGAAGCGGAGTTCCGTCCGCGTTTGATTCTTGATCTCTAAAACAACTTTTCAACTGAAGTAGTGGGATATTTAAATCGTATCTAAGCCGTATCTGAGCCGTACTTGCTCCGTACATTCTTTGCTCAGAAGTACCTCTGGACGAAGAAACTACGGATTTGATACGGAGCAAGTACATCTCGGGTATTCTGTATGCAAGAATAAGACCTGTTTGTACAATATCTGTGTCAGAGGTATAGCCGGATACACTACTAATACCTTTTTGCCTCGATTATTCTATAAAATGATTTTTTCGTTCTATCGGAAATTGCACATAAGCGCTACCTTTGAATGGCTGGATTCAGCTTGTTAGTATCCGGAAACTATCAGGAAGAACCGGTTTTATGGAAAACAAAAAATGATGTTTAATTAAAACTTTAAATCTTATGCAGGTAAATACAAAATTCCTCGTGTGTTCGCTTATATATATGGGGAGTCTTTCTGCGAACGCGGTGGGATCGTCTTCTTTGGCAAATGAAACGGTGCACGTATCTATCCTTTCGGCGGATCAAACAAAAAATGAACGGAACATTACAGGACGTATAATCGACGGAGATACCGGAGAGGCTCTTATTGGTGTCAGCATTCTGGTTAAAGGAGCCTCTATGGGTACGGTGACCGATGTTGATGGGAAGTTTTCATTGTCTGTGGCTACAGGAGATGTCTTGGAGATATCGTATATCGGCTATAAAAGCCAGTCGATAGTGGTTGGCAATCAGAGTGTCTTGGACATCAGGATGATGTCCGATAACGAATTGTTGGATGAAGTGGTAGTGGTGGGCTATGGCTCTCAGAAAAAAGTGAATCTGACGGGCTCTGTTGCTACGGTTAATTTTGATGATAAGACCTTGTCGCGTCCCGTAACTACGCTTGCTTCTACTTTATCGGGTATGGTGGCCGGATTGAATGTGATGCAGACATCCAGTAAGCCCAACTCAGAATCATCTACTCTGCGTATTCGCGGTACAGGTACTTTAAATGATTCTGCACCATTGGTGCTGGTCGATGGAATGGAAATGTCGCTGAATAATGTCAATCCTAATGATATCGCTTCTATCTCCATCCTGAAAGATGCCGCTTCGTGTGCTATTTATGGTAACCGGGGTGCTAATGGTGTTATTCTATTGACTACCAAGAAAGGTACGGACGGGAAAATCAACGTGACCTATTCAGGAAAATTCTCCTATAATACACCGGCTAATCTGATCCGTATGGTTTCAAACTATGCCGACTACATGGAATTTATCAATGAGGCTTCGGACAATGCAGGGCAGGCACAGGTGTTTAGCCAAACTACCATTGATACGTGGCGTGCAGCGGCCAGCAATCCGAATGGAATATCCGAATCGGGCTACCCGAATTATGTGGCCTATCCGAATACGGACTGGTACGATGAGGTGTATAATCCGAAATTGATGCAGGAACATTCTATTACGCTTACCGGTGCGGAAAAGAGAACCCGGTATAGCCTGAATGCTACGTATGTGGATAATCCCGGTTTGGTGGTGAATTCAGGAATGAAGAAATATTATATGCGCAGTAATCTGGAGTCACAGGTTGCCAGTTTCTTGGCTGTGGGGCTGAATGCATGGGGTTATCATGTAGATCAGGAAAGAAATAATGTTGATAATCTGAATGGTTTGCAAATGCAGAAAAGTACACCGGGAACCTATCCGTATTACGATGGGAAATATGGAGCTCCCGAAGCCCTCGAAGAAGATCCGGTAGTTAACAATCCGGCCTATTATCTGAATAGTGCGGGAGGCTTTTATAAAACAACGAAATTCTTTGTGAATCCTTATATTAAGATTGATTTCCTTAAGAACTTCCATTTGACTTCTAACTTCTACTACGATCATTATCGGCAGGAGAATCTGTGGCATTATTCCGATTATCAGGAAAGATTTTCATTCCAACGTGGAGAAACTATGAATGTTCCTCCTACTTCCGAATTGCTTGCGGAGTACCCTGTGAAATATTATATTGATGGAAATCAGAGCTGGAAAAATACTACCACCTTAAACTGGGGACAGATTTTCAAAGGTAAACACGATGTGGCAGCCTTAGTGGGCTATGAGGAATTCCGCAAATGGGCACGTACTACCGACATTAGTAAGAAAGGAATGCTTGATACCAGTCTTACAGATTTTGACGCATTGACGGAGCCTGATTATATCGATGGAAGCACTACAGAGTTTTCATCCCGTTCTGTCTTTGGTCGTGTTACTTATACGTATGATTCCCGTTACTTATTTGAGGCGAATGTCCGTTATGACGGTTCCTCCCGTTTTTCTCCGGAGAACCGCTGGGGTATATTCCCATCCTTTTCGGCAGGGTGGCGTTTGTCGGAAGAGAAATTCATGAAGAAGCTGAATTGGCTCGACAACCTGAAACTACGTGTTTCCTGGGGACAACTCGGAAATAACTCAATCGGTAACTATGAATGGCAGGCTGTTTATGCTACGGCTCCCCATTATGCTTTTGGCAACAAGGAGGTTCCCGGACTGGGCATGGGAAGTTTTTCCAACTATAACCTGGAATGGGAGACAACTACGGTTACCAACCTGGGTATCGACTTCTCTATGCTGAAAAACCGTTTGAGTGGAACAGTGGAGGTTTATAATAAGTTGACGGACGGTATCTTGTATAATCCGACTTTGTCACCTACTTTGTCTGGGTTCAGTTCTCCCCGACAGAATATTGCAGAGGTTACTAATAAGGGACTTGAAATAACCTTAGGTTGGAATGATCGGATCGGTTCTGTCTCGTACGGCATATCTGGAAACTTCTCTTACAACAAGAATGAAGTAACCAAATACAAAGGAGAACTGGTCCGCGGATGGCAGCAGAATGCGGATGGTAGTTCCACTTATTATACCAATCTGGGTGAGGTTTCAACAGGAGACTTGCAGCGTGTTTTGGAAGGGCACATGATCAATGAATTTTATGTGCTGAACGTATATAAAGGCAATAGAAACTATTTTAATGCCGATGGTACGGTAAATCCGAAAGGAGGGCCTTCTGACGGAATGATCCGTACGGAAGATGATATGAAATGGTTGCAGGCCATGACGGATGCCGGATATAAGTTCTATCCGAAACAGGGAATCGGCAAGAGTAATATCTGGTATGGTGATATCATTTATGCAGACTTGGATGGAGATGGCATTTATGGTGACGACGATGACAAGGATTTCCAGGGTTATTCTAAAACACCGAAGTATTACTTCGGCTTCCAGACAAACCTGTCATGGAAAGGCATTGACTTCTCTATGAACTGGGCTGGTGCTGCCGGATTCAAAATCAACTGGTATCAGTCTGGTGAGAATAGCAGTATAACCTGGTTTGGGTATGGAATGGGTAAAGATGTAGCTTATGACCATTACTTTTACGATCCTGAGAATCCGAATGACCCGCGGACAAATCTTACTTCGGCAAATCCCCGTCTCACCATGGATAAAGCAGCTCAGGTAAGTGTTTCCGGCCAGCATATTCTACATAATGGCAATTATCTGAAACTGAAGAATCTGACAGTCGGCTACACGCTCCCCAAAGATTGGGTACAGAAGGTGTGCATGCAAAATGTGCGTGTCTATGTTTCGGGAGAGAATCTGTTGACGATTACTAAGTTCAAAGGTATTGATCCTGAAATGATGAGTGGAGTGGGCTATGCTCCTATGAGACAATATGCTTTTGGTGTAAATGTTACTTTCTAAAATTAAATGGTATGAACAAGATAAATATAAACAAAGGAAGAAATCTGATGAAAACGATGGCCGCAGTGGTCCTTGTGGGAATGTCAACCGCAGGTTGCGTAGATATGGATTTGTCACCCAATGGAAAGCCGGCGGAAGGGAATGTATGGTCGACTCCTACCTTGGCGGAACAGACGATAGCGGGTGTGTATAATCAATTGTATGTGGATTATAGCGATGTTGCCAACGGGTGGTTTGATATATGGTCCAGTACTATGGATTACGGTATAGGTATAGCTCCTACTTTCAATTTCTTATTTGCGACAAATTCTCCGAGCTCTGTTAAAGGGAGTTCTGCTCCCTGGCAAAGATTCTATAAGGGAATTATCAAGGCAAATGATGTGATTGGCAATCTGCCTACGGTCGAGGGATTTGATGAGACTAAAAGAAGCCGCTATATTTCAGAATGTATGTTTCTGCGTTGCTGGTGGTATTACAGGCTGAATATCTTGTATAATGGAGTTCCTTACTATAAAGATCCGATTAAGGATATTGATGAGGCAAAACTGGCACGTTCCACTCAGGATGAAGTCTGGGGATATATAGTGGATGATCTGACTTCCTGTATCAATAATCCGGATTTGCCGGATAAATACAGTTCGGATGATGCCAATTACGGGCATATTACAAAAGGTGCAGCCTATGCTTTAAGAGGCAAGGTATATCTGTGGATGAAAGAATGGAAAAAGGCGGCTGATGATTTTCAGGCAGTAAAGGATTGTGGATACACGCTCTATAAAGGTGCGGGTGAGGAGTCATACAAGAAACTGTTTAAGGTGGAAAATGAGCGTTGCGATGAAATGATATTCTCTTTGCAATGTCTGGACCATCCGGATTATACGCAGAAGAAGAACAGAGGTTTCGGTAACAGATGCTTGCCGCCCGACCCTTCAGGCAATGGATTGGGGTGGAATAATTATATTATAAACCCGCAGTTTGCCGAGTCTTACGAAAATAGAGACGGTAGTAAGTTCAATTGGGATGACATTATCCCCGGATATAATGATATGGGCATTGATAAGCGTATGGTGTATTTCCTGCGGAATAACATCACGGAGACTGAAAGAAAGAACGCAGTAGCTGCGGGGGCTGATATGTCCAAATATGATGCTTCCGGTAACGAGGAGAGGATTAAAAAAGCCTATGAAAACCGTGATCCGAGAATGGCAATGTCCGTTATAACCCCTTATGCCTCTTTTCTTGGTGGGGTTGAAGGAACTCCTAAAGAGTATGTGATGCGTTATCCTTTCCGTTCTTATACCACATATGGGGATTTGAAAACAGATACAAGTTTGAAGTTCTATTACTTAAATCGTAAGTTTGTGGGTGAAGGATTAGAGTTACCGAATATATATTCTGAATTGGATTTGCCGTTTATCCGTTATGCGGATGTTCTGTTGAATTGGGCGGAGGCATTGAATGAGTTGAATGATCTTCCCGGAGCCATAAGCAAAGTGAATGAGGTGCGCGAAAGGGCAGGAGCCCAATTACTGGGAACCAACGAATTTACTCAGGTTACAGGAAAAACAGATATGCACCAGCGTATCATGAACGAACGCCATTGGGAATTAATAGGTGAAGACGTGATTTATTTCGATGAGATTCGCTGGAGAACCTGGAAAGATCTGAAGTTCTATAAGGACAAAGAAGGCAAGATGAATGGTATGACTCAGATATGGGGAACCAGAACTAATAATTATGCCTGGGGAGGAGATCATTACTGGAGTCTTCCGATACCGGCGAGAGAAATGCAAATGAATCCTAATATGGTGCAGAATCCGGGTTGGGATTGATGTGATTGAGTCTCTGCATACTTCATAATCTCTTTATAGGGGTTATGGAGTATGTGTCGTTTTTTATATGGTTATTAATTAAAATCAGATAGTTATGAATTTTAGAAAACATCTTTTCTCAGGAATCGTTCTCCAGGGAATAGGTTTGTCTTTGTTTGCACAGACAGATAAACCTAATATCGTAGTGATAATGACGGACCAGCAACGTGCCGATTTGTGTGGACGTGAAGGTTTTCCCATGGATATTACTCCATTTGTCGATGAATTGGCACATCAGAACGCTTGGTTCGATAAAGCGTATACGGTTATGCCGGCCAGTACTCCTGCACGTTGTTCCATGTTTACCGGCCGTTTTCCAACTGCAACTCATGTACGTACCAATCACAATGTGCGTGACATTAATTATGCGAAAGACTTGGTAACCGTTCTGAAGGAGAATCATTATAAAACAGCTTTAGTAGGTAAGAATCATGCTTATCTGAACTCAAAGGATATGGATTTCTGGTCTGAATATTCTCACTGGGGGAAGAATAAGCCGGTGACGGAAGGAGAGCGTGCTATTTCCAAATTCTTTAAAGAGGCAGTCGGGCAGTATCTGGAACCTTCGCCTATACCTTTGAAAGATCAGCAACCTACGAGAATTGTGGATGAGGCTATAGAGTGGATAGATAGCCAGAAGGACAATCCGTTCTTTGTATGGGTTTCATTCCCTGAACCGCATAATCCGTATCAGGTTTGTGAACCTTATTATTCAATGTTTGCACCGGATAAGATTCCGGCTGTGAAGACTTCACGTAAGGATGTATTGAAGAAGGGGGAAAAGTATCAGATTCTGGCGGAACTGGAAGACGCTTCTTGTCCTGATCTTGAAAGAGATCTGCCTCGGTTGCGTGGAAATTATATGGGGATGATTCGTCTCATTGATGATCAGATCAAACGCTTGGTTGAGGATCTGAAGGAAAAGGGACTATTTGAGAAAACTATCATCGTTGTTCTGTCCGATCATGGAGATTATTGCGGTGAATACGGACTAATTCGTAAGGGAGTAGGCTTGTCTGAGTCTCTAACCAGAATACCGATGGTTTGGGCAGGCTATCAGATAAAGAAGCAGCCTAAAGCTATAGATGCGCATGTTTCGTTGGCCGATCTTTTCCCTACTTTCTGTACTGCGATAGGTGATTCAATACCGGTAGGTGTTCAGGGACGGAGTTTGTGGCCTATGTTGACGGGTAAAGAATATCCGAAAGAAGAGTTTTCAAGCGTTGTTGTACAGTTAGGTTTTGGCGGAGAAGATGTTCCTTTGGACGATAGCTTGACTTTTGAGCAGGAAGGTGCGCTGGGACCCAATAAGGTAGCTCATTTTGACGAACTGAATACATGGACTCAAAGTGGAACCTCCCGAATGGTACGTATGGGTGACTGGAAACTGATTATGAATAGTTATGGAAAAGGGGAACTGTACAATTTGAAGAAAGATCCGTATGAAATTAATAATTTATTTGGAAATCCCAAGTTGATAGATAAGCAGAGCGAGTTGCTGACAAAATTGTTGGCCTGGGAATTGCGTTTGCAGGACCCGTTGCCATTACCAAGACATCGTTATCATTTTAAGCGGAACCCTTATAACTATCATTTTACTGACTAATGAAGCATGTATTCAGGTTGTGTCAATAGAGTATTATCGAAATAGAATTGTATGAAAAAGAATTTATTTCTTGTCTGTTTGTTTATGTTTGGAACATTGGCATCTTGCCAATGTTCCTCTAAAAAGAGTGCTGACAATGCTGTTGTCAATACCACTGAAACACCTGTGCCTTTGGGTGATCCGTTCATTTTGCTGCACGATGGAGTATACTATGCCTATGGTACGCATTCGAATAAAGGAATTGAATTTTATACCTCCGATGACTTGCTGACCTGGAAGTATGGAGGGTTGGCATTGAATAAGGAAGATTCCTGGGCGGACCGTTGGTTCTGGGCTCCTGAGATTTATTTTGTAAATGGGAAATTCTATATGTATTATTCGGCAGATGAACATATCTGTGTAGCGGTTGCGGACTCTCCCACGGGACCGTTTGTTCAGGATAAGAAGGAGCCGATGATTGCTGATGAGAAGTGTATTGACAATTCTCTGTTTATAGATGATAACGGTACGCCTTATTTATCCTTTGTACGTTTCAATGACGGTAACAACATTTGGATAGCAGAATTGGAAAAGGATTTGATTACTATCAAGAAAGAGACAATGCATCCTTGCCTCCATGTAACTCAGGAATGGGAGAAAGTCTGGCCTCGCGTGAATGAAGGTTCCTATATTCTTAAGCATAATGGAATTTATTATATGTCTTATTCTGCTAACAGTTATGAAAGTCCATTTTATGGTGTAGGCTGTGCTACGGCTACCGATCTGATGGGTACATGGACGAAGTATGATGAAAACCCTTTATTGCAAAAGCCCGGTAAGCTGGTTGGAGTGGGGCATAGTGCTATGTTTACGGATAAAGCCGGCAAGCTTCGCATAGTCTATCATGCTCATAAAGATAAGGATAACATTCATCCGCGTGCCATGTACATCGGAGAAGTTTCGTTTGAAAATGTCGGTGGAGTGGACCGCATGAGAATTAGTGAAGAGTATATAACCCCTAAACTTGTGAAATGACGCTTGTTTTGAGTCACAGAACTTCGATGAAAAGGGCTATTTTTATCGAAGTTCTGTTATAAACCGTTGTTTGATTGATTTTCTTGAATCTTAAAGGGACGATATTTCTATTTATTGAAATGTTTCTTTTATTGTTTATCGTCAAATTGGGCTATATTTGACGTATGAATCTATAAAAAGCACGAAAATGAAGAAAAGAATAATAGCCCTTATTAGTTTTCTTTGCTATATCATTTGCTGGGCACAAGCAGCAGATGAACATTACTATTTCAAAAATCTCAGCATTCAGGATGGGTTATCCCAGACTACAGTCAATGCTATTATACAGGACAAGAAGGGATTTATGTGGTTTGGTACCAAGGGTGGACTGAGCCGATACGATGGGATGTCATTCCGGAACTTTAAACGTGATATGACTGATAATCATAGTTTGGGAAACAATTTCGTGACCTGTCTTTATCAGGACAATAAAGGGAATATCTGGGTTGGTACAGATGCCGGGGTGTATATTTATTATTCTGACCAGGAGATTTTTATTCCATTTGACCGTCTGAGTGGGGAGAATACAAAGATAGAACGGACTGTTTCCGCTATTTCGGGAGATAAACAGGGCCGGGTATGGATAGCGGTCGAAACACAGGGACTCTTCTGTTATGAGCCGCAAAAAGGCCAACTTCATAATTATACATTGAATGAGTTCTCAGCCAATGTACAGAGCGTTGCTTTTGATAATAGTGGAACAATCTGGGTAGGATTTTATGGCAATGGCCTGTTCTATTCCAAGGATAATTTAAAAACGCTTCACCCTTATCTTTCCCCGAAGGATAGTGATGAGGTTTTTAAGGATGATGTTATCATGAAGATAGTTCCGGGAGCATATAATTGCATCTATATAAGTTCCATAAGAAAGGGAGTGCAGGAGTTGAATCTGACTTCCGGTAACCTGAGAAATTTGCTGTTGATGGATGAAACTGGTGAAATGGTATATAGCCGTGACCTGTTGGTAAATTCGGATAACGAACTGTGGATAGGAGCTGAATCGGGAGTTTATATCTACAATCTTCGTACGGACAAGTATGTGCATTTGCATAGTTCTAAGGATGATCCTTATTCGTTGTCCGATAATGCCGTTTATTCGTTGTGTGAGGATCGTGAAAGTGGCATCTGGGTAGGTTCATATTTTGGGGGAGTAGATTATTATCCGAAATCCTATACTTATTTTGAGAAGTATTATCCGAAAGATGGGGACAATAATTTGCAAGGCAAACGGGTCCGTGAGTTTTGCCAGGATAATAAGGGCATATTATGGATTGGCACCGAAGATGGTGGTTTGAACCGTTTTGATCCGAGCACCAAGACCTTCTCATTCTTTGCACCCAGTTCCGGGTTTACGAATATTCATGGGCTCTGTATGGTGGGTGATAAGTTGTGGGTTGGAACTTTCTCTAAAGGTTTGAAAATTGTAGATACTAATACCGGTAATATCCTGAAAACCTACCAGAAAAATGGTTCTCCACGTTCATTAATTGATAACAGCATCTTTGCTATTTGCAGAACAACGACTGGTGATATTTATTTGGGAACGATGTTCGGTCTGTTAAAATACAATGGGCAAACGGATGACTTTGAAAGGATTACAGAACTGGCCGGCAGGTTTGTATATGATATAAAGGAGGATTCGGGCGGTAACTTGTGGCTGGCAACCTATGCGAATGGCGCTTATTGCTATAATGTGAATGAAAAGAGATGGAAAAACTATGTGCACAATGAGGGTAATCAAGAGAGCCTTCCTTATGATAAGGTTTTGAGTATTTTTGAAGACTCCCATCGCCAGATCTGGCTGACTACGCAAGGAGGTGGTTTCTGTCTGTTTCATCCTGAAACGGAGACTTTTACCAGCTATAATTCATCCAACGGATTGCCTAATGATGTCGTTTACCAGATCGTAGAAGACGCGGAGGGTCTGTTCTGGTTGACTACGAATAGTGGGTTGGTACGTTTTAACCCTGTAACTAAACAGGTGAAGGGATATACTACGGCCAATGGATTGCTTGGTGATCAATTTAACTACCGTTCCAGCTATAAGGATGAAGCCGGTAACATTTATCTGGGTAGTATTGATGGCTTTATTGTATTTAATCCTAAGACATTTACAGAGAATAAGAACCTGCCGCCGGTGGTGATTACCGATTTTATGCTGTTTAATAAAGAAGTTCGTGCCGATGAAGAGAATACTCCTCTTGATAAGAGCATTACTTTCTCGGACAGCATTACCCTTCAGGCTAATCAGAACTCATTTTCCTTCCGTATTGCAGCCTTGGGTTATCAGGTGCCGAAAATGAATAAATTGATGTACAGATTGGATGGCTTTGATAAGGACTGGATAACTGTGGGGGAAAGCCCTATTGTGACTTATTCCAATCTGTGGCATGGTGATTATCAGTTTCGTGTGAAAGCGTCCAATAGTGATGGTATTTGGGGACCCGAAGAACAGTTGTTATATATCCATATCCGTCCTCCTTTTTATCTTTCCATCTGGGCTTATTGCATTTATTTATTGTTGTTTATTGTTTGCTTTGTATATACTTTCTGGTATTTCAAGCAACGTAGCAGCAGGCAGCACCGCCGCCAGCTTGAGAAGTTCGAACAGGAGAAAGAACGTGAGATTTATAATGCCAAGATAGATTTCTTTACGAACGTAGCACATGAAATCCGCACTCCGCTGACATTGATAAAAGGACCTTTGGAGAATATCATTCTGAAAAAGCATCTGGACCCGGAAACTCATGAAGATCTGAACATCATGCAGCATAATACGGAAAGGTTGCTGAACCTGACGAATCAACTTCTGGATTTCAGAAAGGTAGAGAGTCAGGGATACAGTCTGAACTTTACCAAATGTGATATTACTAATGTTTTGAGAGAGACTTATATGCGATTTAGTTCCCTTTCGCGCCAGAAAGGTCTCGACTTTACATTGGAGTTGCCGAATGAAAACTTCTGTGCGCATGTCAACCGTGAAGCTTTTACGAAGATTATAAGTAATCTTTTAAATAATGGGATGAAGTATGCTGATAGTTATATGCATATAAAGCTGGAAGTAGATCAGGAAAAGCAGGCTTTCTATGTGGTGACTAAGAACGACGGAGTAATCATTCCTGATGAGATGAAAGAGGAGATCTTTCAGCCTTTTGTCCGTTTTAGCCAGAAAGAAGAGGGAAAGGTTACTACAGGTGCGGGTATCGGTTTGGCTCTTTCCCGTTCATTGGCAGAGCTCCATCGTGGCACTTTGGTCATGGTTCAGGGAGAAGAAGCGAACATTTTCCGCTTGACACTTCCTATCACCCAGGATATGGTCATAGCTCTGGATTCTGATGTAGAGAATAAAGATGCAGAGTTGCAAGCGGAAACATCCGGTGAATCCTATCCGGATGATAAATTGGAAGGGAAACATTCGAAAGAAAGCAAACATATGGTTTTGGTTGTAGAAGACAATCCGGAAATGCTCGCTTTCATCGAACGTCAGTTATCGTCTCAATATGCTGTAATCACCGCTACCAATGGTAAAGAGGCTTTGGAAGCTTTGGATAGTAATTTCGTAAATCTGGTGGTGAGTGATGTCGTTATGCCGTTGATGGATGGTTTTGAACTTTGCAAGACTATAAAATCGAATGTAGGTTATAGCCATATTCCTATTATACTTTTAACTGCAAAGACAAATATCCAGTCTAAGATTGAAGGAATGGAACTGGGAGCGGACTCTTATATTGAAAAGCCTTTTTCACCGGAATATCTCCTGGCTGTGGTTTCTAATCTGATAAATAACCGGGAGAAACTTCGCAGGGATTTTGCTAAATCTCCTTTTGTTGCGGTCAATACAATGGCATTGACCAAGGCTGATGAAGAATTTATCAAGAAGCTGAACGAAATAATTCTTTCTAACCTGTCAAACCAGGAATTCAGTATGGATGATATGGCAGAGAGCCTGAATATGAGCCGTTCCAGTTTCTATCGTAAGATGAAGGGAGTATTAGACTTGAGTCCCAATGAGTATTTACGCATAGAACGTCTGAAGCGTGCCGCCCAATTATTGAAAGAAGGTGAGAGCCGTATCAATGAAATCTGTTATATGGTCGGGTTCAATTCTTCTTCTTATTTCTCTAAATGCTTCCTGAAGCAATTCGGGGTACTTCCGAAGGATTTTGCCGGCTAAAGGGAGGCATCCGGAATTTCCGGTGTATGAGTTAAATCATCGGCATTGGAAGTCTTGAACGTCTTTCTTTTTTCTGTTCGTTTTGCATCTATATGTCGGTGGCGTTGGATATATAGATACAACGTATTGGATATATAGATGCAACACATTGGATATATAGATGCAATACGTCCGATATATAGATGCTACACGCTCTGTCTATACAACTGATTGCCGGGAAAGTTTAAACTCATGTACCGAATGTTCCGGACGCTCCGGCTAAAGTAAGTAAGAAGCAACTTGTGCAAAGAAATGGGATTTTTCAGTAAGCTCAGGATGACGGAGTGAACAAATTCATTGATGACTGATATTTAGTGGCTTTATTTGGAATAAAATTGTGGCTTTTATGCGATTTTGAGATGTTTTTTCTATTTATTGGAATGCTTATTTCGTATTGAGAAGATACTGTGCGCTATCTTTGTAACCGTCTCATAAGAGATTATACCATGATAACAATTATGTGTTTCTTAATGTCTAATAAATAAAGAATTAACCTTATGTGTAAGAAGTCGTTATTATTGCTGTTTTTACTTCCTTTTCAGTTCGTATTCGCTCAAACAAGTTTATTGACCGATTTTCCCGAGGGATATACCCCTAAAGAAGTCGGTAAACGTCTTGCATATCATTTTGTAGATGGAAAGCATATGCTTCATATTGGAAAGTGGATTAGTTATCCGGAGACTTTTACCTGGAATGGAGGGCTAAAGTTTGCTGCACTTACCAATGATCAAGAGCTTGTGAAGCTTTTGCAGAACAGATTTGAGCTTCTGTTCACAACAGAAAAGGCCTTATTGCCTATCATGAATCATGTGGATGTAAATATGTTCGGTAGCTTGCCTTTGGAACTGTATAAGATTACAAAGGATCAACGCTATCTGGATCTGGGCCTTCCTTATGCCGATACTCAATGGCAACTCCCTGCAAACGCCAAACCGAAAGAAAGAGAATGGGACCAGAAAGGTTATTCCTGGCAGACCCGTTTGTGGATTGACGATATGTACATGATTACTATTGTGCAGACTCAGGCTTACAGAGTTACCGGTGATCGTAAATATATAGACCGTGCTGCAAGAGAGATGGTGATGTATCTGGACGAACTGCAATGTCCGAATGGTCTTTTCTATCATGCTCCGGATGTTCCTTTCTATTGGGGAAGAGGTAATGGATGGATGGCTGCCGGTATGGCTGAATTGTTGAGCAGCTTGCCCGAAGACAGTGAATATCGTCCACGTATTCTGCACGGTTACCGTACCATGATGAAAAGCCTGAAGAAATATCAGTCTTCAAACGGTTTGTGGCATCAGTTGCTGGATCATCCCGATTGTTGGCTCGAAACTTCAGGATCTGCCATGTTTACCTTTGCTTTCATTAAAGGAGTGAAGAATGGCTGGTTGGATGCCAAGGAATATGCACCCGCTGCCCGCAAAGCATGGATGGCTATGGTGAAATACATAGATGAAAATGATAATGTGAAATCTGTTTGCGAAGGTACCAATAAGAAGAACGACAAACAGTATTACTATGATCGCAAACAAAATGTAGGTGATTATCATGGACAAGCTCCTTACCTCTGGTGTGCCGTTGCACTTCTGGAGGAATAAGATAGCATTACTTTAATAATCTCATATCGAAAATCTATTTATACTTATAAGATGAACATAAGCAGTTGGGTGAAGGCCCTTACCTTTGTTGTACTGTTGTTTTCCTATTCGACAGTAGTAACCGGACAAACCAAAGTAAATGATGTCAGAGACTCTGAACGCCTCTGGCTCGACTCGGAAATTACCCATAATGGAGACTATCAGTGGAAAATGATAAAGGCAGGAGATGTAGCAGATCCTGGAGAAAAGGTTTCATTGTCAGATTACCCGACCGCGAACTGGTTGCCTGCCATTGTGCCCGGTACAGTTCTGAATTCATTGGTACATAACCGGAAATATCCGGAACCTTATTACGGAATCAACAATAAGATCGAATCCAAATTAATACCGGATATCTCTGAAACCGGTCGTGACTTTTATACCTACTGGTTCCGGACTGAATTTACAGTTCCCAAATCATTTGAAGGAAAACATGTCTGGTTGCAAGTGGATGGTATCAACTATCGTGCCGAAGTATGGGTGAATGGAAACCTGCTCAGTACTATTAAAGGTATGTTTATGCAGGATTATATTGACGTGACTGACTTTGTGAAGATAGATAAGGCTAACGCATTGGCTATAAAAGTATATCCGGTTGATGTCCCCGGCAGTGCCAAACCCAAGTCCTGGGGTGCAGTGGGTGAGTTCCACAATGGTGGGAACGGAAATATCGGATTGAACACTACTATGCTGATGACCGTAGGCTGGGATTTTACTTTCATGGATGGTATCCGTGACCGTAATACGGGGATCTGGAAAAACATCTCTCTCTATGCTACCGGTAAAGTGGCGTTACGTCATCCTTTTGTGAAATCCGAATTGCGTAAACCTGGTTATGACCAGGCACGTGAGTTCATTTCTGTGGAAGTTGTAAATCCTACTACCGGATTTAGCGGAATTAATTGTACGGTAAGAGGTGAGATTACAGGTGAAAATATAACTTTCGAGAAAAAGCTTAAAGTTTTGCGTGGAGAAGAGAAAATCTTGTCTTTTTCTCCGGATGAATTTCCTCAATTAGTGATTAACTCTCCTCGTTTGTGGTGGCCTGTGAACAAAGGTCCTCAAAACCTGTATGAGTTGAAAATGACCGTATCCATCGATGGAGTAGTTTGCGACTCGGTTAAAACAAAATTCGGTATTCGTGAGATTACTTCCGATACGAATACGCCTGATAAGTCACGTGTCTTTTATGTCAATGGCAAGCGTCTCTTTATTCGTGGAACGAACTGGATACCGGAAGCTATGTTGAGAACTTCTGACGAGCGTACGTATGCCGAACTGCGATATAGCCGTCAGTCGGGTGTCAATCTCTTACGCATGTGGGGAGGTGGCATTGCCGAATCCGATTATTTCTTCCAGTTGTGTGATGAGATGGGACTGCTGGTATGGCAGGAATTCTGGATGACGGGTGATACACGCCATCCGAACGATAAGGGCAATTATCTGGATAATGTGGCATCTACTGTGAAACGTATCCGCAATCATCCTTCTCTGGCTTATTATGTAGCCTCTAATGAAAGTACCGAGGTTACAGGTACCCCTGAATTATTGAACAAACTGGACGGTACGCGAGGATATCAGATGCAGTCAGAATGTGCCGGAGTGCATGATGGAAGTCCGTATAAGCAGGTGAATCCGATGCAGCATTATGAAAATACGGCATCTCCACGTGGAAGCCGTGTCGATGGTTTCAATCCGGAGTATGGTGCGCCTACACTTCCCACAGTGGAGATTCTTCGTGAGATGATGGACGAAAAAGACCTCTGGCCTATCAATAAAGAGGTGTGGGATTACCTGGATGGAAATGGTTTCCACTTGATGACTACCATGTATACTGATTTGGTGAACAACTATGGAAAGTCATCCTCTATTGATGAGTTTGCTCAGAAAGGACAACTGTTGGGTGCCATTAACTCAAAGAGTATCTGGGAAGTGTGGAATTACAATAAGTTGGATTATGGTGATCGCTTCTGTTCCGGACTCTTGTTTTGGTATCATAACTGCTCCATGCGTCAGGTATCTTCCCGTATGTGGGATTGGTCTTTGGAACCCACTGCTTCTTTGTACCATACAGCCAATTCATTGGAGCCACTACATGCCCAGTTCGATTATCTGAAGAATACAGTATCTGTGGTGAACGATTATTATCGCTCTTTTAATAATTACAAAGTGATAGCACGGGTATATGATATCAATAGCCGGAAGGTATATGAAGAATCTGCTTCCGTGAATCTTCCGGAAGATGGAGTAGCCAATGATGTACTGACCATCCGTTTTCCTGAAAACATCTCTCAGGTTCACTTTATCAAGCTGGTGCTGAAAGATGAGAAGGGTAAAGACGTTTCTTCCAACTTCTATTGGAGATCAAATGATAAGTATGAAGGCAGTAAGACTCTGACCGGTCCTGCATCTTCAGGATTTGAAGACTTGAATAAGCTGAAAGCGGCTAATGTGAAGCTCTCCTATAAAGCGCGTCAGGCAGACGGTCGCTATTTCGTAGACATTACATTGAAGAATACCTCCGGTGGTATCGCTTTCTTTAATCAGTTGCAATTCCTCAATTCCAAAATGAGTCCGATACGCCCGTCGTTCTATTCGGATAACTTTTTCTCTCTGGTTCCGGGTGAAAAGAAAACTGTCACCATTGAAACGGCGGAAGAAAAGTTGACTGAGGGAGCTGTTCTGGTATTGAAGGGTTGGAATGTAACTACTCAGAAGTATAAACTCAAATAAAAAAATAACGTGAAGAGATTCCATATTCTTACTGTTCTGTTGTTGCTCAGCTGGGGGATATCCGCTCAAAATCATTTTGATATTGTGGTGGTAGGCGGTAATCCCGGTGGCATAATGGCGGCGATTGCAGCGGCCAGGCAAGGCAAGACCTCGGTTATATTGGAACGTAGTCAACATATTGGAGGACTTCCGGCCAACGGACTGGGAGCTACTGATATTGCTACCCGGGAGGCAACTACCGGTCTGTTCATGGAGTTTACTTCCAGAATCAAGCAATATTATACAGAACGGTATGGAAAGAACTCTCAGCAGCTGAAGGATTGCAGTGACGGCTTTCATTTCGAACCGTCTGTTGCAGCCTCTATCTATCAGGATATGCTGAACGAACATAAGGATAAGATTACCGTGCTTCTTATGCGGCAGTTCGATGCTGAAGATCAGAATATCACTCTCAGAAACGGGCGCATTGAAAGCATCTGTATACTGAATCGTGAGAATGGAGAGAAAGAACTTTATCAGGGTGACATCTTTGTGGATGCCACTTATGAAGGTGATCTGGGTGCTGCGGCAGGTGTGCCTTTCCGCGTAGGCAGGGAAAGTAAAGCCGAATTCGGAGAACCCGGAGCAGGAAGAACCTATGAATACTGGAAAAGTCTGCCCGCCAATGGTAGCACAGGAGAGTCTGATAATGCAGTCCAGGCATATAACTATCGCCTTTGCCTGACTAATGATCCTGATAATCGTGTCCTCTTTCCGAAGCCGGCATCGTATAACAGGAACGAATATGTCTCACTGATTGAAGATGTATGGACCGGAAAGAATACTCAACGGGCCATGCTGAAGGTAACTGATGAAATGATGGAAGAAAACCGTCGTCATATCGCTGGCGGTAACCAGACTAAACTTCCAGGAGACAGTTGGGGAATCAGAAAACTGAGCAGTATCGTGAAACTGCCTAATCAGAAGACAGATGGCAATAATCAGCATGCTGCATTTATCTCTACTGATCTGCCGGAAGAGAACTGGCCTTGGCCTACTTCTTCCTGGGAGTGGAGAGATAAGTTTGCCAAACGTCTGAAAGATTATACATTGGGTTTATTCTGGTTTGCCCAGAATGATCCGGAATTACCGGAGCATTTCCGTAAAGCAATGCTAGAATGGGGATTGGCTAAAGATGAATATCAGGATAATGAATATTTTCCCCGCCAGGTCTATGTGCGTGAAGGAAGACGCTTTGAAGGAGTTTACTTCTTTACTGCTAAGGATGCTTTACCCACTGCACCGGGTAAACGCCCGCCTTTGCATGGCAGTAGCGTGACAGCCAGCCATTATGCACTCGATTCGCATGCTGCCAGAAAGCGGGAAGCCGGAAGAGTACATTTGGATGGATTCATCAGCTACCCTACAGCAGTGTATACGGTGCCCTTGGGCGTGATTCTACCCCGGAATGTAGATAATCTGCTATTACCTGTACCTGTATCCGGTTCGCATATCGGATTCTCCACATTGCGTATGGAGCCATGTTGGATGGCATTGGGGCAGGCGGCAGGTATCGCTGCTTCACTGGCTATTGACCGTAAAGTTGCTGTTCAGGATGTGGATATGTCCATATTGCAGGATTTGCTGATCGACCAGAAAGCAACGCTGATTTACTTTCGTGACTTGCGTCCGGAAAATACTGGTTTCCATTTGGCTCAATATATGGGATTGAGAGGGTATTTGCCCGGATGGGATGCGGATTTGCAAGGAACGGTCGATGAAAAGACGTTGCAGGACTGGAGTACATTATGTGGGTTTAAGCCCCGAGCTGTTCCCGGAAAAACAACCCGATTGGAAGTATTGACCGAGATTTATAAACATATTCGTCAATAAAACGATAATTTTAACCATGCGAAACATAGATATTAAGATGAAGTTAAAACTCATAGTCGGTTTGATAGGAGTGCTGTCATTGAGTAGTTTTTCTACTCTGCCTTCTTCAGATGATACCGATAAGAAAGAACAGGAGAACTGGGTAATTGGCCCATTTCATCGCCCTGAAGGTGTCAATCCTGTACTCACTCCACAGCCTACCTCTTTCTATTGTCCGATGCGCAAGGAACAGGTGAAGTGGGAGGAAAGTGATATTTTCAATCCTGCTGCCACCGTGAAAGATGGAAAGATTGTCGTGCTCTATCGTGCTGAAGATAACTCGGCACAAGGCATCGGGAAGAGAACTTCCCGTATCGGGTATGCTGAAAGCGTGGATGGAGTAACTATAAAGAGATTCGACAGCCCGGTACTTTTCCCCGGTGGAGATGATTTTGAGAATATAGAGTGTCCGGGTGGTTGCGAAGATCCGCGAGTGGCAATGACCGAAGACGGATTATACGTGATGCTTTATACGGCGTGGAACCGGAAGACCCCCCGTCTTGCGGTGGCTACCTCCAGAGACTTGAAGAACTGGACCAAGCACGGTCTTGCTTTTGAAAAAGCGTATGACGGGCGTTTCGCCAGAATTGCTACCAAGTCAGCCTCCATGCTTACCAAGGTGAAAGGTGGGAAACTGGTTATCGATAAAGTAGATGGTAAGTACTTCATGTATTGGGGAGAATATGCTGTGCATGCAGCTACTTCCGACAATCTTACAGACTGGTATCCTGTGCTGGATGAGAACAACGAGTTGTTGAAAATAGCCAGGCCGCGTAACGGATACTTCGACAGCCAGATGACTGAATGTGGTCCTCCTGCTATTCGTACCAAACAAGGCATCGTATTGATGTATAATGGTAAGAATGATAAAAAGAGAGGCGATGCAAATTATCCGGCAGGTGCTTACTGCGCTGGTCAGCTCCTGTTTGATTCCAAAGATCCTTATAAAGTATTGGGCCGTTTAGACAAGCCTTTCTTCATGCCTGAAGCTTCTTTTGAGAAGAGCGGGCAGTATAAGGACGGAACCGTGTTTATCGAAGGATTGGCCTATTATAAGAAGAAGCTATATCTTTATTACGGCTGTGCAGACTCCAAAGTGGCGGTAGCCGTGTGCGACGACACCAAGAAACTATTGAAAGTGAAGTAATATCAACGGATATTCCAGAGAAAGTAAATTATTGTAATGTTTAATAGATAGAATTCAAATTGTTATGTACAAGAAAGTATTCGCATTATTATTTTTATTATCATCTTTCCAGTTGCTAATCGCCCAGACTAGTCTTCTGAAGAATTTTCCCGAAGGGTATACTCCCGATGAAATCGGCAGACGTATTGCCTACCGTTTTGTAACCGAGAAACATGCATTGCATGCCGGAAAATGGATTGGTTATCCTGAAACCTTCTATTGGAACGGTTCTCTTAAATATGCGGCGGCAGCCAAAGACAAAGCGCTCATCAAGCTTCTGCAAGCCAGATTTGAGCATCTGTTTACTACCGAAAAGGAGTTGTTGCCCATCAAGAATCATGTCGATCTGAATATGTTCGGAAGTTTGCCTCTGGAGCTTTATTGGGTGACGAAGGATGAACGCTACAAAGAACTGGGATTGCCTTATGCCGATACCCAATGGGAAGTTCCCGAAGATGCCAAACCAAGTGAGAAGGAATGGGCAGAGAAGGGCTATTCATGGCAGACACGTCTTTGGATTGACGATATGTACATGATTACCATTGTACAGACACATGCCTACAAAGTGACCAATGATAGCAAATATATAGATCGTGCAGCCAAAGAGATGGTGATGTATCTGGATGAATTGCAACGTCCCAACGGTCTCTTCTATCATGCACCGGACGTACCTTTTTATTGGGGGCGCGGAAACGGATGGATGGCAGCAGGTATGGCAGAATTGCTTCGTTATTTGCCCAAGAAGCACAAAGACCGTCCCCGCATCATGGAAGGCTACCTGACCATGATGAAAAGTCTGAAGGAATATCAGAATCCGGAAGGTCTGTGGAATCAGTTGCTCGATGATCCCGAATGCTGGACTGAAACATCGGGTTCTGCCATGTTTACCTTCGCTTTTATTACGGGGGTAAAGAACGGATGGCTGGATGCCAAAGAATATGCTCCGGCAGCCCGCAAGGCATGGATGGCTTTGGTGACTTACCTTACCGAAAAGAATCAGGTGAGAGAAATCTGCGTAGGTACCAATAAGAAGAACGACAAGCAATACTATTATGACCGTCCGCGTCGTACTGGTGATTTTCATGCGCAAGGACCTTACCTCTGGTGTGTGGTCGCCCTGATGGAGAAGTAACTTATAAATTATCAATAAATAAACCATGAGTATTTTTAAATCTGTTTTATTAGGAGGTATGCTGCTACTGAGTTCTTCAGTGGCGCTGGCTCAGGTTTCGCTATCGCAAAATAGTAGCGGATCCAACGTATTTAGTCTCGTAGGCAAGAAGGATAAAGCCTGCGTGTACTATGACGCACAAGATTTTGAAGTTGTAAAAACAACGGCGGGACTATTTGCGAATGATGTGAAAGAGGTGAGTGGACAAATTCTGGGCGTTGCTACTACCAAAGAAGCTCCTCAGAAGAATTGTATCATTGTCGGAACCTTGGGTCATAATGAATGGATTGACCAGATGATTGCGAAGAAGAAACTGGACGTGGAACCTTTGAAGGATCGTTGGGAAAGCTATCTGGTGCAACTCGTTCGTAATCCGCTTCCTGGTGTAGACAAGGCATTGGTTATTGTGGGTAGCGACCGCAGAGGTGCTGCTTATGGATTGCTGTCCGTGTCAAGAACTATCGGTGTATCTCCTTGGTACTGGTGGGCAGATGCTCCTATTGTAAAGAAGGATCAGTTACACCTGAAAGTAGATAAATATATATCTAAAGAGCCTACTGTGAAGTACAGAGGCATTTTCATCAATGATGAAGACTGGGGCCTCTACCGTTGGTCGAAGAGAAACTTCGAGAAAGAAGTGGGTAACTTCGGTCCCCGGACTTACGCTAAGGTTTGCGAACTGTTACTCCGCCTCCAGGCCAACTATTTGTGTCCGGCCATGCACGATGCGTCTATGGCATTTCACCGCATTCCCGAGAACAGAGTGGTTGCAGACCGCTTTGCCATCATCATGGGTTCTTCTCATTGCGAACCGTTATTGTTTAATACGGCAAGTGAATGGAAGCGTGATAAAATGGGTGAGTGGGACTACATCAATAATAAAAAAGGCGTAGACAGTGTGCTGAATGCACGCGTGAAGGAATGTGCTCCCTTTGAAAATGTATATACGCTGGCATTACGCGGACTGCACGACAGAGCCATGAATGCAAGCAATGATATGGGCGACCGGAAAGATATGCTTCAGGAGGCTCTGATGGCACAAAGGCAGATGTTGATTGATGCCATTGGTAAACCGGGTGAAGAGATTCCCCAAGCATTTACTCCCTATAAAGAAGTGTTGGATGTATATGACGAAGGTCTGGAACTACCGGATGACGTAACAATCATCTGGCCGGATGATAACTATGGTTATATGAAACGTCTGAGCAGCCCGAAGGAACAGAAGCGTTCGGGCCGTTCGGGTGTGTACTACCATTCTTCTTATCTTGGTAAGCCTCACGATCATCTTTGGATGAACACGATTTCTCCTACATTGATGTATGAAGAACTTCGTAAAGCGTATGATGCAACGGCAGATCGCATCTGGTTGCTGAATGCCGGTGATATCAAATCCTGTGAGTTCGCTGTTGATTACTTCCTGACGATGGCTTTCGATATTGATTCTTTCAACTTTGAAAGGGCAGCTAACTACCGTACCGAATGGCTGTGTGGTATGTTGGGCAATCAATACCGCAACGAATATCAGGATGTGGTTAATTCTTTCTATAAGCTGGCTTTCGCGCGTAAACCCGAATTTATGGGATGGGGCTACCAATGGACTACTGATAAGCACGGGAGAGAACGGAATACGGATACGGACTTTTCGCTTACCAACTATCGTGAGGTGGATAATCGTTTGAGCGAATACCGTCGTATTGGAAGCACCGTAGAGAAGATATTGAACAGTATGTCGGACGAGAAACAGAAAGCATGCTTCTACCAGACACTGTATTATCCGGTGAAAGGGTGCGAGTTGTTGAACAGAATGATACTGGACGGACAAAGAAACCGCTGGTATTCTATTCAGCAGAGAGCATCAACCAAAGAACTGGAAAAATCAGCGAAAGCCTGTTACGACAGTTTGGAAGTAATTACCAAGGGCTATAACTCGTTGCTTAGCGGTAAGTGGGATCATGTAATGACGATGAAACAGGGATTTGCCGCTGCTTATTTTGAACTTCCGAAATTGAGAGATGTTGAATTGGCTCCTACTGCTTCTTTAGGCGTAATGGCCGAAGGTGAGGCCGTGTTGAAAGGTCTCCAGAGTTTCCATTCATTGCCATGTTTCAATACTTACTTGCGCCAGTCTTACTATGTAGATGTATTCAATAAGGGTGCTACTCCGTTGAAATGGAAAGCTGCTGTAACAAATGACTGGATTTTAGTTAGTAAGAAATCCGGAGAGACTGCTACTGAAGAGCGTATCGAGGTTTCTATCGACTGGGCGAAGGTTCCTGCCGGTGAAAGAATACTTGGAACACTGGATATCACTTCTGATCGCGGTGAGAAGGAAAGTGTCTATATCTCCGTCTTTAATCCTACTTCTCCTTCATTGGCCGAAATGGATACGCTGTTTGTTGAAAACAACGGATATGTTTCGATAGATGCGGCAAGTTTCCACCGTAAAGTGGAGAATGATGCCATTAAGATGATTATGATTCCGAACCTGGGATGCGAGAATACAGCTGTACAGTTGGGTAATCCTATCGCTCCGGCACAACGTACCGCAGGACGTAATACACCGCGCCTGGAATATGATTTCTATACGTTTGAGCAGGGATCAGTAGACGTTTATACGTATGTGCTGCCTACATTCCCCATCAGCAAGGATAGAGGATATGCCGGACATGAAGCAACAAATGTTGAAACCAAATATGGTGTATGTATAGACGAAGGTCCGGTAATGACTCCATCTACTTCTTCTTTCGAATATGCCCAGATCTGGTATGAAAGCGTATTGAAGAATTGCAGAATCAACAAGACCACTCTCCATATCGATAAACCGGGTAAGCATACGGTGAAAATCATCTGTGGAGATGCCGGAACAGTTCTGCAAAAGGTTGTGTTGGACTTTGGCGGTATGAAGCGTTCCTATATGGGACCGCAACCTACCAGAAATGAACAAGAGGTTGCTAAATAAAAGCCATTGTGAACGGTGAATAGAATTGCTTCCTTGCTTGAATAGCAGGAAATTCTTAAAAAGTATTGCTATATAATTGCTTAAATGGAAGATGTAGGATTCGATAGAATCCTACATCTTTTGTTTTGATACGAATCTTCTATTTATTGAATCGTTTTTAAGGTGTCAGACTGATATAATTCCCTATTTTTGTTGTCGTTATATTACATATAGTCTAATGTTACGTAAAGAGATATCGAATTCAGAAACCATTTAAAATCAATAGTACCATGATGAAGAAGTTGATACTTATCCTTTGCATTTTGCAGGGTGTCCTGTTGTCACTGCGAGCGCAGGGTGAACAGCAGAATATTGCTTATACTGATAACAATGTACGGTTTACGGTCATATCGGATGGAACGCTCCGTTTGGAGTATGCTCCGGATGGAAAATTTGTAGACGACAAGTCTTTTATTGCAGTAGACCGTTTATATCCGCAGGTTGATTACAAACTGAAGACAAGGGGGGCATGGATTGAAATAACCACCTCCAAGATGAAAATGCGTTATAAAAAAGACAGTGGGCGGTTTACGAACAATAATCTGATAATCGAAGCTGTAAAGGGGGCATTCCCCTTCACCTGGAAGCCTGGAATGCAACAGAAAGGCAATCTGAAAGGTACATATCGCACTCTTGATGGGATGGACGGTGATACACAGACTCAAACTTGGGTGTCTGATACGAAGAAAGGGGATAAACTGAAACTGGAAGACGGCCTGTTGGCAACTGATGGTTGGTCGCTCATTGACGATTCCCGCGGACTTTTGTTTGATAATGATCCGGACTGGGACTGGGCTAAGGAACGCCCCGCTAATGAAGGGCAAGACTGGTACTTCATGGCTTACGGACATGACTATAAGCAGGCTTTGAAAGACTATACTCTTTTTGCTGGTAAGATGCCGTTGCCTCCCCGTTACGCATTTGGCTATTGGTGGTCGCGTTATTGGCTGTATTCTGACAAAGAGTTCCGTAATCTGATTGATAATTTTCATACTTATCAGATACCTTTGGACGTGTTAGTGGTAGATATGGACTGGCATTATACCGAGAAAGGTAAGGGGGGCTGGACAGGCTGGACCTGGAACAGGGACTTATTTCCGAATCCTCAGGGTTTCTTGAAATACTTGAAACAGAATAACGTGAAAGTGACACTCAACCTGCATCCGGCAGACGGAGTGGCCGCTTATGAAGAGAAATATCCGGAGATGGCTAAGGACATGGGTGTAGACCCGGCTACAAAGCAGACGATCCCTTGGATAAATTCAGATAAGAAGTTCATGAAGAATATGTTCAAGAATATTCTGGCTCCGATGGAAAAAGACGGAGTGGACTTCTGGTGGCTGGACTGGCAGCAGGGAATGTTCGACTCAAAGATGAAGAATCTGAGTAATACCTGGTGGATTAACTATGCATTTTTCAGCGATATGGAGCAACGTCGGGAGACACGTCCGATGCTTTACCACCGCTGGGGAGGATTGGGAAATCATCGTTATCAGGTAGGGTTCTCGGGTGATGCTGTGATTTCATGGAAATCACTTGATTTCCAACCCTATTTCAATTCTACAGCTTCCAACGTGTTGTACGGCTATTGGAGTCATGACCTGGGTGGACATATCGGTAGCCAGATAGATCCCGAAATGTATACCCGCTGGCTACAATTCGGAGCATTAAGCCCGATTATGCGTACCCACTCCCAGAAAGGGGCTAAGCTGAATAAAGAACCTTGGGTGTTCGACAAGGAATATTGTGATATCATCCGTGAAACGATTCGCCAACGCTATGTGATGGCTCCTTATATCTACACCATGGCTCGTAAGGGGTACGATGACGGATTGTCTCTTTGCCGTCCGATGTATTATGATTATCCGGAGAACAAAGAAGCTTACGACTTTGGCAATGAGTATATGTTTGGAGATGACGTTCTGGTTGCACCGGTCACTACTCCAGCCAAGGATGGTTATGCACAGGTACGTGTATGGTTGCCGGAAGGAGAATGGTACGAATGGCATACGGGAGCTTTACTGGAAGGTAACCGGATTGTAGAACGCTCTTTCGCCATTGATGAATATCCAATTTATGTAAAAGCGGGTGCCATACTTCCTTTGTATCTGAAGAATGTGATGAACCTTAACAATAATGACGAAGAAATAGCGGTGACGGTGTTTCCCGGTGGAAGCGGTACAACGGCGTTTAATTTGTATGAAGATAACGGAAATGATAAGAATTATGCATCCGAGTATGCCGTGACTAAGCTGACCTCTGCCCGTAGTGGTAATGAGCAAACGATTGTTATCGGCAAGCGCGAAGGTGGCTATAAAGAAATGCCTCTTGCCCGTCCGTTCACGGTGAAAGTGCTTTCATCTCTGCTTCCCCAGTCCGTCACGGTAAATGGAGTTCCGGCAGAATACAGATATTCGGCTGAAGACTTTGCATTACTGGTAGATTTGCCGGAGTTGCCTTGTAACCAGGAAAAAGTGATTAAGATCATTTATCCGTCCGGGAAAGTGGATATGAACGGACTTTTAGGGGCATCCAAAAGAATAGCCCGGTCTATGGAACAACTGAAGTATCGTAATTCGTATATTGTCTTTAAAGAAGAGTTCGGCAAAATGGGAAGTCTGAATGAGGCTGTGATGTATGCTCCGTCTGAAATGCCCACTTTGATCTCTGATTTCTGGAAGAGTTATCATGAATTGCCTTCGGTATTGGAACGGCAGGGTTTGAAGAGCGAGCAAGCGACATGGTTCCTGCAATCCGTTTGCTGGGGTGAAAAGTAACTCCGGATATGTCTGGAATAGGAGTTACTGAATGATGTATCAGTGGTTTGCTTGTTGGGATTTATGGAATTGGATAATACTCTTTGTTTCTTTTACAACTCTTTGATTATCAGTAGGCAAAAGTGCTCTATAATGAGGTAACGACTGAATAGGGATGAAGTAACGAGTGAATGGCAATGAAGTAACGACTGATATAGGTTAAGGTAACGACTGTTTCATAATGTAGGATTGCTGTAAATGATTCTGTAAATTAATGATGAAAGTGCACATAGTGCCGAATACTAAAGCTATAGTAATAGATGAAACGATACTTGATGACATTTCTGACCGTAATTATGACCCTTTGCTGTGCAGGAACTGTTTTTCCTTTGCCTTCTTCGGGCAATAGCCATGATATAGCATCATTGCATACATGGGGGCCTTACTCGAAACGTTATGCCGGTATCTCGCACATACCTGATATGCGTAAAGGGATACGTTTTGACTTCTCGGTGATGCCCGGGTATTACCGGAACCGTCAATTGGTGCCGCATGTCCTGTTCGAATCATCCTACTATCCGTGGGAAATAAATCCGGAGATGACCCGCATCACTTACCGCTATGAACTGGAGTGGAAAGACCGGGTTTATACGGATGTCACCTATCACATATTGGATGATAACCGTACGCTGGTCGGGATACATTGCGTCAACAATACGAGTATGCCTCAAAATCTGGTATTGAATCAGATGGCGTATATAGATTATCCTGAGACATATCCGCAGGTAGCGGTTTCGGATACGTCCGGCCTGCAATGGTATAATGCCATTGACTATATTGAGAATGAACCTGCCAGTAAATCCCCTCAATACAAACTGGTGTATGACGGATGGCAACGGAATGAGGAGCGCAGTGTTTCATCACTCGATGGTTCCATACTGGGAAGAGGGTTCGGCAGGAATGAAGGTGACCGGTTGAGTTATCTGGTAAACATTCTTCCGGGGCAGGAAAACGGGGCGATAGGTCTCCGGTTTAAGATGAAGAAAGGGGAGAGTGCCGTACTGTGTCTGAAAGGACTGGTGGAACAATCTGTAGAATTGGAAGGTACGGGGGAATTCTCTTTCTTGTCAGTTCCTTATTATGGAAAGAAGGCCGGAGAATATAAACTGGAACTTGTTTCGGGAAGTACTGTTGCAATCAGTCTGGATGGATTCTTTATAGGGGATGTTGACGGTATAAACAAAGTAAATGTGGTCCGTACGCCGATTCCTTTCACTCCTGTAATGGAGGTGGGAGAAACCAAACAGGATTTTATACTGAAATACAAGGATTGTGACAACTATTATGGCGTGGCCTGGAACTACCAACATTCGGAAGTGAGGGAGATACTGAACGGTGAATTGGAGTCTTTCTTCCGTAGAAGGGTGCATGAACATGTATCTTCAAGACTGATTGGGGACAGGAACTGGCATTATGCCAATGCTTTTTTGCGCCCTATCGTACTGGAACCTGACTCGGAACAGACCATTTACATGCTGGTATGCAGTGGGAATAAAGAACAGGTGAAGCAGGAACTGCAAGATTTCCATTCGACACCGGATAAACTGGTCGCACGGATCAGTTCTGCGGAAAAAGCGAAGCCTGAAGACCAGGTGTTGCCAGGCGGAGAGAAGTATCTTCTGGGGAATCGTTTGCTGCAAGCCTCACTCTTGTCGAATATCGTATATCCGGTTTATACGCAGAAGGAATACATCAGACATTTTACGCCGGGTAAGAATTGGAACAGTCTTTATACCTGGGACTCCGGCTTCATTGCGTTGGGACTGATTGATGTGGACCCGGTCAAGGCTTTCGAATGTATCAAGGCTTATACGACTCCGGTGGGGAGTGAATCGGCTTTCATCCATCACGGTACCCCATTACCCATTCAGATGTATGCTTATGCTGATTTGTGGAACAACAGCCTGTCACAGGAAGCGCTGAGATTCTTATATCCCAGGCTGAAACAATATTTTGATTTTATGGTTGGAGCTGATCCGTATTCACCTACCCGAATGGCAGGTTCCGGTCTGCTTCGTACTTGGGATTATTTCTATAATTCCGGTGGATGGGACGATTATCCGCCTCAACATGCATTACGCGGTAATAAATCGCAGTATCAATCGGTGACTCCTGTGGTAACCTCTGCTTATTATCTGCGGGCGGCGAAGATTCTGCGCCTGGCAGCGAAGGAACTGAGGCTGAAAAAGGATGTGAAGGCGTATGAACGGATCATCAAATACTTGTCATATGCCTTGCAAACTTACTCTTGGGATGAAGAAAGCGGATACTTCGGATATGTAGTCCATGATTCTCTGGGAAATGCGACAGATATTTTCCAGTATAAGGATCAATCTAATTTTAATAAGGGACTGGATGGGGTCACCCCTTTGGTAGCAGGTATTTGTTCTCCCGCTCAAGTGGACCGGTTGATGGAACATTTATTTTCTCCTGACGAACTGTGGACTAAAGTCGGGCTCTCAACGGTCGATCAGTCTGCTCCTTATTATAAAGAAGATGGATATTGGAACGGTGCTGTCTGGTTTCCCCATCAGTGGATGATGTGGAAGGCTCTTTTAGATTTGGGTAAAGGGGAAGAGGCTTACCGGGTGGCACATACAGCTCTGGATAATTGGGAGAAGGAGTGTGAAGAAAGCTATTTCACATTCGAGCATTTCATCATTTCGTCGGGGAGAGGAGCAGGGTGGCACCAGTTCTCGGGGCTTTCATCTCCTATATTAAATTGGTTTGCAGCATACTATAAGCCGGGTAAAGTCTCCACCGGTTTTGAGGTATGGATTACAAAGAGTGATTTTAATGAGAATCATTCCAGATATAAGGCTGAACTTTCTTTTGATGATTCGACAAAACCTCATGAGCGTTGCATGATTGTCTGTATGGATGCAGGGCATCAATATGAAGTATTCTTCAACGGAAAGCCGGTTCAGTATAGGTCTGGCCATGCAGGAATGTTAGAAATAACTCTGCCGGCTACGAATAAAACAGGGGAACTTGTAGTTCGAACTCTTGATTAGATTATTTTCTGCGAGAGGCATATTTTCTTTCAGATTCGATATCTCTAGAACAAAGGCGTGTTCTATTAAGGATACGCCTTTGTTGTTATTCTGAAACTTTATAAAATTGACTAGTTTCGCAGCTTACAGCCTATGAATAAAATGATAGATACGTCCCTATAATTGAGATTATTGTGTCTATTGCTGTTTTAAACCTTTCTAACGCGTGATTTGGGACATTTTTTCTTTTTTTAGAGATAACTGTATTATTGATTGCTTGTTTGAATATCTATTTTTGTCTTGCTTTAAAGCCAAGTAAGTCTTTACATTTTTTTTAAAATTTAATATTATGAAGCAGAAAATTTCAAAATGCTTTTTTGATGCAAGGGTTAGGATGTTACTCCTCCTCCTGATTTCTACAATTTATGCTCAAGCCCAATCGGGCAGAATCGTTACGGGTGTCGTTAAAGATGCCACAGGCGAAACAGTAATCGGTGTAAACGTTACTGTAAAGGGTAATGCTGCTTTGGGTACTATTACCGATTTAGATGGTAAGTATTCATTGAACGTTCCTGCGCAAAAATCTACTTTAGTATTCTCATTCATTGGTTACCAAACGGTAGAAAAAACGATTGATGCCAATGCAAGAACTCTGAACGTTACATTAGTGGAAGATTCTAAGTTGCTGGATGAAGTTGTTGTGGTGGGTTATGGTACGATGAAAAGAAAGGATGTAACAGGTGCCGTGGCACACGTTGGCGAGGAAGTGACAAAGAATAGAGCTGCAACAAATGCTCTTGACTTCCTGGTTGGTACGGTTCCCGGTGTGCACATCACTCCTTCTACTGATGCAGGTGGCGGCGCCTCCGGGCTTCTGATCCGTGGTAAACAATCGTTGAAGGCCAGTACTTCTCCTTTGATTGTTTTGGATGGTGTGGTATTCTATGGTAACATTGATGATATTAATCCGAATGACATTGAAAGTATGGATATCCTGAAGGATGCCAGCTCTACTGCTATTTACGGTTCCAAAGGATCGGCAGGTGTTATTCTTATCAATACCAAGAGAGGTTCTTCCGAGAAGCCCATTATCAACGTAAGTACAAAAATAGGTGTTTCACAAGCTACTTTTATGCCGGAGATGCCTACTGCTGAACAGTATATGCAGAGACGTGTTGATTACTTCAAAACAATTGATTACTTTAAGCCGGGCGAACAACAGCATGGTTTGGGATATTATGATAATCCCAATAGTCTGCCCGATGGCGTTTCTCGTGAACAATGGGCAAGCTATGACAGCTCTTTCTCCGGTGATTATATTGAAACCTGGATGCAACGACTGGAATTCAATCCTATTGAGGTTAACAACTATAAAGCCGGTAAATTCGTTGACTGGATGGACCTAGTTTATCAGAATGGTTTGAGACAGGATTACAATGCCTCTGTTTCCGGTAAGACGGCAAGAACCAACTATTATGTGTCGTTGGGTTATACTAATAATGATGGTATCGTAGTAGGTGATCAATTCCGTGCTTCAAGATCGCGTGTGAATTTGGATACTGAGATTACGAAATGGTTGAATATTGGTTTGAATGCGCAGTTCGTTCATAAAGGCTCGGATGATATTAAGGCAGATACGGGCGCGGCTAAAGCAGCCAGCCCCTTTGGAGACGTTTATGAGGCTGATGGAAGTATCAAGGTTAGACCTTGGGATGACAACCGTATTGCCAACCCATTACTGAACCGTTCAGTGGACGAAAAATACTACAGAACGCAGACATTTAATTCAAGCGTTTATGGTAAGTTAACTCTTCCTTTTGGATTTACCTGGCAGACAACTTTCAATGTGCGCTACGGCTGGAGAAAGGATTACTATTTTGATTCTGATATCAAGCCGGGTGTAGTAGCAGGTGGTAAAGCAAAACGTGTGGACTATTCAGACTATGAATGGAGCATTGATAACATGTTGAAATGGAACCGTACCTTTGCTAAAATTCATAACTTTGACTTCACTTTCGTATATACTGCTGAAAAATATCAGAACTGGCAAAGTACGGGAAACAATGAAGGTTTCCAGCCGAATGGTGCACTGAGTTATCATGGTATCCAGGCCGGTATAACTCCTACTGTCAGTGCAAATGACGAAATGCAGACTGGTAATGGTTTGTTGTGGCGCTTGAATTACTCTTTGATGGACCGTTATTTGCTGACAGGTTCTGTACGTCGTGACGGTTTCTCAGCTTTCGGACAGAATAATCCTTTCGGTGTATTTTCTACAGTTGCTGCCGGATGGCGTATATCAGAAGAGAAGTTCTTGAAGGATGTTGAATGGATTAACAACCTGAAGCTGCGTCTTTCTTGGGGACAAACCGGTAACCGTGACATCGGCCGTTATGCTGCCTTCTCAAGATTAACTATTACCAACGTTATTCAGAATGGGGTAAACTATAAAGGTGTATATCCTTCAAGTTTGGCTAACAGAGACTTGAAATGGGAAACTACTACCGGGTTCAACTTCGGTGTTGACTTTGGATTGTTCAAAAACAGACTGAGCGGTTCTGTAGAACTTTATAAGAATAAGACGAATGACTTGTTGATGGACCGTGCTATGCCTGAAATTTCAGGATATGGTAAGATCGCTTCTAACCTGGGAGAAATTGCTAACCAAGGGGCTGAGTTAACTTTGTCAAGTGTAAATATCAATACTTCTAATGTACGTTGGAATACCACCTTCACTTATTCTACTAATAAGAATGAAATCAAACACCTGTACGGTGATATGATTGATGTGCTGGATGCCGATGGTAATGTTATCGGTCAGCGTGAAGACGATGATGTACAGAACGGTTGGTATATCGGACATGCTATTGATGAAATCTATGATTATAAGTGGATTGGCGTATGGCAACTGGGTGAAGAATTGGAAGCTGCAAAATATGGTAAGCAACCGGGTGACCCGAGACTACTGGATGTTAATAACGATGGTAAGATCAATGATGACGATAAACTCTGGTTGGGTACAAAAACTCCGAAGCATCGTATGACGTTGAGCAGTGACCTGAATTTGTTCAAATGCATCAATTTCTCTTTTGTACTGCGTGGAGAATTCGGTTGGATGGATATTGATAACCTGCCGAGAAACGAAACTAACCGTTACTACAATACTTCAAACTCTGTTTGGACCGAGTATTGGACACCATGGAATCCGAATAGCAAATATGCTCGTTTGGGTGCAAACATCGATAGCCCGGGCGTGAACATTTACGAAAAGAGAAACTACGTAAGAATGCAGAATATGGCATTGTCTTATACATTCCCGAAGAAGTTGATCAACAAGTTTATGATTGATAATCTAAGATTCAGTATTAATGTGGATAACGCATTCGTTATTTCTAAATGGAGAACTTCTGATCCTTTGACTAAGGCCATTACTCCACGCATCTGGACATTTGGTGTAGACATTACCTTATAATCTGATAGAACGATAATTAAATAAAGATATTCAAATGAAAACAAAGAAATATATACTAAAAGGTCTGGCAACTTGCCTGATAGCTGCCAGTCTTTCTGCTTGTGTTGATCTTGAACCGAAGGCGATGTCGTTCCTGACACCGGAGAACACTTTTGTTGATAAAGCAGGTTTGGAAACCATGCTTCGCCTCTGCCGTAAACAGATGAATTTTGAATGGTTTGGAGACGCTTTCAACTCTGGAAACTGTGAAACCTATTCTGTATATGAATATGCTTGGTCTGACTTGGCTGTTATGGGAGGTCCTGAAACGAAGGAAATCCATAATATGGTGACTCAGTTGACCCCTACCACCAATATGTATCTGCACCTTCGTTACTGGGTTTTCGGCTGGAACGGTATCAAGTATGCCAATACGGTTATTACCCGTGCTCCTGAAGCTGACGGTATGGCTTCGGAAGAAGACAGAAACGCTTGTTTAGCAGAAGGATATTTCCATCGCGCTTATTGGTATTATCTGCTGACTAACCAATTTGGAGATGTACCTTGGATCGGAGAAGAAATTACCGGTGCAAAACTGGACTTTAATACCGTTTCCCGCAAAACTATCTTGGCGAATATCAAGAAAGATATGGAATATGCTGTACAATGGTTACCTAAAGAAGTAATCCGTGGTGCTGTGAGCAGAGCCGCAGGTGAACATTTACTGGCTAAGATATGTCTGGCTACCGGTGACTTCCAACAGGCGGTAGATGCAACAACTCGTTGTATCAATGATTACGGATTGCGTCTGATGACCGAACGCTTCGGTATCAATATGGATGATAAGAGTAAGGACGTATACAACGACCTATTCCAGGAAGAGAATATCAGTATTGTTGAGAACAAAGAAGGCATTATGATCGGTCAGGAAATCTACGGTCTGGACGGATGTTCTTCTCCAAGTGGTTCAAAACGTAAGCGTAACTTCGTGCCGCAGTGGCATGCCGGAAGCAAAATGAAGACACCGGACGGAAAGAACGGAACGACTGATGCATCAGGCATTTATGATGGATACGAACAGTTGGAAGAGCTGGGTAGAGGTCTTGCCAAGATACGTCCTACCAACTATGCACAATATGAGTTGTGGAAGGATTGTGGAGATGATATGCGTCATAATTCCAATAACTGGTATGATAAGTCACGTATCAAATACAATCTGCCGGCTTCAAAGGGTGGTAGTGCCGCTTATTTCGGTCAACCGGTTAATCCTGCTTACTGTACCGATACCATGCGCTGTTATTTCTCTTTCCCGATTGTGAAGGTTCTGATTGATAAGGATGATCCGAATGCAGGAGGTAAAGTACCTGTAGGTGGTTTCACTGACCAGTATATCTTCCGCCTTGCCGAAACTTACTTGAATAGAGCTGAGGCTTACTGGTGGTTAGGCAAGAACGATCTGGCTACTGAGGATGTGAATACAATCCGTCGCCGTGTGAATGCACCAGAACTCTCATCCGTTACACTGGAAGATATCCTGGATGAAAGAGCCAGAGAATTGTTTCTGGAAGACCATCGTAAGACTGAGTTGACCCGTATTGCCTTCCTGAAAGCAGAAAAGGGTATAGATGGATATTCACTCAATAACTTTTCAGAGAAGAACTGGTATTATGACCGCATGATGGAGAAGAATAATTTCTTTGCAACAGAATATTATTATTCAACCAATGCATTTATCATGAAGCCGTATCACGTGTTGTGGCCCATTCCGCGTAATGCCATAGAATCCAACACTCAAGGCCGTATCAATCAGAACTATGGTTACGACGGTTATGAAGATAATATCCCGGTAGAAGAACTTGAACAAAGATATAAATAAGATAATATATGAGAAGTAAATATATATTGTTTGCCTTGGCTCTGACAGGAGCCTTGGCATCCTGCTCGGACGACGATAATAAGGGAACAGCAAACTATAAGAATCCTTATTCAAACCCATTGACTGATTACAGCGCAGCTGACCCTACAGTCTGGAAAGAGAATGACCATTCATTCTATGTATATGCCACCAATACATCTGTAATCCGTAAGTCGGAAGACTTGATTCACTGGACGGACGGAGGCAAGATGTTTGCAACAAAACCTACGTTTGTTACGGAATCGGGTGCAGCAGTCTGGGCACCGGATATCGAAAAGGTGGGTGATAAATATATCTTGTATTTTGCCATGTCTGCCATGGGCAAGCCTGCAACTGCCGGTATCGGTATTGCTTCGGCTGACTCTCCCGAAGGTCCTTTCACATTGGATATATCGGTAGACGGAAAAGGAAAGTTGTTCACTTCAAGTGAAATTGATGTAAGAAACTCCATTGACCCTTGCTACTTTGAAGACAATGGACAGAAATGGTTGGTTTGGGGTAGTTTCAACGGTTTGTATGCTGTGAAGCTGAATGAAGACGGTACGAGAGTATACCCTGACATTGCAACAGCCAAGAAAGAAAGAGTGCAGGTTGCAGGTACTGCTTTTGAAGCACCTTACATTCATAAACGTGGCGATTATTACTACATGTTTGCATCTGTCGGTTCATGCTGTAACTCTATGTTGAGTACTTATACTACGGTTGTTGGCCGTTCCACTTCTTTCTTAGGTCCGTATGTGAATAAGAACGGAGAATCAATGCTGGACAATAAATATGAAGTGCTGATCAGAGCCAATGATCGTTTTGTAGGACCGGGGCATAACTCGGAAATCGTAACGGACAGTGAGGGTAATGAATGGATGCTATATCATAGTTATGACAGACACACCCCGAGCAAAGGACGCTATTTGATGATTGACCGGATTGTTTGGGAGAATGATTGGCCGGTGATTGCCGGTAATAGTCCATCTACCGAGGCAGAAGCTCCGGTTTGTAAATAAGTAATAGTGAATATATGCAGAAAATATTGTTAATCGGAGCCTTTGTCGCCATAAGCTGTTTGCTTATGGCGCAAGGGCCCGTCAAAAACTATCAGAATCCGGTTGTAAATTATAGCCTGCCCGATCCCTCTGTTATCAAAGGGGAAGATGGTTATTATTACCTGTATGCCACCGAAGATATCCGAAACTTGCCTATCCATCGTTCAAAAGACTTGGTGGAGTGGGAGTATGTGGGTACTGCTTTTACCAAAGGCACTCGTCCGGATTTTGAACCTAAAGGAGGACTCTGGGCTCCTGATATCAATAAAATAGGTGATAAATACGTGCTTTATTATTCCATGTCTGTCTGGGGTGGCGAATGGACCTGTGGTATCGGATGTGCCACTGCCGATAAGCCCGAAGGTCCTTTTACAGATCATGGAAAGATGTTCCGCAGCAATGAAATCAATGTACAGAATTCCATTGATCCTTTCTATATAGAGGATGGAGGAAAGAAATATCTCTTTTGGGGTAGTTTCCGGGGAATTTACGGCATTGAACTGTCGGATGACGGACTTTCTGTTAGGAAAGGTGCCAAGCTCCGCCAGGTGGCAGGAACAGCCTATGAAGGAACATATATTCATAAAAAAGATGGTTATTATTATTTCTTTGCATCTATAGGAACTTGCTGTGAAGGATTGAAAAGTACTTATACTACGGTTGTAGGTCGTTCGAAGAAACTTTTTGGACCTTATGTGGATAAAAATGGTAAGAAGATGCTGGATAACCACCATGAAATACTGATTCACAAGAATGAGGCTTTTGTAGGTACCGGACATAACTCAGAGATTGTAACGGATAAGGCGGGTAATGACTGGGTGTTTTATCATGCAGTCAGTACCAAGAATCCCGGAGGCCGTGTGTTGATGCTAGATAAGGTTGATTGGAAAGACGGGTGGCCATCCGTGTCTGGCAATTCTCCGTCATCAGAATCCGAAAGACCTGTATTGTAAAATAGTAAAATGAAGATTGAATATGAGGTTAAAAAGATTGTTTTTAGGGATAATGCTTTCTGCGGGCATTGCAAATATTGGAGCGGCAAACTATACTCCTGAGAATGTTTCTGTATCTTTAAAAGTTCCGGGAAATGATGCCAAACACTATTCATTAACTCTCCGGAAAGTGCAGGATGGTGTGTACGATTGTCAGCCTTCCGAAAATCTGCCGCTGGTCATTACCCGTCAGGTTACGGAGAAAGATGGAAAACAACGCATCAATGTTGTCATCAAAGCCTTGGAGAATGTGTATTTCAATTATGGAGAGCAGATAAAAACCGGTTATAAGCATGATGACTGTCAGTTCTATATGCCCGGTTTCTGGTATCGTCGTAACCTGCGTTCGCCCAAAGATGCGCCTTCATTCCATACTTCGGATAGTTGGTTGGTGCGCGAGGACCGTTTGAGCACTCCGCTTACAGCAGCTTTCAACTCTGCAAATGGTAAGTCAATGTCGGTTATCCGCATTGATAAGTTTGACAAGGAGGCGCTGGCCACTCACAAAGAAGGAGAGGTCATTGTGTCCGGAGAAACATCCATAGGCTATACCGGATTTGAAAATGTGGGAGGCATGACTGTGCTTTCTTACGGTTTCCCGTATCGGGAAGCTCCGAAAACTTATATTCGTAAATTGACTTTAGCTCCTTCTGTTGAGGCTTTTCAGTTGCTTCGCAAAGGAGACAGCATTACTCTGACCTGGGAGTTGGCGGAAATAGATGCCGCTGATTTTTCTGAGTGCGTGCAGCGCACTTGGGAGTATTGTTATGACACGAACCGTCCGCAGCCTGTCGACACACCTTATACGGTAGACAGAATGAAAGAAGTACTCAGTAATTTCTTTGTGGAAAGTTATGTGGACAATACGCCTACTCATTACTATTCCGGTGTGGAACTGAAAACGGCTACTTGCGATCATGTGGATGTTGCTGAAATCGGATTTGTGGGACGTACGTTGCTCAATGCTTTCAATGCACTGGAATATGGTGCGTTACAGAACCGCCAGGAATTGATGAATAGTGCCAACAGTGTTTTTGATACGTATCTTCAGAACGGTTTCTCTCCGGCAGGCTTTTTCAATGAGGTGGTACATTATAATCGTGGCTTTAAAGAATCCAAGCACAGTATCCGCCGCCAATCAGAGGGTGTGTATGCCGTGCTGAATTATCTGACTTACGAAAAGCAGCAGAAGCGCAAACATCCTGAGTGGGAGAAGCGTATCAAAGGAATTTTGGATAGCTTCCTGCGTTTGCAGAATGAGGATGGTAGCTTCCCGCGTAAGTTTAAGGATGACTTCTCCATTGTAGATGGAACGGGTGGAAGCACCCCTTCAGCTACCTTGCCTTTGGTGATGGCTTACAAGTATTTCAAGGATAAACGTTATCTGGAGAGTGCGAAACGTACGGTGGGCTATCTGGAGAAAGAACTTATATCTAAGGCGGATTTCTTCTCTTCAACCCTGGATGCAAACTGTGAGGATAAAGAAGCTTCTCTGTATGCCGCTACTGCTACGTATTATCTGGCGCTGGTTACTAAAGGGGCGGAGCGTACGCATTATGCAGAATTGTCGAAGAAAGCAGCTTATTTTGCTTTATCCTGGTATTATACTTGGGACGTTCCTTTTGCCGAAGGACAGATGCTGGGTGATATTGGCCTGAAAACTCGTGGCTGGGGAAATGTATCGGTGGAGAATAACCACATAGATGTGTTTGTTTTTGAATTTGCCGATGTATTGAATTGGCTTTCGAAAGAATACGATGAACCTCGTTTCTCTGACTTTGCCCAAGTGATTTCTACCTCTATGCGTCAATTGTTACCGTACGAAGGACACATGTGTGGTGTGGCTAAAGTGGGCTTTTATCCCGAAGTTGTTCAGCACACCAACTGGGATTATGGTCGCAATGGAAAGGGATATTATAATAATATCTTTGCTCCGGGTTGGACAGTTGCTTCCCTGTGGGAACTCTTTTCTCCGGGACGTGCGGAGAAGTTCTTATTGAAATAAAAAGATGGATATAAAATACAACGTGCATGAGTCATAATCTCATGCACGTTGCATCTATATATCCTGCATATCCGATCTATATATCCTATACGTCCGATCTATATGTCCTGCGTGTCCCATCTATATATCCTGCGCATCCCATCTATAGATGCTCTAAACAGCTACTTTCTTTCGTTTCTTCATCGCATAGCCAGCGCTTTATTCTCTGCTGCCTCCATAATCTCCCGTTCTCCCGGTCCTTTATCATTAATACCGCAAAGATGCAGAATGCCGTGGATAATAACCCGGTGTAACTCCGTTTCATAGTAACTGCCGAACTGCTCTGCATTTGTACGTACCGTGTCGAGGCTGATAAATAAATCTCCACTGAGGCGATTGCCCTCGCAATAATCAAAAGTGATGATATCCGTGTAGTAATCATGTTGCAGATACTGGCGGTTTACCTCAAGTATTTTCTCGTCAGAACAGAAAATATAGGCGATTTCACCGACTCTTTTCTTGTAAGTGGCAGCAACGGCTTTAATCCATTCTGTGGTTTGGCTTTTTTTGATGGCGGGCATTTCTACACCGTCTGTTTGATAGGAAATCATATCAATTAATAATTAAAAGTTAAAAGAAAAACAGATAGCTGATGATGATGGCGGCGATGATACCTGCAAAGTCCGCTATCAGTCCGCAGGTGACGGCATTACGCGTTTTAGTAATACCCACGCTTCCGAAGTAAACAGCCAGGATATAGAAAGTGGTGTCCGAAGCACCACGGGCTACGCAACTCATTCGTCCTACAAAAGAATCTGCACCATATTCCTTCATGGTATCAATCATCAATCCGTTGGCACCGCTGCCACTCAACGATTTCATCAATGCGGTTGGTAGGGCGCCTACAAAACTGGTATCTGCGCCAAACAATCCTACTATGTAACCGATGCCGCTTACTAACATATCCATCGCACCGGAAGTGCGGAATACGGCAATACCCACCAGAAACGCTACCAGATATGGAATGATGCGCACGGCCGTGGTAAAGCCTTCTTTGGCACCTTCTACGAAGGCATCATATACATTGATTTTCTTCCATAATCCCCAGATAATGAACAAAAGAATGATACTGAACAGGATAACGTTGGCAATCAATGTGGAATATGTACCGATTTCTTCACGACCGAGTTGCATAAACAAGTAAATAAGTCCAGCAAAGAAAAGGCTGATGCAACCGATGAGGATAAGGATGGGCTTATTGATCAGATTGATGCGTTGAGCAATGCTGACAGCAATCACTCCTACAAGGGTGGAAACGGCTGATGTGATCAGTATGGGAATGAATATATCGGTAGGCTGTGCAGCGCCCATCTGAGCGCGATACATCATGATGCTGATAGGAATCAGGATCAGCCCGGAAGTATTGAGCACCAGAAACATGACCATCGGATTGGTTGCCGTATCCTTCTGAGGGTTCAATTCTTGCAGCTCCTTCATAGCTTTCAATCCCATTGGTGTAGCGGCATTGTCCAGTCCCAACATATTGGCGGAGAGGTTCATAAAGATAGAACCCATGGCAGGGTGGCCTTTGGGGATTTCGGGGAAAAGACGGCAGAACACCGGACTCAGCCAGCGGGATAATGCGTTAATCATGCCGCTTTGCTCGCCGATCTTCATAATGCCCAGCCATAGAGAAAGGATACCCGTCAGGCCCAGCGATATTTCGAAGGCTGTTTTCGAGGAAGTGAATGTTGAATTGACAAGCTCCGTAAAGATTTCTGTGTTGCCCATAAACAGGAGCTTGATGAGTGCCACAATGAAAGCAATTACGAAGAATGCTACCCAAATGTAATTTAAAATCATAAAATAACGCGTTGATTTTCGTGCAAAAGTAGGAATATCTTTCTATTTAGCGTGATAAATGGAAAGATTATTGCATTTATTAGGGCAATAACACTATTTCGAATATGAAATTCTGGCTATCTTTGCTTTCTGATATTGCGACGGAATTAGAGGGAGAAGGAGTTAAAGAGGTTACTAACTCCGGACTCTCATAAAATAATTAACTGATATGAAAAACAAATGTATGTTAATTGCAGCTTTGCTGTTGTTATCCGGTACAATCTCGGCCAAGGTTGTGTTGCCGCCGATGTTTTCGGATAACATGGTGTTGCAGCAACAGGCGGATGCCCCTATATGGGGTGAGGCAAAACCGATGAAAGCGGTAAAAGTAACCACTTCCTGGGATGGGAAGACGTATGAAACACTGGCTGATAAGGAAGGGCGATGGAAGCTTTCCGTTCGTACTCCTGAAGCGGGTGGCCCGTATGAGCTTACACTGACCGATGGTCAGAAACTGGTGTTGAAGAACGTAATGATTGGGGAGGTATGGATCTGTTCCGGACAATCCAATATGGAAATGCCGCTGAAAGGTTGGGGCAAGGTTCTGGATTATGAGAAAGAAATAGCCGCAGCCAATCATCCCAATATTCGTTTATTGCATGTGGAACATGTTACCAGTACGCAGCCGGAGACGGATATCAAAATCCGTGATAATGGCTGGCAGGTATGCTCACCCTTGACCGTTCCTGAATTCTCGGCTACCGCCTATTTCTTTGGTCGCGAAATCTCTGAAAAACAGAATGTACCCGTCGGGTTGATTCATACTTCCTGGGGAGGGACCAATGTAGAATCCTGGATAAGCGGAAAGGTGTTGCAAGAAATGCCGGACTTCAGTAAAGTAGTGGAAGATATTCGTGCAATGCCTGATAAAGCTGCGATGAAAGCGGACTATTTGAAAGCTTTGGATGCTTGGAACAATCGTGTTGATGAAGGCTTTGCTGCCGGGAAACCGGTACGGGCTGAGGTTTCTTTGGACGATAAGGCTTGGGGCAAGCTGAACTTCCCCGGAATGGTGGATCAGCAAGGGCTTGGTGATTTTGACGGACTAATCTGGCTTCGCCGCACTGTTGATATTCCTGCATCCTGGGCAGGTAAGAAAGTGCAGTTAGTTTTAGGGGCTATTGATGATAATGATATAACGTATTGGAATGGTCGGAAAGTGGGCCGTACCGATGGTTATTCTGTTCAACGCAATTACACCGTTCCGGGTAAGTTGGTGAAAGCAGGACCGCTTACATTGGCTATCCGTGTGACAGATACAGGTGGTGGTTGTGGTATGCCGGATGAACTTTATCTCCGTTCAGACAATGGAGAACAAATTAGTCTGGCCGGTGAATGGAAATATCAGATAGCGGCCGATGCCCGGAAAGAGGGTATGTTTCCGAAGGATATGTCCGAGGACCCCAATCTGCCGACATCTTTATACAATGCTATGATCCATCCATTGGTGCCTTACAGTATCCGTGGTGCTATCTGGTACCAGGGGGAAAACAATGCTTCCCGTGCCTATCAGTATCGTGAACTTTTCCCGCTGGTTATCGAGAATTGGCGTAAGGACTGGGGACAGGATTTTCCTTTCTATTTTGTACAGTTAGCTAACTTCATGCAAGTGTCTCCCAACCCTGTTGATTCTGACTGGGCGGAACTCCGCGAAGCACAAGCGCGCACATTGTCGGTAGCGAATACCGGAATGGCTGTAATCATCGATAAAGGCGATGCCAATGACATCCACCCGAAAGATAAACAGGCCGTTGGACATCGCTTGGCGTTGGTAGCCCGTGCTAATACGTATGGAGAACAAATACCTTATTCCGGTCCCGTTTATCGTTCCTATCAGGTGGACGGAGATAAGATTGTCCTTTCTTTTGATCATACAGATGGTGGCTTAAAGAGTAGTGATGGGAAAGCATTGCAAGGCTTTGCCATTGCCGGTCGTGATCATAAATTCCATTGGGCGAAGGCAGAAATACAGGGTGATAAGATTGTGGTGAGTTCTCCCGAAGTGTCGTATCCCGTTGCCGTGCGCTACGCATGGGCCAACAACCCGGTTTGTAACTTATATAATGGTGCCGGACTCCCGGCTTCACCTTTCCGTACGGATGATTGGAAAGGGGTGACGCAGAAATAATCAGTGCGTCTGGTTGTATGGCGGCTCCGCTTATTGTCAATTGTAAATTATTGATAATAAGCGGAGCTCTTTTTGATGCCACTTGGCGATAGATACTGTGAAGACGAACGTTTGCTTACTTATTGGCTGTTGTTATTCTAAATAATGCTTATTATATGCAATAAAAAGGTAAAAATCATCAATTGGTCTGTCTTGTGAGATAGCGGGATGCTTTATTTCATAGATAAAATATATCTTTATCATCATATAATATACAACAGACAAATAACTTATGCTGAAAAAAACGATTCTTGCCTGTGTTCTTTTCCATTTGGTTGTAGGAACTATTTCATCTCAAAAGATAGACTCTATCGATGTTAAAAGCATGCGTGCTTACTATAAACAGTATTTTAATGATCCGACTGATCCCATTGTTCTGACAGCATCGGATACATTGTTTGATATGGCAATCAGGTGCAACGATACGGTGATGGCTAAGATAGCTTTGGGAGCCAAGGTAGACTATTACTATTACGGACAGGGCGAGAACCGCACGGATAGCATCATAGCCGGAGTAAATCGCTTAAAACAATACGCCAGAAGTGTCGGTAATGCTGAACTTTACTACTGGGCGTGGGCTGCCAGGTTGGTTAACTATTATATTACGCAAGGAGAATATAACATTGCTCTTCTTGAAGCCGAAAAGATGTTGCAGGAGGCTAAAGGTGAGAAAAAGCAGGGGAGTATTGCTGAATGTTATTACGCGTTAGCCAATGTGTATGCAGCTAAAGGGTTAGTGAAAAAATCTCAGGAGTTTATGCTTAAAGAGATTGATATTTTTGAGAATGCCAATGTTTTTAGATATAATATATCCTGCCAGTATAGTGATGTCGCAAAGATATACATTGATCTGGGCGAAGCAGAAAAAGCTCCCGAATTGCTTAAAAAGGCACTCAAAACTTCTAAGTCTACTTATCATGAAGTGACGGCCAAGCTGGTTTATGTATCACTCTATCTTGCGCAAGGAGATACGGCAGCTGCCCGCAAGGCATTGGAGGAGTGTAGACAAATGTATATGGAAGAACCTTCAATGAAGCGTCATATACACTATTTGTATGATGTAGAGATTGATTATAACTGGAGGGTGGGCAACTATAATAAGGCTCTTAGTGTATTGGATGAACGGGAAACCGAATTGAGGAAGAAAAACAATCTGACAACTTTGATGGCATTGAGAAAAACAAAGGCGGATATTCTTTGGGATATGAACCGTAAAGAAGAAGCAGCCGGGCTCTACCGCGATTTCCTGTTGGAACAGAAGAAGGAGAAAGAAAGGAATGAAGAAATCACTACCAGTGAGTTTGCTACCATGTTGAACTTGCAACAGCTCAATGCTGAGAAGGTACGGTTGGAAAAGATCTCTCAGAAGAAACAACTGCAAAATACCCGGATCATTTTATTCTCTGTACTAGGTCTTTTATGTATCGTCGTTATCTTTTTGTGGCAACAGAGAAAACTCAATGCAAAGTTGCATCGGGCAAAAAATAAGCTGGATGAGCAGAATCGTACATTAATCAAAGCCGAGGAGGAACTGCGCAAAGCCAAGGAAGTTGCTGAACAGAGCAATTGGTTGAAAACTATGTTCATTCAGAATATGTCCCATGAAATCCGTACTCCGCTTAACTCTATTGTCGGGTTCTCCGGGGTATTGGTTGATATGCTTGATGAAAAGGAAGACATCGGGCAATATGTTGCATTGATTGAGAGTAACAGCAAGCTATTGCTGAAGTTGGTAGGTGATATCCTTGATATTTCCATTCTCGACAGTGAGGTTGAAATCAAGCATAATGCTGTTGATGTCAATGCCTGTTGCCAGGCTTCGATAGATGCGGCGGGGGCATCTTTCGATCCGGGCGTAAAGCTCATTTTTGAACCTGCCTGTGACGATCTGATCATAAACAGTAATTATAATTATATAGTGCAGGTACTTGATAACCTGTTGGGCAATGCATCGAAGTTCACTCATGAGGGTTCCGTTACATTAGCCTATGAGGTTAAGAAAGAAGAGAATCAATTGATTTTCACGGTTACAGATACCGGAATCGGTATTCCCGTTGAGGAACAGGAACGTGTTTTTGAGCGCTTTGTGAAGTTGGATAACTTTAGTCAGGGAGCAGGGCTCGGTTTGTCCATTTGTCGTATTGTTGCGGAAAGGCTGGGTGGCTACCTGAGGATTGATAAAGGGTACACTCAAGGTACCCGTGTTATTTTCTGTGTGTCGATGTGAAGAATAAACTGGAAATAGGTGGATACATCTATATTATTTTCATTTTAGCTACCAGTAAGCGTACTGTCATTCCTATTTTCTGATACTTTTCACCACTTCCCGGTTGATTAGTATGAATTATCAGTATCCGGATTTTTATATTCCTTTAAGATTTTGCAATATATCAATACTTTATCAGAATCCTATATTTGTGTCAACATGATAGGATATTGTTGTTTTTTCCTTCTCTGAAACCTTGATAAATGATATTATATGAATCATCTGTTATATTGAACTTCTGTTTAAATCATTATGTTTGCGATTATTGAATCAATATACATGAAGAACATGATGATAGGAATTAAATGTAAATTAAGGAGAGTATCATTATTGATAGGAATATCATTTTTGATGCTGATATCTTTTTCTTGTCAGCAAAGTGAGGAGAAAAGATATTTGATAGGAGTATCACAATGCAGTGATGACGAGTGGCGTGACAAGTTGAATAAAGAAATCTTTCTGGAAGCGATGTTTAGGGGGAATATAGATGTTATCTTCTGCTCTGCTAATGACAATAATGCTAAACAGGCTGAAGATATAGCTTATCTCATAAAGAAAAAGGTGGATCTCATGATTATCTCTCCTAATGAATCTGCACCTGTTACTCCTGCTGTTGAGATGGCATACAAAAGTAATATTCCCATTATTATCAGCGACAGGAAGATACGTTCAGATAAGTTCACTGCATATATCGGCCCTGATAATTATGAAATAGGAGCTTTGGCAGGTGAATTTATAGTGAAATACCTGAAAGGAAAAGGCAAGATTGTTGAGATTAAGGGTACAGAAGGTGCTTCTCCTACAATTGAAAGACATGAGGGGTTTATGTCCGTCGTCAATAAATATAAGGATATAGAGGTTATTTATTCGGAGAGTGGTATTTTCCTGGAAAGCATTGGAGAAAAGAAAATGGAAGAGGCATTGCTGCTGAATCCGGAAATAGATCTGGTGTTTGCTCACAATGATCGGATGGCTAAGGGGGCATATAAAGTTGTGAAAGCGAAGGGAAGAGAGAAAGAGATCACCTTTGTGGGTATCGATGGACTTGCTGAAGATGGATACGGTGTTGACATGATATTGGATGGAGTTTTAGCAGCTTCGTTTGTGAATGCTACAGGAGGGGATAAGATAATGGAGCTGGCCATGAATATCCTGCAAAATAAGCCGTTTGAACGGGAGACAATCCTGCCTACTACTCAGGTGGATCATACGAATGCCAGAATATTGAAGCTCCAGGCAAGATATATGAATGGGCAAAGCGATAAGATATTTTCACTGAATAAAGACATTAATAAGAATATCTCGTTGTATGCACGCCAGCAGGTGCTGTTATATTGTTCTGTCATTATTTTGATTTTGTTACTGCTATTTCTTTATCTGCTGATGAATGCATTCAGGAAGAATAAACAACATAACAATGAATTATCTCAAAAGAATAAGGATATTGAAGATAAGAATGAGCAACTTGAGTTGCAGAGGAAACAAATAGAAGAAGCCACACAATCGAAATTGCACTTTTACACTACCATTTCACATGACTTTCTGACTCCCCTGACACTTATTATAGAGCCAGTCGAACTGTTGTTGCAGAATCATCAGATGAAGCATGATCAATATGACCTGTTGGTAATGGTAAAACGGAATGCTATTATCCTTCATCGCTTGGTTAAGCAACTTCTTGATTTTAGGAAATATGAGAATGGAAAGCTGGCACTGAATCTATCACAAGCGAATCTGAAAGATTGTATCGAAGGATGGAGTAAGGCTTTTTGTCCTGCCATTAAGCGGAAGAGCATCAAATTCTGTATTCATGCAACAGAAGATGCTGCGAATTTTGAAATGCCTCTTGATTACAATAAGATAGAACGCCTGTTTTACAATCTATTGTCGAATGCTCTTGAATTTACAAATCAGGGAGGAACCATACGAGTGGATTTGTATAATGAATGGGACGAAAATGAGAAGAAGGCTGTCATTAAAATCTCCGATACCGGGGTCGGAATTGATCCTGAATATATAGAGAACATATTCGACCGCTTTTTCAAAGTCGATAACTATTCATCAGGTTCTGGTATCGGTCTGGCTGTTGCAAAAGCTTTTGCAGAACTTCATGGAGGGGATATCCGGGTAAAAAGTGAAGTAGGTAAAGGATCGGAGTTTTATGTTATTCTACCTTATCTCAATGCAACCATAGAAGGACAGACTTTCTCGTTGGAAACTAAAAGCGATGATGAAGAAGGGGATAACATAGACCTTGGCAATCAAACACTTCTTTTGAATGAGAGAAATAAACCTGTCATCTTGGTGGTGGATGATAATCTGGATATACTGAATTTCATTTGTAACCTGCTGCAAACAGAATATATTGTTTTGCTGGCGAAGAATGGTCAGTATGGACTTAAACTGGCTTCTCAGTATTTGCCTGACCTGGTGATTGCAGATGTAGTGATGCCTATGATGGACGGCTTTGAACTTTGCCGGCGCTTAAAAGGTGAATCGATAACGCGTCATATTCCTGTCATTTTATTGTCAGCTTTGACATTGAGCAGCCAGAAGATAAAAGGCATTGATTGCGGAGCGGATATTTATTTTGAGAAACCCTTCGATTCGTCTCTTTTACTAGCTTACGTCAAGAATTTGATTAAAAGCAGGAAGGATGCAAAAGCTATTTTGAATGATACAGATCCTGCACCCGATGACGGGGCAAAACTGGAAGGGCGTCTGTTCATAGAAAAGATATATGCTTTGATGGATAGTCATATAGCCGATAGTGGTTTTAAGGTAGAGGCTTTCGGGCAGTCTATAGGCTTGTCTCGCGTACAACTTTACCGAAGAATAAAAGAACAGACCGGCTATTCGCCCAATGAACTGCTTAGGGTGTATCGTTTGCAAAAAGCTAAAAAACTATTGTCTACAACAGATCTTGCTGTTGCAGAGGTTGCATACCGGGTAGGGTTCTCATCACCAGCCTATTTCACTAAATGTTATCGTGAGTTCTATAAGGAATTGCCTACTGCATTTCTTAAACGTATGGCATTGAAGAATGAAGATTCTTTATAAGTGATAACTTGAAAAAGGAATATTTGTACCTGATCCGAAGTGGCATGTTTCATTTACTATAATGGATGTTTCGGAACTGAAATGGTGATAGTATACGAAACAATATTGATACTCATATTTACTACTGGCGGGTATATTTGTGCAGCGATTTCCTCTTCATTATTATCATAAAATAAATGGATACCATGAAAAACTATTTTCGTATATTAAGTTGGTCGGTAATTGTCTCTTTAGGCGGTTTCCTTTTCGGGTTTGATACAGCGGTTATTTCCGGTGTAGAAAAGATCATTCAGTCTATATTCAGTTTAACCTCTGTAGAACATGGATTTACTATTTCTTCTGCCCTAATCGGGACGGTTATCGGGGCTTTAGGGATTAGTAAGCCTGTAGATAAATATGGAAGGCGTCCCATGTTACTGATTATAGCATCGGTTTATCTACTTTCTGCTGTAGGATGTGCTTTTTCGTTTGATGCAGGTTCTTTAATCTTTTTCCGCTTTATTGGCGGGTTGGGTGTGGGTGCTTCATCGGTGGTAGCACCTATGTATATATCAGAAGTGGCTCCGGCTAAAGTGAGAGGACAGATGACTGCTATTTTTCAGATCAATGTGATATTCGGTATACTGATGGCTTATGTTTCCAACTACCTGCTATATGATTTGTCGGATTATTCATGGCGTATCATGCTGGGTATTGAGGGAGTTCCTGCTTTAATCTATTTCATCCTATTGTTTTTTGTTCCCGAAAGTCCTCGCTTCCTGGTAATGAAGAATAGGATAGTTCAGGCCAAAGAGATATTGATGCAGATTGATGATACGCAGGTAGAGCAAGTAGTCGGGTCTATACAGCAACAGATTAGGAAGAATATTACCCAAAAAGGTGCTCTTTTCACTAAAAATAATAAGAAAGCTATCATTGTTGCTTTTCTGGTTGCTATGTTTAATCAATTTTCCGGAATTAATGCTATCTTGTATTATGCACCGAGAATATTTGAGCAAAGTGGTTTATCGTCGGAAGATTCTTTGCTACAATCTGTAGCTATTGGCATCGTGAATCTGGTCTTTACATTTATGGGTTTCCTGCTGATAGATAAAGCTGGTCGGCGTAAATTGCTTATGTTTGGTTCAATAGGTATGGCGGTGTGTTTGGGCATTGCTTCCTACATATTCTTTGTCTTCGATCTGGGTGGCATTCCTCTGTTAGTTTCAATCTTATTTTATATCGCTTTCTTCGGTATGTCTACCGGTGCTGTAATCTGGGTACTGATAGCTGAGGTCTTTCCTAACTCAGTGCGGAGCAAAGGACAATCGTTGGGCAGTTTGACCCATTGGCTTTTCGCGGCCCTGATAACATTCTGTTTTCCGGTGATAGCGGAAAATGGGGGGAGCGGACTTGCTTTCACTTTCGGATTTTTCTCCATTATGATGCTGTTGCAGATGCTGGTGGCCTGGCTATATTTTCCCGAAACGAAAGGCAAGTCATTGGAAGAATTAAGTGAGAATCTATGAATTGATAGAAATAAGTTTAACTTTTAAAAGATGTAGTGCCTATGCAATGATCAAGAAGAAACAGAAACGATTTCAAATATTTTATGCTTTGATATAAGCATATACAAGAGAGATGTATACTATTAATGTTAATCAAATCAATCTAATCATGTACAAGAAAGCACTGATTATTAATTTACAGCGAGTATGCTTTGTCGGTTTACTGGGTTTAGTGAGTTTTCCTCTTGCAGCTGAGGATGACTATACTAAATCGATATCGACTATGGAAGCACATACATTTGACAATGCCGGTGTAACGGAAGTTACTCAGCAAAAGAAAGGAATTGCGATAAATGGTACCGTACGGGATACGCAGCGTGAACCATTACCGGGAGTGAATATCGTCATAAAGGGAACAACATCGGGTACTGTTACTGATGTGGACGGAAACTATTTTATTACTGTTCCGGATAAGAAATCCGTACTTGTATTCCAGTATATAGGTTTCGAGTCACAAGAAATCACTGTTGGGAATCAGTTGAATGTCAATGTGGCACTGAAAGAAGATGCAAAGACATTAGACGAGGTGGTGGTGGTAGGTTTTGGCAAGCAGAAGAAAGTTTCTGTGGTGGGTGCCGTTACTACTATCGAGCCAAGGAAATTACAGGTAGGTACAAGTCGTTCCATGAGTACTAACTTAATAGGACAACTGGCAGGAGTCATTGGGGCGCAACGTACTGGGGAACCGGGGTATGATAATTCCACTTTCTTTATCCGAGGTATCTCGTCTTTCAAAGGAAGCAATAATCCCTTGGTTCTTGTTGATGGCATCGAACGAGATCTGAATAATATTGATCCTGCTGAAATAGAGTCATTTTCCATACTGAAAGATGCATCTGCCAGCGCAGTATATGGTGTCCGCGGTGCGAATGGTGTTATCCTGATCAATACGAAGCGTGGTAAAATAGGAAAGCCTTCAGTGAATGTACGTTTTGAGCAGGCCGTTACCATGTTGGGAAAAACACCTAAGTTAATCGGTTCGTATGACTATCTGAGCCTGATGAACGAACTGTATGCTGACGAAGGTTTACCGGCACCTTATAAGGATATTGAGAAATATCGTACGGGTGAAGACCCTGACCTCTATCCGGATGTAGACTGGATAGATGCAATTATGAAAGATATGGGGCATAACACACGTGCTAACCTCGAAGTAAGTGGTGGTAGTGAGATTCTTCGTTATTCGTTGGTTGCTTCAGTTTATTCGGAGAAGGGACTTCTTGAGAATGATTCACGTCAGGAGTGGGATTCATCTACTAGGCTACGCCGTTATAACTTACGCTCGAATGTGGATGTGAATGTGACACCAACCACTCTGTTACGTGTTAGCATCGGCGGGTATTTACAGGAAGGAACAAGTGCACCGGACAGAGCTCCGAAATTGTATGAAGATGCTTTTTTTACTCCCCCTTATGTACATCCTACACGTTACTCCACTGGTGAGATTCCCAAACATGGCCAACATAATAATCCATGGGCTGTAACGACGCAAAATGGATATAAAAATACCAATACTACCAAGATAGAGTCTTTGTTCTCTGTTGAACAAGACTTAAAGTTCCTGTTGCCGGGATTAAAGGTGAAAGGAGTTTTCTCATTCGATAGTTATTCCGCTAACTCTGTGCTTCGTACCAAGGAACCGAATTACTACGATGCAGCAGCCACCAGACGTAATCCGGACGGCACGCTTAATCTTACTATTCAGAGTTATGGTAAGCCCTATCTTGATTACATGAAAGAGGCCGAGTTTGGAACGAAGAGTGTCTATCTTGAAGGTTCAATCAATTATGACCAGACATTCGGCAAGCATGCCATTAGTGCAATGTTTATGTATAACCAGCGTAGCCTTGATGAAGGCGAGAAACTGCCATTCCGTTTTCAAGGCATAGCAGGACGTGCGTCTTATACGTATGACAGTCGTTATGTAGGTGAAGTCAATTTTGGCTATAACGGTTCTGAGAACTTTGCCAGTGGACATCGCTTCGGATTCTTCCCTTCAGTAGCTCTGGGCTGGGTGATATCAGAAGAACCCTTTATGGAACGCTATAAGAATACTCTTTCTACTTTGAAACTTCGCGGCTCTTATGGATTGGTCGGTAATGATTGTCTCGGTCAGAACCGCAGGGACATCCGTTTTCCTTATCTGACTACAATTGATGTGACGGATGGTTACTACTGGGGTGTTGATAACAACTATGGTTATGCAAATGGTAAACAAGAGGGATTGGCCGGTTCTCCTCTTCTGACTTGGGAAAAAGTAAAGAAACTCAATGTCGGTATCGATTTGGGGCTATGGAATGCTTTAGATTTGTCTGTCGATTATTTCTATGATCTCCGTTATGATATTTTCCTGCAACGTCAGACTATACCTTCTACCGCGGGATTTATTCAAGTACCTTTTGCCAACTATGGTGAGGCGAGCAATCAAGGTGTTGATTTGTCACTGGCCTTTAATAAGCAATTGGGCAAGGACTGGACTATCATGTTACAGGGAACTTTTACTTATGCACAAAGTAAAATAAGGGAAATGGATGAACCGCTTTCTGTAGTAGGAACAAATCGTGCCCGCACAGGACACCGTATCAATCAATTGTTCGGACTTGTAGACGATGGGTTGTTTACAGAAGATGATTTCAAGGCAGATGGTTCGCTGAAGGAGGGACTTCCTAGGCATACCTTCGGACCGGTACGCCCAGGCGATATCAAATATAAAGACCTTAATGATGATGGCGTTGTAGATAGTTTTGATGAAACGGCTATCGGTGGTACAATAGATCCTCAATTGGTGTATGGTTTTGGTGCGACTGTGAAGTACCGGCAATTTGATCTTGGCTTTTTCTTTCAGGGTAATGGCGAGACTTACCGTGTGATTGGTGCTGGTAAGAATGCTTTTATTCCGGGAAGCGGTGACGGTTGGGGGGCTATTTACTCCAATTACAATGATCGGTGGACTCCCGAAAATCCAAGTCAGAATGTATTTTGGCCTCGTCTTTCGCGTATGGAAAACAAGAATAATGCACAGTCATCCACTTGGTGGCTGCGTAATATGAGCATGTTGCGGTTGAAAAATATCGAGGTAGGATATAGCTTCTCTAAAAAGACGCTGTTACCGAACTTTATTCAAAGTGCGCGTATCTTCATTGCCGGATCTAATCTGCTGCAATTTTCAAAGTTTAAAATGTGGGACCCCGAGTTGGATACTCCGAACGGACAGTGTTATCCTATCACGAAGTCTGTATCACTTGGTTTAAATGTCTCTTTCTAAGAAGCAATAAATATAAAATGATAATGATATGAAAACATTCAAATATATTTTCTTACTGGGAGCTTTACTGTTGGCTTCTTGTACCGATTTTCTGGATAAGTCTCCGGATGATATGGAGACGTTGGATATGGTTTTTGGGAATAAGGTTAATACGGAAGAATGGCTGGCCGGATGTTATTCTAGTATCCCTGATCATGAGAGGTTTATCCATCAGGAGGGAATAATGGCGGATGATGTAACTCCGAATACGATATGGGCGCAGTGGGGATGGCCTTGTATCTATTTTCAATCCGGAAATTGGAATCCTGCAAGTACTGTCGACCGTGATTATTGGAGTGTATTGCCGAAACGCATTCGTTCTTCTCTGATTTTCATTCAAAACGTGAAGCCTAATGAAGCCCAGTTATTGACAAGTCAGGAAGTGGAATATATGAAACTGGAGGCTCGTTTTCTGATAGCTTATTATTATACATTACTGGTTGAGAAATATGGTCCTGTACCTTTTAATCCTGATAAGTTGTGGCCGCTTGATACACCTACCAATGAATTGTTGGCTACACAGACTCCGTTCGACGAAATTGTTAATTGGATAGATAATGAGTTGCTGGAAGTATCCAAGGGCTTACCGGCTGTCTATCCTCAGGCTGAGAAATTTGGCCGTGCTACTTCCTTGATGTGTCTTGCTGTCCGCTCCCGTCTCTTGTTATTTGCTGCCAGTCCGTTAGTGAATGGAAATGCGGAGTATAAAGGGCATGTAAATAAAGATGGAGTTGAGCTTTTCAACAGTACGTATGATGCTTCCAAATGGACGCGTGCTGCAAAGGCTGCTAAAGAATTGATTGATGCCGCCCATTCTGCAGGAAGAGGACTTTATAAGGAATACATCAACGGAGAGATAGATCCATTCTTGTCTTACCAGAATATGATGTGGAAAAAGGAATCGCAAGGAAACAAGGAAATCTTATTTGCCCGTCCCAACTGGGCATATTGGGCTATTCCATTTCTGGCAGCACCCCGTGGTGTGGGCCGTGGCAGCGGACTGGGAGTTAGCCAATCGTTGGTTGATGCTTTCTTTATGAGTAATGGACTCCCACCTATTCTGGGGTATGAGAACAATGATGTGGGGCGTCCCATTATCAACGCTCAAAGTGGTTATAGTGAATCTGGTTTTTCTACTATTCCTGAGTTTCGTACGACAAACTGGACCGAAGGATGCTGGAATAATGATGTGGAGAACAATCATGGCATGATTACGAATGCAGGTACATACAAAATGTATTGTCAACGTGAGCCCCGCTTCTATGTTTCCGTTTTGTACAACGGCTGTTGGTATAACAGGTTGGAAAGACCGTTGAACTTTCTTTCTGGTCAGCCTGAGAATAACAATCCTGACTGTCCCGAGTCCTGTTATCTGATGCGTAAACTGATTCATCCGGAAAATAATCCTGTCATTGAGCAATGGAATTACTATCCTTCCATCCTTTACCGTCTCGGCGAAGCTTATCTGAACTATGCAGAAGCTCTGAATGAGTCAGATCCTGATAATCCTGATATCCTGACATATCTAAATCTGATTCGTGAACGGGCGGGCATTCCGCAATACGGGAATGGACAAGGAATGATTCCCGCTCCCGGTACGCAGGAAGAAATGCGTGATATTATCCGCCGTGAACGTCGCGTGGAGTTGTGTTGTGAAACAGAAATCCGTCACAATGATATTCGTCGCTGGATGATTGGTGAGAAGACGTTGAATACTAAATTCTACGGTATGAACAGGCAGGCCACTACTACGCAGGATTTTTATAAGCGTTCATCCTATCAGAACCGTGTTTTTGATAAGAAGTTCTACTGGTTCCCTATTCCTCAGGGAGATATGGATAATAATCCGAATCTGGTTCAGAGTCCGGGTTGGGATAAGTAGTATGATACTTTGAATAATTTAAATAGAGATTGAAGATGAATATAAGAAGGTGTTTTATTATAGGAATCCTGTTATGCGGAATAGGCATTCTGAACGCCCAGGTTGTTATCACTTCCGAGGCGGAGCAACGTGCAAAAGAGATCGTTGCGAAAATGACTTTAAAAGAGAAACTACGGTATATATCGGGCTATACGGGCGGATTTTCAATCTGCCCGGTTCCCCGTCTGGGATTGCCGGAGGTATTTATGGCAGACGGTCCACAGGGTATCCGTAACAATACAAAAAGTACGATGTATCCATCCGGTATTTTGTCTGCTGCCACTTGGAATCGTGATTTGAACTACAGGCTTGGTAGAGGATTGGGACAAGATGCCAAGGCAAGAGGTGTAGGCATTCTGCTAGGACCGGGGGTGAATATCTATCGTTCTCCGTTGTGTGGGCGCAATTTTGAATATTTTGGTGAGGACCCTTATTTATCGGGTGAAGTTGCCAAACAGTACATATTAGGAGTACAATCGGAAGGTGTGATTGCTACAATCAAGCATTTTGCAGCTAATAATCAGGAGTGGGATCGCCACCATGTCAGTTCGGAAGTAGATGAGCGTACTTTGCAGGAAGTTTATTTTGCACCTTTTCGGAAAGCAGTGAAAGAGGCCCATGTAGGAGCTGTGATGAATAGTTATAATTTACTGAATGGGGTACATGCAAGCGAAAATCGCTGGCTGAATATTGATATACTGAGAGATACATGGGGATTTAAAGGAATCTTGATGTCGGATTGGGTTTCTGTGTATTCTACAGTAGGGGCAGCTAATCATGGTTTGGATTTGGAAATGCCTACGGGGGAGTATCTGAATGAAGAACTTCTGATGCCAGCTATAGAACAGGGGTTGATAACAGAAGCCACTATTGATTTGAAAGTACAGCATATTTTGCAGACCCTGATAGCTTTTGGCTTTTTAGATAAGGAACCTAAAGATACTTCTATAGCTTTGGACAATCCCCATTCGCGTCAGACTGCTTTGGATATTGCCCGTGAAGGAATTGTATTATTGAAAAATGAAGGGAACATGTTACCTCTGAAAGGTAGGACAGTTGTGATGGGATCTAATGCAGAAGTGCTGGTAACTGGTGGTGGAAGCGGCTTTGTATCTCCTTTTTCTACCGTTTCTATTGCCGAAGGACTGGAGCAGTTACAAAAGCGGAATACAATCCGGCTGAAGGATGATTTGCTATTTGATGATTTGAAGGATGCAATTTATGCAGATGAGGGTAAGCGGCAAAAAGGATTCAAGGCAGAATATTTCAAGAATGTAGAATTGAAAGGTACTCCTGATGCGACTTGTATGGAAAATCAGATTGCCCATGATTGGGGAACCGGTGTGCCATTGGAGGGATTTCCGGCCGACGGCTTTTCTGTGCGCTGGACTGCAACGTATGTTCCGGTAACCAATGGCCTTGTGCGCATGACGATGTGTGGGAGAGGTGGCTATAGGGCTTATATCAATGATCAGCTGATTTGCACTGATCATCTGCCGGAACGTGAACAGGTGATAGAAGTGGAGGCAGGTAAAAAATATCGGTTGCGTGTAGAATATCATAATTATGGTGGAGATGCCCGTATTGGTTTGAAAGCTGGAATATTGAATGAAAGTCTGTTAAAGCAGACATTGGCTAAAGCAAAAAATGTAGTGCTTTGTGTCGGCTTTAACAATGGTGATGAAGATGGTGGTATCGAGGGAGAAGGAGCCGATCGTTCTTTTGCCTTACCCAAACCTCGGCTGGAGCTGATTCGTAAGGTAACTTCCTTACATGATAACGTTGTGGTTGTGGTAAATGCCGGTGGTGGTATTGATTTTTCCGATTGGGGTGATAAAGTGAAAGCGATTGTGATGGCTTGGTATTCCGGACAGGAAGGCGGGCGTGCAGTGGCTGAGATTCTGACCGGTGTCATCTCGCCAAGTGGGAAGCTACCCATTTCAATAGAACATCGTTGGGAAGATAATCCGGTTTCAAAGAGCTATTATGAAAACATGAAGTTTGCCGAATACAAACGTACACAATATTCGGAAGGTATCTTTATGGGATATCGGGGATATGATAAATCGGGTATAAAACCCCTGTACCCGTTTGGTTACGGGTTGTCATATACCACTTTTGCCTATGGTAATCTAATGGTTGAAAAGAATGGGGTGAACCGGGTAAAAGTAACGTTTGACATAAGTAATACGGGGAAAATGGATGCGGCGGAAGTTGCCCAAGTGTATGTGCATGATGTGAAGTCGTCTGTTCCACGTCCGTATAAAGAGTTGAAAGGATATGAAAAAGTCTTTCTGAAGAAAGGAGAAACCAAACGTGTCACCATAGAGTTGGAAGATGATGCCTTTTCTTATTACGATATGGACAAACAGCGTTTCGTAGTAGAAAAAGGAGACTTTGAAATACTTGTAGGGACCTCCTCTGAATGTTTACCGCTGAAAGGGAGTATAACGTTATGATCCGAACGAATCTTATGAATAAGATAAAAACTATATGAAGTACATAAAGAATCTGTTAATATGGTACATATTACTGGCAGGGGGCTCCCTGTTGGTATCATGTGGAGATGATAATATAGTAACCAAAGGAAATCCGATAGAAAATCCTGACCCGGAACCTGACCCGGAAGCGGGACTGCGGGTGGTGAATAAAGTGAAGTACCGGCCATATAACTATATGATGTGGGATAATTGGTATATTGTAAAGGAAGACTCAATTCATCTTTTCCATCTTCAGGGTATAGTGAATGGTGTTTCTTATTCTCGTGATACTAATTTGCGCGGATTTGGGCATGCTGCTTCCGGTGATTTGTTGCATTGGAATGAAAAGCCGGAAGTACTCTCTCTATATGACAAGAGTCTGGATAATGAGGCTGATTTTCGCTATACCGGATGCACGGTAGAACACCAAGGGCAATATTACACTTTCTACACCATGCGAAAGTGGGCGGGGCAACGCATAGGGGTGGCTCTATCAGACGACCTGTATACTTGGAAAGAATATGAAGGAAATCCTGTCATTGTGCCTGACGGACGTTGGTTTATAACTTTCTCCAGTAATTCATCAACGGGCAGCAGCTATGCAAACTGGGATCGAGTGGACTGCCGGGATATGGTGGTGGTTAAGGATAAGTCCGGAGGAGGCTTTTACGGTTACTTTGTTTCTTCTTCCGATATGTCTGGATTGACATCTCCTACGGCTGTTATCGGTTTGGCATATTCCACCGATCTGCTCCATTGGGAGCAACGCGGAATTGTATATTACCCGACAGGAGTCAGTATGCCGGAGATGATTGATGTCTTTGAGCACGAAGGCGTTTGGTACATGACTCTGACTACCGCTAAGGATAATGGTAGTCTGACTGCATTTTCCGATCCGTACATTACCCGTGGAACTATCTATGCCACTGCTGTTTCGCCCCAAGGACCGTTTATGGAGGATATGAAGGACAATGTTTTGATAGGCGGACAGTTGAGCAGTGGTTATAGCATGCGTACTGTCGATTATCAGGGAGAGCGGAGATTGATGTATGTTGATGTAGACAATGGTGTTTCCGTTTTGTCATTGCCTAAGAATATAGGGCTGAACAATCAAGGAAAATTGAGAGCCTTGTATGCCTCTGATTTGCTGCCTAAACTTCGTATTCAGGAGATTTCTCCGGTAATATATGATCAGCCTGCCAATAGTTTCGGCTGGCCTACATACGGTGGTCTCTGGAAAGAAAAAGAGGGAGTGTTTTCATGCAAAACAGATAAAGACAGTTGGCAGGCAGCTATATTCGAAGGTGTTTCCGCCAATATGGAAATCTCATTTACCATAGAGGATTTCCAGTGTTCTTCTTTCGGAATCGTACTCGCCAGACCTGTTGCGGAGGTGTCTTTGAGCGATTTGTCTCATATCCTGGTGATTGAGCCGAAGAAAGATCGGGTCTATCTGACCGACCATACCTGGGATTTTCAGAATTGCCGTTCCTATATTTTTGAAGAAAGGAGGAAATATGATTTTCGTATGCTTCTGATGGGGAATACGATTGAACTTTATATCAACGATGAACTGGTTTTTAATTCCAGTTTGCATAGTTCGGGCAATTATTTGCCGGGCGTATTTGCCAATGACGGGACTTTGGATGTATTGAACCTGAAATTATTCAGGTTGGAAGAATAAGATTCTATGAACTAAAAACATACTTATATGAAGAAAATTTCAGTTTTATCTGTTTTGAGCATATTGTTTTGTTTGTCTTCTTATGGCCAACAAAATAATTTCCCTTCGGGATACGATGTGGCTGCTATCCGGGAGTTTCGGAATAAACTGCTGGCAGACCCATATCGTCCGGTCTATCATTTTGCTATTCCGGAAGATTACGCTGTCCCTTCTGATCCTAACGGGTGTATATATTGGGGAGGACGCTATCATATGTTTCATATCTTCCAGGATCGTGGTGTGCATGTTTTTGCCCATTTATCCAGTTTGGATATGATACATTGGAGAGAACATCCCAAGGCTTTGTATCCGACTCATGAATCAAAGATAGAAGGTATTTTTAGCGGTAACTGTTTTGTGAATAAGAAAGGAGAGGCTACGATGCTTTATCATGGTGTAGGGCAGGGGAATAGCATTTCGTTGAGCAGTGATCCGCTATTGAACCAGTGGAGGCAGTTGCCTTCCAATCCGGTTGTGCCCGATCCGAAAGATCGTCCTGCTATTGCCAATGAGACGGACAGAGACTCCGAAGGTGGTGCACCGTATGCTTCATGGGATCCTCATGGTTGGGTAGAAGGAGATACATATTATGCGATTTTCGGCGGAAAACGTCCGGCTGTGTTTAAGGCTGCAGAATTGAATGAGTGGAGCTATGTCGGTGATTTGTTTGGTACATATCTGCCGGATGTTTCAAAGAGTGAAGATGTTTCTTGTCCCGACTTTTTCACTTTGGGTGGAAAGAAAGTATTATTATGTATCAGCCATCATTTGGGTTGCCGTTATTACGTTGGCACATGGAAGGATGAAAAGTTTTATCCGGAGAATCATGCCTGTATGTCATTTGCTGATAACACGTTTTTTGCACCGGAGTCCTTGTTGACTCCTGACGGGCGTAGGGTGATGTGGGCGTGGCTATTCGATGCCAGAAATCAGGAGGTTGTACAAAAAAGTGGTTGGAGTGGCATGATGAGCCTTCCCCGTGAGCTGTTCATGAGAAAGGATCATACACTTGGGATGCGTCCTGTCAGTGAGCTGCGCTCTTTGCGTTATAACGAGAAATCATATGCTGCACAAAATATATCGAAAGTGACCCCGCTGGTCGGTGCCACTGGTGATGTCAAAGAGATCGTGGTGGAAATAGATCCTAGGGAAGCAACCAAATGTGGTGTAAGAATACTTGAGAGTCAGGATGGAAAGGAATATGGTGAAATCTATTATGATGTTTCCGGTAAGAAACTCGTGCTTGATATGTCACGTCTGAATGCCATTGGGATGGCACCTGTCACACCGCTTGGAGTAGAGTTTAAAAAGGTTGAGGAAGCGCCATTCGAATTGCAAAAAGGTGAAAAGCTTGTATTGGATATTCTAATAGACAAGTGTATTGTCGAAGTATATGCCAATGAAAGGCAGGCTTTGGTGCGTACCAATGCATTTTTTTCGGAATCGAACGAGAAGAATATTTCTTTATTTGGAGAGGGTGGAAGTGCTAGATTTAAGAGTGTGACGGTATGGGATATGATGCCTTCAAACTTCTATTAAAAGTATTGGCCGGGTCTGTAAAAGGTATTAGTAGATATATAAAAATCTCCCTGTAGAGATGAATCATTTGTGCGAAAAGCTTTATATTTGGCACATCTTAATTATAGATGTTATCAAATGAATAAGCATAAATTGCGGCTTTCTTGATGTTATCCGGAGTTATGCCTCGAATAGGAATTATATTGCAACAAAATTATGCAGATAACAAAGGAAATACAGCGAGAACTGGAACAGTACATTGACCCGGTGAAACGGGAGTATCTTCCCAATTTCTTTAAAACTGGGAAAGGGCAATACGGAGAAGGTGACAAGTTTCTCGGTATTGTCGTTCCCAACACCCGTATAGTGGCGAAGCGGCATAAGGATGTGCCATTTGAGGTAATGGCGGAGTTGCTGCAAAGCGAATGGCATGAATGTCGCCTGTGTGCCTTGCTGATGCTGGTGGAACGCTTTAAAAAGTGCGATGAAAAGGGTAAAAAAGAGATATTCGACTTCTATTTGTCGCAGACTTCCCGTATTAATAACTGGGATTTGGTAGACTTATCTGCTCCGGGTATTGTGGGCGAATATCTCAAGGATAAGCCTCGTGATGTTCTCTATCGCTTGGCCGGAAATGAACTGCTTTGGGATCAGCGCATAGCGGTGGTTTCCACTTATGCGTTGATTAAAAACGATGATTTCATCGATATTTTAGCTCTTTCCGAGCATTTCCTTTGTACGCGTTACGACCTGATGCAGAAGGCCGTGGGATGGATGTTGCGGGAAATGGGAAAACGGAATAAAGACCTACTGGTGCAGTTCCTTGAAAAGCATTGTAAAGTGATGCCTCGCACAATGTTGCGCTATGCGATAGAGAAATTTCCGGAAGAAGAACGGAAAGAGTTCATGAAGCGGTAAGCGGCAGACATACAATGTTGGCCACACTTTCGTCATTTGCGCCGCAAAAGTCCGGATAAGTAATCAGTGTGTCGCCTTCCCACTAGGACTGAGGGTACTTCCCACTAGGACTGAAGGTACTTCCCACTAGGACTGAACTGGTGTTCCACTGCGACTGATCATGGTGGAACATCAAGTGTGTTGTTATACAGTAAGTTACGACGTATATGAAACATCTGTTCGCTCCTCTCCGCTGGGATATGAATTAGTTCACCACAGAGTAACACAGAGTCTCACAGAGTTTAATTGATTTGAAATCAGAAAATAGGACTCCGTGAAACTCTGTGTTACTCTGTGGTGAAACTTCATTACTGTATCGAAATAAATCAATTCTGCCAACAGGTAAAGGATCAGTAGATCTAAAATAGTGATTAGTAAGATTGAAAATAAATGATATGTGGTAAAAATGCCGGATAAAAATATACCGGATAATTTTCATTTTAAATGAAGACTCTTAACTTTGTCACAATTTCAGTTGACTGGAAGATGAAATTCCATATAGCATCATCATGTTGAATGGGAGTTTATAGTGTATGGTAAATTGTGATGAAGATGAAATTACTAGTTTTATTGATGTTTGTTCTGGCAGGGTGTACGAGACCTGCCACCTTGGATCTGCAAATGAACAGTGAAGCCGATAGTCTTTACGAGGAAGCTTGTGCACATTATGAAAATGAAGAAATAGATAGTTGTACCTATAAACTGACAAAAGCTTTAGAACTATATCGTGAGAGTGGAGAAAACGAAAAGGCAGCTATCACCTGTTTGTCGTTGGGGCAATCCTACAATGGAATAGCTCAGACCGATTCGGCAAGGCCTTATTTACTGGAAGGACTGAAATATTGTGAAGAGAATACAGTGCTTGACAGTATCCGTGGAAGGTTACTTACTGATTTGGCAAGCTGTTATATGATTGAGGGGGATATCCGGGAAGCAACATCACAATATCTGACAGCTTTGGATGCCACCTCTAAATCCGGTGATAGTGAAGCCTATCTGACCAATTGCAGTTCGCTGGGTGTCGCCTATCGCAGAATAAACCTTCCGGACTCTGCTCTTTACTATTACGGCAAGGGACTTGAGGCAGCTATGAAAAGCAAGGATTATAGTGCTGTATCTAATCTGCATGCCAATATTGCCGTGATGTATATCTCTTTCAAACAGTTAGAAAACGCGAAGGGACATGCACGAGAAGCCATTACGTATGCCCTGAAAGAGGAAGATGCTTTGGACTGGTTGCAGGCTTACTACATCTGCGGTTCTCTGTTGGTAAAGACAGGGGAATACGATCAAGCGATCAATTATCTGCATAAGGCTTATGGAATAGCTTCCCAGCAACAATCACCACGTTTCCGGTTAAAAGTATTGTCAGCGCTGTTACCCGCTTTTCAGGCTACAGCACAAGATGATTCGGTGCGTTACTATCTGAATGTATGTGACCGCTTTCTGGATGAATTACCAGAAACGAGCCATGAAGCTGTCGGTATTTATGAGACAAAAGCCCAGCTCTTACTAAAGGAAAAGAAATATCGGGAAAGTTTGGATTTCTATCGAAAGTTGACGGGATTGATAAGTACAAATTCGCCTACCGCTCCCTACGTGTGGTACAGCCGTATGGCCGAATGCTATCATAACCTGCAACAGCCTGATGAGGCTTACAGATATATGGAGCAGGCTCTCGAATTGCGTGATTCCCTGGCTGCACAGGAGGTGGAGAAGCAAATGAGCGAGCTGCAAGTGCGCTATGATACTCAGAAGAAAGAACTTGAAATTAAGCGTCTGAAAGAATTACAACAGCAGGAAGAACTTCGCAGTCTTCGGCTCACAATTTGGTTTATAGCTTTTATCAGCTTTATGCTTATCCTCTTGATCATTCTCTTGTATAAACGCAAGTTACAACTCAGCCGTAAATATATTGACGGAATGGAGAGCGAACGTGCCCGTTTGGCACGCGAACTGCACGATGGGGTGTGCAATGAACTTCTGGGGTTGGAAATGGAACTTAAATCGGGCTTTAATAGAGAAGAGGACAAATGTGAGTTGCTGGACAAACTAGGGCGGAGTCGTGCGAATATCCGTAGTATTTCGCACGAACTAATGCCTCCCGTATTTTCTGATGCCACTATTGATGAGATTATAACAGATTATATCGATCATCTGAATGTTCCTTCATCCATGCATCTTTCATTCGATGCTTCTACGTCCGATTGGAGTCTGGTATCCTATAATGTGGCATATGAATTGTATCGTATTGTACAGGAAAGCATGAATAATATTCTCAAATATTCTTCCGGCACACAGATTTCCATTTCACTGTTGATGGATGGTGCGCATGTGCGGTTGGAGATATTCAGCAATGGAGTTATGAAGCGCTCTTCTTCCAAGGGCATCGGGATGCGCACGATGGAAGATAGGGTCAGATGTATGAATGGTACACTCCATGTGGCTGCTGATGAGACCGGTGTATGCGTTACAGTTACGGCTCCTTTTAAATAAAGATTTATTCTGTACTAGTTTTCATGTACGGAAAGTATACCATAGTATTTACCAACTGTCTATTGAAAAACTACGGAAAATGATAGTAGATTTAAATTAAAAATACCTTTCCTTTGCACAAAATAGTAAACATGATAACAGGGAAGACTAATATCTGACCACAAGCATATAAATAAAAGAAATATGGTGCAACTTCCATCGGATACATCGAAATACCATCTTCTTCTTATAGATGATCACCCTATTGTATTGGCGGGCATCCGTAACATTCTTGAAGTCTGTCCGGAAATAGGTGAAATCTATGCGGCTGACAGTGCTGCGAAAGCTTTGGAACTTCTTAAATCCCACGATATCAGTATTTGCATGGTCGACATAGAATTGCCGGACATGTCGGGTTTTGAGCTGATAGAACAGATACGTTTGCTCTATCCGGATATGCGTATTATTATTGAAACCATGCATAGTGAAGTGTGGATTGTCCGTCGGATGGTAAAGGCGGATGTAGATGCAGTGATTCTTAAACAGTCCGATCCGGAGAATCTGCAAGAGGCGATTTATTCTGTTCTGTCAGGACGTAAATATTTCTGTCCCCATTTCCGGAAATGCCTCCGGAAGCTTCCTCCTGAGATGCCGCAAGTACTCAGCAAGCGCGAACAGGAAGTGCTGAAATGCATATCCGAAGGCTTGAAGAGTAATGAGATAGCAACGAAATTATATATATCAGTTAATACAGTGGAGTTCCACCGTAAGCAGATCATGCTTAAGCTGGAAGCCAAGAATGCATCTGATATGTTGATAAAGGCTATCAAGAGTGGAGTGTTGGAAATATAGACGAGTAATAGCTAATTGATATGTATTCGAATGAAAAACATAGGGAAAATGGTATTTTTGATATCATTTTATCAGTTGTATTTTACATCATGATTTTTTGTGCCCCTTTTGTGGATGTGGTGGTGAACGGACAAATCGCTGAAACAAAGACATTGGAGGGCTTTTTGAAGGAGCATAGTGATAATGCCGTTTCGCTGATTTTGATTATTTTGCCTGTGCTGACTTTAGTGATAGGGATATTGAAATTCTCTTTTTCCAGGCTTTTCTACCATTATGTGTTGGTTGTGTTAGATTTGTATAATGGTTTGTTTGCTCTCGCAATGGGGATAGGTTTATGTTGGGCAGCATCCACTGTTGCAGGTCAGGCACCGGTGGACATGATCTTCTATAGTGTCAAATATCAAATGGGTTTCGGTCCTCTTATTCTGCCTTGCCTCGGCATAGGGTTCTTCGTTTATACTCTTGGCACTTTCTGTGGATATTATAAATGGTATCCTTTGCAAACACTATTTTGGGGAGTTTATTTACCTTTAATCCGTCCGGCCATCGTTTCTTCATTGTATGTAGTGATAGCTGCGATAATTTCAAGCGTCGGTACGAGCGAGAAATCGACTATAGTTGTTTCTATAATAATTTCCATTCTAATTTTTGTTTTCGAGTTCTGGTTGCTATATACTTATCGTAAGGAGTGGAATCGGAAGTTAAGAAGTCGTACCAAACGTGGTCAACAGGAAGCTGTACTTACCGTGACCGCTACAGATGGGGAACCGGAAGGTGGTACAGAGGTCTTGCCGCCTTCAGAAATGATTCCGGCTACTGTTGCCGTGCCTGTTAGTGAAGAGAAACGGAAAACGGAGATTCCGGTTAGGCGGAAAACTTCTTTTTATTACATCATAGGGTTAGTTGTATTAGTGGCGGTTATAGCTTTTGTTTATATTATAAGAAAAGGAGAGGATAGGCCTGTTGATATTCCGGCTATTAAGGAAATGACTTTAAGTGGACAAGTAGCTGGCAAAGAAGTACAAATGGCATTGACGCAAATTGGAGATTCACTCTATGGCAGTTATTCTTATAAGCATATCAATAACCCAATACAGCTGACGGGAAAGAAGATAGGGGTGGATTATATCATTGATGAAACTGTTAACGGTAAGAAAACAGGTACGTTTAAATTGTTTGATGGGGAGTATAATGGTGGTTCTTTTTTCCTAGGAGATTGGAGTAATGGAAAGAGGAAATTTAATGTCCAACTTAATTATACAAACTACAAAATACTGCCTTCTACTGATGCTGACCACCCATTTGTAGGTGAGTGGAAATATGAAAAGGAGGACGGGACGCTGGTAAATTGTTCCTTGAGTTTATATAACCGGGATATTGATGATGATTATGGTAAGATAACTTCGTGGGTGAATGATGACTGGCATGAATATGAGATTGATTCTATTCTTTCGTTGGAAGGTAGGAAGGCGGTAGTACAGGCGAAACATGATAATCGGCAAAAGATAACGCTGGTGTATGATTCTTCGAACCGGAGCCTCTCGGTAGATATAGATCAGCAGGGAACTTATGTGCTGAGTTTGAATCAGGAGGGGAAGCACTTACGATAGTGGAAGAAGATGAGAAATCTTAATTAAGATAGACCGGATGAAAGTCAGGAATCTTATTATGTAACAGAAGTACAAAAGAAATATGATAATGAGAAAGTTATTTGTTTTACTTACAATGAGTTTGCTGGTAGTTGCAGCTTCTGCCCAGAAGCTTTCGTGGCCACCTAAGAGTTATCCTGTGAAAGTGCCTTTTACTGTGTCGGAAGAGGTGAAGTATTATTGGGATGTACAGGGGATTCTTTGTACGGGTCGTGGAAACGGAGGCTATAAGTTCAGGATATTGGGAACAGCCAATCACGACTTTACGGCAAGTAGAAGTATTAATTTTTATTACATAAGTACGGGTAATAAGACGACAGTGGCAGGCGCATATTATTTTCCTAAGGTGAAAGAAGGACAGAAGTTTAGTTTTGAGATTGTTTCCGCTTTCTCCGGGTATACTCCGGCAGGCTTCAACGGGTTTTATATCCATGATGAATTGTTGAGGATTCCTAAAGAAGAAGCTTCTTTGAAAGAAAAAGAAACGTCTACGTCGCCTGCGGTAGCCAATCAAGTAGATGAACGTAATGTGTTGTTGGTGATGATTAATATGGCTGGTCAGGTAATGGCTGGGGGCGATTATATAGAAAACCTCGGGCAACTGACAGAAAAGGTGAAGGAGTTTGTTGCTAATCCTTATAATGATGAGAATCTGCCGGAAAAGCAGAAGAAGCGCATCCCTTATTTTGATGAAATAATGGTTACTTCGAATCATAAAGTTGCCGTGTATAGGAACGCTAAGACTACCGAGGCTGATCATCAGGCAGTGATGGCTGCTATTCGTGCGGCCTATAAGGAGCTGCGCGGGGATTTGGCTAATGAAAAGTTTGGGAAAGATTTTTCCAAATGTTCTTATCAGGAGCAAAAAGCCATTAGTCTGGTTTATCCACAGAACATAGAGGATTGTGGGATTAGGAATTTCTCTTCAGGCAATTCGTCGGTGCCACCGCCACCGGAAACGCTTGTCATTGTGGAGGACAAGCCGGTTGAAATAAAATATGTCCCTGTGCAGACAGAAGATAATTCTGATAAAATATATGATAAGGTGGAGGAGCTGCCTGCATTCCCCGGTGGGGAGGTTGCTATGATGCGTTTCCTGAGTGATAATATGAAATACCCGAAGGTTGCCCGGGAATCTGGTATCCAAGGAAGGGTGGTGGTGCAATTTGTTGTCGGGAGCGACGGCTCTATCGGCAATGCAAAGGTAATTCGTAGTATTAACCCTTATCTTGATAAGGAGGCTTTGCGGGTAGTTGGTGTTATGCCTCGTTGGAAGCCCGGCATGCAGGGAGGCAAACCTGTGAGTGTTCAGTATACCATGCCATTGATGTTTAGACTCCAATAAAGCATGAATAGATCGTGAAAAAAGGAAAATGCAGATGTACAACGCGTGAATTTGAAATGATCTGCGTACATTAATCATTAAACGATAAAAGGAATGAATGCAATTCAAAGTTTAAATCGAAGAAAGTGGATACTCTCAATAGGGATCGTTGTATTTCTATTGCTCGGAATATCGGGGTGTAGCAAAGAGAAACCTTCGCTGAAAGGACGTTGGGAAATGTTCGTAGGAAAGGATCCAAGTTTGATGGGGCAGGAATATGGAGTGGATAATCTTACTTACTGCATGGAGTTGGACTTCTCGGAACGCACTTTTGATACGGAGATGGAAGAGCTGCCGAGCGGAAAGAAAAGTTATGGTTTTATGGATTTTTCCACTATGTCCCGTATCTATCGTTACTATATAGATTCGGTTTCCTATATAGGCAATAATAAGTATCGACTGGTGTCATTAGGGACTTACGATTTGCAACTTTATGTAGATACGCTTACTTATAATCCTCAAACGAAAGAAATTACTTATGGTAAGAGCGATGTTTTCAAATACGTATCTGGTCTTAGACCGTTTGTTGGAGAATGGAAAAAGGTAGACAATGAAGGTGCAAGCGAATATGTGAAACTTAGTTTGTATCAGGAAATAAAGGCTCCGGAAGAATATCCATTGAATGGTCAGCCTTGTTACGGGTATATTATTTATGACTCTGAAGTGGACATCAGTTACAGAATGATTACTTCAGTGATCTATTCCAATGCTTTGGAGGCAACCGTAACGGCTGTTTTTCCCGATTATCCGGAGGATAAGCCGATGCAAGTTCATTTTAGTTATAATTGGAAAGACGGGGCTCTGATAATGAACGGGGAAACACCTTTACCCAACAAAAACGGAGTACCGGTTTTGGAAGAATTTTCTGCTAATGATTCTTCATTGTTTGCGAAAGTAGGTATGTGGATTTTTGTTTTGGCAGTTCTTTTGGTTGCTTCCTTGATTCTGCTGAACGTGCTGGATGTTGAGGGAGCAATACGTTTTTGGTTACCTGCCACTGTATTGTTGGCAATGAGTGTGTTAATATTGTTTCTTGTCTGCAATATATTCCGCACCGAAGGGAACTTGGATTTAGGCGAGTCGGGCTTGATGAGTGTTCTGAAACTTTACGGAGCCGTTATTTTGGTCACAGGGAGTTTCTTATTTGGTTTGTTCAGTATTTTGTTGTGGCTTTATGAGGGTTTTGGTTATTTCAGTAAAACTCCCACTGTCATTGCAGCTGTGATTGCCGTAGTACTTCTTGCAATCCACATGGTTACAGGAAACATGCTATTCGATATTCTTGCAGAACGTTTTATACCTTCATTAATGTATCAGGACGGACTGTTTGGATTTATAATGGCATTGTTGGTAGTAGCTGTAGGTTTATTATTTATTGTGCAGATGATTATATTGGCTATTTCTGTAAAAGGAATTTATCGAATTGCGATATTGTTGCTATATCCGGTATTCTTTGCGGCAGGGATAGTATTGCTGATATCATCAATGGCAGTGGTAATAGTTGCCATGATTGTCTGTGCTATCATTGCATTTGTGTTGGCTCCTCGGAAGGTAAGTGAGAGTTCGGGTAATACTTTGCCTGAATCTTCTGATAATAACAATGAGTCTCAGGAGGAAGATTGTGATGCGATAATCAAAGGTGCCGGTCCTTTTGGTGGCGATGTAAAGGCGAAAGACATCAGTTTCTTTAAAGACAAAAGTCTCCTTAAAGGCGAAAATGGGAAAGAATATAAAAGAAATGATGAAGGGAAATTAGAAGAGCTAAATTAATAAGTAATCAATATATTATAAATATGAAAAAGAACCTCTTCTCATGCTCATTTCTGGGGAACATAATATTTATGTTGTCTGCTGTTTTATGTGGTTGTAATGAAACCGGAACGTTCTCTGAGAAAAAATATACACCAGTGTATGTGTATTTATCTACTACTCCTTACGTTGGAGAATCTTCCATGTCAGATTTTGTAGATTATCCGAGTGATTTGGTAAGGCTTGGACTGCAGGGGACGGTAAAAGAAGTGAAAACAACGTCCGCTGCAGAAATGGTTCAGAAATTTAATGAAGACGGGAATTTGATCTCTCAAGGCTTGTGGTTTGATTCAAGTCATCGTTTTGGAGATGAATACAAGCGGGAATACGATGATGAAGGCAGACTGACAAAGCTTTATAATGTAAGGAATAAGTGGAAGGCAAAAGTCTATGCTTATGATGAATGGAATCGGTTGATAGAATGTAGAGCAGACGATTACACCCGTACTTATCAATATACTGGTGAGGATAGATCCTGTTATGTGGTTAATACAGAATGTAAAAAGGAGAGTGAAGTAGCATTGTACTTCTTTTCGGGTATTCGTGATAATAAGAAGTTGGTGTTCGATACATATGATAAACCGGAGGGATACCGGATGATGGATGGAAACACACGTATGCATTTCCAGACAGAATGTCCTATGACGGAATTATGTAAGAGATTTACTAAGATATACTATCCGGATTCCCGGTATTATAAAAACAAGATTGATTCAATAGTTAATACTTATAATGTCTCTTATAATGATAAAGAGGATATGGAGCAATACTTGATTCATAGTGTGGAATATCCTTCCGGAAAAGCGTGGGATTGCCAGATTGACTATTCTTATGAATACGACGAGCATGACAACTGGGTTGTTTTAAAGCTTTATTGCTCAGAACTCCGCAAGCTCTTGGGTGATTTCATTATTATACAGAAAGATGCGGAAGGGAAGACTTATACGGAAGATAGACGTGTTATTTCTTATTATGAAACAGAAGTAGGAAATGAGGAAATCCATTAAGAACAAAAAACAAAATGATGTATATGAAACAAATTTACTTAGTGTGTGGTATAGAATGTAATATTGGTACGAAAGGAATCGAATTATGAAAAAGCTATTTGTTTTATTTGTGATGAGTTTATTGGTAGTTGCAGCTTCCGCCCAGAAGTTTTCGTGGCCGCCTAAAAGTTTTCCAATGAAAGTGCCTTTTGCCGTATCGGAAGAGGTGAAGTATTATTGGGATGTGCAGGGAGTCCTTTGCACGGGTCGAGGAAACGGAGGTTATAAGTTCAGGGTGTTGGGAACAGCCAATCACGACTTTACGGCAAGTAGAAGCATTAATTTTTATTACATAAGTACAGGCAATAAGACGACAGTGGCAGGCGCATATTATTTTCCTAAGGTGAAAAAGGGGCAACAGTTTAGCTTTGAGATAGTCTCTGCCTTTGCGGGATATACTCCTACGGGTTTTCAAGGTTTTTATATTCATGATGAGATGTTGAGCATACCCAAAGAGGAACGGAAAACCGAAACAATAGATAATATGCAGCAAGTGGCGACTGACAGAGCCTATGATGATTCGATACGTATGGTAGATTCAATAGCGGCAGTGGCGGCGGCAGAGGCGGAAATGGCCGCAGAACGTGCCGCCCGTGTAGTGACAGCTCCAAAATATCCGGGAGGAACCAATGCTTTGTATGCTTTCTTACGGGAGAATATGCATAAACCTCAGATTGCAATTGAAACGGCGGGATATGGTACTACTACTGTTGAGTTTATCGTGACGCGCGACGGTACTGTTACCGGTGCAAACTATAAAAGGCGTTGTGTTGAGCGTGTTGATAAAGAAGTATTGCGGCTGGTGAATCTGTTGAAGGGATGGACTCCGGCAACGAAGGGTGGTCAACCGTGTAATGCCGTAGTGCAGATCTCTATGTCTATTTTTCCTTCATTTAAGGCTTCGGCTCAATTTGTAAGAGTAGTGTAATAATGATGCCTGAGATGGCTGCGAAATTATATATATCAGTCAGTAAAAACGATATAGAGATGAAAGAATTTATTTTGAGGTTCGGGAGGATGGTTGTCATTGCATCGTCCTGTTTTTTGTTAGGTATAACTAATGCCTCGGCACAGAAAGTGCTTCGGAAGTCAGAGAATATGCGGCCGGTATGGCTGGTAAGCAAGACTCCGGAAACCACCAATGAAACTTTTCATTATCAACTGGTTGAAGCAGAGAACGAATCGTTGGAGAAAGCGCGGCATGATTGCCTGCTTGCTCTTTCCCGTTATATCGAGCAGGCCTGGAAGATTAGCGGAGAGGCTGAAACTGATATTCGTATGGAACAAAAGAATGGAGCCTATAAAGAATCATCAGTCTATAATTTCCATTACAAAATAGAGAATGAAGAGATAAACGTCACCACTACCAAGTATGATGAGTATTGGGAATATGTGTATTATCCGGGTGGTGGGCGCTATCATTGCTATGTGCTGTTTGGAGTGGCCGATGTTCCGGCTCCACGGTTCGATCGCCTGTCCTTTACCCGCAAATACGGTGTGCGGGGAATGGCGCGTTCGTTGATCGTTCCGGGATGGGGACAGATGTACAAAGGAAGTACGGCGAAGGGACTATGTATCCTGGGTGGTGAAGTGCTGCTTGCGGGTGGCATTATCGCTTCTGAAAGCTTGCGAAGCTCTTACGTCAAGAAGATGCACGAACAACCCAAGCATCAGCAGACGTATAACACAAAAGCCGATAATTGGGAGAATGTACGCAATGTGTGTATTGGCGCGGCAGCGGCTCTTTATGTTTACAATCTGATTGATGCAATTGTGATGAATGGGCGTAAAAGGGCGGTTGTGCATAAGCCTGTACAGTTTGCCATGTATCCATCGGCAGGCGAATGTAACGGGATAAGTTTTGCTTTGAATTTTTAAAGATTTTATTATTTAAAGAATAATCATGAAAACAAGTAAGGTAGGTTTGGCGCTTCTTTTAGTATGTTGTGCGTGGGCGGTATTAATTGTGACAGGATGTGCTAAAGATGAAGTAGACACAACCGGCACCATTTATGGAATTGTGAATGATGCCGATAACGGTGAGCCGGTTTCGGGAGTCTATGTCGTTTTGAATCCGAGAGGTAAGACGACGAATACGGGTAGCGACGGGCGTTTTGAGTTCCTTGATATGGAACCGGGACAGTACACCATTCAGATATCGAAGAATGGATATAAAACGAATACGAAACGTATTTCCGTTGTTGCGGGCGAGCAGGCTTCCGGCGATATGGTGCTGGAGCGGGGCGAGTCGCGCATCAAGTTGAGTACGAACTCGTTGGCATTCGCCAAAGAGGAGACATCCAAAACTTTTGATGTAATGAATATCGGTACTTCCGGCTCTGTTTCATGGAGTGTTACGTTTACTGAATCTTGGCTGAAAGTGACTCCTGTAAACGGGACGACGGCTCAGGGGAAGAACAGTACGGTGATAGTGAATATAGACCGTGAAAAGATAAGTCAGGATATGACCGCAAATCTGCTTGTTGAGGCTGACGGAGAATCCATGCCTGTGGAAATCAGCGTGAAATTTGGTGAGAGTGAAGGTGGTGGTGGAGATGAGCCATCCGAAGGCAAAGGCTCGTGCGGGGAAATCGTTTCTTGCGATTCGGAGGTGAAGATAGAGTTTCTGTCGTGCGTGAAGAATGCCGATGCGGTGGAATTTCAGTTTCTGCTGACCAATAACCGGGAAGACTGGCGGGTTTGGTTCAATAGGGATCAATCGGACGGGGTGGATGACAAGGGAAATAGTTACCCCGGATATAATACAAAGTTCTATGTAGGTAACTCCGATTCGTTTGTGACGAATGGAAATGCCGTGAGTCTTATGAAAGGGGTGCGTACGAAGTGCCGTGTTCTGGTTCCCGGCATAAAGGATGGAGCCTCCTTCCTGCAACGGTTGGATTGGGTTATTTCCAGTTCACAGCCGTGGAGTCCGCAGGTGAAGAAAATTACGTTTACGGAGGTGAAATGGTGAAGTAAAAAGGGATTCTACCCAACGCCACCGATCTATACATCCAACATGTCCGATATATAGATTCAGCACGTCCGATCTATAGATTCAGCACGTCCGATCTATAGATTCAACATGTCCGATCTATAGATGCTGCACGTCCGATATATAGCACCGTATGCGAAGGAATTTTCTCATACGGTGCTTTTGTGTTGATATACGGTAAGGCTGTTATTCCTTGTGCAGTCTTTTTTCATGATGCATGATTGCATGTGAGCCGCAGAGGCAGAGTTTCTTTTCTGCATGAGTAAGCGGAGAAGGACGGAATGATGAAGCGAGGAAAGAAAATTAAGTGAAAAATAGATAGGGTTCATCAGTTTGTACTATCTTTGCTCAATAGAACCAAAATATGGAGACATGGATTGCGAGAAGCAGACCGTTTACGCAGCTATACAGATAAGTTGTTGAAAGATAATATTATCGGAAGAAATGGTGCGAAGAAAGGTACTCAGTTTTTTGTGAATCCCCAGTTGATAAAGAACGCAAAGGTAAATTTGAAGACAACTATTTCGGAGATTGCGGGTCGGTTACCGGAAGTCGATTTACAGGAGTTGAGGAAGATGGTTTATTCGATGGTGGATGTGGAATTGATAACAGAAGGGGCTCGTACTGATAGGCGTTATACACTGAAATAAGTGGTAAAAAAAGAAAGAAATAAAAAAGAAATAGAAAAAGAAAAGATTTAAGTGGCTGATTGTCAGCTTTGATTTTGTTTTCTATTCTTTTTCTAAAAAGATAAGAAAAGAGATAAATATAGAATGGAACGAGAAGATTTTGATATACGTGATAATCAGTTGACCAGTAGGGAACGCGATTTTGAGAACGCACTACGTCCGTTGTCCTTTGAAGACTTCAGCGGACAGGATAAGGTGGTGGACAATCTGCGTATCTTCGTTAAAGCAGCCCGCTTGCGTGGCGAGGCGCTGGATCATGTATTGCTGCACGGGCCTCCGGGATTGGGAAAAACGACGCTTTCCAATATTATTGCCAATGAACTGGGAGTTGGTTTTAAGGTTACTTCCGGTCCGGTGCTCGATAAACCGGGCGATTTGGCGGGAGTGCTTACCAGTCTGGAACCGAATGATGTGCTGTTTATCGATGAAATTCACCGGCTTTCTCCAGTTGTGGAAGAGTACCTGTACTCTGCAATGGAGGATTACCGCATTGATATCATGATAGATAAAGGTCCGTCTGCACGGAGCATTCAGATTGACCTGAATCCGTTTACGATGGTGGGTGCTACTACCCGCAGCGGTCTGCTGACTGCGCCTTTGCGTGCCCGTTTTGGTATTAATCTGCATTTGGAATATTACGATGACGATGTGTTGAGCGGTATTATTCGTCGTTCGGCAGGGATATTGAATGTACCTTGCTCTACAAGGGCAGCGTCTGAGATTGCTTCCCGTAGCCGTGGAACGCCGCGTATTGCAAATGCATTGTTGCGTCGTGTGCGAGATTTTGCACAGGTGAAAGGTTCGGGTAGCATTGATACGGAGATTGCCAACTTCGCTCTTGAAGCATTGAATATTGATAAGTATGGACTCGATGAAATCGATAATAAGATACTTTGCACCATTATTGATAAATTCAAAGGCGGTCCGGTAGGGCTTACTACCATTGCTACGGCATTGGGTGAAGATGCCGGAACTTTGGAAGAGGTGTATGAGCCTTTCCTTATCAAAGAGGGTTTCTTGAAACGTACCCCCCGCGGACGTGAAGTGACTGAACTGGCTTATAAACATTTAGGACGTAGTCTTTACAATAGTCAGCGTACGTTGTTTAGTGATTAATGATCAATTAACATCAGTACTACCTTCAAATAGAAAATGGTCACAACAAACCATTTCCAGTTCTCCTCCTCTTGGGAGGAGGAGTACCCGAAGGGGGAGGTGGTAGGTAAAAAAAGATTCTTATGCAAACCATCATGAACAAATCCGACGTAACCGACAATAGAAAAGAGTTACGCAACCATAGCACTCCTGCCGAAGCTATTCTTTGGAGAATGCTGAAAGGGAAACAAATAGCCGGTTTAAAATTTCGTTGTCAACATAGTGTCGGGCCATATGTTCTTGATTTTTATTGTCCGCAGATAAAATTGGCTATAGAATTGGATGGTGAGGTACATAATAGACAACAGGATTATGATGAGCAACGTAGTTATTTTCTGAATAGGGTAGACGACATTGAGGTGTTACGGTTTGAAAATAGGACAGTATTTTGAGAATCCGGAACAGATAATATGGGAGATAGAGGAGAAGTTTTCTTTCTACCACCTCCCCCCTTTGGGGTACTCCTCCTCCCGGGAGGAGGAGAATGGAGATAGTACTGTTAACCATTAATAATTAAACGTTAATCATTAAATAAAGTGGCGGGATTAAAAAGTTTAGCAAAAGAAACGGCTATTTACGGGGTGAGTAGTATTGTAGGGCGTTTCCTCAATTATCTGCTAGTGCCTGTATATACGATAGCTTTGCCTGCATCGTCGGGTGGCTATGGTGTGGTTACGAATATATATGCCTGGGTGGCATTGATACTGGTATTGCTGACGTGTGGCATGGAGACGGGGTTTTTCCGTTTTGCCAATAAAGGGCAGGATGACCCGATGCGGGTGTACTCTACCACCTTGTTGAGCGTGAGTATCGGTTCATTGGTATTCGTTGCTTTGGGATTGTTGTTTCTGGAACCTATTGCCGGATGGCTGGAATACGGCGAACATCCCTGGTATATCGGTATGATGATGATTGTGGTAGCAATGGATGCCATTCAAAGTATTCCGTTCGCTTATTTGCGCTATAAAAAACGCCCTATCAAGTTTGCTGCACTGAAGTTGCTGTTTATCTTCCTCAATATTGCACTCAATCTTTTCTATTATGTCATATTGGAAGGGAATGACGTGGGGTATGCCTTCCTCTTCAATCTGGTATGTACCTCTGTTGTTATGGTGTGCATGATACCGGAACTGAGGGGATTTACCTATGTGTTGGATAAAGAGTTATTGAAACGGATGCTTCGGTACTCTCTGCCGTTGGTAATTCTGGGTGTGGCAGGCATCTTGAATCAGGTGGCTGATAAGATTATTTTTCCTTTCGTTTATCCCGATGAGGCGGAAGCTACCATACAACTCGGTATTTACGGAGCTGCCAGTAAGATAGCCATGATTATGGCTATGTTTACCCAGGCATTCCGCTTTGCTTATGAACCTTTTGTATTTGGTAAGAGTAAGGAGAAAGACAGCCGTGAAATGTATGCCCAGGCTATGAAGTTCTTCATTATTTTTACCTTGCTTGCCTTTCTGGCTGTGATGTTCTACTTGGACATCCTGCGTCATGTCATCGGACGTGATTATTGGGACGGGTTACGGGTGGTGCCTATCGTCATGGCGGCGGAAATCTTTATGGGGATTTATTTCAATCTATCCTTTTGGTACAAATTGATTGATGAGACCCGTTGGGGAGCCTATTTCTCATTGACGGGCTGTATCATCCTGATTTTGATGAATATCTTCCTGGTTCCGCAGTATGGTTATATTGCTTGTGCCTGGGCTGGGTTTACAGGATACGGTGTTGCTATGCTGCTTTCTTACTTTGTCGGTCAGAAGAAATATCCGATACAGTACGATTTGAAGGCGATAGGCATGTATGTACTTCTTGCCGCTGTGCTTTATGTAGCTGCCGAATATGTATCGATAGACAATATCTATTTGCGTATGGCATATCGTACAGTTTTGCTGTTACTGTTTATTGCGTATGTCGTTAAGCGTGATTTACCGCTGAACCAAATACCAATTCTGAACAAACTCTTAAAACACTAAATGAGCCGCATGGTAAATTGTAAATTGTAAATCGTCAAATTGTAAATGATATGATGGAAACACCTGAACAAAACCGGAATGTTTTTGCCATTAAAAAGTTCCTGAGCGAGTACCTTGATCTGAGGAAGGACAAGGACAATGAGCTGGAAACAGTAGACTCCATCCGCAAGGGAGTAGAGTTTAAAGGGGCTAACCTGTGGATTTTGATCTTTGCCATCTTTATGGCATCGTTGGGACTGAATGTCAACTCTACAGCTGTAATCATAGGTGCGATGTTGATTTCCCCATTGATGGGACCTATCATGGGTGTGGGACTTTCTGTCGGTCTGAATGACTTTGAACTGATGAAGCGTTCACTGAAGAGTTTTCTGATAACCACCCTGTTCAGCGTAACTACGGCTACTATTTTCTTTCTTGTAAGCCCTGTTGCCGAAGGGCAGTCGGAGCTTCTGGCACGTACTTCACCTACGATTTATGACGTATTCATCGCATTGATGGGTGGTCTTGCCGGTGTAGTTGCCCTGTCTACAAAGGAGAAAGGAAATGGGATTCCCGGTGTTGCCATGGCTACGGCTTGGATGCCGCCACTCTGTACGGCAGGTTACGGGTTGGCAACGGGGAATCTGGTTTATTTCCTCGGAGCATTCTATCTTTACTTCATTAATTCGGTATTCATCAGTCTTGCCACGTTTGCCGGTGTGCGTGTGATGCACTTCCAGCGTAAAGAGTTTGTGGACAAGAAGCGGGAGAAGAAAGTACGCCAATACATAATACTCATTGCCGTGCTGACTATGTGTCCGGCCGTCTACTTGACGGTAGGCATTATTCAGAGTACTTTCTATGAGAGTGCCGCCAATCGGTTTGTTGCCGAACAGCTTTCTTTTGAGAATACACAGGTATTGGATAAAAAAATCCATTATCATGGCAACAAAGACAATGAAATACGCGTGGTACTGATCGGACAAGAAGTTCCCGAAGCTTCGATTGCCATTGCCCGCAACAAGATGAAGGACTATAAGTTAGGTGAAACGAAGTTGATCGTTCTTCAGGGAATGAATAATGAAGCTGTGGATATTTCTTCTATCCGAGCTATGGTGATGGAAGATTTCTATAAAAACAGTGAGGAACGACTGGTGGAACAAACAAAGAAAATTACAGTGCTGGAACAGAGTCTGGCAAGATACAAATCTTTCGATGAATTGGGCAAAACGATCGTTCCGGAGCTAAAAGTTCTCTATCCGTCAGTGAAAACTGTTTCTATCTCTCATGCCATAGAACTGACGGTTGATTCGGTACGGACAGATACCATTACACTTGCTGTGCTGAAGTTTGGTAAACATCCCGACACCCATGAGAAACAGAAGATTACCGAATGGCTGAAAGCACGTACTGGAGCGAAAAAACTAAGACTGATTGCAGAATGACGCAATTGGAAAGTATATCATACTAAATTATTCAAAATGAGAGTATGCCATGAGCTAAATCTAACTAAATTCTCCTCCTTCGAGAAGGAGGAGTACCCGTAGGGGGAGGTGGTAGCTGAAGTTATAAAGGACTTATTAGTCATAAAATAAGGATTTTTTTTACCTACCATCCCGCCCTTTGGGCACCCTTCCTTCTCGAAGGAGGGGAACTGAGTTAGATATTTCTTATATACTCTTAACTTAAGATATAAATTGTAATTTAAACCAAGTATAGAATGAAGCTAAAGTGTATCCTAATTGTAGCTTGCAGCCTCTTCACGTTGACGGGACAGGCGGACGAAGGTATGTGGATGCTGGGAAACCTGAATAAACAGACCCATAAGACTATAAAAGAACTCGGCCTGCAAATGCCTGCCGATAGACTATATAATCCGAAGAAACCGTCGTTGAAAGATGCGGTAGTCAGCTTTGGAGGGTTTTGTTCCGGTGTGGTAGTGTCGGAAGACGGGTTAGTGTTTACCAATCATCACTGCGGTTTCAGTAGTGTGCAGCAACATTCGTCGGTGGAGCATGATTACCTGAAAGATGGTTTCGTAGCCCGTAGCCGTGCAGAGGAATTGCCTAATCCGGAGCTTTATGTTCGTTTTCTGCTTCGTACGGAAGATGTAACCAAGCGTGTGCTGGGAGCCGTTAAACCTTCGATGAACGAGATGGAACGTTCCAGTGCGGTAGACTCTATGATGATGGTAATAGGCGGTGAGGTATCCCTGAAAGACTCCACTTTGCTTGGCGTGGTAGATGCTTATTATGGAGGCAATGAGTTCTGGCTCTCCGTTTACCGCGATTTCAACGATGTGCGGCTGGTGTTTGCACCTCCTTCCTCTGTCGGTAAGTTCGGTTGGGATACGGATAATTGGGTGTGGCCTCGGCATACAGGAGATTTCTGTGTGTTTCGTATTTATGCAGACCGCAAGAACCAGCCTGCCGATTACTCCCCCGACAATGTCCCGTATCACCCTGAATATGTAGCGCCGATTTCACTGGATGGCTATAAGGAAGGCTCTTTCTGTATGACGATAGGCTATCCGGGAAGTACGGAACGTTACCTTTCTTCATTCGGTATCGAGGAAATGATGAATAACTCCAATCAGGCGCAGATTGACATCCGTGGCGTGAAGCAAGCCATCTGGAAACGTGAAATGGACAGTAAAGACAGCATACGCATTAAGTATGCTTCCAAATACGATGAAAGCTCCAATTACTGGAAGAACAGTATCGGTGTCAACCGTGCTATCCGTAAGCTGGGAATCCTGGAGAAGAAACGTGAAATGGAACAGGAAATTCGTCGATGGATACAGCAAAACCCGGACGAACGTGAGAAACTTCTTCAACTATTTACAGACCTGGAACTGAATTATAAGAACCGCCGGGAGGTAAACCGTGCACAGGCTTACTTTATCGAGTCCTTCTTATATGGACCGGAATTAGTGCAGCTTGCACTGAAGATTCTGAACTTCGATTTTGAAGGGGAGCAGAAAACAGTTATTGCCGCCTTGAAAGATATCGTTGAGCAATACTCTAATTTGGATCTGGATATAGACAAGGAAGTATTTACGGCACTGTTGAAGGAGTATCGCTCAAAAGTGGATACCACTTTCCTGCCGGAAATCTACCATACTATCGCACAGAAATATAATGGGGATGAGAAAGCTTTCGTAGATAGTCTTTATGCAAGTTCTGAGTTGACTACTCCCCGTGGTTTGAAACGCTTTCTTGAACGGGATACTACCTATCAGATTTTCGATGATCCGGCTATCTCGTTGGGCATTGATATGCTGACGATGTTGTTCGATATGAATATGCAGATGCAGGCACCTACTACGGAGATCATCCGTGGGGAACGCTTGCTGAATGGGGCTATCCGTCGGATGTATACGTCTCGTAACTTTTATCCGGATGCCAATTCCACCATGCGGCTGAGCTTTGGAACGGTATGCGGTTATACTCCCTTTGACGGAGCGGAATATGATTATTATACAACGACAAAGGGTGTCCTGGAGAAAGTGAAAGCTCATGTGGGTGATGTTGATTTTGCAGTACAGCCGGAGATACTTTCATTACTCTCTTCGGGCAATTTCGGAAGATATGCCGATGAAAAGGGCGAAATGAAGGTGTGCTTCATCTCTAATAATGACATTACGGGTGGCAATAGTGGTAGTGCGATGTTCAATTCGAAAGGTGAATTGCTGGGGTTGGCTTTCGATGGAAACTGGGAAGCTATGGGCAGTGATATTCTTTATGAACCGAAGATGCAGCGTACCATCGGGGTGGACGTGCGCTATATACTGTTTATGATTGAGAAATACGGGAAAGCAGGGAACCTGATCCAGGAATTGAATATTCTCAATTAGTGGACGGATCCCTGCTTTTCGTGAGGGAGACAATTACTTGCTTCCGGACAAGATTCCGGTATCGGTATCCCTGTTGTTGATTCTTCTGCCTTGGCTGTTGCGCTTCTTTCCGAAGTCAAGGCTGAAGGATGCATTTACCATGAACAAAAGCCTTAAGTTCTTGGAATACGCTAACTGGCGGTAGGGAGCCGACTTTGATAAATTTTCTATTTCCTGTTCATACTTCTTGGTAAACGGGTTCAACACTCCGGCAGAAAGGCTCCATTTCTCCGTATTATATCCTGCCATGATGGTGTGTAGTTTCTCCTCTTTAGTCAGTGTTTCACCCCACAGAGTGTGGTTGCTGGTATTCATTTCTGCCATCAGTACCCAGTTCTTGTACATTGCCATCAGACTGCCTCGCAGTCCTGCATTGGTGTGTGTATGCGTGTAGGTGTTGCCATAGCTGATATAGCGGTTCAGAAACGGAGTGATTTTAATGGAGATATACTCTTTGTAAGGTCGTATTTGTATAGCTGTCTCCAGATTGATCCGGTGGAAACCTTTATGATTCTCGGTAGCGCGGACAAAATACCCGTCCTCGTAGTAGGTATTTTCCATAATCGGCTTATTGTCATAACTATATCTTCCAAATAAATCGACAGATACATACTTGCTTTGCCAACTGGCAGACAGTGTATTGGCATAGAATGTAACAGACTTTAAGTCGGGATTTCCTTTGCGTATCTGATACTTATCCATTGCTTGCGAGATGTCGTTCAGATCGGACAGGGAAGGAGCATACCCCGACACGTATCCGTTGTATCTGAAAAACCACTTCCCGTTGATAGAGTACGACAGGCTTAAGGAAGGTTTGACTATATACTTCTCGGAAGAATACTGCTCCTGACTGTTATAAGTTCTCATGGCTCCAATCCCTACTGTGTAGTTCAGAGCTTTTATCTTTGATTGATATTCGGCAAATAGGTACGTTTCGGCCGTATTCATCGTGATTTTATTCTCTATATTACCCGAATATCTATTTTGCAAATAGGCCTGTGTATGCTTGATGCCTCCGGTAAACTTACCCGTATTGAATTGTTTTTCGTAGATACCTTCTCCAATGATGGAGTACTTCTTACCTTTGGTTTCTGAATAGATATCCGTATCGTTATTGCCATTATTAAGGGCTTTCTGAATAAAAGTCCGTTCATTCTTGCTGTCCAGATAAGAAGCCACTATATCTGCATAGATTGTCTGCTTGTTTTTCAGATTCCTCTGGTAATAGATATCCAACGAAGGGATAACTACTTTGGAGGTAGAAAGGTCGGATATGGAGTAGGAGGTGTCTCCTTCATACAATGTACTGATTCTGTCCGACATGGAACTGGGAGTATCGCTGTATTGATTTCTGAGAGCAATATTGAGAAGTTGTTTGTCATTATCCTGATAGCTGTAATTGATGTTGAAGTTAAGGTTATCATACTTTACTTTGGTCGGTTCTCCCACTTCTCTGTTCTCCTGATAAGCCTCCGGGAAGTGGAAACTTTCATTGTTTTCGCGTGTCCACTTCAGATCTCTCTGTCCCCAATATACGGTAGTGCTGAGCTCTGACTTGTTGAAGTGGTATTTGGCGGCGAGGTTATGTTCGCCATATCCCGTATCGGATACTCCGTTGGTGAGATCGGCAGAGATACTCCCTCCTGATTCTCTTCTCTTTACAATGTAGTTCAATACAGCTCCTGCATTTCCATAACGTGCGCCGGGATTGTCTATATATTCGATGCGGATCACATCTGTCGGGCGGATGGCAATTATTTCAGGTTGAGTCACTTCTACGCCGTTAATCCTAAGTTGCACATTGTCTCCTCCGGGAATCGTGATGCTGTTGTCTATCGGATTGATCAGGATGCGCGACAGTTGTAGATTTCTCAGTAAGGAAACTCCGTTGGAAGCGGCTTTAGTCTGCATTTCGGTCGGGAGGATAATTTGCCGGTCGGTCTTTTTGATGATGGGGCTGGCTGTGACGGTAACACCTTCCAGCATTACATTGTCGGGCGATAAGGGCAGTTCTCCCAGATTCAGGTTGGCTTGCAGGTTGCGGATGGAGAGATAGGAGTTTTCATATCCAACGCATGAGATACATAAGATATAATCTCCATCGTTTACTTCTTTCAGCAGGAAGCCGCCACCGTTATCTGTGGCAACTCCGGTGATGAATGTCGAATCCTGAGTCAGCAGGCTGACATTGGCATACTCGATGTGCTGATTGTTACTCTCATCGATGATTTTCCCTGTGATTTTGTTTGCCGCCATCAGGGAGGTACATAGGAATAATACTCCTGAAATGATACTTAGTCTCTTCATTTTACTTATTATTTTTAGTGATTATTTCTGTTCTTTGAACATGACAAAGGTAGGGGGATCGGGGGAGAAAAACGGTTTATATGTGGCACTAAATAAAGTGCAATGGGTTTTGCAACTATCTGATAATTAAAGTGTTTTGAACTGCGGTTTATAGAAAAGTTTATATCTTCCTATTTCAAGTTTATATATAAAGAAAAGTGCAAAAAATGGGATGCCGTAACTTCCGTTAATTGATAAATATCTATCTTTGCAAAGACTTAAAGCAAGAAGGAAGGACGGCATGAAAGCATTGAAACATGGTTTGATAGGTTGGGTATGCGTGTTGGCATTGGCAGCATGTGCAGAAGCCCTGCCGTCGCAACGCATCCAGATAGAAAAGGCGGAGCAGATGTTACAGCAGAATGCAGAGGAGGCGATTGCTCTGCTTCGGTCGGTGAAAGATCCCGAAATATTGCCGGATTCATTGCGGGCACGGTTTGCATTGGCTATGGGGCAAGCCCACTATAATGCGCATTGGGTGATGAATGAAGACTCTTTGCTATTATACGCTCTGGATTATTATGGGAGGCCGGACGTACGCGACACATTGCAGTTACTGCGTACCTATAAACTGGCGGCGCATTACTTCTACGATAGCGAGAGATATAAAGAAGCCACTGAGATGATGGCCGAAGGGAATCGCATTGCAGCCCTGCGTGGTGATACGGCAGCCCGTCTTGATTTGCTGCGGTCCGTAGCGAATATAGGGGAAGGTAATGATGACTTTGAAGGTCTGATACGCTTGCAGAAGCAATTGATAGCTATAGAGCCTGATTCCACCCGGCGATATTCCAATTACAACAGTCTGGCGATATCATACTACTGTGCAAATCAGAATGATTCTGCGCTGCTGGCTCTCCGTAAAGCTACCGAATGCCTGTATACATCCGCAGACTCTCTAAAGGCGTTATACTATGTGATGCGCAACTATGCTGATATATTGAGTGACTCCGGGAAGAATCAGGAAGCCATCAATTTGCAACGCCATAGTTTACAAGAGTATAAAGAGACGAAACATCCTTTCGAGTCCTTATCTTATTATGCTCTTTCACGTTATTTCCTGAATATGGGGCAGGTGGATTCCGCCCGCTACTATATACAAATGGGGGATAGTGTGCGTTCGCCCTATATTGACCAGGACTTATCGTTAGCTAACTTTTATCTGGTACAGAAAACGTTGATGAATTATATAGATAGCCGTTCTTTTACAATCCGGGATGTGGCGTTCTTCTCAAACCGGTTGTATAACAACTTTATCCGTGACCAACGGGTGATAGCCCAAAAAGGGAAGGTACAATTGTTACTCCAACAGCAGAATATGAATCTGCAACTGGAAAAACAGAAAGAACGGACCTTCTTTGTCGGAGTGGTGGCTCTCTGTATTTTGTTGTTGCTGACTGTCGTCTGGTATTTGCAGCGAAGAAAGCATTTACTCGTGGAAAAGGAAGAAGAACTGGAGGCCTTGCGCCGTCTGCTGCATGAGACGGAAGGCGATGAAAGCGGCAATAATGATAAGTTTGTCAAGAAGATGCTGCTTCAGCAGTTAGGTCTGATACGTATTGTGGCTACGAATCCCAGTTCCGATCATCAGGAGCTATTGGTACAGATGGGACGGATAGCCAATAAAGATGTAGCGGTGGATGATTTGCTGGTTTGGAGTGATTTATATAAGACTATCGACATGGTACATGATGGCTTTTATACCCGTATCAGTCAGAAGTATGGAAATATCCTGAATGAAAAGGAATTGCAACTCTGCTGTTTGTTAAAGTCGGACTTTTCGACGAAAGAGATTAGCGTGGTTATCCAGCAAAGCATACGGACGGTGTATCAACGTAAGACGGTCATACGGCAGAAATTGGACATGGCAGAAAAAGAGGATATCGTTGAATTCCTTTCTTGTAAACAGATAGGTAGATGATTGACAGTACTATCTTCATTCCCCTCCTCCCGAGGAGGAGGGGAATGAAGATACTCTATCCGCGTCGTCCGCGTACCTATTATGCAATTCCCCGGATGCGGTCATCAAATGCCGACAGTGCCGCCTTTGCACCTTCACCCATTGCAATTACTATCTGTTTGTAGGGAACGTTCGAGACATCTCCTGCCGCATAAACTCCCGGAAGTGTGGTGCGGCAAAAAGCGTCGATCTTGATTTCGCCTATTGGAGTCGTTTCCAGCATGTCACGGAAAGGAGCGCTATTGGCTGCCAAACCAATCTGTACGAAGATACCATCCAATGGGAAATCCCGTTCTTCACTACTTACACGATCTTTGACGCGGATAGCAGTTACCTTATCACCGTTTCCCACTACCTTTGTGGTCTGTGAAGAAGTGAAGATTTCTACATTCGGCAAGCTTTGCGCCTTTTCTTGCAGTACTTGGTCAGCTTTCAGCGTATCCGCAAATTCAAAGACAGTCACTTTCCGGCAGATACCTGCCAAGTCGATGGCTGCTTCTATACCGGAGTTTCCTCCACCGATAACGGCTACGTCTTTTCCCTGATAGAACGGCCCGTCGCAATGCGGACAAAAAGCTACTCCTCTGCCTATATACTCCGTTTCACCATCCACATTCAGTTTGCGCCAGCTTGCACCGGTGGCGATGATAACACTGGGAGATATGAATACTTCACCGCCCACTACTGAAATCCTCTTTTCTTTTCCTTGAAGCTCCGCCTTCTCTATTTTACGGTCTTCAAACAAGTCGATGGGATAATGATTGATATGGCTTCTTAAATTGTCTGCCAACTGTGCACCTGTAGTCTGCGGCACGGAAATCAGGTTCTCGATTCCTACGGTTTCCTTTACCTGACCACCGACTTTTTCAGCTACAATAGCTACCCGTAATCCCTTGCGGGCTGAATAAATCGCAGCTGAGGCACCTGCCGGCCCACCGCCTAATACAAGGACATCATAAGTCCGTGAGATAGGTTCTGCATTTCCCACAGGTTCGGAGCCGAACATTTCTTCCAGCTTTTGCAGAAGTTCGCCTAAGGTGCCGCGTCCTACATGAAGCAATTTACCGTTGGCATAGACGGACGGTACGCCTTGTATTTTCAATGCATCCACTTCTTCCTGGAAAAGAGCACCGTCTATCATTTCGTGTGTGACCTGTCCGTTCAGTAAAGCCATTATATTCAGGGCCTGCACCACATCGGGGCAGTTGGTACATGTCAATGATACATAAGTCTGCAATGAAATAGGTCCTTTCAACGCCTGGATGCGTCGGCTGATGGCTTCATCAGGAAGATTTTTCCCCTTTCCATCGGCATTCAGTACTGCCAGAAGCAAAGATGTGAATTCATGACCGTTCGGTATTCCGCGGAATTTGACACCGGTTTCTTTCCCGTTTTTCAGCAAAGAGAATTCCAACTTCGGTTCTTCGGTTTCAGTTACCTCACAGGAGAGTTTATCGGAACACCCTGCTACATCTTTCAGCAACTCTGTCAGTTCCTGTGCGCTTTCGTGCCGGGGATGGCAGGTGATATGAAAAGTGTACTGCGCTTCCAGGTTTTGGAAGACGCTGCGTACTTGATTTAAAATGCTTGTTTCTAACATAACAGTCTATATTAATGTATTCCGTTGGCGGGATTAATTCGTTTCTGAGCGGTTATGAATTAATTTACCACAGATTACACAGATTGACACAGATTCTATTTTACTGATTATTAGATTAATAAATCTGTGTGAATCTGTGTAATCTGTGGTGAGTCTTATTCATTCCTATATCGATATAAACTAATCTCGCCAACGGGTACTAATGTAAGATAAAAGAGGCCCCCTCTATGTGTGCAATGGATAAAGGGGACCTCGCTAATAAAAAAGGGATGTGAACTTAAATTTTACCAACCAAATCTATACTTGGTTTCAGTGTTTCGCCGCCTTTCTTCCATTTTGCGGGACATACTTCACCGTCGTGCGTTGCAACGAACTGTGCAGCTTCTACCTTGCGGAGAAGTTCGTCGGCATTACGTCCGATGTTATTGTCCTGTATTTCGGCAATCTTGATTTTGCCTTCGGGGTTCACGACAAATGTGCCGCGGTAAGCCATACCTTCTTCTTCGATCATTACACCGAATGCACGAGTCAGCACGCCTGTAGGGTCTGCCAGCATCGGATACTTGATCTTACGGATACTTTCGGATGCATCGTGCCATGCTTTGTGCACGAAGTGAGAGTCGGTACTTACTGAGTATACCTCTACACCCATTGCCTGGAATTGCTCGTATTTTTCAGCGATGTCCACCAGTTCGGTAGGGCATACAAACGTAAAGTCTGCGGGATAGAAGAAGAAAATAGCCCACTTGCCTTTTACATCTTCGTTAGTTACTGTTTTGAAACTTCCGTTCTGGAATGCCTGAACTTTGAATTCAGGAAGCTGAGAATTGATAATTGGTTCCATAATCTTTTTTGTTTTAAAAGGTTTAGTACTTTGTTTTACTGATGCAAAAATATAGCATCTTTTGCCGATAGAACAAAAAAAACGATTGAAAAGATTTATGGGCCGATAGACGAAATCTATACAACGCACTGAGTTGCCCGCAGGGACAGCATTTCGCGGGGTACAGAGGCTTGTATTTCTTTTGTGAGTACCTCCAATAAAGTGGTTCGTATGAAATGTTCGTTGGTGATGAGAATGATCTGCCGGGTAGGAGTGGGAATGGCAAAGGGGCGCACCAACTCTTTCTGTGTATCGTTGAGCTGATCGATTGCAAGTTCAGGGATGAAGGTAACGCCTTTACCGCTTTCTACCATACGCATGAATGTCTCCATGCTACCTAGATGATAAGCGATCTGGCTGGCTTGTGCCGCCTTCATCTGACAGAAGCGGACTAACTGGTCGCGGAAGCAATGTCCCTCGTCAAGCATCCAAAGCTGTTCGTCGCTGAGATCGGAGGTACGGATAATCTTATTATCGAACAGTTTGCTTTCGCGCGCGATATAAGCATAGAATTGTTCGTAGAATAAAGGTATCTGGCGGAAGTCATCCTTTTCAGGCAGGGTGGCGATGAGACCGGCATCTATCTCTCCTTTTATAAGAGCCTGTTTGATGTCCTTCGTCTTCATCTCTGTTACGCGGATATCCAATTTAGGATATTTCTTCATCAGTTGCGGAAAGAAGCGGGGTAACAGATAAGGGGCGATGGTGGGGAGTATACCTAACTTAAAGACACCCGATAAGGAGTGCTTCTCTTCTTCAATAATATCCTTTATATGGCCTGCCTGTTCCAATACGATACGGGCTTGCTCTATTACAAGTTGTCCGACGGGAGTAGGGCAGATGGGCTGTTGGTTGCGGTCGAATATCTTGGTGTCTAACTCGTCTTCCAGTTTCTGTATCATGGCACTCAGGGTGGGTTGAGTTACACGGCAATGTTCCGCGGCTTTGGCGAAATGGCGGAACTGACTAACGGCAAGAATGTATTCCAGTTGTTGTAAAGTCATGATAAATAAGGGGTTTGAACGGGTTATATAGATTCTGTCTATGCAAAGATAGAAATTATCTGTTTGACAAGCATGGGTTTCCGCCTTATCTTTGTACAAAAAACGAAGAAAGGCTGCATCTCAGCATAATCAAGCAAGCTTGCTTCTGCCTTCGATTTGCACTTTCTTTGCAACAGAAAAAAGAAAAACAGTATAAATTATTAAAACCATAGAATTATGAAGACTTTAAATTATATCAAGTTAAATGAATCGGGAGTAGCTAACGTAGTATCTGCATTGCATCAACTTTTGGCAGATTTCCAGGTATATTACACGAATCTGCGCGGTTTCCACTGGAACATCAAGGGACATGGTTTCTTCGTATTGCACGAGAAGTTTGAAAGTATGTATGACGACGCAGCCGAGAAGGTGGACGAAATTGCAGAACGTATCCTGATGCTGGGTGGTGTACCCGAAAACAAGTTCAGCGAATACCTGAAAGTTGCAAAGATCAAAGAAGTATCTGACGTGGCTTGCGGCAGCGATGCGATCAGCAATATTCTTGAAACTTACGGATACCTCATTGGTGAGGAGAGAAAGATCATTGAACTGGCTAATGAAGCAGGCGACGACGTTACTGCCGACCTGATGACAGGCTATCTGAAAGAACAGGAAAAGATGGTTTGGATGCTGGTTGCTTTCAGCACAAAAGGATGCACAGACAAATAATATATAGGTTTAGGTGATAAATGATGGAAAAGGTGATGAAGTGGTGGAAACACTGCTTGGTCACCTTTTCTTTTTATATATAAAATATAATCGTGATCTTTCTTTTATTTCTGCCGGCTTTTTGGGAGAGGTGGGATTGTCCTTTTGACAAATTGCATTTTTAACCGACTGAGAATCGGCTGTTTCCAACGAATCCCTTAAAGATAAAAAATACGCGAATGAAAATGAGCAAGTAGCAATCTATTAGATGATTATCTAAATTATTACATTTCTTTTAGCTCAAAAAGAGCTTCCCGAAGTACACTTATTAATGAAAACCCTGATAAGAATAAGTCTTCTTTCCGGATGTAGTAATCATATCACCCGGATGTAGTAATCATATTGCCTGGAAGTAGTAATCATATCACCCGTAAGTAGTAACCCTTTTTTGCATAAACAGCTTTCAAACGCGCAATAATATGCAAAAACAGCGCATGCCTATCCATTACTTATTCACCGAACATTCTGGAATGAAGATTTGTAAATCAATGTCTGTTAGAGAAAATAAGGATATATTGTCACTTTGAAACGTAATAAGGGTTGTTAGCTGTCAATCAGGCAACCATAAATAGATAAGTCCGTCGAATATCATTCAGGCCGATATCGTGAAATGTTTTTTGCCAATTCGTCACCTTTCCTTCTATATAAACTTCGATGAATAGCCCTATTTATGCAGGGTTAACGATTCTTTTCGTGAATTAATCTGTACTTAACCCATAGTTAAGCGGTTGCTTAACCTTCTTTATCTATTTTGGCGGTGAAAATCTTGACGAATAATTCTTAAACTAATTATTTCATGAAACTGAAGATAAGTGCCATTGTAGCTTTGATAGGTTTGAGTCTGTCTGCTTTGGGGTTAGGACGATTGTTGAATCGTGAGGAAATCAATTCTTTTGTTCCGGACGGAAAGCTGTATTCTATGCCGGAAATGAAGAAGAAACCCCGAAAGTTCTGGACTTGTACCGGGGTCGTTTCAATAGATAATCGTAACAGTATTAATGAGACCGAAACCATGCAGGGATTGCAATATCATCTACTATGCCAGTCATTAGCCGGTTTGACAAACCGTATGGTGGAAGAAGGGAAAAGTGATGTTGCAGTCTGGTTGTACGATCATGGCGGAAAGGCATCTTATAAAGTTTCCAAACAAGCATTGGAAGATATGGGTATCTGTGAGCAGGGCGTACAGAATGGTCTGGAGCTGGCATGTAGTGATTATGAATCAGTGGACGGCTTGCGTGTTCAACTGAAGGGTTTCTTTGATGGATATGTGCTGACTGATGTGAAAAATAATCCGGAGAGTGGAATAGTGGCTTCTGTAGCTTCTCACGTTTATAATTCGATTATTGTAGATGTTCGCGATAAAGAATATTTTGAAAAGGCCGGATATAGTATGAAGTATGATGCCACCCACAAAACAACACTCGATGCGTGGCACGAATTCAAAGATAAATGTAACAATGAGGCTTTGGTGATTATGCCTGTCCAGACAGGTGAATTGCGTGAATTTGCTATCAAGAATAATTTGTTTGTATTGAATCTGAACAAGAAGCAAGGAGATCCCCGAAGTGGTCAAAACGTGGATCTACTGGAAGAAGTGCTTGCTTGGCTACAGCCGAATGTCCCGGTCTATGGGTGGGAACAGGGAGTAAGTGAAGACCAGTTTGTGGCTCGTATATCAAAAAGCGGACATCCTATGATTCCTTGTGACTGGAGTTACAATCATTCTCTTACATCATTGCTTTATACGGAGCGTCAACAGCCTGTACAGGCTCAATCTTTCAATCCGAAATTTATAGATTTCGGTAAGAAACGTAATTATGTTTCCTTTTTTCTCTCAGATGGCGATAACATCCAATGGATGATGCAGGACTTTGCCACCAGCTTTTACGATGTTCCGGAGGCAATTGAAGTGAAAATGAGCTATGGATTACCTGTTTCTACTTTGTCTATGATGGCGCCTGCCCAACTGCATAATCTGATGAACCTGCGGAGGGATGAATGTTCTGTGCTGGAAATGCTGGGAGGAGGTTACTATTATATAGATACATACAGTCAGAATAATAATCGGAATGATAACCTGAAGGTTGCAGCTGAACGATTGGCTGTTTCTATGCGCCGGTATCATGTAGGATTGCTGGGTGTAATGGCTATGGATGTAAAATCGGTAGCGTCTAAGGAAGCTTATCAGGCCTTTGTGGATGCGAATGACCGATTGGAGGGAATCATAGCTCTACAATATTCTCCTTATGCCGGAGGCGGGGGAGAAGTCTTTTGGGTAACGAATAAGAATGGATATGATATCCCGGTTATTACTGTAAGGTATTCCCTTTGGGATAGGATTCATGAGCGAGAAGGTTCTCCTGATTTCATCGCTTCAAAACTGAAAGCAGAAGCACAGGTAGAGAGCTTTTCGGCGATATGTGTACATGCCTGGAGTCGCTTTGAAGGGAATGCTCATGGAGCCGCGGCAGCCAGACTTTGTGCCGGGAAGCTGGACGGTCGTTTTGAAGTGGTGAATATGCAGGAACTAGTATGGCGTTTGCGTATGAGCAGACACCCCGAACAGACACTTGAATACTTAAATAAAATCTTTTAATGTTTATGAAAAAGTTGATTTATCTCTTTAGTCTTTGTCTTTTGCTGGCATCATGTGGGCATAAGATGCAGACTCAGCCGTCACCGGCATCTTTTGTAAATCCCTTGATGGGGACATCTTCTACATTCGCGTTCTCGCATGGTAACACATATCCGGCGGTAGCCGTACCTTGGGGAATGAATTTTTGGAGCCCTCAGACCGGGGAGAACGGTAGTGGATGGATGTATATGTATACTGACAGTCTGATAAGAGGGTTCCGCCAGACACACCAGCCCAGCCCATGGATAAACGATTATGGTACATTTTCCATCATGCCGCTACTGGGTAAGGTTATTATGGATAACAAGAGTCGTGGGGTGGGCTTTCGTCATGAAAATGAAAAAGCGGCTCCGAATTGTTATCAGGTGAAGTTTGACAACGGAGTTACCACAGCTTTGTCTGCAACGTCTCGCGGAGCGGTATTCGAGGTCACTTATCCTTCAGAGGAAGGGCAATATATTGTGATTGATGCATACCAGCATGGAGGAAACGTGGCTTTGGATGCAGAGCGGAACTGTATTTATGGAACTACCCGTTACAATAACGGTGGAGTTCCCGATAATTTTGGCAATCATTTCATTGTGGAGTTTGATAAGCCTATTGTAGAATCCGGAACAGACGAGAATGCTTGCGCATATGTCGGTTTCCATTTGAAAGCCGGAGAGAAGTTAACTATTCGTGTGGCGTCTTCTTTCATTAATCACGAACAGGCACGCTTGAATCTGGACCGTGAGGTGAAAGGACGTTCCTTTGCGGAAGTCTCAGCAGCTGCAAAGAAAGTATGGGATGAACAGATGGGACGTATCAAAGTGGAAGGAGGTACGGAGGAACAGCAGAAAACGTTTTATTCCTGCCTGTACCGTACGCTCTTGTTTCCGCGTGAATTCTATGAGTTCGATAAGAATGAGGCACCGGTTTATTACAGCCCTTATGACGGGCAGATACACAACGGATATATGTACACTGACAATGGCTTTTGGGATACTTTCCGTGCTGTACATCCGTTATTTACATTGGTTTATCCCGAAGTAAGCGAACGAATCATGCAATCAATCGTGAATGCATACAGCGAAAGCGGTTTCATGCCTGAGTGGGCAAGTCCTGGGCATCGTGGCTGCATGATAGGAAACAATTCGATTTCGTTGCTTACCGATGCATGGATGAAGGGTATAAGGACATTCGACAAAGATAAAGCATTGGAGGCTATGCTGAATCAGACGCGGGCACGCAGTGAAGAGATCTCCTCTGTGGGACGTGACGGATATGCTGAATATGATCGTTTGGGCTATGTTCCTTATCCCGAAGTGCATGAGGCGACTGCCAAGACTCTGGAATATGCTTATGCTGACTGGTGCTTGGCACGTTTTGCGGAAGAGACGGGACATCAGGAAGTAGCAGCTGAATATTATAAAAAGGCTCAGAACTATCGCAACCTGTTCTATCCGGAGAAAGGTTTTATGTGGGCAAAGGATACCAATGGTAAGTGGCGTGATAACTTCGATGCAACTGAGTGGGGAGGTCCTTTTACAGAGGGCTGTTCCTGGCACTGGACCTGGAGTGTGTTCCATGATCCGGAAGGCTTGTCGTCCTTGTTAGGTGGTCATGAGCTGATGGCAGGTCGCCTTGACTCTATGTTCGTCGCTCCCAATACCTTCAATTACGGTACGTATGGTTTTGTCATTCATGAGATAGCTGAAATGGTTGCCCTGAATATGGGGCAATATGCTCACGGTAATCAACCTGTGCAACATGCCATTTACTTGTACAATTATGTCGGTCAGCCTTGGAAAGCTCAGTATCATACTCGCAATGTTATGAATAAGCTCTATAATTCGGGTCCGGAAGGTTACTGCGGTGACGAGGACAACGGACAGACTTCGGCTTGGTATGTATTTACAGCGCTTGGCTTCTATCCGGTGTGTCCCGGTGCATCCGAATATGTTTTGGGCAGCCCGCTATTTCCGAAGGCTACTCTTTCATTGCCCGGAGAGAAAACATTTACGATTGATGCTGAAGGTGTATCAGATACTAATTGTTATATTCGTTCGGCTGAATTAAATGCTAAAGGGTTTACTCGTAATTATTTGAAACATGAAGAGTTGGTAGGCGGTGGAGAATTCCGTCTGGTTATGGATAGTGTTCCTAATAGAGAAAGAGGAATACATCTGGAAGATTTTCCGTATTCTTACAGTAAATGATGCTCTGAAATGGAAATCTTGTCAAGAGCAGATTTCTATATTATTAACTGTTGATGAAAGAATCTCATAGTCATTAGCGTAAATAACACTCTTTTGAAACAGACCATCTGTTTGCCCTGAACGCACCCTGTGTTTCATGCAGACAGATGGCCTGTTTGCCTCAGATAGATGGTGTAAATGCCACACCTTAGCTCCCCGAATGCCACACCTCAACTATTAAAATGCCATACCTCAACAGTAGGGATGTGTGGCATTTGGTTCGGTCAGGTGTGGCATTCGGGGAACTAAAGTGTGGCATTTGAAATACTATGGAATGGATAGGTACAAAAAGAGGAGAAGCTATGCCCCTCCTCTTATGCTAATCTAAATTTGAATCAGAATTAAGATTACGAATACAAATATACTACATTGGAAAAGCGAAGTCAAGTATTTCTGCTTTTTTATATTGAGTATATTGATTTCTTCTTTAAGAATCTGATTTATTTTACTTCTTCAATGCGGAAAGCGTATGTATATACGCTATCTTTTTTAATCTCATACTTCGGACGTGGACCTGGTCCGCAACTGGCATTGCCCAATCCGCGTTGTACACAATCCAGATTTAATACAACTTCGGAACGGCGGATATTTCCAAGGTCATGAGCATATTTCACTTGCCATAATTCGCGGTCGGTGTAGTGCTGGGCAGAGAAGTCAATAGTACCTTCCGGAGTGATCTTAATACCTTTTCCATGATTGTTAGTTAGCGTTAACCAGCGTGAATCGCATCGTTCTCCCATACTTTGTGTACGTACATAGTATTCTCGCATATCTTCTACGGTAGTAGAATATAATCCTATGTAAGCTGCATTTTTGCGGTCTTGGTAGTTCTCAATAGGGCCGCGTCCAAACCAGGTGATTTTATCCAAAGCAGGGTTAAGACTGGTTTGTAAAGCAAGGCGGGGCAGATTAAAGTCGGTTCCGGTTTTAAAACTGGCTTTTATATCAATGGCACCATTTCCATGGATAGTGTAGGTTATGGTATGGGGGACATTAACTTTTCCTATGATAGCCTCCAATTCTGCAATTACAGTTACAGACTTCTTATCTTCGGCCTGTTTCCATGTGAAATCCTGAAGTCTGATTTGCGTATTGGCCCAATTGCGGGGATCGTTGTTGATGGAGCGATACCAGTTAAATTCGGGACCTTGCTGCCGATGCAATACTTCTTGTGCACCATAGCGCAAGCCGATCATTTGTCCGGTAGCCATATCGAATGAAATTCCGCAGTTATTGTTTTCGAAGCGTACGTAACGGCGTTCTTCTTCGTAAGCTTTTAGAATTTCGTTTCCCGTAGTATCAGTCTTGATTTCAGAGGGTTTATTAATCTTCTCATTTAGAGCAAACTGTTCGGTTGCTACTACATGGCCTGCAGGGGCCCACACACAGTCATGTTTCAGCTTCACTTCAAAATTCACGAAATACTCTGCATTAGGGTCAGTCAGATAACGCTCCATTGGAACATGAATGGTACGGCGTTCGTTTGGCTTTCCATCGGGCAGACCGAACTCTTCTTCTTTAATAACTTTACCATCCTTTTCAAGTGTATAGTGAAGGTTGAAGTGAGTCATATTGTGAACCGTGTAACGATTGTGTAGTTCGACACTGTTTTTGTCATTCATCTTGAATGAGATGTATTGATATACTTTCTTTACTTCCAGTAGCTTGGGAGTAACACGACGGTCGGCTGTGACAAGACCATTGCAGCAAAAGTCATTGTCATTGGGGGCATCACCGAAACTACCTCCAAAGTAAAGGTGGTCTTTTGCTTCACCCGGTTTGTTGAGTGCCTGATCTACCCAGTCCCAAATGCAGCCACCGATCATGCGGTTGGAATGATATTCAATGTAATCCCAGTATTCTTCAAGATTCCCTACGGCATTTCCCATGGCGTGGGCGTATTCGCAAAGGAAATATGGTTTGTTTCGCGGTTCTTTGTCCTGTGCTATCATGCTTTCGATAGAAGGATACATACGCGAGTCTATGTCTGCCTGGTCATTCATGCTTTCATAGTGGATAGGACGGTCATCAATAGCTCTGGCAGCTTTGTATTCGGCTACTGCATTGCAACCTCCACCAGACTCATTGCCTAATGACCAAAAGATTACGGACGGGTGATTTTTGTCACGCTCTACCATGCGTACCATACGGTCGACGAAGGCTGCCTCCCATGCGGGATTATTGGTTAATGACATGTTGCCATGACATTCCTGATCGGCTTCATCCATGACGTATAGGCCATAGTAATCAAATAGCCCGTACATTTTCGGATCATTGGGATAATGACTTGTACGGATGGTATTTAAATTATGACGCTTGAACAAAAGAATGTCTTCAATCATACTTTCTACAGGGACTGCTTTCCCATATTGTGGATGAATGTCGTGGCGATTGGCTCCTTTGAATAGAGTCAACATGCCATTGATATATACTTTATTGTTACGAATCTCTATACGGCGGAAACCGTATTGTTGTGTAGTGGCTTCGGTCACTTTCCCCTGCTCATCCAGCAATTCTACATTGACAGTATATAGATAGGGAGTCTCTGCACTCCACAGTTTAGGATCGCGAATACTCCCCTTGCTGTTTATTATTACTTCTTTTCCGGCAGCCAGAGTACCGGTTTCACTAACGAACTGTTTGAGATTTCTTCCCGTTTCATCGAGCAATGAGACACGTACGGAAGCATTTTTGATTGCTTTCCCATGGTTTTTGATTTTGCTTTTCACGTGTAGTTCTGCTTTGTCATAGCGGGAACTGAGAACGGAAGTCAGATGCAGATCACGTAATTGTACTTTGGGACTGGCTACAAGATATACGTCGCGATGGATTCCACTTAAGCGAAACATATCCTGATCTTCCAGATAGCTACCGTCTGACCAACGGTAGACTTCCACCGCAACTTGATTTTTGCCCGGATGTACATAACGGGTGATATTGAAGCGGGCATCATTATTGGCTCCTTGGCTATATCCCACTTTTTTCCCATTAATCCATAGATACATGGCACTATATACGCCATCGAAATGAATAAATACTTCCTTGTCCACCCAGTCGGCCGGCAAAGTGAATTCATGGCGATAAGATCCGACAGCATTAGGCTCTTTTTCTACCGTGTAGCCGCGTTGCCCTTGTATGAAAGGTGGATTATTACGGAATGGATAAGTGATATTGGTATAGATGGGTGTACCGTAGCCATGCATTTCCCAATTGGAGGGGACAGGGATTTCAGCCCACGCTGATACGTCATAGTTGGTTTTATAGAAATCCTTCGGACGATCTTCGGGTTGTTTCACCCAGTTAAATTTCCAATTACCGTTCAGCAATACATAACGGCTGGAACGGGTGCGTTCCCAAGGGCGACGGTAAGCAGGATCTGCTTGCATTTCTTCCATATTGGCAAAAGGAATGAATGTGGCATGTCCGTCTTCTTTGTTTATGGCAAAAATGTTTTGGTTTTCCCAATCATTGTTGCTGTGGGTTTTCAATGGATCAGCTTTTACTTTCACATTCGATTTGACCAGAATCCACTGTTGATTGGGTTGGCGGATGTCAGGTTTCAACTGGAAAACAGGTTCTCCTACCAGGCCTGCATCTGGAAACCCCAGATTATATCCACTTGCCACGCTGGTAAAAATATAATTCCCATTGGATTGCCGATTAACTTTCCATCGCTGGTTTGAGTTGTTCAAATCATTGCTCCATTGCAGGACACTTCGTTCTACAGCTCCATCTCCACCATTGTCAATGGCTTGCTGAGACAGAGGACTGACTATGCAATAAATATCTTTTTCTATGGGTATGAACTGCCATATTTGAGATTCTTTACCAGGAACACGTCTGGAAATGAATATTTTGGAACCGGTGTCCACGCTTTCCTGATTATCCATTGCAAGACCGCTCAACGTGTGTATCTCATATGCCTGCCCTGAGTCTATGCTTTGTGCTGTGGCACAAAGATTGCAGAAGGCAAGTATACCGGATAGTATGATGCTTTTAATTTTATACATTGTTTTTTTATTTGAGTATTTCAGCTTGTTTATAGATTCCGAAACTATGGATAGCGGGGCAGGCGCGTCCGTCTTCAATACGAAGGCGTACATATTTGGCTGTTACCGGAGCAAACCGTACAATCCATTTATATCCGATACACTGTTTGCCTGTAGCTTCCGGGATAGATGTCCAATTTTTGCCGTTGTTGGAGTATTCCACGCTCCAACGGGAGGTACGGTGTCCCAGTTCTATTACTTCCTCTGCCATGAGACAGTCGAAAGTAGTGGAATGTGGTAAGGTGAAGGTGATATCACTTTTTACGTTTCCATCGCGTCCGGCATAGTAAGTCTGTTTATCGTTATCTATCAGATATTTGGCATCAAATTTAGCTCCACGATTATTAGTTGCGTTGGCACGGCTGCCTGCTAACAGGTTTTTACCAAAAGTTTCACGAATACCTTGGTTCAGTAAAGCTATATGCAATGAATCTTTAGAATGAAGCAATCCTCTGCGGTCGGGTGGGAGGTTAAGCAATAGCACACTGTTATGCCCTACTGAGGTGCAGTAGATATCCCATAACTCTTTTACGGTCTTTACACGGCTGTCTTCTTCCTCGTGGTAGAACCAGCTGGGACGGATGGATACGTCCGTTTCCGCAGGTACATAAGCATTTCCATTGTATATACCTTCATTCAGTGCTTGGTAGTAGGCTGCCTCGTCACGAATAGCAATAGAGTCTGTAGTTGCCCAGCAAGGATCGCCTGCTTCTCCGGCTTCATTACCCATCCAGCGTACATCAGCGAAAGGATAAGAATTCTTTGTTCCGAAGATTACACAGTCAGGTTGTTTCTCGCGTACAATTTTATACCAATGGGTATAGAGAGGGGTAGTGAGCTCATCAGCTCCTGCACCATCCCACCAGGTTTCCCATATTTTCCCATAATCACTCATTAGTTCTTCCAACTGTGCAGCATAATAGTACTTGTATTTCTCTGTTGTATAATCCGGTCGCAGATGCTCGTGGCGGTCGTGCGGACCAAGATAAATACCTGCTTTGATGCCGTATTCTTCACAGGCATCTACAAATTCGCGCACAACATCGCCTTTCCCGCCTTTCCAAGTGGAGTTCTTTACGCAGTAGTCTGTATATTTGCTCGGCCAAAGGCAGAAACCATCGGCATGTTTAGCTGTGAGGATAGCTGCCGGTATGCCGGCTGACTTTAGGGTTTGCATCCATTGCTCGCAATCTAATGCGGCAGGATTGAATATGGCTGTAGATGCCTTTCCGTCTCCTTCGTTGACAAAGTCTTCGAAAGTATTGATGCCGAAGTGGAAGAACGCAATCATTTCACGATTGTACCATTCTATCTGTCGGGCACTGGGAGTCAAACCGCAAGGTTCGGGTGCTTTCTGCGCTGTTACCGATACGGTGGCTGCCGCGGTAAGTCCGGCAGCGAGAAATAGCTTTTTCAATTTCATGGTTAATTTAATTAATAAATATGAGAAATAGATATGTGTGTTTTGGAACCGTAGGCAAAATTAAGAAAATGAAGTTAGTAATTGGATTAAAAAGGGGTTAGTGCGAATGTTAAGGATGGAATTTCTTTGTTAATCGGTTACTAATTATAAGGAAACCTGTTTGGCTTTGGCGGGATTCTGTTTTTATATTGAAATTGTGTCGGTTAATAAAAAAATGGTGGGGTTAATACGGTTGTTAATCTATGTTTAATCCTTTATTTAAGACAGCAGCCATAGCTTTGCAGATGTTTTGGAGCCTTTGCGGGGAATCCCCGTAAGTATGTAATACTAATAAAAACATATGTAGAATGAAAAACATTTATTTTTTAATTCGGCCATCTTACCAGAGAATTGCATTCCTGGTTTTATGTATATTGATGGTCACGGTGCCTGGAGTCATATCGGCACAATCGGGTAAACAGCAAATCAAAGGACAAGTATTGGACGGCCAGGGCGATGCGCTTATTGGGGTTGCAGTCCGTAATCTGACGACCTCAACGGGAGTTATCACCGACATTGATGGCTTTTACGCTATTGAAGCACAGAAAGGAGAAATCCTGGAATTTTCTTATGTAGGATATAATACAGTGAAAAAGGAAGTGGCAAATTCTTTCAGTATCAGTATTGTAATGACAGAGGATGTACAGTCGCTTGATGAGGTGGTAGTAGTAGGTATGGGTACGCAGCGTAAGGCAAGCGTGATCGGTTCCATTGCTTCTGTGCGTATGGCTGATTTGAAAGTCCCTTCCCGCTCTTTAGAGAATGCTTTGGTAGGGCGTATGGCTGGTATTATTGGAGTACAACGTTCGGGCGAACCAGGACAGGATGCCTCCAGTTTCTGGATTCGAGGTATTTCCACTTTCGGTGCAAATCAAGATCCGTTGGTATTGGTAGATGGTGTGGAACGTTCTATGACGAATATTTCACCTGAGGAAATAGAAAGTGTCTCTATCCTGAAAGACGCTTCAGCCACTGCTGTTTACGGTGTACGTGCAGCCAATGGTGTTGTTTTGGTGACTACTCGTAAAGGTGAGGCATCTGAGAAACCATCTATTGAATTGAAGATGGAGTATGGTGTCAGCCAGTTGACACGTATGCCGAAGTTGCTGGATGGTGCCAATTTTATGGAATTGTATAATGAAGCCAACGGAACGCCTATTTATAGTGATGCGGTAATAGAAGCAACCCGTTTAGGTACGGATCCTTATCTCTATCCTAATGTAGATTGGTTTAATGAGATCTTCAAGAAGAACTCTGATAATAGCAATATTTCACTGAATGTACATGGCGGAGGTAAAGTTGCACGATATTTTGTTTCAGTAGGTATTATGAATGAACATGGTAATTATAGAGATAATCCGACTAACAGTTATAAATCGAATATTTCTCTGACCAAATATAATTATCGTGCCAATGTAGACGTATCTTTGAGTAAAAGTACGACGCTCGATCTGGAACTCGGTGGTTGGCTGATAGATAGCCATAATCCCGGTATGACAAGCTCTGAACTTTTTGATAAGGCATATACTCAGAATCCTATTAATATTCCTGTACGTTATCCTTATGGTTTTAATGCGGATGGTAGTCAACATTATGTATGGGCCGGAAGCAACTCCATTACTACGGAGAATCCTGCTGAGCGTCTGATGGGGTCGGGTTATCGTACAGAGTTTAAAAACCAGTTCAATGGTCAGGCTCGTTTGTCACAGGACTTTGGTAAATGGGTACCGGGACTGAAAGCTAATGTTGCGTTTTCCTTCGATGCTTATACTAAGAATATTACCAAACGTACTAAAAAAGAATCTTACTATATGGCCACTGGGCGTGATGATGCCGGTAATCTGGAATTAAAACAGATGTCTATTGGTGATGAATATTTAGGTTACGAAACGGAGCAGGAAGTGAATCGTGCTATGGAGTTAAAAGCGCAGGTTACTTATGAACGCGTATTCAATACAGTACACCGTGTAGGAGGTATGGGCATGTATTATCATCGTGACTATCGTGATGGTACCGCTACTGAAGCAATCCGTTCTCTTCCTTATCGTAAACAAGGTCTGGCGGCTCGTGCCACCTACTCGTATGATGACCGTTATTTTGCGGAGTTCAATATTGGATACAATGGTTCTGAAAATTTTCCTAAAGGTCAGCGTTTTGGTATTTTCCCTGCGGGAGCCATTGGCTATTTAATTTCCAACGAGAAGTTCTGGCAGAACAGTTCTATAAACAATGTGGTGAGCATGTTGAAACTGAAAGGTTCTATGGGATTGGTAGGAGCAGAGGCTTTACCCAATAATCGCCGCTACGCTTATCTTACTATTGTAGGTGATGGCTTGGGCGGATATATTTTCGGGCCGAATGAAACAAATTATGCCGGTACAGGTGAGAATCAATATGGAGTAGTAAACCTGACTTGGGAGAAGGGATTGAAATCAAATATTGGTATACAAGCCGAGTTTTTTGGTGGTGATGTTTCTTTGGATGTTGATTACTTTTATGAGAAGCGTAAGGACATTCTGATTCAACGTAATTCTCTGCCTGGTATTGCCGGTATCAATGATATGCCATTTGCTAATCTTGGTAGAATGGAGAATCAGGGTGTGGATGGCACGATTGAGTATAATAAGAGTTTTCGCGACTTTAGTATGCGTGTTTATGCTAATGGGACCTTTACGCATAATACCGTACTTGATCAGGATCAGCCTGATTATCAGAATAAGTATCAGAATCGTGTGGGTAAAAGACATAATCAGCAATTTGGTCTGATAGCTTTAGGATACTTCAATGATGAAGCTGAAATAGCCAGAAGTCCTAAGCAACAGTTTGGTACTGTACGTCCGGGTGATGTGAAGTATCTTGATGTTAATGGCGATGGCATTGTGGACAGTAATGATGAAGTTGCTATTGGTTACTCGTCTATTCCTGAAATCGTTTATGGTTTTGGTACTCAGTTGATGTGGAAAGGATTTGATGTCGGTATTTTCTTCCGTGGTCAGACTCGCGTTTCTTATATGCTGGGAGGCGAAGGCTTTGTTCCTTTTCAGGAAGGTGGTGATCGTGGCAATCTTTTCGTAGAGGCTCTGGATCGTTGGACGGTTGATAATCCTCGTCAGGATGCGTTTTATCCTCGTTTAAGTATTGGTGGTTCTACCAATAACTATCAGGAATCCACGAAATGGCAAGTAGATGGAAGTTTCCTTCGTTTGGCAGATTTAGAGATTGGGTATAGCTTCCCCAAAAAGTGGCTGGAGCCGATGTTTCTAAGTGGGTTGCGTATTTACTTCCACGGTACTAATTTGGCGGTGTTCTCTCCTTTCAAAATGTGGGATCCGGAAATTGGTAAAGGACGTGGAGATGCTTATCCACTGCAACGCAAGTACAATTTTGGTTTGAGAGTTAACTTTTAAATAGATATTATTATGAAATTAAGAAATATAATCTTATTTGCTGTAGTGGCATTACTGGTCTCATCGTGTGACTTTCTTGATAAAATGCCCGATGACCAAAAGACCATGGATATGGTTTGGAAAAACAGAAAAGAGACAGAAGCCTATCTGTATAGTGTCTATTCACAATTGCCTATAGAACATTCCATTTGGGGAGATGCTCCTTGGGTCGGTGCTTCGGATGAGTGTGATATGATATGGGAACGCTATTGTACTGCCAGTATGAATGTAGGAAATTGGGGACCCAATAATCTCGAATGGGATCAGTGGGGAAATTATTATAAGGCTATCCGTGCTTCATTTGTGTTTGAAAATAATGTGGATCTCTGCGAGGAACTGACTGCTGAATTGAAAAAACAGTATAAAGCTGAAGTGAAGTTCCTTCGTGGATTCTACTATTGGAAGCTATTACAGCAATATGGTCCGTTTGTGCTGATTGATAAAGAAGAACCAATGGATAGCGATTGGAACTCTTTTCCGCGTACGCCGTATGATGATTGTGTCAGTTACATTATCCGTATGTTGGATGAGGCTTATCCGGATCTTCCTTTCTCTTGGCAGGTGGATAGAACTTGGTTGGGAAAGCCTGATAAGGTAGCTTGTCTGGCTGTAAAATCGGAAGTGACCTTAATGGCTGCCAGCCCGCAATGGAATGGAAATAAAGCATATGCTTCTTTTAAAAATAATGATGGTACCCCGTTGGTAAATACTACTTATAGTGAACAGAAGTGGAAAGATGCTGCTACAGCTGCTAAGGCCGTGATTACTGCGGCTGAAAATAGTTCTGAAGTCCGGATTGCTCTTTATCGTAATGATGAAAATGGGGATGGAACTTTCAATCCATATAAATCAGTGCGTAATGTGCATTTGGAGAAATGGAATTGTGAAGTATTATGGGCGGTTACCAAGTGTGATGCCAATGGCTTTGAAAAGCATGCTTGCCCTCGTCCCGGCGGTTGGAACGGCATGGCACCTACACAACGTTTGGTTGATGCCTTTTACATGGCTAATGGATATACAATTGACGATGAGGAAGGCGGATATGTAGAAGAAGGTTTTGCTGATGAAGCTCATTCCAACTGGTTAAATGATAATGTGAACGAGATTCGTGATGGTAATTCATGGGGACATCGTAAAGGTGAATGGAATATGTATGCCAACCGTGAGGCTCGTTTTTATGCAAGTATTCTTTATAACGGACATCCGGTTCTGCAGGTGGCTGCTGCTGACCGTGATATTTACTCTTCTGAGAAGAATAAAGATGGCTGGGGGCGTGTGGAACTTTATGGTAGTGGTGTATCAGGAGCTAATGGCGTTTCTGACCACTCAGCTACAGGATATCTGGTTAATAAGTTCATACACTATGATAGCAATCCTTATCGTGGACAATATTACGGATGGCGTCAGCATACTTATATTCGCCTTGCTGGCATTTATCTGAATTATATTGAAGCTTTGAATGAGTATGATCCCAATAACTCTGATATTAAGAAATACTGGGATAAGATTCGTGAGCGTGCAGGTTTACCCAGCATTTTCGATACTCACCCGGAGATAAAAGGAAATACAGAGCTTCAGGCGGAATATATTATACGTGAGCGTCAGGTGGAGCTTTGTTTTGAAGCCGACCGTTATTTTACTACTCGCCGTCGTTTGCTTTCAGGTAAGACGGATACTAAGCATACTCCTGACCGTCGCATGTATGGTGACAATGGAAATATGTATGGTATGAATGTTTTTGCAGGTGATAGCTTTGAATCCACGGAGTTCTATCAGCGTACGGTTTTTGAACGCCGTGTATTTGAAGATAAGATGTATCTCTATCCCATTTCGCAGGATGAAATAGATCGCAACAATTCTTTGGTGCAGAATCCGGGTTGGTGATATGGTTGTAACTTGAATTTATTAATATTAGAACATACTATAATATGAAAAACTATAAACTGATATTAGGAGCTTTGTTGTTGGGTACCAGTGTTTTCTTTTCCTGTCAAGATGGGTTGGAAGATAACCTGACAGAAAATAAGGTTTATTTGGTATCAAGTGGATTGCAAGAGTTTGAAATTTATAAGACTGGTATGCCATCTACTTATCAGCTGGCCATTTATAAATCGGGAGCGGTAGAGACGGCTTGTACGGCTACTATTGGTCTATGTTCGACTGAAGAATTAGCAGCTTATAATACTCGGAATGAAACCGAATATAAGATGATGCCTGAAACTTGTTATCAGATTACCTCTTCTACCGTGTCGTTCAGTTCTGACCGTAAAGATGTAAATCAGGTAGTGGATATTATTTTTACTCCGGAGGCTATCGAAGCTTTGGGAGAAGGGGATTATGTATTGCCCATGAAGTTAGTGGAGGCTTCTGTTGATATAACCAATGATAAGTCTATGGCTATTTTGGCTCCTGTTGTGATTGAACCGATGATTTATTTTACTTCATCGGGTGTTAATTTGAACTTGGGCTTGGGTGCTGCTAATATGACACAAAATCTGACAGTTGGCTTTAATGCTTCCAATACACAGAACATTACATGTAATTTGGAAGTTGATGCGGATTATCTGGCTACTTATAATGCTACAAGTGCTATACAATTTGAACTCTTGCCTGAAACTTGTTATACTTTACCGGCATCGGTTACGATTGTAGAGGATATGAAAGAGGCGACTGCAAAGATTGCATTATCTGTTTCAGCACTGCCTATCGGCAATTACCTATTACCAATTAGGCTTTCTTCTGAACAATATAAGGTACGCGAGGACGGTGGACTTTATGCTATGGAGATTATCATAACGAGTCCGGTACTAGACTCAAAGAAATGGACTATTACTGCCAATACGGATGAACCGGCAGAAAGTGCTCCTAATGGGAGAGTAGAGGCGATTATTGACGGTGATATAAATACTTTCTGGCATTCGCAATGGAGTGGTGGATGGCAGGATTGGCCGCATATTATCATTATTGATATGAAAGATCGTAGTGAAGTAGTAAGTGTTGACTATTATGGCAGACAGTCTGGTGGTGATGCAAATACAAAAGATATGGAGTTCTTCATCAGTGATGATCAGAACAGCTGGAAAAGTATTGGTAAGTTTGAAGCTAAGAAGACGCCAGATATGCAGGAGTTTGATACAGAAGATGCCGAAGGGCGTTATTTGAAGATTGAGATAACAAGCAGTCACGATGGATCAAATAATACTAATATTGGAGAACTGATAGTGCACGGTACAGTTATATAGGATGGTAAGAAGGTAATAAAGATTGTTTTCTATTTAATTTCTCCTTATTGAAATGAATGTTTCAATAAGGAGATTTTTTATCAGTACATATTGAGTTAGAATCTGATGTTTTCAGTATTCACTTTATCAAAGGCTATCGGGTAATCTTCATCCATTACCTTCCGGTATTCTTTTGTGAAAATGCCGTAAAGATGTATAGCTTTGTCTGACCTGTTCTGGCGACGATAAGTACATACAGCATAAGTCATAGCTATATCGGATAGTGGGTCTATGGCGAACAGGATATTGCAGATACGTATCGTAGCGGAGTTTCTTCCATTCTTGTAGAATGTATGTATTTGTTCGGATAGCAGGTTGACTGTAAATGATTCCGCCTGTTGTTTGAAATAGTCGAATAAACTCTCTTCGATGGTATTCAGGAATTTCCCTTGTGCGAGAATGTTGTGTAATTCCATCGTGTCATTCTCTGATAGAGGAGCACGTTTCATACCATCCGTTAAGAAGAAGAAACGTTGATAATCACAATAACACTCATCTGTGAACATTAATTTAAAGTAACCTTTTTGGTGGGTAAGCTCAATACCTTCCAGCTCTTGCAATGTTTTGCGGAGGTGGTTCATGGTTACATTTTTCAGGTTCTTTATTTTATCATCCGGCTTGTCGGGCCAGAACAGGTTATTCATATCGGAAGATAATACTCCATCTTTGGTTATACTGTTTATCAGTATGTATAAGAATATATGTCTTATTTTGGGGCTGAACATATAGGTCATATCCCGTCCATTTTTGTCTGTGGCTGTAAAGGTTCCGAAGAGGGAAATACTGTTTCTGCGCTTGGTAATTGCATCTGGTAGAAGTGTTTCGTCTATTTCTTCTTTTTCGATGGTTTCAGCGGTGGCTGCGGGAATTATTGATATTAGTCCTGTATCGGAAGTATTACTTTTCTGGGGTGAGAAGATCGTTTTGGTCTGGTGTTTTTCTTTTTTTGTGGATTGCTGTCGTTTAATAGTGATGAGGATGCCTCCGGCTACGACAAGGCACAATATAGGAATGAGATACAGCCAAATAGATGAGTCCTTGGAATCACTTCTAAGTTTATCGTAGAATTTTACGGCTGCCAGCGATGCGGGAGGATTTGAGAGTGAGTAGATACGTGTAGCGGATTGCCCGTATTTTTCAAACTCTTGAGTGACACAATAGAATTCTTCCAGTTTCTTATTGAAGTATAAATTGGCATTGGTTGCTATCTCTTCCGAGGTGAGTGGAATACTATCGCCTAAAGCTTCATAGCTACCGTCGGAAATAGAGAGACGATAGAGTTGCAGGTGGGTCTCGGGTTTGTATTCCGGATAGGCCAGCAGATAGACGTATTTTCCATCTTCGGAAAGTATCATGTCTCTTGTAGGAATACGATTGGCTGAGGGTGCCTTGTGTTCCCACAACTTCTTGATTTGTTTTGTCTCGAAGTCTAATTGATAGAAATCGTAATAATACTGGATGCCTACATTCTGATCACCGGTTTCATTGCCTTTTCCTCCATAGATATAAGCGTGTTTGCAATCAGGACTCATCGCTATACCTGCAAAAAAACGAGGTGAAATTTTATCTCCTGCAAAATGAAGGGTATCCCAGCGTTCTTGTAACAAATCATAGGTTATGAAAGTATTGTAGTAACGACGATTGCCATACCCGCCAAAAAAGAGGAATTGTCGCTTTTGAGGATTAAAAATTGCGCTATGATGATGCATTTGAAGAGTGATATCGTTTTGATTAATCATATCCCACGTTCTGGTTTGCGGATTCATCTTTGCGATAAAGGTCTCTGCCCAGTTCAACTCGTAGGCGTAGATATTTCCTTTGCTCTCATCATAAAAGTTCATACCCAGACGAATCGGGAATGTTGTCTTTTCGGGCATATAAGGAAGCTGTTCTGATGTGCGCTTATAAATATTGTAAGTAATGATAGAGTCTTGATTGTATATGTAGAATTCCTGCTTTTCCGGTGCAAAGGCGAAACCCGATGGAGTGGAAGAGTAAGATTGAAATAACGGTTTCCAATAATACGAACGATTGATGAGCCAGGTAGGGTTTGTGACATGTCCGATAATTCTTCCTTTGTTGTCGTGCACATCTTCCCCTTTGCTTTCATTGAGGGGGAAGTTCCAGTTTTCTTCATCGTTGTTTATTTTCAGGTTACGGATGGAGAAAGAGGCTGTTTCCAGAATGTAGTTGCACATACCGAAGAAAAGTTGAGGGGTAAATGTCCGTTTATTCAACCCAATGTCCTCAATGGTTACTTGATCATTACCTATACTAATATTAATACGGTCATTAGGAATATCCATTTTGAATATGATGGGAATCCATTTCGCATGTAACTTTGCGGCAGGATATGGGAACGCGTGGTAAATTTGCTTTCCATCCTGAGCGAACATGAAACTTCCTTTGGAGTCATCGTACACATAAGTCAGGTTGAAAGCTTCCTGTCCGTCCGCATTTTTGAGATAAAAGATGTATCCCGGACTTTCTGTATTTTGTGCGGCATATTCAAAAGATATGGTAAATGTTCCGGTTGCTACAGAAAGATATTCTTCGGTAAACACACAAAAAGAGGAGCGTTCGGAAATTCGTTTTTCGTTTCCATAGAATTGTAGTCCTTGCGAATATCCTTCGTTAATGATGCAGAGCAACAGGAAGAATATGATATAAAAGTGATGTTTCTTCATATATTGGATAAGATTCCTTGATGTCTCGGACAAAAATATGAAAAAAACAGCAATCTGTGGTCCATTTATAAGAAATTGTTTCTATTTGCGCTTTAGGAGCGGCAGGATAACTCTGATCTTTCAATACATATCACGGATATTTCTTTTTATATTCAGTAGGTGTTACTCCATAAATCATCTTGAAGCATTTACTGAAATGCTGTGAGTCCTTAAATCCGGTCTTGTATGCTATCTGGGTGAAGTTGTCCGACCCCTCTCTGATCAGTTCCGCCGCTTTCTTCAAACGTATGTTTTTGATGAGCTCCATCGGTGAGATACCTATGAGTGTCTTTATCTTTTTGAATAGAGCGGAGCGGCTGATTCCTGCTTCTTCAACAAGCGTGTCTACGCTCAAGTCCGGATGATCCAGATGTTTGTTGATGAAACAGACAATCCCATCCAACAAGTCTTTATCGGCTTGCGGAAGTGAGCGAAGTTCTTCTTTCTCTTCGGAATCGATGTTGCTTTCTCCTTTATTTTGTATGAGTTCCGAATAATACAGTGCCTGAATCCGCTTTCTTTGTCTGATGATATTCCATATCTTGGCTATCAGATAACTCGCACTGAAGGGCTTGGTTATGTAATCATCCACGCCCAATTCCAAACCTTCATTTTGATTTTCCACATCTGCCTTACTACTCAGTAAAATAATCGGTATGTGGCAGGTATAAGTATTGGCTTGTAGCTTCTTGGCCATTTCGATCCCTGTCATTTCCGGCATTACAACATCGCTGACAATCATATTCGGCAGGTACTTGATTGCCTTTTCCAATCCCTCTTTTCCATTGGAGGCCGTGATCACACGAAACTCTTCGGAAAGAATCGTATGTAAGAAGAAAAGAAGCTCCTGATTATCATCCACCACTAAAATGGAACTCTTACCGCAGTCCTTACAAGCCTCTTCTTCTGCTTCGTAATTGTCTCTCAGAAAAAGAGTATCATTTTGGGACAGTTGAGGCCGTTCATCATAATCTGATAGAATGAACTCCGTTTCAGGTGCAAAATGCTCTTTTCCTTTACGGAAGTAGATGGTGAAAGTGGAACCCTCGTTTATTTTGCTCTGTAAAGTGATTTTGCCTTTGTGTAACTCTACCAGTTCCTTTACTAAAGACAACCCTATGCCTGTACTTTGTTTCTTGAAGATGTCGGAACTCACGTAATTCTCGAACCGGTTAAAGATACTTTTTTGTTTTTCCTGACTGATGCCATATCCCTGGTCGGATATTTGCAGAATGATATTGGTATCAGTTTCCTGAACAGACAGATGTATGACTGTTCCTTTGGGTGAATATTTAAAAGCATTCGTGATCAGGTTGAAGAGAATGCTTTCCAATTTATCCGGATCTGCCCATAAAAATAGAGGTGATTCTTTAGATTCAAAGGTGATTTCACTTTCCCGTTGGATGGCAATTGACTGGAAATTATTTATAATATGTTCGATGAATGGGGCTATTTCTATTCTTTGTACTGTAAGTTTGGATTCATTCTGTATCTTCTGCAAATCGAGTACCTGATTGATGATTTTCAGTGTATGTTTGGTGTTTCGTTTTACCAGAGCTAGGTCTTGCTGAATGACAGGACTCAAGTCCTTTTGTGAGAGCATGTGGTCTATGGGGGCTACGATCAGTGTGAAAGGAGTACGTAGTTCATGAATCATATCTGTGAAGAATTTGGTTTTTATATCTAAGATATGCTTCTCTATTGCGACCCGGTTCCTGAGCTTATAGATAACAAACAGAATATAGGTTGAAATGGCAACAATGAGGATAAATATAATGAAATACAATATGGTACCGTAAATGGATTCCCAGAATGAAGGCAATATGGTGATGGAAATCTCCTTTATCTTATTACTCCATACTCCGTCACTGTTGGTTGATTTAACCTGGAAGCTGTAGTTCCCTTTAGGAATGTTTGTATAGACTGCCATGCGGTTGTTTTTCACATAGTTCCAGTTGTCAAAGCCTTTCAGACGGTAAGCGTACTCTATCTTATTGGGGAATTTCATGTCCAGCGTCTCATAATTGATGCTGAATGAGTTCTCCTTGTGGCTGAGGGTTATGCCGGAAGACCGGTAGGAGGGTTCCTTTTTTTCTCCGTTTATGTGGATATCTGTAATGATAAGGTTGGATGCATGCGAGTCTCGCTTCATTCTTTCGGGTTTCATTGATAATAATCCCTTGTCCGTTCCAAAAAGCATTTCATCGCTTGATAGGCGGCAGGCTCTGCTTTCGGTGAGCAGAAGCCCTTCGGGCAGGAATCGGTTGTCATATACTTCGGTCGAGTCACTGTCCGTAAACAACCGGTACAGGCCATTTTCTGATGGGATCCATAGATTGCCTTTGTTATCTTCCGCCAGTGTCAGCGGGACGTTGGAAATCATTTGTGGAGAAGAATAGTTCTTGAAGATTCCATTGTTTTGCTTATCGAATCCGGTCAACTTGTCGAGCCCGCCACCAAAGGTAGTGATAAAGATTTCGTGTTTGCTGCTTTCAAACACGTCATATACATTGTCGCAACTCAAGCTGTTCTTTTCGTTGCAATTGCGCACAATGGGAGTGTATGCCAGTTTTCCGTTACTCCATTTGCAGAGCAATACTCCCGATGTTGTAGCCAGCCAGATGTTGCTCTGGTGATCTATACAGATGTTCTTGATTCTTAAAAAGCGGGTTGGATAATCCGATAGTTCATTGCCCGGATGTATGAAGTGCCCGTCTCGGTCTGTATAGTTGACTCCGCCTCCTAATGTGCCGATCCAGATTCTGCCCTGTTTATCCTCTTTTAGTGAAAATATGGAATTGCAACTCAGACTGAACTTGTCCGCAGGATCATTCTTATAGTATTTGAGCTGGTAATTCAGTTTGCCGTTGGGGATTAGTTTGATAAGGCCTTTATTGCGTGTCCCTATCCATATATTTCCCTTCTGATCTTGTAGCAAGGCATATACGGCATCGAAATTCTCCACTTGCCGGGATAACCTGCCGGTGGAGTTTAGGAAGCCGATGAAACGCTTGTTGCTGTCATATACCTGTATGTCTCCGTTTTTGCTTCCAACCCAGATATTGTGGTCTGCATCTTCCATTATACTTCTCAATTCGTTGGAAGATGGATATTCTGCTATGTCCGGTACGGAGAGACTGAAAAGATCTTTTTTGAAAGATACTTTTACAAGTCCTTTAGGCTGTTTGGCTATCCATAGATTGTTCTGCTTGTCAAAGTATATCTTCTTTATTTTAGGAGGGGCTGATTCACAATTGGTCCTGCTGATGGAAAAGAAGAGGAATTCATCTGCATTTTTATCATAATAATTAAGGGCTTCGTTCTTAGAGAATACCCATAACCGCCCGTCATGGTCTTGTGATATTTGCCGTTGGGAATTGTCATGCTTCTGCATTTTTAGTTGGTAATGCTTGCGGTAATTGCCGAGTGAGTCGATACGGGAAATCATTGTTGTGTTTTTGTAGGCAATCCATATATGTTTCTGGCTATCTTCTACGTACAGTGCATTCACTTCATTGCTTAACAGTTGGTTTGAAGCCGTATAGTGTGTTCCCTCTCCCTGATAACCGTTTGTCAGGAAGAAGCCGTCATTTTCTGCTGTGATAAGTAAATGTCTGGAATCATAGGCTTTGATTCTTGTCAGTGTGGCGGAAGTGTTGAACTTCACTATTGAATAATCATCTTTCTTTGGGTCGTAAACATATAGTTGACCATTGTCGGAACCGACTACGAACTTGTTTGCGTATTTCCTGAAGCTATGGAAATATTTTTGTGTGGATAAGGCCAGGGTCAGTTTATTATCTTTCTTGGAGTATTTATAAATACCTCTGTCAGAGATGATCCAAATGATTTCTTTATCCTGCAGGAGGCTTATGATTCTGCGTACTCCATACGAGCTGTCCAGAATTTGCCGGCAAGCCATCGTTGACTCATCCGGAGTAATCCTCAGCAAACGCCCATCTGTTTGGAATACCCAGGTATCCCCATCGGAAAGAGTGAATATATTTTGGGCGGGAGCCGTTTGCGATGTAAGACGGTCGAACTTGTTACTTTCCGGATGAAATCGGTAAAGGGTACTTTCGTCATCCAATAGCCAAAGGTGATTGCGTGCGTCTATCTTTATGTCGTCTATCCGGTTGGTCGCCAGGTCATTCGCATCACCGGGCATCACTCTGTAAGTCACGAATGAATGTCCGTTAAAACGGCACAGCCCATTCCAGGTGGTGAACCACATATATCCGTTTCTATCTCGGGTGATGCCGGTTATGGTTTGTTGTGGAAGTCCATCTTCAATGTTGTATCGGGTAATTGTATGTTGGGGCTGTCCGAGTATCGGAAGGCAGAATAAAAGCAATAGTGTCGACAGGTGTAGTTTCATTTTGGTATTAATTGGTTTTTTAATCGAAATAACAGGTTCATAGCTGTGTAATAGACGGACAGACACAATTCTTGTACGCTCATACAAAGTTAAAAAACATTCGTTAGGTAATTTTGTGACAAATAACCTTTAATTATTAATTAATTTAAAATTGATGAAAACATCTATTAATCTGAAAAACATGCGAGTATTGCTTAGTATGCTATTCGTTTTCCTGAGTGTCAATGCCGTTGCGCAGAACATTACGGGAACTGTAAAGGACAGCCAGGGAGAGCCCATAATCGGGGCTTCCGTAGTAGAAAAAGGGACAAGTAATGGAGTGGTTACCAATCTTGACGGTCAGTTCACTTTGAAAGCCTCGGGCAAGTATCCAATTGAAGTATCTTATATGGGATATGTGAAACAGGTGATAAACCTGAAAGGGAGAACTTCTTTGAACATTGTGATGCAAGAGGATGCGAATTTGCTGGAGGAGGTGGTTGTGAGCACTGGTTATGGTACGCAGAGAAAAGCCGATCTGAGTGGTTCTGTCGTGTCGGTAAGTAAGGAAGACATAAAGGGTACTCCGACAAGCAATGTAATGGAGGCCCTTCAAGGTAAAATTGCGGGTGCGGATATTATGATGGGATCCGGTGCCGTGGGAGAGGATGTGGATATCCTGTTGCGTGGTTCCCGTTCTATCAACGGTAGTAACAGTCCGCTGTTTATCATTGACGGTGTGCAGGGAGCCAGCTACAACCAACTCAATCCAAATGATATTGAGCAGATTGATGTATTGAAAGATGCGTCGTCAACTGCTATTTACGGTTCGGCGGGTGCCAATGGCGTTATTATCATCACTACCAAAAGAGGCGACGCAGGAAAGATTACAGTAAACTTGGATGCCAAATACAGCATCTCGGGTGGAGCCAACTTTATACATGGTATGACGGGCGATGAGTGGTACCGTTATCAGAGTGAGTATTATCGCACCCGGAATGGAGACTATCCGGAAGATTTCTTCCAGATGTATTCTTCTGAAGCTATACAGCAAGCTTATGAAAATAATCAATGGATAGACTGGATTGATGAGGCCACCCAAGGAAACGCTTCTCAGAAAGATATAAACTTGTCATTGAAAGGTGGAAGTGATAAAATCAAGGTATACACCTCCTTCAGTTATAACAATACGCAAGGCTTGCTTTCCAACGAAAATCAGACGCGCTATGGCATGAGGTTCAACGTAGACTATCAACTTCGTAAATGGGTGAAGATTGGCACAAGCTCGGCGCTTACCTATACAATCAAAAACTCACGGGGCAAGAATATCTTTACGAAAGCATTGACCGCCTTCCCGTTGGGGCAACCATACGATGACAAGGGCAACGTCAATGTTGAATTTATTGATGGACAAACATCCCCGTTTGGAGATGAAATGGAGAACCAGTATGCCGATGAAACGCGTACAACTTATGCTAATATCAACGGGTATCTGGAGTTTACGCCGCTGAAGGGACTTTCATTCCGCTCACAAATCAGCACCACATTGAATAACTCACGCAACGGACGATATATCGGTACGCATTCATTGCAGGGAGTTGAAAACGGATATTCGGCACCCTATGCGTACATCAACAACAGTTATGGCTACAGTTATCTGTGGGACAATGTGCTGACTTATAAGTTTGAGCCGCTTAAAGGACATAAAGTGACGCTGACCGGAATCACCTCTTATAGCCATGGCCAGAGTGATAATAACAACATGCGGGCTTCGGGCCAGCCTCTCGATTCGTACTTGTTCCACAATATGGCTTCGGGCATCACGAAGTTCGGTGTGCAGTCTCATTATTCACAGAACCAAAAGATGTCTTATGCTTTCCGTCTTAACTATATATACAAGGATAAGTACATCGCTTCGTTCACTACCCGTTGGGATGGCGCGTCTCATCTGGCAGAAGGATATAAATGGGAATCGTTTCCTGCCGGAGCCTTGGCGTGGCGTGTTTCACAGGAGCCTTTCATGAAAGCTACCCGAAACTGGCTGAACAACATGAAACTCCGCTTGAGTTATGGTGTTACCGGTAACTCAGGAGGTATGGGCGCCTATTCTTCACAAACAGGAGCCGCCACTTATTCTCCCGTATCCATCGACGGTGTGCTGAGTTCCGTAAGCCAAATGGTCTCTCCATACGGAAACCCCTCTATCGGATGGGAGAAGACTTATCAGTGGAACTATGGTGTGGATTTGGGATTCTTCGACAATCGCATCAGCTTGAGCTTCGACTACTATGATTCCAGTACGAAAGATCTTTTATTTAGCCGCACATTGCCTATCACTTCCGCCATCACAGCTTGGGGATCGCCTATGAACACTTGGCAGAATATTGGTGAAACCAGCAACAAGGGTTATGAAATTCAATTATCCACAGTCAATATAGAGAGCCGGAATTTCAAATGGACTTCATCCATATCTTATACTCATAACGATGAAAAGATTGTAGACTTGCCCGACGGTGACCTGATTGCCAAGAAGTTGTTCGAAGGACATCCCATTAAAACTTTTTATGATTTTAAGTATGCCGGAATATGGAGTACCGATGAAGAAGAAGAAGCCGCAAAGTATGGATGCCAGCCGGGCTACATAAAGCTTCATACTGTGGAACAGTTCACTGAAGATGAGAATGGAAACATGGTCGGAGACGGTGGTGTGCATATTTATAGTAATACGCGCGATCTCCAGATATTGGGTTCTAATGTGCCTGACGGAATTCTGGGTATAAACAATACTTTTAAGTACAGAGATTTTGATTTAAGCGTTTTCGCCATGATAAGATACGGGCAGATGATAGACAGTAAGGCAATCGGATGGTACTCAGCCAATAACAATAACCAGCCTAAGGGTACGAAGTACTGGACTCCCGAAAACCAAGACGCCTACTTCCCCCGTCCGGGTATTGCCAGTACTACGGGTATCGCTTCGTTGAGGTACCTTGACGGTTCATACGCCAAGATAAAGAATATCACCCTGGGATATACCTTTCCCAAGAAGTTGTGCAAAACACTGGGACTTGAGAAGTGCCGCCTTTACGCAACAGCATATAATGTATTTGTACTGCCCTTTCAGAGCGAGTTGAAGCATACAGACCCCGAAAATAATGGTTCTGATTCCTTCCCTCTCTACAAGACTTATCTCTTGGGACTTAATGTATCCTTTTAATTAATAAATTCAATAAGAATAGATATGATTACGAAAATAAAAAACTGGCTGACTGTAATAGTGATGGCAGTGACATTAAGCAACGCTTCCTGCTCACTCGATGAATACAATCCTTCGGGATACACCATGGATGCCTTGTCCGCTTCGGTAGAAGGCTATCAAACCATACTTAATAATGTTTATTTCGGTATGGAACGATCCATGTACGGCTTTGGGCTGTTCATGCAACTTACCGAAGGCGGAACGGACATCTGGACTTCGCAGAAGAATGGCAACAACCTTTACCTGAAATATGGTATGGGGTCTGACTTTGCCAACAATATGATGGCCAACACGCTGAATTGTTGTTACGACGGCATTTGTTATTGCAATCAGGCAATTGTGAAGGCTGGTAAAGTACCTTTCGCCAGTGATGAAGAAAAGAACGCGAAGGTGGCCGAGGCTCACTTTATGAGAGCAGTGTACTATTATAACCTGGTAGAGCAGCTGGGCGGTGTGAAATTGCAGATGACCCCTGTGGAAAGTGTGGATTTGTGTCCCGGCAAAGATACTCCACTTGATATCTATGAGCAGTGCATCATTCCCGATCTGGAATTTGCCGTACAGTGGTTGCCGGTAGAAGAAAGAACTACCCGTCCTTCTAAAAAATCGGCAATGGGCATGCTGGCGAGAGCTTGCTTGCAATCTGTCCGATACGATTCCTCCAAGAAGTATGCGCAACGGGCTTTGGATGTAGCCAAGGAAATGATAGAAGACTGCAAAGCCGGAGGAGCGGCCCTGGGAGTCTTTATGTATCCTACCTTGGAAGAGGTTTTTGATGAAAGTAACAATTTTGAGAATAAGGAGGCTTTGTGGAAGCATCGTTACGTGGTGGGAGGTGTGAGCAATCAGGCTTGGATCATGAACCAGAATGACGAACAGTTCTATTGTCCGCTCACAGCCTTTGCGGCCATTGTGCTCAAGACTGATATACATTCAGGCAACAAATATGAAGGCTTGTCCGATTATCAGATATGGGGTAGACGTGCCGGCGGAAGCTTTATGCCTTCAAAACATCTGTTGGATCTGTATGAGCAGGAGGACGGTACGTTAGACCCCAGATATCATGCATTCTTCCAGACTTCCTGGACTTGTAACAAAGACAAAGGCCAAGGATGGAGTGAATCACAAGTGAAGACATTCGACAAGAACCTGGATTCTCCGGAAATATCATTCATGGAACCCAATGCAACTACCGGTGAGATGGAACGGAAATATACCAAATTTGTGTTTGATGAAAAAGCACTGGAATTTATTCGTCCGGGAGATGAAGGATATGCGGAAAAAGTAGCGGAAAAGAAGAATTCAAAAATCCTGTATGTTGATTACAAGGATTTATATGCTGAGGCCGACACGGTGATTATGAATTATCACAGAGATTATGATAATGCGGTGGTGGTCAGTCCCTGGCTTAATTTCTATCCGTCGTTGATGAAGCATAACAGCAGCAATTATTACGTTAATAACTTGAGCAAGAAACGTCTCGGAAATCTGAATGCTACCTTTATGATGCGTACTCCTGAGGTTTTCTTAATAGCTGCTGAGGCCGATATCTATGTAAATGGCGGAGCAAATGCGATGCAATACATAAATCAGGTTCGTGAGCGTGCCGGTGCCAAGGCTCTGTCCGGTGCGGCAACAGTAGAAACAGTATTGGATGAACGTGCCAGAGAATTGTGTGGGGAGTATGTACGGTTCTATGATTTGAAGCGTACAGGGAAGTTGACCAGCACCTATCTGAAGTCTACAAATCCTGATGTCGGTCAATACTTTGTAGATGGCAAACATGAGGTAAGACCATTCCCGCAGTCATTCCTGGAGAATCTGGAAGAGGGTGGTGGTTATTACCAGAATCCGGGGTATTAATATATTAAATTCAAAAATAGATAAGAACGTTGAATTGGATGTTCAGGGATTTCATCTGCCTGTGAAGGTAGATGAAATCTTGTGTCTATATATAGATACTAAAAAGAGCAGGCTGAAAATAGGACATTCTATTTTTTCAGTATGATCACCGTAACTGCCGAAATAATCAATCCGATGCCTAAGGCGATGCTTTGAGTGAAAGGTTCTCCAAAGATGAGAATGCCTACACAGACGGCAGTCACAGGCTCCATGGCTCCCAATACAGAGGTGAGTGTGGAGCCTATGTTTTTAATGGCGCGTACCAGTGCCAGATTAGATATTACGGTCGGTACCAATGCCAGCATCACCAGGTTTCCCAGGGTTATCCGGTCCGGGATGGCCTGTACTCCGACTCCTGTCACTGTCATTCCGGTGAAAAGAAGGATTCCGCCAAAAAGGAAAACATAGAATGTCATTTTCAGCCCCTTCATTTCAAGGGATTTCAGTTGACTGACGGTGACCAGATAGAGCGCGTAGCCCAAAGCAGAGAGCAGAACGATAAAAATACCCAGTAAAGTAACAGTCCCTGTCGTATCTCCATGCGAAAGGAAGAAAACTCCGCTTACCGCTAAAGCGATTGCTGCTATACGCCAAGGGGATTTCTTTTCGCGGAAGAAAATCATCATAATAAGCGTAGTCAGCACCGGATACATGAAATGAATGGTAGTAGCTACTCCGCTTGACATGAACTTATATCCCCAGAACAGAAAAACAGCGGAACAGTCATACAGGAATGACAGCAGGAGAAGTGGAAGTATCTCTTTCCGGCGGATGCGGAAAGACTGCTTGTCGAGCAACAGTATACAGGCCAGTGCCAGCATGGCAAAGAGGAAACGGTAGAGCAGTATAGACCAGAACTGCATGCCCTGATGCATGGCAGGAATGGTGAACAGCGGAATAAGTCCGAAGCTTGCCGAAGAGAGAAGGCCATATAAGAATCCGTTTACTTTGTTCACGTTAATAAGTGATTAGTGGTTAGTGATGAGTAATTAGCAGTTGCACTAATCACTCATCACTAACCACTAATCACTATTAATCATTTCTTCTTAGGTGCCCGTCTTGCCCAGCCTTCTTCGCTGAAATCGGGCTCTTTATCACGGAACTCCTTGTTGTCGCCTTGAAAGAACTGTCTCCAATCGTCTTTCTTGCCGCGGGCGTCGGTATAGCCACGCTCTTCGCGGCTTGGTTTGCTTTTCTTTTTGTCAGCCGGAGCACTTTCAGATTTACTTCTACTTTTTCTGGGGGCATCGCTACGTTTTCCAGATGCATCACTACGCTTTTCGTCTTTGAAGCTGCGTTTCTTGCCTTCAAATTCCTTCTTGCCGTAGTTGTTGCCCTCACTCTTACGTCTGCCTTTGGGAGCTTCCTTGCCTTCTTCGCCGGCAATTTCTACAGATACCTTTCGGCCGTTCCAGTTCGCACGGTTCAGGGCTTTCACTACATTACCTGCCTCTTTCTCATCTACTTCGAAGAATGAGAAGTTCTTCATCAGGTCAATGCGTCCCAGTTCCACGCGTCCGCGGGTATTACCGTTCAGTAGGCCTATCAGCTCATTTGGGAAGAAGTTATCCATCTTACCCAGATTGATGAACAGTCGGGTGAATCCCGGATCTGCTTTGCGGCTGTTGCGATCACCGGTGCGTTCGCTGCCGCCTCTGCTGTTGCGTTCGCCACGGCTGTCGGTAGGCATTTCTATTTCTTCGCGATTGCGGTAATATTCTGAGAAGCGGTTAAATTCATGAGAAACCATACGCTTGATCAGGTCTTCTTTGCTCAACCAGTCCAGTTTACGGTATATTTCAGGCATGAAATCAGCCATATCTTCCTCATTCACCTTCACCTTTTCCAGGTCATCGATTACTTTCAGCAGCTGTTTCTCGCAAATCTGTTTACCGGTAGGCATTTCACCAACAATAAACTTCTTGCTGATAATCCGTTCGATTTCACGCATTTTACCTTTCTCGCGCAGGTTGATGATGGCGATGGAAGTACCCGTCTTTCCGGCACGTCCTGTACGTCCGCTACGGTGAGTGTAGCTTTCGGTATCATCCGGCAAGCCATAATTGATGACGTGGGTCAGATCGTCCACATCCAGTCCGCGGGCGGCAACGTCCGTGGCAACCAGGATTTGCAGATTGCGGATACGGAATTTCTGCATGACGGTATCACGTTGTGCCTGGCTTAATTCTCCATGCAATGAGTCAGCGTTATAGCCGTCCTGCATCAGCTTGTCGGCAATCTCCTGCGTTTCTTTTCGTGTACGGCAGAAAATGATACCATATATTTGCGGGTAATAGTCTACGATGCGTTTCAGGGCAGCGTATTTATCTTTGGCATGAACGGTGAAAACCACATGCTTCACATTGCTTGTGCTTTCATTTTTCCGTCCGATGGTGATTTCTTTGGCGTCACGCAGATACTTCTTTGAAATGCGTGCAATCTCCGGGCTCATAGTGGCGGAGAATAACAGGGTGTTACGCTCTTGCGGTACATCGGCAAGAATGGCGTTGATGCTGTCCGTGAATCCCATGTTCAGCATTTCGTCCGCCTCGTCCATCACTACGTTCTGGATGGTGGTGAGGGATACCGTTTTGCGCTCCATCAGGTCGAGCAAGCGTCCCGGGGTGGCGACAATGATATGTACACCCTGTTTCAGGGCGCGTATCTGGCTGTCTATGGATGAACCACCATATACAGGCAATACCCTCAATCCGGTGATGTATTTGGAATAATCATTCAGATCACCTGCAATCTGCAAGCAAAGTTCGCGTGTAGGGCAAAGTATAAGGGATTGTGGAATCCGGTTCTTTACATTAATTTTCTGGATAAGTGGTAAGCCGAATGCGGCGGTTTTCCCCGTTCCTGTTTGTGCAAGTGCTACAACATCATTATTTTCTCCTAAAAGGTAAGGAATCACTTCCTCTTGTACCGGCATGGGACACTCATATCCCATTTCTTCAATGGCGCGGCGTATCTCCGGCGACAGACCGAGCTCTTCAAAATTCTTCATTAAATCTTTGTATATCTTTATATTCGGGCACAAAGATAGAACAAATTTAGTGATTAGTGATTAGTTATCAGCGATAAAATTGAATAACAGGGCTATTTTTTTATTACTAATCGTTTTTCACCAGCAGAATGCTTTGCAGCTTCTTTATTTCTTCTTTGGTGAGTCCGATAGCTCTTTGCAGATACGTGTCTACATCACCGTACCGACGCTCTATTTCCTCCTTGGCGGCGTTCAGGAAATCTTCCCTTGCCGAATAGATGGTCGTAATGGCCTCTTGCGAGCGTGCGGGCAGGTTGTAGGCATAACTGGAAGCGCTGGGAATGTTGAAGTAATCGTTGCTTAGGCGGTAGTCTTCCATAATGATGTCGCTGTTCACGCCGAGGGAGGCGAGGATCAGTGCCGAAGCGATGCCGGTGCGTCCTTTGCCGGAGGAGCAATGGATAACGACAGGGTAATTGGTACTGTTCAGCAAGATATCAAATATCTGGCGATACTCTTTATGATAGTTCATTACCAATTCGCGGTTCATCCGTTCTACCATCCGGTAGACGGTGTCGCTTTTTATTTTCTGTTCCTGAATTCCTTTCAGGATATCTTCCATATCTCCCGTTTTTATAGGGACATGTATTACATTAAATCCTTGTTGCAGTGGGGTGTGACCTTTTAATTCCGATTCTGAGCGCAGATCGATGATGGTCTTGATGCCTATATTCTTCAGTTCCCTGCGTGAGTAGCATTCCAGACTGTCTATCTGTGCAGAACGATAGAGCATGCCCCAACGCACTCTCTTTTTGGTAGGGTATGACGGATACCCACCCATATCACGGAAGTTTTGTATGCCGGGGATATTGACATTGCGGGTAGCAATCTTTACGCGATATTTATCATTGAATACGAGGGTGTAGTAATAACGCTTGGTAGGGTCTGTGGTGACAATCGTCATTCGCTGATCGGAAATGTTTGCTATGGCTACCGGAGAATCCTCGGGGATATTGTTCGGATCAGTCGAAGCATATACCTTTACGTTCCCTTTGATGAGAGGGGCTATTTCCCATTTGACGATACTGTTCCCGACGTTATTTTCTTCGCAAACAACGGAAATATGAGGAGCTGTGCCGCTACAAGCCGGTAGCAGCAATACACATGTTAGCAAGTTCAACAGATTTCTATACATAGTTTTTTTGTCTGAGCATATATATGCAAAGATAATGCAAACCGAGAGCAGAATAAAATGAGCTTGTTCATTTCTTATGCCGAGGTGCAGCTTATCTTCGCTTTGTTGCAAAGATATGTATTCTGATGACTTTTGTTATTCCAGAGCACAGAGTTTCACAGAGTTTTTTCTCCTTTAACGGGGATTTAGTTAACGGGAGGCAACTGCTTGGCAAATTCCGGTGATATAGAGTTGTTGAAACTCCGGCATACATCTGCCGCAAACTCGATGCCGCAACGGATAATCTTGTCCCAGGTGTCCTCGCTTATCTGTCCTAAATCGCAGTAACGCACGTCGTACTTCAATAAGCCATAAATAATACCGGCATTAAAGTTATCGCCTGCGCCAATAGTACTGACTGCTTCCAATGGGGGAATAGGATACTCTTTGGTGATGCTATTCGTGCGTAGTGAGATTTCTTTGGCTCCGGCAGTACAAAGGAAGTTAGGGCAATAAAAACGAATTTTGTCTTTATATACCTTGTCCACTTCTCTTTGATTGTACATATAGAAAAAGTCTTCTATAGATCCGCGCACAATGTCGGCATATTCCAAATTTTCGATGATGGTGGACGTCAGCTTGATAGCCTCGCTTTTGTGCGACGACCGGAAGTTGGGGTCATAGTACACGATTGCTTTCTTCTCGCGTGCCTGTTCCAGCAAATCCAGAACCTTTTCGCGCAGCACCGGATTCAGGGCAAAATAGGAGCCGAAAACCACGATGTCGTCTTCTTCCAGTTTTGGGAAAACCACGTCCAGCCGTTGCTTGGGATAATCTTTGTAGAAGATGTATTCCGCATCACCATTCTCGTTAAGATAGGCCAGTGATACCGGGGATTTTCCATCGGGAAATACGTTGACATAGTCAGTAGACATGCCGCTATCCCGCATGGATTGCAGGATTGTATTACCTACCCGGTCGTTTCCTGTCTCACTGATAAAGCTGACGGGAACGCCTGCCCGTGCCAATGACACGACGCCATTGAATACTGAACCGCCCGGTACGGCAGCTGTCGGCTGGCCGTTGCGGAAAATGATGTCAAGAATCGTTTCTCCTATACCAATTACTTTTCGCATAATTTTCTTGATTTTTCACCCAAATAGCCACCGTGATGGCGTTTGGAGTAGTCTCCAATAGTAAATCCTGTCTGTTTCATGACTTGTACCACAAGGATGTCGCCGATAACGGTCATCACAGTGGTCGAAGTGGTGGGAGTCATACCTAAAGCACAAACTTCCTTTGGTTTTCCTGTGCTGAGGCATACATCGGACTCGTGTGCCAACGGACTATCCGGATTTCCGGTAATAACAATAAACTTGAGGTCTGGGTTCAGATTATGAGCCAATTGTGTAAGTTCAACGATTTCACGCGTCTTACCGGAATTGGAAATCAGCAACAGCAGGTCGTTCTCCTGCAAGATGCCCAAGTCTCCGTGTTGCGCTTCGCTGGGGTGCAGAAATACGGAAGGAATACCTGTGGAACAGAATGTCGTAGCAATGTTCATGGCAATCTGTCCGGCTTTTCCCATACCTGAGGTCACCAGTTTCCCTTTCCGCCGGTGAATCTGTTCCACGATAAGTTCTACCGCACGCTCGTAAGCGTCTGTCACGGGGATGTTCAGTACGGCTTGTGCCTCTTTCTGCAAAAGCTCTTGAATGGATTCAATCATTATACTATTTTTGTTAGTAGTTAGGTTATAGCCTACAAATATCTGCAATTTTCCATAAATGGCAATAAGTTTTATTGTATTTTTGCTTTGCGAAGATAAGGGGACCTCGTCAAATTGCGCTATCTTTGCGCCCTCAATTAGTTTCAAACGTCAGAATGAAGAAGTTAGCACTATTACCCTTGTTGGGACACCATCAATATACTCTTGCCAATGGTTTGCGTATTATTCACCAGCCGTCATTTTCCGATGTGGCTTACTGTGGTTTTGCAGTTGATGCCGGAACCCGTGATGAACTGGAGAATGAACAGGGCATGGCGCATTTTGTGGAACATCTTATTTTTAAGGGTACTCAGAAGCGGAAAGCCTGGCATATACTCAACCGTATGGAGAATGTGGGCGGTGACCTGAATGCTTATACCAACAAGGAGGAAACAGTGATCTACTCTGCTTTTCTTACCGAACATTTCGGCCGTGCGTTCGAGTTACTGGCGGATATTGTCTTTCACTCTACTTTTCCGCAACGTGAGATTGAAAAGGAAACGGAAGTGATTATTGATGAGATCCAATCTTATGAAGACACCCCTTCCGAACTTATTTTCGATGATTTTGAGGATTTAATCTTCCGAGGACATCCGTTGGGACGCAATATCCTGGGGAATCCTGAGCTGCTGAAGACCTTTCACAGCGAAGATGCCGCTGCGTTTACTTCCCGTTTCTATCATCCGGGGAATATGGTGTTCTTTGTGTGGGGAAACCTGTATTTCAAGCAAATCATCCGTTTGGCAGAGAAGCTGCTTGCCGATGTTCCAGCGGTGACGGTGGATAACCGTCGTACTCCGCCGTCTCTTTATACGCCCGAAAAACTGGTGGTGCATAAGGATACGCATCAGGCTCATGTGATGATAGGCAGCCGTGGCTATAATGCGTACGATGATAAGCGTACCGCGCTCTATCTATTGAATAATATTCTTGGCGGGCCCGGTATGAACAGTCGCTTGAATGTTTCTCTGCGTGAGCGTCGCGGCCTTGTCTATAATGTAGAGTCTAACCTGACTTCTTATACGGATACCGGGGTTTTCTGCACTTATTTTGGTTGCGATCCTGATGATGTGGATACTTGTATGCGTCTGGTGATGAAAGAACTTAAAAATCTGCGTGATACAAAGATGACTTCGCTACAACTCGCAGCTGCGAAGAAGCAACTCATCGGACAAATAGGTGTGGCTTCGGATAATAATGAGAACAATGCTCTCGGCATGGCGAAGACTTTCCTGCACTATAATAAGTATGAAAGTTCCGAAGCGGTTTATCAACGTATTGAACAAATTACTCCGGAGATTTTGCTGGAAGTGGCGAATGAGATGTTTGCAGAAGATTATCTGTCGACGTTAATTTATCGCTGATTGTCGTTTACTTAATGGATTTTGTGTATCCTCTTTCCGAGCACAAAAATAATCTGGCCCGGCGTAGCCATAAATCAAAAATGGATTAGTTATTTTGTTCATAAGCAGATGTTTATATGTAGCAATAACTTTCCGCATTTCCAAAAGTTTCGTAGCAAGTTAGAATGATTATTATGAATATAATTATTATAATTTGCAATAATTTAAAGCAGGATAATCATGAAGAGTATACAAGTGAATCCCTTTATCATAGGTACCTATCTATCAGTCCATCTTTGCGGATTTAACGGAGCGCCAGCGTGAGATACTCCGTGCGATAGCTGCCGAAAAAGTTGCTGTCAATGTGACTTCCGGTGAGTTTGTGCGAAGATATCATCTGAAATCACCCAGTTCTGTACAGTCTGCCCTGAAAAGGCTTTCCGGTAAGGGTATAGTAGGTAAGATCCTTGACGGATACGTTATTAATGACCGGCTGTTTAGGTTTTGGATAAAGCGGAATCCGATCTGATGAAGTACATAAGGCGGAAACCTCCTGGTCCGGTGCAGGTAAGTCTGTTTGGTCTACTGTTACCGTCAGGCGAATGCTATTGGCCACGCAACTCCCGTCGGCGCTGCGAAAACTGAGGTAGGCTATCAATTCATCGTCCTGCCAGTCGGAAGGAAGTTGAAGTTCTGCATGTCGGGCGGAACGTAGGGTGGCTTCCGTATCGTAAACAGCTGTTTCTTTGTCTTTGTTATATATTAATAACATGGCTATGTCCGTATCTTCTGCATTTCCCGTGCCACTGTTGTCCTGCCAGTTAAAGTGCATCTTATTTCCGTCTTGTGTGGCTGTACCTTCGAATACCGGCATCAGGGTTCCCATAGAAACCAATGCCCGGTCAAAATCTATTTTGATTTCTTTTCCACTGCCAGTCACGGCTCTTTTCAGTGTGTAGGACATAGCGGAGTTGAACGCGGATTTCTTCTGTGTAAATTCCTTGTAGCCAATACGTATGAAAGGTTTTATAGCTTTCAGGAAGCTGAATGCCGTGGCGAATTTACCGCGTTGTTCCTGTTGTTTCGGTGTGCGCGGATTGCTGACTTTGGCGGCCCGTGCACGTATATAGTAGTTTGATTTCCAGCGGAACCCTACTATCGGTCCCACTTTACCGG